>Ga0335079_10005502_pt1 | contig 14502 bp, 12 predicted proteins | sample Lox_Sample_33_FD_206719 | JGI IMG/M metagenome (GOLD analysis project Ga0335079, IMG submission 206719) | Soil microbial communities from Loxahatchee National Wildlife Refuge, Florida, United States - Lox_Sample_3.3 | ecosystem: Environmental > Terrestrial > Soil > Wetlands | place: USA...
CGAGCGCGGCGCGCACTTCCGGAGCTTCCACGACAACAGCCGTCAGCTCCTCTCTCCGGAGAGCAGCATCGCGATGCAGCAGGCCCTGGGCTCGGACGTGATGATGGTGCTCGACGTCGTCCACGATGCCCGCGCGGAGCTGGAGGCGGCGCGGGAGGCGATGGAGCGGACCCACCGCTGGGCGGTCCGGAGCCTCGAGGCGGCGCAAGCCCGGGACACTGGGCAGGCTCTCTTCGGGATCGTCCAGGGAGGCATCCACCCCGAGCTACGCGACCGGAGCGTTGAGTTCCTCACCCGGCGGCCGTTTCAGGGCTTCGCGATCGGGGGGCTCGCGGTGGGCGAGGAGAAGCCGCACCGTGATGCGATGACGGCGCGGGTGGCGAGCCAGCTCCCGGAGGACCGGCCCCGCTACCTGATGGGCGTGGGGACGCCGCTGGACCTGGTGGAGGCGGTGGAGCGCGGGGTCGACATGTTCGACTGCATCATCCCCACCAAGATGGCCCAGCAGGGCTACGCCTACACCTTCCAGGGCCTGCTCCGGATCACGCGGATGGCGCACCGGCTGGAGGAGGCCCAGCTCGATCCGAGCTGCGACTGCGTGGCCTGCACGAGGCACGGCCGCGCCTACCTGCACCATCTGATGCGGGGGAAGCACGCGCTCGGGAGTCGCCTCCTCTCCATCCACAACCTCCGCCACTACCAGGTCCTGATGGGCAGGATACGCGAGGCGATCGTCGCCGGGCGGCTGGCGTCTCTCGCGGAGGAGATGAGGGCACTGTGGGGCTGAGCGACTTCGAGACCGTCGTGCTCGGCACGGGTGAGTGCAGCATCCGCGACCGCCGCTCCGGGGAGATCATGCATCCGGGGCTCGGGCCGCGGCGCGAGGCGGAGCTGCTGTACGTGGAGCAGACGCGCCTCGCGGAGCGGCTCGCGACGACGGCGACCGCACCGCTCCGGGTGCTGGACGTCGGGCTCGGCGCCGCGACCAACGCCCTCGCGGTGATCGATTGCGCGCGCCGGGTGCAGGGCAGGGCGCTCCACCTCACCAGCCTCGACCGGGACGACGGGCCGCTCCGGCTGGCGCTCGGGGAACCGGAGCGGTTCCCGGTGCAGGCGGGGCACCGGGCGGAGCTCGAGGCGCTCCTCCGCGACGGGGCATTCGAAGGGCCGGGGATCCGCTGGATCTGGATCCGGGGCGACGCGCTGGACGCGCTGGGCAGGCTCGAGGCGCCGCAGGACGTCATCTGCTTCGATCCCTTCTCGCCGGAGGCGAACCCCGAGCTGTGGACGGTGGAGGCGCTGCGGCGCGTTCGGCAGGTCCTCGGTCCCGGGGGCGTGCTCTCCACCTTCAGCGCCTCGACCCGCACGCGGGTGACGCTGCTCCTCGCGGGGTTCTGGGTGGGGACCGGCGCGACCGCCGCGGTGAAGGAGACGACGGTGGCGAGCGATGGGCCGGCCGCGCTGGCGGAGCCCCTCGGCCGGCGCTGGCTCGAGCGCTGGAGCCGCTCCAGCGCGCGGACACCCCACGGCGTGGTGGGGCTGACTCCCGAGATCGAGCAGGCGGTGCTCGGGCATCCTCAGTTCGGCGCGTCGGGAGGTGCTGCAGGATGAAGCGCGCGCCTGCCCGGATCGGCGTTCTCTGAGCGCATGAACCGATCGGTTGCCGCAGACTCGCCGGATCGCCTCGTCCGCGTGGTCGACGGCGCACTTCCGCCGGAGCTCTTCCGGACGCTTCGCGAGAAGGTCGTGACGCTCGGAACGCGTGGAATCCGGCGGACCTACCAGACCACGTTCTGGCTCGACCTCGACGCCCGGCCAGCGGCGCTCCCGGAGCTGGGCATCGTCGCGCTCGCCCGCCGGTTCCGCGAGGCGGGCGCTCGCGGCGTCGAGTGGTGGCTCTCGAGGATGTGGACCGGCGACGTGCAGGTCGACTTCCACCGCGACCGGGACGAGAAGCTCGCCCTCCGCGGCGGCCCGGAGCGGCACCCGAGGGTCTCGTCGGTTCTGTTCCTCAACCGGGTGCGGGGTGGGGCGCTGGTGGTGACCGCGCAGCGGCCGGATCCGCGGAACCCGGCGATGGTCCCGTTGCCGCTGGAGGCGGACCTGGTCGGCCCGCGCCCCAACCGGCTGGTGGTGTTCGATGGGAAGCTCACCCACGGAGTTCTGGATGCGGAGAACCAGGTTCCCACCGGGCGGCTCCGGAAGCGGGGAGAGCTGAGGCTCACGGTGGTGATGAACGGGTGGACGCGGCGGCCGCGCGACGTGCCGAGGTTCGAGGGGGCGGGGGTGTATCCGGGGCTGAGGATCGGCTCCCGGCGCTGAGTCAAGGTCCGGGGCGGTCCAAAGGCTCCAGAGAGGACGCGGATCCGGGCTGGCGTCGGCGCCTCGCTGGGCTCGACTCTGGCCTCCCCCTGCCTTCTCAGCCCTGCGGAACGGCGGTGCGGGGAGGCGCGGCCGGCTCGGGCGCGGCGAGATGGCGGATGACCGCCTCCCTCCCCGGCTCGCCCCGGTGCGCTCGCTCGAGGAAGATCATCTGGCTCCGGACCGTGGGCCCGCCCTCGGTCGTCACCGGGCTGTAGGTCCCGTCCGGCCGCAGCTCCGCGGCCTTGGCGTCGTCGCGCAGGCCGATGCCCAGCACCTCGTCGAGCAGCCGCAGGCGGATCGCCGGGTCCTCCACCGGGACCATCACCTCCACGCGCCGCTCGAAGTTGCGCGGCATCCAGTCCGCGCTGGAGAGGAACACCTCGGCACGCTCCGGCGTCCCGAAGGCGAAGACCCGCCCGTGCTCGAGGAAACGGTCCAGCACCGCCCGGACCCGGATGTTCTCCGACACCCCGAGCATCCCCGGACGCAGGCAGCAGATGCCCCGCACCAGGAGATCGATGCGCACCCCGGCCTGCGAGGCCGCGTACAGCTCGCGGATGACCTTCGCGTCCACCAGGTGATTCACCTTGGCCAGGATCCGCCCGCCCTCGCCCTTCCGCGCCCGGTCCGCCTCGCGCCGGATGAGCTCCACCAGCTTTTCTTGAAGTCCGAACGGCGCGACCACCAGCCGCTTGAACGTCGGCGGCACCGCGTAGCCGGTGAGCATGTTGAAGAGCGCGCTCACGTCGTCCGCCACCGCCGTCCGGGCGGTGAAGAGCGAGAGGTCCGTGTACTGGCGGGCGGTCAGCGCGTTGTAGTTCCCCGTCCCGAGGTGGACGTAGCGCCGGATTCCCTGGCCCTCGCGCCGGACGACGAGGGCGATCTTGCAGTGGGTCTTCAGGCCGATGAGCCCGTAGACCACGTGCACCCCCGCCTCCTCCATCCGCCGCGCCCAGGCGATGTTGTTCGCCTCGTCGAGCCGGGCCTTCAGCTCCACGAGCGCGGCCACCTGCTTCCCGTTCTCGGCCGCGCGGCTCAGCGCCCGGGCGATGGGGCTGTCCGGGGCGATGCGGTACAGGGTCTGCTTGATGGCCAGGACGTTCGGGTCGTCCGCCGCCTCCTCGATGAAGCGGGTGACCGCGTCGAAGGACTCGTAGGGATGCTGGAGCAGCACGTCGGCCCGGGCCAGCACCGGGAAGAGGCTCTCGGCGTCCCGGAGCGGCGCGGGGAGGGCGGGGGTGAATGGCTCCGCCCGCAGCTCGGGCCGGTGGTCGCGCTCGGCCAGCGCCGTGAGGTCGGACAGCTGCAGGGGCGCCTCGGAGCGATACACGTCCTCGTGGGTCAGCCCCAGCGACTGGCGGAGCGACGCCTCGAGCGCGAGCGTGGCCCCCTGATCCAGCTCCAGCCGGACCGCCATCCCCCGGTCACGCCGGCGGAGCTCCTCCTGGATGGTGGACATGAGGTCCTCCGACTCCTCCTCGTCCAGATCCAGGTCCCAGTTGCGCGTCACCCGGAACGCCGCCCGGTGCTCCACCGTAAAGCCGGGGAAGAGCTCCCCGAGAAAGAGGCCGATGAGGTCCTCGAGGAGGAGGTAGGCGCTTCGCCCCTCCGCGGCCGGCACCGGCACGAGACGGCTGAGCACGGTGGGCACCTGCACCACCGCCAGGTCCACCGGCCCGCTGCCGGTCCGGCGCTTCCGGCCATCGCGGTGCAGCACCACCGCCAGGTTCAGAGACTTGTTGCGCAGGTGGGGGAAGGGATGGCCGGGGTCGACCGCCAGCGGGGTGAGGGCGGGGAACACCGCGGACCGGAAGTGCTCGCGCGCCGCCTCCCGCTGGCCCCGGTCCAGCGCCTCGGGGGAGAGGAGCTCCACCCCGTGCGAGCGGAGAAGCGGCACCAGCTCCTCGCGCCAGACCGAGTCGAACAGGCGGACCATCTCCCGGACCTCGGCGGTGATGGCCTGGAACTGCTCGGTGGGCGAGAGGCCGTCCGCCTCGGTGGCCGTGACCCCCGACCCGAGCTGCTGCTTGATGCCCGCCACCCGCACCATGAAGAACTCGTCCAGGTTGGCCGAGGCGATGGCCAGGAACCGGAGCCGCTCGTACGGAGGGAGGGAGGCGTCCTGCGCCTCCCCCAGGATGCGCAGGTTGAAGGCGAGCGCGCTGAGCTCGCGGTTGATGAACATCCGGGCGTCGGTGGATTCCACGGCGGGGGGTGTAGGGGCCGGTGCGTCCGGGGGGTTCCGGACTGGTGACGATGACGTGAAGAGCGTGCCCGGGCAAGTCGGAGCGCTTGCGCGTCGGAGCGCATTGTTACACCTCCAGGGATCGTCTTGACCCGCCCAGTCCAAGAGCCCGTCCTGGCCGCCATCGACGTCGGCACCAATGCCGTGCGTCTGGAGCTGGCCCGGCTGCTGGCCAACGGCTCGCTGGAGCTGCTTCACCAGGAGCGCGACCCGGTCCGCCCCGGGGAGGGCGTGTTCCGGAGCGGGGTCATCCCCCGCGAGGTGGCCGAGCGGTTGCTCTCCACGCTCCGGCGCTACGGCGCGCTCTGCAGGCGCTACCATGCCCAGGTCCGGGCGGTGGCGACCAGTGCCCTCCGGGAGGCGCGCAACCGCGACGAGATCGTTCGCCGCGCCCGGGAGGAGGCCGGGCTCCGGCTGGAGGTCATCTCCGGGATGGAGGAGGCCCGGCTCATCACCCTGGGCGTCCTCTGGGGGAAGCCGCAGAGCGCTCGCTCGCTCTGCATCGACATCGGGGGTGGGTCGACCGAGGTCGCCTCGGCGATGGGCGACAGCCCGAACGCGATGTGGAGCGTCGGCCTCGGGGCCGTCCGGCTCACCGAGCTGTTCGGGACCTCGCGGAGCATGAGCAACAAGCAGCTCAAGCTCATGCGGGGCTACGTCTCGGAGGCGCTCACCGAGGGGCTCCCCGCCCGCATCGCCGGCGCGCCCCGCTCGGCGCTGGGCAGCTCGGGGACCATCGGCGCCGTCGTGGGTTACGCGGCCGCGGCCGGGACGGCGCACGCCACCGCCCGGCAGATCTCCGAGGCGGTCGAGGACCTGGTGGAGATGTCACCGGCACAGCGGCGAAAGCGCTTCGACGCCCGCCGCGCGGAGGTCATCTGCGCCGGCGCGGTCATCCTCGAGCAGCTGGTCAAGCACCTCGGGCTGGACTCGGTCACCGCCGTCCAGCGGGGCCTGCGCGAGGGCATCCTCGTCGACCTCATCCGCCGCCGGGCCGCGGGAGAGGACCACAGCCTCCACGAGGCGGCCCTGGTCCTCGGTCGCCGCCTCCACTTCGACGAGGCCCACGCGGCACAGGTCACCCGGCTGGGGCTCCAGCTCTTCGACGACCTGGCCCCCCTGCACCGGCTCCCCGCCTCGGCACGCCCCCTGCTCGAGGTCGCCGGGTTGCTCCACGACATCGGCAACGCGGTCAGCTACCAGAAGCACCACCGCCACAGCTACTACCTCATCGTCAATGCCGAGATCCCCGGCCTGCGGGAACGGGAGCGCGAGCTGGTCGCCCGCATCGCGCGCTACCACCGCCGGAGTCCCCCCGACCCCAGCCACTCGGGAATGGAGGGCCTCGGGCCCGGCGAGATCCGGCTGGTCCGCAAGCTCGCCACGTTGCTCCGGGTGGCCGATTCGCTCGACCGGAGCCACCGCCAGAGCATCGTCCGGCTCCAGGCCCGGCTGCTCCCCAACGCGGTCGTGGTGAAGCTCAAGGCACGGAACCCCCTGGATCTCGAGCTGTGGGACGCCACCCACGAGGCGGCGCTCTTCCGGCGGGTGTTCGGGCGAAAGCTGCATCTCCAGGTCCTTCGCCAGCCCCGGGAGCTCCACCGCAAGGCGATGCGCGCCGCGGCCTACCTGGCGATCGACCCGCGGTTCCGGTAGACACACCCCTCGGCCGGAAGCATCGCGGCTGCCGATGGAGACCTCCCACGAGGGCCAGGAGCGGCGTACCTCGGACCGCATCCCCGTGCGGATCGAGGTCCACTTCCGCGACGCGGCCGCGGCCGCCGAGGCGCTTCGCTCCTACGCGGTGAACTTCTCCGTCGGTGGGATCTGCCTCCGGACCGAGCGCGGCTATCCCGTGGGCCACCTGCTCCAGCTGGTGCTGATCGTGGACGACGAGCGGTTCGAGCTCGAGGGCGAGGTGGCGTGGACCCGCGGCCGGGAGCAGGTCATCGGCGTGCGCTTCCGCGAGGTGGATCCGCCGGCGAAGGAACGGCTGGCGGCACTGGTGTACCGGCTGGGGCCGACGACCTTGCCCGGCGTCTGGACCCTCAAGGGGCCCGGGTGACCACGCCGCGCTCGGCGTCGCGGAACCCCATCGCCTCGCAGAAGCGGAACGTGGCCTCGCCCGGCGCGCTCGGGAGCTGAAGCTCCACGCGCTTGACGCTGAGCACCCGGGCCCGCTCCAGCGCCCGCTGCACCAGGGCTCGCCCGATGCCCTGGCGCCGCGCCGAGGGGTGCACCACCAGCTCGTCGATGGTGGCGATGCGCCCGCTCAGCCGCAGCTGGGGCCGGTGGGAGAAGGAGAGCAGTCCCAGGGGGCGGTCGCCCGGGTCGGCGGCGACGTGGACCTCGATCTCCGGATGGCTCAGCACCCAGTGCACGGTCCCGGTGTCTCCGGCCCCGGCGTGTCCGAGCTCGGCGAGGAGGACGCCCAGCTGCTCGCCGTCGCCCCTCCGGGCGAGCCGGACGCGAAAGGCGGGGGTCACCGCCGGGCTGGAGCGGGAGGGCAGGGGCATCGGGGGGCCGCGGCGAGTCCCGAGTCTAGCGCCAGCGCTCCGGGGTGGCGGCGGCAAAGCGGCAACCCCGGACCGAGGGCGCCCACTTCGCCGCACCACCGCTCACCAGCGACGCGCCCAGCCCAGGCCAAGCCCGCCGCGCACGGTCACCACCACCAGCTTCGGCTTCCCGTCGGGCCCGGGGACCGCGACGTCCGAGATCCACCGGGTGACCTGTGCGTAGGCGCCGGGGCGCTCCACTGGCTCCGTCTCCTCGGGCAGTGGGCGGAGCAGCTGGCGGGCGGAGATCCGCGAGGCGACCCGCAGCGGCAGCCGGAGCCTCGGGTCCGTCGGACGTGGCGCGGCCCGGGCCACGCCCGTCCCGAGGACGAGCAGCGCCGCGAGCAGGGCAGGGGAGCGGGGGCCGCGCATCGGACGTCAGGGTGTGCACCGGTTCTCCACCGCGGAAGTTGACAGGCGGCGCCCGTCCGCTGTCCGACGGTGCCTCCACCGCCTCCCCCTCCCCTCCGGGCGGGAGACGTGACTAGGTCTCTGGCTCATGCGGCATGGAGTGTCCAGACGGCAGAACGGGTTACGGCTCGCGGTGTGGGCGCCCCGTGCCGGGAAGCTCGAGGTGTCCATCGGCGGCCGGCGGACGCCGCTGCGGCCTGCGCCCGACGGATGGTGCACCGCGGAGCTGCCGGAGATGCCCGCCGGGACGCCGTACGCGCTGCTCTTCCCCGACGGACGCGCGCGGCCCGACCCGGCCGCCCGCGCGCAGGTGGGCGACGTGCACGGCCCCTCGGCGCTCTTCGACCCTGGCGCCTTCCGCTGGACCGACCGGGGCTGGCCCGGTGTCCCTCCCGAGGAGCTCGTCTTCTACGAGCTGCACGTCGGAACCTTCACCGAGGCGGGCACGCTGGATGCCGCCCGGGAGCGGCTCCCCGAGCTGGTCGACCTGGGCATCCGCTGCGTGGAGCTGATGCCCGTGCAGCCCTTCGCGGGCTCGCGCAACTGGGGCTACGACGGCGTGCTGCTCCACGCGGTCCACCCGGCCTACGGCGGGCCGGAGGCGCTGCAGCGATTCGTGGACCGCGCACACGCGCTCGGGCTGGGAGTCTGCCTCGACGTGGTCTACAACCACCTCGGGCCAGAGGGGAATTACCTCGGCGAGTTCGGCCCCTACACCACCTCGCGCCACCGCTCGCCCTGGGGAGACGGGATGAACTACGACGGGCCGGACTCCGGGCCGGTCCGGGCGTACATGGTTCAGGCGGCCCGCTCCTGGGTCGAGGACTTCCACGTGGATGCGCTCCGCCTCGACGCGGTCGACGCCATCGTCGACGACAGTCCGGTGCACCTCGTGGCCGAGATCGTCCAGGCCGTGAGGGCCGCCTCGGGCGGTCGGGCGCACGTCATCGCCGAGACCGAACGGAACGACCGGAAGGTGGTGGACCCGCCGCCGTCCGGCTGGGGCTGCACCGCGGTGTGGGCCGACGACTTCCACCACGTGCTGCACGCCCTGCTCACCGGCGAGCGCGACGCCTACTACGTCGACTACGGCGACCCGGCCGAGCTGGTCACGGTGCTGGAGCAGGGGTTCCTCTACCAGGGACAGCGCTCGCGCTTCCGGGGCAAGCCCCGCGGGACCGACACCGCCGGGCTCTCTCCCCGGCAGTTCGTGTTCTGCCTCCAGAACCACGACCAGGTCGGGAACCGGCCCGCGGGCGAGCGGCTGGCGAGCCTCGTTCCCCGCGAGGCGCTCGAGCCGCTGACGACCCTGCTCCTTCTCGGCCCCGGGCTGCCCCTGCTCTTCATGGGCGACGAGCACGGCGAGACGCGCCCCTTCCTCTACTTCACGAGCCACGGCGACCCGGAACTCGCCAGGGCGGTCTCCGAGGGACGCCGGGCGGAGTTCATCGCCCGGGCCGCGGAGGTTCCCGACCCCCAGTCGGAGGAGACCTTCCGCCGCTCGCGCCCGGCCCGGAGCGGGGACGGCGCGCTCCGCGAGCACGTCCGGCACCTGCTCGCGGTCCGCCGCAAGTTCCTGGACCGCATCGGCTCGGAATGGCCGCGCGTCGTCCGGGAGGGCCGGGCCTACCGGCTCGAGCGACCCGGGCTCGGTGTGGCGGTGAACCTCGGACCCGAGCCCGCGGCCGGCCTCCCGGGCTGGGGATGGGAGGTTCTGGCCCGATGAGCCTGCCCTGGGACGCCGCGCTGTTCGACGCGCTGGTGCAGGCGTGGAAGCGCGGCGACGTGGTGGACGCCCCGCCGCCCGCCGACCTCGAGCCGCTTCGCCCGGGAGACGTCCTGCCGCTTCCGGCCCGGGGCACGGCGGAGCACGCGCGCCTGACCGCGGCCGGCGAGGCCCTCCTCCGCGAGGGCAGGGTGGCGGCCCTGGTCGTCGCCGGAGGCGCCGGCACGCGCTTCGGCGGCGCGGTGAAGGCCCTCGTCCCCGTCTTGGGCGACCGCACGTTCCTCGATCTCAAGCTCCTCGACGCCGAGCGCGCCTCGGAGCGGGCGGGCAGGCCGGTGCCGGTGGCGCTGATGACGTCCTTCCTCACCGCGGATGGCATCGCCGAGCACCTCGCCGCCCACCCCCCGGGCGTCCCGGTCCTTCCCTTCCTCCAGGCGCACCTGCCCCGGCTGACCCCCGACGGAGCCATCGCCCGGGAGCCCTCCGGGGCCCCGTCGCTCGCCCCGAGCGGGCACGGGGACGTCTTCCGCGCGCTCCGGGCGAGCGGGGTCGGCGAGCGCCTCCGCCGCCTCGGAGTGGAGCACCTCTACTTCTCCAACGTGGACAACCTCGCCGCCACGCTCGACCCCGCGGTCCTCGCCATGCACGCCGAGGGAGGCGCTGCAATGACGGTGGAGGTGACGCCGCGCCGCGCGCCGGACGGCAAGCTCGACGTCGGCGCGGCGCCGGTGCGGGTCGGCGGTCAGCTCATGCTGGTCGAGAAGGTGGACCCGGCCGTCCACGCGACGATCTCCACCAACAACATCGCCTTCCGCCTCGCCCCGCTCCTCGCCGGACCCATCCCGGTGCCCTTCCGGGCAGTGAGGAAGACGGTGGACGGCGCCACGGTCATCCAGTTCGAGCAGGTGACCGCAGAGGCCTCGAGCCTCCGGCGCGCCGACGGCTCCCCGGTCCTCCCGGTGCGCTTCGTCGAGGTCCCGCGGGGGGACCCGGCCACGACCCGGTTCGAGCCGGTGAAGACCCCGGACGACCTGCCCCCCGTGGCGGGGCGGATCCGGGCGCTCCTCGGCCTCTGACGCGGGGAGGCGCATCGCCCCCGGGAGGTGGGGGGCGGCGTCGACCCGGCCTGGAGCACGTGCAACAGGCATTTTCCCGGGTGTCGCTGGACCGGCCCGCACGCGCCCATGGACGCCCCCGGTGGCCCGGGCCTAGAGTCCGTCGCCAATCCGGCGTGGACCAGGGCCCGAAACCGACATGTCAGTCCGCGGTTTCGCGGTCGCGAGGTGCCCTCGGGGGAGCAGGACGGATGCGTGTGACTCTGCGGTGGTGGATTCCGGCGCTGTCACTGACTCTGCTCGGTGCAGCTCCAGCGGAAAAGGAAAAGGACGCCTGGACCCTCACGAAGGTCCAGGGCGGTGGCTGTCGCCTCGACTCGGACAAGACGTCGGTCAGCGACGGCTACCAGACGACGAGCGTGCAGGTCCGCGTCACGGCCACGGAGGTCCGCGTCGTGAGCGAGTCGACCTTCGACGACGGGAAGGGCGACCTCATCGTCGAGGTGGACAAGAACGAGGCCGTGAAGGCCGATGGGCTCGATGGGGCGAAGGCGGTCGTCTTCAAGACCGGGGCGAGCTCGCTGATCACCCAGTTCAAGGCCGGGCTCAAGGCCAGGGTCCAGCTGCGCTTCTGGCCGACCTGGCCAGAGACCGGTACCCACTCCGTGGTGGTGAGCCTCATCGGGTTCACCAAGGCGTGGGACGACATGCAGGCGGGCTGTCGCTGACGGAGGACGTCCTCACATGGGGCTGCGACTCAAGTTCAACCTGGTGCTGATCCTGGTCTTCGCCCTTGGCCTCGCGGCCTCGGGCTACGTCTCGAAGCGGATCCTCGAGGCCAACGCGCAGGAGGAGACCACCCGCAACGCCGAGCTGATGATGGGCGCGGCGCTCGCCGTGCGCGGCTACACCTCGAAGCAGGTCCGGCCGCAGCTCGAGCTGCAGCTGATGCGGGTGTTCCTCCCGCAGTCGGTGCCGGCCTACGCGGCGACGGAGATGTTCAACACCCTTCGCCAGCAGCACCCCGAGTACACGTACAAGGAGGCCACGCTGAACCCCACCAACCCGCGCGACCGCGCGGTGGAGTGGGAGGCGGACATCGTCCAGCAGTTCCGGAACGACGCGAACCGGACCGAGATCCGGGGCACTCGCGAGACGCCGACCGGCAGGGCGCTCTACCTGGCGAAGCCGCTCAAGATCTCCGACCCCGGCTGCATCCCGTGTCACGACACGCCGGACACGGCGCCCAAGTCGATGGTCGCGCACTACGGGCCGGCCAACGGCTTCGGCTGGAAGCTGGGGGAGACGGTGGGAGCACAGATCATCTCGGTGCCGATGTCGGTCCCTCTCGCCAAGGCAGACCAGGCGTTCAAGACCTTCATGACTTCGCTCCTGGGGGTGTTCCTCCTCGCGTTCATCGTCCTCAACGTCATCCTCTCCCTGCTGGTCATCCGGCCCATCGTCCGGATGTCGAAGGCCGCGGACGAGGTGAGCACCGGCAACTTCGACGTGCCGGAGTTCTCGGTCGGAAGCCATGACGAGATCGGCGTCCTGGCGACGTCGTTCAACCGCCTCCGGAGGAGCCTGGAGAAGGCGATGAAGCTGTTGGAGTAGACTGGCGGTCCCCGGTCCTCCGCGGAGTGGAATGAGCGAGCACGGTCAAAGGACGTTCGTCGGAACCTTGGTGTTCCTCGATGTCCTCGATCCGACCCCGGACGCGCTGGAGTGCGTCCAGGAGGCAGCGACGCGCGCGGTGGGGCACCTGGACGCGGAGGACGTGCTCCGGGTCACGCATCCGAGGGGCCTCGTCCTGGTCTTCCCCGGCGACCCGGAGGATGCGCTCTTCGTCGCCCTGGGGCTCCGCGATGCGCTCGAGCACGAGGCCTCCACCCGGACCGGGTTCGGCGCCCGCATGGCCATCCATCTCGGCCCGGTGCGGATCGTCGAGGGCGTCGCGCAGGGTGAGGGGCCCACCGTCGCGTCGCAGCTGGCCGCGGCGGCCATCGCCGGGCAGATCCTCTCCAGTCGCTCTTTCTTCGAGGTGGTCTCCTCGCTCAGTGCCGAGCACAAGGCGCTGCTCCATCCGCTCGGGCGACGGCGCACGGGAGAAGGGAAGGAGATCGACGCCTACGAGCTCGGCGCGCACGTCGAGCGCGAGGTGGAGGTCACCTGGCCGACGGTGCGCACCCCGGCGCCCGGCGTTCCGGCGGCGCCGCCTCCGGTCCAGCCCATCCCCCTGGTGACGCCGGTCGAGGCTCCGCCTCCGCTGCCCCCCCAGCCGGCGCCGGTCGGTCCGGTCATCGTCACCGGCGGCTGGGTGGCAGGGGCCCTGGACGAGCTCGGGAACTTCCTGGCGAAGAGCATCGGACCGCTCGCCCAGACGCTCGTGCGCAGGGCTGCGCGCGCCACCCAGGACCCGCGTGCCCTCGTCGCCGAGCTGGCCGAGTCGATCGAGAACGGAGACGACCGGCGCAGGTTCGAGGACTTCGCCCGCTCGTGGGTCCGCCGTTCCCGCGCGGTGGGAGGTACCCCGGCCACGCCCGGACCGCCCTACACCCCGGGCGCTCCCTACACGCCCGGTGCTCCCTACACGCCGGGCGCGGCACACGGTCCGGGCGCCCCGCTCACCCCCCTTCCGCAGCAGGCCGGGCCGTCGCGGATGATGGCCGCGCCCCGGGCCGGCTTCGCGGCCGGCGTGACCGCGGAGCAGCGGGCGGTGCTGGAGGCGGCCCTGGCCCCGCACCTGGGCCCCATCGCCCGGGTGATGGTGGACCGCGTCGCCCGCGATGCCCCGGACTGGGGGACGGCGTGCCAGACGCTCTCGGCGTCCATCCCCGACCACGTCTCGCGCGAGGACTTCCTGAGGACCATCTCGGACCCGGGCCACCTGCGCACCCGGACCCCGAAGGCCTCGGGCCGCACCGCGACCCAGGTGAAGCCCACCTCGACGCAGATCCGCGCGACCCCACCCGCGCCCGTCCGCGGCACGCCCTCGCGACCCACGCCGGTCGTCGAGCAGCCGCCGTCGCCGATGCCGCGCGCCTCGCCGTCTCGGCCCACGCCGGTGGCCGAGCAGCCGCCGTCGCCGATGCCCCGGGGGTCGCCGTCCCGGCCGCTGCCCGCACCGCCGGCTCCTCCCCGCGGATCGCCCTCGCGCCCGACGCCGGTCGTCGAGACTCCGGCACGTGCCCGCGCGCTGGTGGAGGACGATCTCCATCGGGCGGAGCAGGCGCTGTCCGTGTCGCTCGGGCCGGTGGCGCGGGCGCTGGTGAAGCGCGCGGCGCGGAGCGCGAACACCCCCTGGGAGCTGTTCGCCTCGCTCGCTGCGGAGCTCCCCGAGGGCCCGGAGCGCGACCGGTTCCTCGCCGCGCAGCCTGAAGTCTAAGGTCACGGCAGGCGCAGCACAGCTCCACGTCGAAGCCGACGGGTCCGCGTCCGGCGATTCAGGGCGGCTGCGTCCGGCTGGACACCGCAGCGGCAGCGAAGCCGCTCCTGCCGACCTCAGGGCGGCTGGAGCGGGGACTCGGGCCGGCCGGCGGCGACCAGCGTCTGCCGGACCTCGGCGCCGGCGCGGGCTGCCATCGCGCCCAGCTCGCCCACGGTGCCGCGCTCGGACCAGTTGGTGACCACCTTGCCCGACTCGGCATCCTGGACCCGGATCGCCAAGCGCAGCGGGCTCGCAGCCCCCGGGCCCACGCAGAGGTAGCTCCCCAGGACCACCCAGCGAGCGCCGGCCGAGTCGCGCAGCTTCTCCAGCGACTCGCGGGGCAGGCTGTCCTGGGCGCCGAGGTTGAGCGCGCGCTGGGCGCGGAACACCTCCTCGGGGGGCACGAGGCGGAGCACGTCCGAGGCGACCGACAGCTCCCGGCCGACCATCTCGGCGAGCGCGGTGGAGATCCACCCTGCGTCGGGACGGCCGGAGAGGTTCCGGAAACCGAGGACCGCCGCCGGGCTGCGGGTGTCCTGCGCGCTCGTGTCGAGGGCCCGGACCAGGTCCCGCACCGACCGGAAGCGCGCGGGCGACTCCTTCTCCAGACAGCGAAGGATGGCCGCATCCCAGCGCGCATCGAGCGTGGGGAGGTAGGTGCTCGGCGGGGTGGCCGCCTGCTGCAGCCGCTTCAGCGCCGCCTCCATCGGCGTCTGCCC
>Ga0335079_10005503_pt1 | contig 14500 bp, 10 predicted proteins | sample Lox_Sample_33_FD_206719 | JGI IMG/M metagenome (GOLD analysis project Ga0335079, IMG submission 206719) | Soil microbial communities from Loxahatchee National Wildlife Refuge, Florida, United States - Lox_Sample_3.3 | ecosystem: Environmental > Terrestrial > Soil > Wetlands | place: USA...
CCCCAGCGGCATCGCCTGCCGCCAGCGCGGCAACAAAGTCCTTCGAATTCGGAAGAGCCGAGAGTAGCGAAATCGGGCCATGGCAGAGCACTGCCGTCGGCTTGGATGTTTTATGAAAGTGTCTCAGCGCGGCGCCAGCGTCGGGATCGTCGAGAAGATCCATCATCGGGCCATGGCCGCCGGGGACGAAGACGGCGTCATATTGATCCAGGCCCGATGCGATGACATCCGAGATACGAGTTGGATTTTTGAGCCCAGTCAGCGTGTCGCGGAATTTTAGATAGTCCTGAAGCTTAGCTTCGTCCCCGCCGAAGAAATCGGCAACAGCTGAATGGACATCCATTTGCGGCGTATTGCCTTTGGGATTGGCGAAGGTGATTTCGTAGCCCTCCTTCATCAGAGCACGAACCGGAACTGTCAGCTCGTTGAGGTAGTAGCCAGCGCCCTTGTAAACCTTGCCATCTTTCAAGGGCAAGCCATGACCGCTCGAGACTAGCACCAGTATTTTTCCGTTTGCTGCCATGTTGTTCTCCTTTTCCGAAATCGAGTCTGTTTTCCTGAATAGAGGCCAGCGTCAGGACCGGCTACCGCGGTTGATCCCCATCCGGCCCGAGCGTTAACCGTAGATTTGATCGGTGCTCTGTCCGACTTCGATGATGTAACCGTCGGGATCGCGGATGTAGCAGCGAATCTCGCCGTACTTGGGGATCGGCTCAGTGATGAACTCCGCTCCTCGACTTTTCCATAACTTGTAGCAGGCTTGAATATCCGTAACCCGAAAATTCATAAAGCTGTTAATGTGATTCGGGTCAGGGACGCTGAGCGTTACCGTCGGCTTATCCGCGGTTGGCCCGCCGCCAACGTTTAGAATCATCCAGATATTCGCAAGCTGAAGGTAGCCAGGCGCGTTGCCGTCACCCAGGCTCAGAATGCGAGCGCCGAAAACCTTTTCGTAGTAGTGGGCCGATCGCGCGATGTCGGTGACGGTGAGAAAATGGGCGATGCTGATCCCCTCGCGCGGGGGCATCTCATAGCTCTTCTGTTCGACGGTTACGCTGCTCTTCTCTTCGACTTGTACGCTGTTCATGGGTGACTCCAATCTCAATGTCATTAAAAATACGGTGTCCGGTGAGTTCCGGTTTCTGATGGATCTGTGACTACTGGTTGAAATGCTTACGACTGCTCCGATGGGCGGCAGGTTCATTAGGCCAGAAGTGCCACGACGAGTCTATTAGACGAACGTATCGACCAATACCAAAGTATGGATTGAACAAATGGGTAAAGAGGGGACGTACTCTGTTTCGCGAGCCGCAATAAGAAGGTGTTTCAATACCATCGTACAATTGATTCGCCAGCGCGCCTCGGGTTTAACTTCTTCGTCACCGCGCAAAGGAGATGAAATATGAAAGCAGTTGTTGTCCATCAATATGGCGGTCCTGAAGTACTCAAGTTTGAGGACTATCCCGACCCGGTCCCGGGCTCGGGCGAAGTGCTGGTGCGGGTCGCCGCCAGCAGCGTGAATCCGATCGATTACAAGCGGCGTGCTGGATTGACCAAGGATTTTTATCCCATGACATTCCCGGGCCTCATAGGAGTGGACATGGCGGGAACCGTGGTGAAGATTGGGTCGGGTGTGGAAGGTTTTTCCGTCGGCGACCAGGTGTTCGCCATGGCGGACAATACCTACGCCGAACTTTGCGTAGTGAAAGCCGCGATTTTGGCGAAAGTTCCCAGGGGACTCGATTTGATCCAGGCAGCGGCGCTGCCGCTGGTGACGACGACCGGCAATCAGCTCATGTCCGCTACGGGAATCAGAGCGGGCCAGACGGTTCTTGTTGTGGGCGCCGCTGGAAATGTGGGGCGTTCGGCGGTGTTCACCGCCAAGCAACAAGGCGCGACTGTGATCGCAGGGATTTTGAAGAATCAGATGCAGATGAATGACACAAAAACGATCGGCGCGGACCAGATTGTCGCAACCGACGATGACACGGCGATGGCGAATCTTCCTCCGCTCGATGCGGTGGCGGATGCGGTGGGAGGAAGAACCGCCGAAAAGCTGATCGCCAAAGTCAAGGCGGGAGGCGTGTATGCATCAGTTGTCGAACTGCCGAAGAACGCCGCGGAATATCCGTCTGTGAAGGTGGTGCATGTATTCTCAAAATTTGATAGAAAGACCCTCGAGTTCATGGCCGAAGCAGTGCGCGATGGCAAGCTGGTGATTCCGATCAGCCAGAAGCTGCCACTCAGTGAAGCGGCCGAGGCGCAAGCAGCGGCAGAAAAAGGTGCCGCCGGGAAGATTTTGCTGGTGGCTTGAGGTTTTGGCTCCGTTTTCTTCGCTTTAAAATTTCAAATCGGCTGAATTCATGCAAAAAGTCCTGCAACTCGATCCGAGCGACAACGTTCTGATCGCTCTCACTGACCTCAAACCAGGCGAGGAAGTGCAGTTCAATGGATCGCAGTATTCGCTGGTTTCGCGCGTTCCCGCGAAACACAAGTTTGCGACCGAAGATCTCACGCCGGGATCCCGGGTCACGATGTACGGGGTCCTGGTTGGCAAGACTACTCAGACGGTCCGTCGCGGCGAAGTGTTGACACTCACGAACCTGAAACACGAAGCGCTGCCGTTCCGCGAGAAGACTGGCGAGTTTCATTGGAAGGTCCCCGATGTCTCAAGCTGGAAGGAACGTAAGTTCTTAGGCTACCGGCGCTCCGATGGGCAGGTTGGCACGCGCAATTACTGGATCATCGTTCCTCTAGTTTTTTGCGAGAACCGCAACATTTTGAATCTGAAGCAGGCGTTTGAGGAGGAACTCGGCTTCACCGCGCCCGTTCAATATCGTCAGCAGGTGGCTGAGTTGGCGCGTCTTTACCGGGAAGGGAAGAACGATCAGATCAAGATCGATGCGGTTCCGGCGAACGGGCACGGTAGCCAGCGCGAGAAACTGTTTCGGAACGTCGATGGTATTCGTTTCCTTCTGCACGAGGGCGGTTGTGGCGGCACCAGAGAAGATTCCACGAATCTCTGCGGGCTGATCGCCGGCTATATTCATCATCCCAATGTTGCCGGAGCCACGGTGCTCAGCCTCGGCTGTCAGCACGCGCAGATCAGCATCCTGCGCGAGCAATTGAAGCTGCGTGATCCCAAGCTCGACAAGCCGGTCCTAATCTTCGAACAGCAGAAGAGCGGATCGGAATTCGCCATGATTTCCGAGGCGATACGACGAACGTTCGAAGGATTGGTTGAGGCCGACAAGGCCGAGCGCACGGCTGCCGATCTCTCGAATCTCTGCGTCGGGCTGAAATGCGGTGGATCGGATGGATTTTCCGGCCTCTCCGCGAATCCAGGGATCGGTCATACATCTGACCTTCTCGTTGCGCTCGGCGCGCGAACCATTCTTTCCGAGTTCCCAGAGTTGTGCGGGGTGGAGCAGGAGTTGATCAACCGCGCGGCTTCAAGCGAGGTTGCTGATCGATTCATTCATTTGATGCGCGCTTATTCGAACCGTGCACAGGCGGTTGGAGCGGGCTTCGACATGAATCCTTCGCCCGGCAACATGCGTGATGGGCTGCTCACCGATGCTATGAAGTCCGCAGGCGCCGCCAAGAAGGGCGGAACTTCTCCGGTCACCGCCGTACTCGATTATCCGGAGTATTCGCGGACGCCTGGCCTGAACCTGCAATGCACTCCTGGCAATGACGTTGAATGTGTCACCGCGCAGGTCGGTGCGGGCGCGAGCGTAGTGCTGTTTACCACGGGACTCGGTACGCCGACGGGCAATCCGATCGCGCCCGTGATTAAGCTTTCAACCAACACGACCCTTGCAAATCGCATGCCCGACATTATCGACATCGACACTGGCCCGGTCATTTCAGGCGAAGCGACGATCGCGCAGATGGGCGAAAGAATCCTCGACCTGGTTGTGCGCGTGGCGAGCGGCGAAGTCCTGACCAAAGCCGAAGAGAAGAATCAGCAGGATTTCATTCCCTGGAAGCGAGGCGTCTCTCTCTGAGCGAGAACCCAGCAAACGAATTCCGCCTGGACGGCAAAACGGCTGTGGTTACTGGAGGCGGCAGCGGCATCGGACGTGCGATTGCGTTGAAGTTCGCCGCGAATGGTGCGACGGTCCGAATTCTTGAGCTCAACGAAAAACAGGCGGAAGCCGTCGCAACCGAAATCACAAAGGCAGGCGGATCGGCATCCGTGCATCGCTCGGATGTGACTGACCAGGCGTCGGTAATCTCAACATTTCAGGAGATGGCCGGGCTGGGGCCGATCGATGTTCTGGTGAACAATGCCGGAGTCTCGCACATCGGCAACGTCGAGAGCACAACCGAGGCAGAATTCGACCGCGTTTTTAAAGTGAATGTTAAAGGGTATTACAACTGTACCCATGCTGTGGTTCCGCTGATGAAGAGTCGTGGTGGAGTCATTCTCAATATCGCGTCGGTTGCGGGATCGCTGGGCATCGCCGACCGGTTTGCTTATTCCACCAGCAAAGGCGCGATCATCGCGATGACCTACTCGGTTGCGCGCGATTACATCGCCCACAACATTCGCTGCAACTGCATCTCGCCCGCGCGTGTGCACACGCCTTTTGTGGATGGATATTTGAAGAAGAATTATCCGGGGCGCGAGCAGGAGATGTACGAGAAGCTGGCAAAAACGCAGCCCATCGGGCGCATGGGAGAGCCTGACGAAATCGCTTCGCTCGCCCTGTTTCTTTGTTCCGATGCTGCCTCGTTTATAACAGGCACAGATTACCCGATTGACGGCGGTTTCATGAAACTGCACGGCTGAACTGTGGACCTTCAATTAAAAGACAAAGTTGTTCTGGTCACTGGCGGCGCCAAAGGGATTGGCGAAGCGATCGTGCGTACGGTTACAGGTGAAGGGGCAATTCCCGTAATTGTCGATCGTGACGTCGACGCGGGCAATCGGCTGCACGCGCAACTTCCGCAAAGTCAATTGATCGTCGCCGAGCTTGTCGCCGCCGAAAGCTGCTACGCCGCCGTGCAGAAGACAATCGAAAAGCATGGCCGGCTTGATGCACTGGTGAACAATGCCGGCGTTAACGACAAAGTCGGGCTTGAGCATGGCAGCCCCGAACAATATATTGAGTCGCTCGGACGTAATCTTCTGCATTACTACGACATGGCGCATTATGCGCTGCCGCACCTGAAGAAATCCCGCGGCAGCATCGTGAATATCAGCTCGAAGACGGCGATCACCGGCCAGGGTGGAACTTCCGGATACGCTTCTGCGAAAGGCGCGATCCTGGCACTTACACGCGAATGGGCTGTCGAATTGCTCGACTATGGAATCCGCGTTAACGCAATAGTCCCCGCCGAAGTGATGACACCGCTGTATCAGCAGTGGCTCGCGACGTTTCCTGATGCGGAAGCCAAACGGCAATCCATCCTTAGCAAAATTCCTCTCGAAAAGAGAATGACCACTCCCGACGAAATCGCCGCGATGGTAGTATTTCTCATTTCCTCTCGCGCCAGCCATATGACTGGCCAACATATTTTTGTGGACGGCGGCTACGTGCACCTCGATCGCGCTCTGACCTAACATGGCAAACTCCGCAGCGCTCACCGAGCGACGATATGTTGGGCCATTCATCCTGATCACCAGCCTGTTTTTTCTTTGGGCGTTCGGAGTCAACCTCAATGACATTTTGATTCCGCGATTTAAGAACGCATTCGGGCTGAGCGATTTTCAATCGTCATTCATTCAAGTTGCGTTCTTCAGCGGTTATTGCCTGGCTGCGCTGCCCGCTGGCCGCTTGATGGAAAAGATCGGTTACAAGCGCGGGATTCTCACGGGTCTGGCGCTGTGCGCGAGCGGGGCATTGTTATTTGTGCCTGCGTCGGCAGCGGGCACGTATGCGTTCTTCCTGGTGGCGCTGTTTGTGATGGCCTGTGGCCAAAGCTTTCTCGAAGTAGCGGCAAATCCATACGTCACGATCCTCGGTCCCGGCGAAAGCTCGGAACGTCGACTGAACCTGGCGCAATCTTTTAATGCGGTCGGCGCGGTGTGCGCAATGTTGCTGGGCTGGTTCATCCTGTCGGGCAAGGAATACACCTCGCAGCAGCGGGCCGCGTTTTCAGCCGCGGAGGAGCAGGCTTACCGCATGGCCCAGGCGAGCAGCGTGCGCGTGCCCTATGCGTTGATCGCATGCATCTTCGTCGTTGTCGCTGTGGTGATCATCGCCACGCATCTTCCCGAAGTCAGCGAAAAGGGAACCCACACCGGCGAAGAAGCGCAACCATCCTGGACGAAAGTGTTGCAGCAAGGGCATCTCGTGAAAGGTGTGATCGCGCAATTTCTCTACGTGGGAGCACAGGTTGGCGTGGGGAGCTTCGTCATCCGTTTTGCGCAACAGAGCCTGCCGGGATTGACCGCCCGCAGCGCCTGGTATTACCTGCTGGGGCACTGGATTGGCTTCATGCTAGGGCGTTTTGGCGGTTCTGCTTTGATGAAAAGCGTTCCTGCGCCGCGCCTGCTCTCGGTTTTTGGAGCTGGCTCTCTGGTTTCGATTATGATCGCGCTATTGGCGCAAGGTGTTGTCTCGGTCTGGGCGATTGTACTGATCGGCTTTTTCCATTCGATTATGTTCCCCACAATTTTTGCGCTCAGCATTAAGAATCTAGGGCCGCTGACCAAGCGCGGATCGTCTCTGCAGGTGATGGCAATTCTCGGAGGTGCGGTTCTCCCGGCTATCATGGGGCGAATCTCCGATGCTGCAAATATCCGCACCGCGTTCATCGTCCCTCTGGTCTGCTATATCTACATTTTTTATTTCGCCGTGGATGGGTATAAACCACAAAATAACCGCAGCGAAGATACGGCCAGCGTGGCCAGTATGGCGCAGCAATCATGACCCGCCGCCTCTGCCTGACTCTCGACTTGAAGAACGACCCTGCCCTGATCGCCGCGTACAAAAAACATCACGAAAAAATCTGGCCTGAGATTACCGAGAGCATTCGGAGCTCCGGCATTCTCGATATGGAAATTTACCTGCGCGGCGCGCGCATGTTCATGATCGTGGAAGTGGATGAAGGATTCTCGTTCGAAAAGAAGGCCAACGCCGATCAGCAGAATCCGAAAGTTCAGGAGTGGGAGCAGCTCATGTGGAAATTCCAGCAAGCCTTACCGGAAACGAAACCCGGAGAAAAATGGCTGCTGATGGAGAGGATTTTTAAGCTGGAGGAGTGAGCGCGAGCCGCAGTAAAGACCGGGTGGATGGGCTCAAGCCAATGATTGCAAGATTCGATTTTTTGGCCCGGATTTTCCAGAGAAGAGGACTAGGCTAAAATAAGGTGGAACTATCCCAGAGTGTCCGGTGTGGTAGGCAAAAAAGGGTCCTCTTCAGTTCGTAAGTATCTGGTTGCCGCGGTTGCAGGCGGAGCCGTTGCGTTAGTCGACTATTTGCTCGGCCTGTGGATGGCCGCTCACGGGCTGCACGCCGAACTTTCCTTGGTTGACGAACTCCTGCTTGCAATATTCACCTTTGCCCTGGTATTTGTGGTCGAACTGTTGCATCAGCGCGAGCGGCAGCGGATCAACGAAAAATTAAGGATCATTGAGCTGATGAATCATCACGTCCGGAACGCGCTGCAATCCATTGTCGATTCGGCCTATGTCCGCGGCAATCTGGACGAAGTTCGGACCTCGGTTGACCGCATAGCGTGGGCGTTAGAAGAGATTCTTCCCGGAGAAGCGTTGGACAGTTTCGAAAATAACGCAAATTCCCCCCGCAAGGAGCCGGTACCCGTGCAAGCCAATCGCACTCAGGTTGATCGTTCACAATCCCCGTATCACTCGTAATTCCACATTGCCCGGCGCGCGCCAAGGTACGGACTAGAAGTGCCCTCTTGTATTTTCGCTAGAGTGATTCCGGCTTTTCTCGGCAGCCGATGCTGTAAGTCAATCTCGCGCGCAACCGCCTCTTTACTTGACGCAATGGGGCGCAAAGGGACCGAAGCCTGATTCGACGAGAGTACAATTCACGCCAGGAGGCCGCGGGTGAACATTGATATTGGCTTGCGTGACTATCAATTACAAGCAATGCCAGAGTGCGCTCGCAAGCTGGAGGCGATTGGATACGATTGCATTTGGAGCTCCGAAACGCAGCATGATCCCTTTCTGCCGCTGGCGGTTGCGGCGACCGCGACTTCAACGGTCAAGCTCGGAACTTCGATCGCCGTGGCATTTCCCCGTAGTCCTATGATTACTGCTTACACGGCGTGGGACATTCAGAAAGCGTCGGAGGGGCGGTTCATTCTTGGGCTCGGCTCGCAGGTGAGGGCGCACAACCAGCGTCGCTTCTCGGTTAAATTTGAGTCACCGGGACCGAAGTTGCGCGAGGTCGTGCTCTCGCTGCGGGCGATTTGGGATTGCTGGCAGAATGGAACGCCGCTGCGTTTTTGTGGCGAGTTCTACAACTTCGATCTGATGACTCCGTTCTTCAATCCGGGCCCAATCGCGCATCCGAAAATTCCGATCTTTGTTGCCGGGGTCAATCAGTACATGTGCCGCATGGCGGGAGAGGTTTGCGATGGCCTGCACGTACACCCATTTCACACGACGAAGTATCTACGAGACTTCGTGCATCCGGCAGTCAATGAGGGGCTGCAAATTTCACGCCGGTCCCGCCAGGATTTTACGTATGCGACCGCAATATTTGTGATTACCGGAGATAGCGAACGCGAACGTTCACGGAATGCCGAGGCCGTTCGGCAGCAGATTGCGTTCTATGCTTCAACGCGAACGTATGAACCGGTGCTGGCCGCGCACGGCTGGGAACATATTTCACCAGAGCTACACCAGAAATCGCTCGATGGGGATTGGAAGGGAATGGCGCGACTGATCACGGATGCCATGCTCGATGAAATCGCGGTAACTGGAACCTATGAGAACATCGGAACCAAACTGCATGAACGTTACGCAGGCCTGCTCGACCGCATTTCGCTGTACCAGCCATATGAGCCCGCGGCCGATGAGTCGCGGCAAAGAGCGCTGGTCAAACAATTCAAGGCGTGAATCAGATGCGATCTATTGTGTATCGGTGTCCGTTTGTGGCGCGCCCATGATAACGGCTTGATCGCGTTCAAGCGAACTGCGGCGGATTTCCTGCGACGTGGCGAGCGCCTTCTGCGCCAACTCCATCTGACCAAGCTTTTTGTAAGCCACAAACAGCTGATAGTGCACATTGCCGTAGTGATCAACCTGAGCGGCGTTCACCAGATTTGGAACCGCATCGGCGTAGCGGCCGAGGCGCATTAAAGCGGTACCCAACAAACTGCTGGCTTCGGCGAAATCCGGCTGCAAGCGAAGCGCGCGCTGCAAGAAGGGAACGGCTTTTTCGTTGTCGCGCTGCTGAACATAGAGCCGGCCGAGAAGGTAGAGGGCGCGGCTTCTGGATGGGTCGAGCGATATGGCGGTATTGAGTTCCTTTTCACCATCGGCTTCGGAATGGTTGTCCACGTAAAGCTCACCTAAGGCTTCATGCAGTTCCGCGCTGTCAGGCTTGATCTGCAATGCGGCTTGAAATTCTTTGGTGGCATTGTCGTAGTCGCCTTTTAGCGCGTCGCCTTCGCCGCGTAGCTGATGAGTTCGCCAGGAGTCGGGAAAAGTTTCTTGCAATTGCGTGTAGGCGTCAGCGCCCAAAGCCTGATAAGTTCGCGACAACCAGTAACTGGCTTCGGCGTTTGGCTTGGAAATGCCTTTGACTTCGGCCAAGGACTTGGCGGCAGATTCGTACTGATGCATTACGAATTCGTTCTGTCCTAACATCACACGTTCGGAATCGGTCAAGGTCTTTCGCTCCCGGAGCAGGCGGATGCAGACAGAATAGCGATGAAGCGCGCAGGCATCTGGTGCGAGCGCGCGACCGGATTTCTGTGCCGCGGCCACGGCAGTTTGGAAGTGCTTCCATTCGTCATCCGCCCGGGCGCCGTCGCCTGTGGCTGCATAAATCGACGCGAGAAGAAATTGCCCGGCGGGAGCTTCGGATCCATCGAGACTCGACGCTAACTTTTTCGCGGCGCCGGGCGGAATAGAAACGCTGGGAAATTCTCGTTGAAGTGCCACAAAATCGGGCGCAATTTCCCAGACCCTGCTGATCGATGTGAGCGCCGCGTCGGGCTGGTTCTGAATCAGTTGCGTCTCGGCCAGACCGAGCCAGGCGAGCGGATCGGTTTTATGTAATTGAATTTCGGCCTGAAATTCTCCTTGCGCTTTGTCCAACTGTCCGGCATGCAGATATGCCTGGCCAATCGAAGAATGCAATCCTTCCTCTTGCGGTTCGATGTTCAGCGCTTTTTGATATTCGCGTACCGCATCGTCCCAGCGGCTACGCTCGAACAAAAGATCGCCTAGAAAGCGGTGGCCCCAAGCGGAATCGCGGTACAAGCGCGCGCCGCGGTAGGCGAGGCGGGCAGCCAAATCGAGATACTCGTGGCCAAGCTTGAACCAGGCCTCGCTTTTATCCGGATCGATTGCTGCGAGTTCGCGATATTGCTGTGCCGCGCTCTGGATGTTGTCCTGGCTGATATATAAGGAAGCCAGTGCCTGGTGAGCTTCGTGATTTGCGGGATTGAGTTTTACGGCGCGCTCCAGGTAGGGAAGCGCCTTTTGAGGTGAGCCCAGCCTCAGGTAATCCATTCCAACAAGTACGTTGGGGGCCAGCAGGTTTGGCCTTTGGCGCAGAGCCTTGGTGAGGTGCTGTACGGCCGGCTGGAATTGGTCAAGGCTTTGATATGCGAGCCCGAGATTGACCTCGGCCTCAACCAGGGTTGGGTCAAACGCTAATACTTTTTTGAATTCTTCGACGGCGTTAGCGAACTCGCCTTGCATCATCGCCTGCTGGCCGGCACGGAAATGCTGCACGATTTCGTCTTGGGTGGATTGGCAATGCGCAGGATAAGGCGAGATTAGAAAACAGAAAATGAATCCGGAGAGCAGAAGAGAAAGGTGAAATTGCCCGCGGTTGCACGTCTTTGAGACGTCGGAGCGAGAAAAAAGCAGCGAGGCGGAGGCGAGATTCCTAGAGTTTTCTCCAGAACACATCAGGGAAGGTTTAACTGAATTGATGGTAGCAGAGAAAAGGCCCGGGGCGGAGAACCCCGGGCCCTACGATCAGAAGCTCAATCGTAAACCGAACTGAATAATACGTGGGAGGTTGTATTGAGCGGTGACCTGGCCAAAGTTCGGCGATCCAAAACTCGTGTTGGGAGCATTGAATTGGGTTCGATTGAAAATGTTGAAGAAATCCGCCCGGAATTGGAGTGTGAGCCTATCATCCGGGCCAAACTTGGTGTCCTTGGTCGCCGTGAAATCAAAGTTCTTGATCCCGTCGGCGCGAACATTTGGTTCAGTTCGCCCGTCGCTGCCGTAGCCATAATTGTTCGTAAAGGCATAGGCTGAAGTGTTGAACCACTGGGCCAATTTTGCATCCAGCGACCCCGAGGTGTTTCCTCTGTTACCCACGACGGTCAAACGCGGGCAGCCTACGTTCGGAATTCCAGAGCTGCCAAGCAGGCCATAGGCGCCGCTGCAACCCATGCTGAGTGGGAAGCCGCTCTGGAAGGTGATGATTGGGGCGATTCCCCAGCCGCCGAGCACTTTGTCGGCCACTGGACTCATGTTGCCGCCAAACTTTTTGCCCTTGCCGACCGGCATATCCAGAACGCCGGATAGCACAAACCGCTGCGGAACATCGAACCCATCCAGACTTCTTTCACCGCGCAGATTGTAGGCGTTGGAGTCTCCCCATTGGGGCGACGCAGTTTCCAGCCAATTGATCTCGGAGTTAGTGTCATCGATCAACTTCGATACCGTGTAACTGGCAAGGATGCTGGCCCCAGCAGAGAAGCGTTTCTGGAATTTCATCTGCAATGAGTGGTAAATGGAATCGCGATTGTCAGGTTCTTCCATGGAGACGTCATCGAACTGCGGATACGGCAGGAGTAGCCGACCCGCTGGAATATTCGCGTCGCTGCCTACGCCACCCGACACAACCGGTCCCGTACCGCAAGGAGCGGCGCAGAAAGGGTTCGGGATCGATGCCGTCAAAGCATTGACGATGTTGGTATTCGTTTGGCTCGGCCCACCTTGCGGTAGATCCTGTAGTGGCATCTGGTCGAGATCCTGGCTGTGTGCCGGCAGATTCGTGCCTTTGGATCCAGCGTAGGCCACATCAATCAGCGAATCGCCGGGAAGCTGGCGCTGAATGTCTAAATTCCATTGCTGAACGTAAGGTGGTGGAAAGTTATCGAGAGCTGCACCAATGCCTGAACCTTGCTCGTCGATCAATGTCTGGTTTCTATACATTGGCTGGATGATTCCGCCCGGGAACGGATTACTGAGGGGATTGAGAGGCACGGGTACCCCATTTACGCTTGTGGTCGCGAGCCATGGCTGCGAATAGCTGTTGGTGAACAGGTTGTGCGGAGCATCGTCCCAGCGAACATCAACCGGCAAATAGAACATGCCGTATCCGCTTCGAATCACGGTGTTGCTGTCCAGTTGATAGGAGAAGCCGATGCGCGGTGCGATATTTTTCCAGGGACCGAAGGGACTGCGATTTCCAAATAGTGGAGAATGCACCACGGCGAACTCGCCCTTTAGTCCTGGCATTCCGACAGCACCGGCGATTGGACTGGCTGCGTCCGGTAGAAAGACAACTTGGCGGTCGTAACGTTCAGTCCAATCTCCCTGTATGTCGGCACGAACTCCAAGATTCAGGGTCAGTTTGCGAGTGGCTTGCCAGGTGTCTCCGGCATAAAAGGCATAGTATTTAATTTCTTCGGCCATCTTTCCGGGTGTGGTTACGTTGGAGTTCGTGTTTACGTTTGATCCAAGGCCAAGCAGAAAGGAAGCAACACCCTGCCCTCCGTTGACCCCAACTCCAGGCTGAACAAGTGGATTCGCAGCGGTCATGCCGCCGTCGAACTGAAATAGGCCGGCCGGCTCATTCGACTGATAGTAGTTGTTTTGCAGCAGGCGGAACTCGCCGCCAATCTTCAAGGTGTGGGCCCCAAAGATTTTCGAGAGCATGGGGTCGACGTCCAGAGTTCCATCGTAGGCGCCGATTCCGCTTCCCGTCCCAGCCGAGCACCAATCACCAGAACCCCACAGGTCATCGTTGGGCGTCTGTGAAATGCAAACCGTTGGAAGGTGAGTGTAGGCCATCTGAGGAGCAAGCGCTGCCCAGTTGGGTCCAAATTGCGAAAGGTCTATACCCTCGCTCAGCGGAGTTCGCACGTAGACATAACGAGTGAAGCCGGCGTGCAGATCGAGGATGGTCTTGGGCGAGATGGCGATGGTATCTCCCACTGCAATCTGCTTGGCAACCGTATTCTCCGTGCAACGATCAGAGCACACATCTTTGAATGGACTGTCGGGCAGAGACAGAATCGAGTTACGGGTGAAACGGCCAAAAATTCTCTGCTTCTCACTCAGGTTGTAATCGATGCGTTCATTGATTTGATTAATGTCGCCGCCGCCGCTGAAATTCTCAACAAAGTTATTTTTCTCGCCGGGTTGGTTCGGCAGAGGGAAATAATTCAGCAACGCCACGGCGGTCTGATCGAGTCGATTCGTCGGAATGACGTTTGCGACACCGTTGGTTACGAATTGTGTCCTGCAACCAGTCGTACTAAGGGATGCACAAGCCCCGCCTTGGTTCGCAGCCCTAGTGTCGGTGGTGTTTGGGTCGTAAATATTGAAGCCCGACTGCGAAAAGTCGCCGCTCCGCTCCAGAGCTGTAGGCACGGTCGTTGTAAGGGTTTGTCCTGACCGTAAGCGGAACCCTTCATAGCTCGAGAAGAAAAACAGCTTGTCTTTGATGATCGGCCCGCCAATGGTGGCTCCGAACTGGTTCTGGGTGAGTGCCGGTTTGGCAATAGGTGTAGTTGTCCCCGTAGTGGAATCATACGTTCGCGCAAAGAACCCACTGGCATCAAAAACGTTGTTGCGCAAGAACTCATATCCTGAGCCGTGGAAGCCATTGGTTCCGGACTTGGTGGTCAGGTTGATCACACCGCCGGCAAACCGGCCATACTCGGGGCCCAGGTTGTTGGTCTGAACTTTGAACTCCTGGATGTCCTCTGAATCCGGAACTATCGTGACGACGTTCAGGTAAGAACCGTTGGTTGCTACGCCATCGAGCAGAACCGCGCTCTGGCCGGCTTGTCCGCCACCAATTTGGAAATCACCCATGGCAAAAGGATTAGCTCCAACCGGGCTGCCACTTGAATTGCCGCCCACCGACGGCGCACCCTGCGGAACCACACCGGGAACCAGGGCCACGAGAGCGAGGGGGTTGCGCCCGTTCAACGGCATGTCGGTAACTGTTCGCGATTCGACAACCTGGCCGAGAGACTGGGTTTCAGGCTGCAGCAATGGAGCTTCAGAAGAGACCTCGATGGTCTCGGTCGTTTCTCCGACTTGCATGGCAATGTCGACCCTGATGCCGCTTTCGATATCAACTAC
>Ga0335079_10005504_pt1 | contig 14500 bp, 9 predicted proteins | sample Lox_Sample_33_FD_206719 | JGI IMG/M metagenome (GOLD analysis project Ga0335079, IMG submission 206719) | Soil microbial communities from Loxahatchee National Wildlife Refuge, Florida, United States - Lox_Sample_3.3 | ecosystem: Environmental > Terrestrial > Soil > Wetlands | place: USA: Florida...
CGCTGGTCGTGGCCGGCGTGCTCGTCCTGGCTGCGCTCTTCACCGTTCAGCCCAACGAGGCGGCGATCCTGCAGCTCTTCGGCAGCTATCGCGGCACCACGCGCGTGGCGGGATTGCGCGGCACCAATCCCTTCTACACGCGGCGCAAGATCTCGCTTCGCGCGCGCAATCTCAACGGCGAGCGCCTGAAGGTCAACGACAAACGCGGCAATCCGATCGAGATCGCAGCGGTCGTGGTGTGGCGCGTCGACGATACGGCGAAGGCCGCCTTCGACGTCGACAACTACGAGAACTACGTGAAGCTGCAGAGCGAGGCGGCCGTGCGCCACCTCGCCTCGTCGTTCGCCTACGACGAGGGCGACGGCATCGCGCCCTCCGCGTCTGCGCCGTCGGGCGCGTCGCCGCGGCAGCCGACGCTCCTCGCGAGCGCCGACATCGTGAACCGCGCGCTGGTCATGGAGCTGCAGCAGCGGCTCGACAAGGCGGGCGTGGTGGTCGAGGAGGCGCGCCTTACGCATCTCGCCTATGCGCCGGAGATCGCGCAGGTGATGCTGCGCCGGCAGCAGGCCGAGGCGATCATCGCGGCGCGCCAGAAGATAGTCACCGGCGCGGTCTCGATGGTCGAGATGGCCCTGAAGGAGCTCTCGGCGAAGCAAGTTGTGAACCTCGACGACGAGCGCCGTGCGGCCATGGTGAGCAACCTGATGACCGTGCTCTGCGCCGAGAGCGAGGTGCAGCCGGTCATCAACACGGGCACGCTCTACAACTGAGCGCCTCGCGCACGCTTTCGCCCCAAGGAGACAGCGATGATCATCATCAGAGCAAGGCATACCGGCACATGGACCGCGATCGGTGCCGCCGCCGGCACGGCGATCGGCACCGCGCTCGGCAACAGCCCGATGGGGCTCGCCCTCGGGGCCGGCATGGGCTTCGCGCTGGCGATACTCGCTGCGAGGTCCGCCAGACGCGGAGGCTGAGGCGCGCATGCGCCGGCTGCCGCTACTGCTGCTGGTCGCGCTCCTGATCGCGGCCGGCGCGATCCTCTACGCGACTGCGGAGAACCTTCCCCCGCGGGTCGCCTCGAGCTTCAACTTCGCCGGCAACGCCGGCGGCTTCATGTCGCGCGGTACCTATCTCGCCTTCATGGCGGTGGCGATCTTCGGCGCTTCGGCGATCATCCTCCTCGTCTGCGCCGTGCTTCCGCGGCTTGCACCGCGTCTCGTCAACATTCCCGCCCGCGAGTACTGGCTCGCGCCGGAGCGTCGGGAGGAAACCTACGCGAGCCTCGCCGCATCGGGGGCTCTGCTCGGCTGCCTGGTGACCGCATTCCTGATCGGCCTGCACTTGCTCGTGGTCGAAGCCAATGCGCACCCGCCGCCGCGCCTCGACAGCAGCATCCTCTGGGCGCTCATTGGCGCGCTGGCCGTGTCCGTGCTCGCGGCGCAGTTCTTCTTCTGGCGGCGCTTCCGGCTCCCCGGATGAGCCAGCCTCGAGCGCGATCGATGCGCGCTTTGCCGGTCGGACGGCGCTGACTCGGCATGGCGGAGAAGAAGGCTTTCCTTTTGCGGCTCGATCCCGCCGTGTGGGCCGCGCTCGAGCGGCTCGCACAGGGCGAGCTGCGCAGCGTCAACGCGCAGATCGAGTTTCTCCTGCGCGACGCTCTCGGCCGCCGCGGCATCCGCCCCAAGGATGCGCCGCGCGAGGCACCCCCACGTGGCAAGGTGGATTGAGCCCCTGGCAAGGACGCTCGCAGGCGCGGAGGCTTTCCGCGGGCTCGCGCTGCGCCGCGCCTCGCGCGACGACGAGGAGCGCCTCTTCGAGCTGCACCGCGAGGCGATGCGCGAATACGTTGACGCGACCTGGGGCTGGGACGAGAGCTGGCAGCGCGCGTACTTCGCCGATACCTATGCGCCGGCGCGCAACGTCCTCATCGTCCGCGACGGAGCGCGGCTCGCCGATGACGACGAACTCGTCGGGCGCATCTGCCTCACGCAGAGCTGGCGCCGCGTGTTCCTGCGCGACATCGAAGTCGTGGTCGCGGAGCGCAACCGCGGCTTGGGCAGCGCGATCCTCGCCGCCATTCTCGAGATGGCGCGCAGCAGGAACGGCTTCGTCGAGCTGATCGTCCTAAAATGCAATCCAGCGCGACGCCTCTACACGCGCTTTGGCTTCAGCGTGGTCCGCGACGACGGCGCGCGCCTCACCATGCGCGCCTGAGCCAGGCACCGAGCGCCGCGATCTCCTCCATGCACACGGAGTGTGGCATGCCGTAGCTGTGCCACTCCACCGGGTAGCCCGCCGCCTCCAGCGTGCGACATGAGGCCTCACCCCACGCGTAGCGCACGATGGGGTCCGCGGTGCCGTGCGCCATGAAGATCGGCAGTCCACGGTTGGCGGCGCCCGCTTCCGAAGCGAGCCTGTCCGCGGCTACCAGGTACGTCGACAGAGCGATCACCCCCGCGAGGCGCTGCGCGTGGCGCAGTCCTGTGTAGAGAGCGATCGCCCCGCCCTGCGAAAAACCCGCGAGCACGATGCGCGCGCTCGCCACGCCGCGGGCCTTTTCCCGCTCGATGAGCGCCTCGACCAGAGCCTGCGACTGGCGCACGCCGGCGAGGTCGGCGCGATTCTGCAGGTCGGCAGCCGAGATGTCGTACCACGCCCGCATGCGCATGCCGTTGTTGATCGTCACGGGCCGGACGGGCGCGTGCGGGAACACGAACCGAACGGCGGGGGCAGGTGCCAGCCCGAGCTCGGGCACGATCGGAACGAAATCGTTTCCGTCGGCGCCGAGCCCGTGCAGCCAGATCACGCTCGCATCCGGGTTGGGCGCGGTTTCAATCTCGACGCTGGGAAGCAGTTCAGTGCTCATGGGAACGATACTCGCGCCGCGCATTCTAACCGACCACCCGATCCCGTTTCACCCTAGAATGGTCGCTTTGCGCATACCCGTTCCGCCGTGCCCGACCCCATGAGCGCAGAGCATTTCGTCAAGCTGCGCCAATTCATGCTGATGGAGATCGCCGCCGAGACGATCTACGTGAGCGCGCGAATCGGCAAGGCCGCGCTGGGCAGCGCGGCGATGGAAGCGCTCGGCAAGGTTCCGCGCCACGATTTCGTCCCGGTCGAGCTGCAACCCTACGCCTATGCCAACGTGCCGTTGCCGATCGGCTACGACAAGACAATCTCGCAGCCTTTCATCGTCGCTCTCATGACGGACCTGCTCGACATCGGCCAGGATGAGTCGGTGCTCGAGATCGGCACGGGGCTCGGCTACCAGGCCGCGGTGCTGGCCGAGCTTGCCGGCAAGGTCTACAGCATCGAGATCATCGAGGAGCTCGCACGCGAGGCGAAGATGCGTCTCGGGCGGCAGGGCTACCGGAACATCGAATTCAAGCTCGGCAACGGCTGCTATGGCTGGCCGGAGCACGCGCCGTTCGACAAGATCATCGTCACGGCGGCCCCGGATCTCATCCCCGGCGCTCTGCTCCAGCAGCTCAAGCCCGGCGGCAGGATGGTGATCCCCGCGGGGCTCTCCGGCTCGCAGCAGCTGCTGCTCGTCGAGAAGAGCGACGCTGGCGCCGTGACCACCCGCGAGATCCTGCCGGTTCGCTTCTCGCAGCTCGAGGGCACCGAAGCAGAGCAGCGCGGCGGGGCGTAGTCCGGAATCCAACCCAGCGGCGCGGCCCGTGAAGCTCGACGCGGCAGCGCCACCTGCGCACTTATCTCCATGACCGATCGCATCGTCATCCGCGGCGCGAGCCAGAACAACCTCAAGGACCTGTCGCTCGAGTTGCCGCTGAACGAGCTGATCGTCGTCACCGGGGTGTCGGGATCTGGCAAGTCCTCACTCGTTTTCGACACGCTTTACGCCGAAGGGCAGCGGCGCTACGTCGAGACCTTCTCGCCGTACGCACGGCAGTTCCTCGATCGCATGGACAAGCCGCGCGTGGAGCGCATCGAAGGCATTCCGCCGGCGATCGCCATCGACCAGACCAATCCGGTGCGCACCTCGCGCTCGACGGTGGGCACGATGACCGAGCTCGCCGATCACCTGAAGCTTCTCTATGGCCGCGCCGCGCAGCTTCACTGTCGTCGCTGTGGACAGCGTGTGGCGCGTGACACGCCGGACTCGATTTTCGCGGCGCTCGCCGAGCGCAGCCGCGACGCGCGCGATCCGCGGCTCGTCATGAGCTTCCCGGTTCGGGTGCCGCACAACTTCGCCGAAGCGGAAGTCGTGCAACTCCTCGAGCGGCAGGGCTACACGCGCATCCATGCGCGGGACGGCGAGCAGCTTCACGTCGTGCAGGATCGCTTCCGCTTCTCCAGCGTCGAGCGCGCGCGCGTGATCGAGGCCATCGAGGCGGCGCTGCGCGTGGGTCAGGGTCGCGTCGACGTCCACGTAGCCGCCGACGGCGTCGAGACGCCTGCAGCGGCCGCGCAGCCGACCTGGCGCTTCTCGACCGATCTGCACTGCGCCGACTGCGACATTCACTACCAGGACGCCACACCGAGCCTCTTTTCTTTCAATTCTCCGCTCGGCGCCTGCGAGACCTGCCGCGGCTTCGGCCGGGTGATCGGCATCGATTACGGGCTGATCGTGCCCGACGCCTCGAAGACGCTACGCGACGGCGCGGTGAAGCCGTGGCAGAGCCCGAGCTTCCGCGAATGCCAGGACGACCTCGAGAAATACGCCAAGAAGCGCGGCATTCCGCTCGATACGCCGTGGCGCGACCTCGCCGCCAATGTCCGCTCGTGGGTGCTCGAAGGCGAGCCAGAGTGGGTGAGCTGGCGCAAGTCATGGCCGGGGACGTGGTACGGCGTGCGCCGCTTCTTCGCCTGGCTCGAGACCAAGGCGTACAAGATGCACATCCGCGTGCTGCTGTCGAAGTATCGAGCCTACACGCCGTGCACCGCGTGCAAGGGAGCGCGGCTGAAACCCGACGCACTGCTCTGGCGGCTCGGCAGCAAGGAAGACGCCGACCGCGTGCTCGATCCGGCGCAGCGCTTCCGCCCCGCCGGCGCGGTCTTCGACGACGGAATGCTCGCACGCCTGCCGGGCCTCACCGTCCACGACCTCATGCTGCTGCCGATCGAGCGGGCGCGCGCGTTCTTCTCGCGACTGACGCTGCCAGCCCCTCTCGACGAAGCAACGGACCTGCTGCTCGGCGAGATTCGCGCCCGCCTCGGTTATCTCGCCGACGTCGGCCTCGACTATCTCACGCTCGACCGGCAGTCGCGCACACTCTCCGGCGGCGAGGTGCAACGGATCAACTTGACCACCGCGCTCGGCACTTCGCTCGTGAATACGCTTTTCGTGCTCGACGAGCCTTCGATCGGGTTGCATCCGCGCGACATCCGGCGCGTGATCGGGGTCATGCAGCGCCTGCGCGACGCGGGCAACTCGCTGGTGGTTGTCGAGCACGACCCGCAGGTCATGCTCGCCGCCGACCGGATTCTGGACATCGGCCCCGGTCCTGGTGAGCGCGGCGGCGAGATCGTCTTCTTCGGGACGCCGCAGGCGCTCGCCACCGCGTCCGGGTCGCTGACTGCCGACTATCTGTACGGCCGCAAGCGCGCGGATGCCGGCGTCCCGCCGGCGCCGCCAGTCGACGATCGCATCGAGCTCCTCGGAGCGACGGAACACAATCTCAAGGACCTCGACGTCGCGATTCCGCTGCGTCGGCTCGTTTGCATCACTGGCGTGTCGGGCTCGGGCAAGTCGACGCTCGTGCAGGACGTGCTCCACGCGTCGCTGCTGCGGGCGAAGGGCCGAGCCACCGAAGCACCGGGCGCGCACCGCGAGCTGCGCGGCCACGAGCGCATCGCCGAGGTCGTGATGGTCGATCAGACGCCCATCGGCCGGACGACGCGCTCGAACCCGGCGAGCTACGTCGGCGCCTTCGACGCGATCCGCAAGCGCTTCGCGACGAGCGAGCTCGCGCGCGAGCGCGGCTACACGCAGGGAACGTTCAGCTTCAACGCGGGACAGGGGCGCTGCCCGACTTGCGGCGGCAACGGCTTCGAGCACGTGGAGATGCAGTTTCTCTCCGACGTGTACCTGCGCTGCCCCGACTGCGACGGCAGGCGCTTCCGCGCCGAGGTCCTCGAAGTCACGCTGGATGGCCGATCGATCGCCGACGTCCTCGAGATGACCGTCGCGCAGGCGCGCGCCTTCTTCGAAGGCGATGCGCAGATCGCGGCCGCGCTGCAGCCGCTGGTCGACGTGGGCCTCGAGTACATGAAGCTCGGCCAGCCCGTGCCGACGCTCTCCGGCGGGGAGGCGCAGCGGCTCAAGCTCGCCGGCCACCTCGTGCAGGCGCTCGCCGTGCCCAGCGCATCCGCCAAGAACATGCGCGGCAAGCTCTTCCTCTTCGATGAACCCACGACCGGGCTGCACTTCGACGACGTGGCGAAGCTACTCGCCGCGTTCCGTCAGCTCATCGCGGTCGGCCACTCGCTGGTCGTCATCGAGCACAACCTCGACGTCATCCGCGCTGCGGACTGGGTGATCGATCTGGGTCCGGAGGGGGGCGATGCAGGCGGTGGGCTGGTGATCGCGGGAAGCGTCCCGGAAGTGATGGCTTGCGCCGCTTCGCACACAGGCGCGGCTCTGAAGGAGTACGCGGCGGCGGTGCGCGAAGCGCTGCCGCCACGGCCGCCGAGGCCGGCGTCGAATCACGCGGCGATCCGCATCCACAATGCGCGCGAGCACAACCTGAAGAGCATCGACCTCGACCTGCCGCGCAACCGCTTCACCGTGGTGACCGGCGTTTCGGGCAGCGGCAAGAGCACGCTCGCCTTCGACATCCTCTTCGCCGAAGGGCAACGGCGCTACCTCGAATCGCTCAATGCCTATGCGCGCCAGTTCGTGCAGCCCTCTTCGCGCCCCGACGTCGACGCGATCTTCGGCATCCCGCCCACCGTCGCCATCGAGCAGCGAACGAGCCGCGGCGGCCGCAAGAGCACCGTCGCCACGCTCACCGAAACCTATCACTTCCTGCGGCTGCTCTACGTCAAGCTCGGCACGCAGCACTGCCCCGAGCACGATGCGCCGATCGTTCCGCAGAGCGAGGACAGCATCGCTGCCGCGCTGCTGCGCCGCTACCGCGGGCAGCGCATCTCGCTGCTCGCCCCGCTCATCGTTGCGCGCAAGGGCTACTACACCGACCTCGCCAAGTGGGCGCGCCGCAAGGGCTTCGCCGCGCTGCGCGTCGACGGCGAGCTCCTCCCGACGCAGCGCTGGCCGCGGCTCGACCGCTTTCGCGAGCACACGATCGAGCTGCCGGTCGCGGAGATCGACGTGCGGGCGAAGTCGGAGGCGGCACTGCGCGAGGGGCTCTCGCGCGCACTCGATTTCGGCAAGGGCTTGGTTCACGTCCATGCGCCGCGCGGCGCCGGCCGTGCGCGAGCCTCGAATGTGAACGACGTCGAGATCTTTTCCACGCGGCGCGCCTGCCCGGTGTGTTACCGGAGCTTTCCCGAGCTCGACCCGCGGCTGTTCTCTTTCAACTCGAAGCATGGCTGGTGCCCGAGCTGCTTCGGCACGGGGCTGAAGCTGCGCGGTTTCGACGAGGAGCAGACCGGCGAGGAGATCTGGTGGAACGCGTGGTACGAGGGCGAGGAGCATCTCTGTCCTGACTGCAGCGGCCAGCGCCTCAATCGCGACGCGCTCGCCGTGCGCTTCCGCGGCCGCTCGATCGCCGAGCTCGCGCGACTGTCGGTCGCCGACGCGGAAAGCTTCTTCGCCGATCTCACGCTCGAGGGCCGTGAGGCCGAGATCGCGCGCGACGTGCTCGCCGAGCTCGCTTCGCGCCTGGCATTCCTCAACGATGTCGGGCTCGGCTACCTGGCGCTCGACCGTTCCGCCCCCACGCTCTCGGGCGGCGAGGCGCAGCGCATCCGGCTCGCCGCCCAGCTCGGATCGAACCTGCGCGGCGTGTGCTACATCCTCGACGAGCCGACGATCGGGCTGCATCCGCGCGACAACCGCGTGCTCCTCGACACGCTCGCGAAGCTCGAGGCGAAGGGCAACACGCTGGTCGTGGTCGAGCACGACGAGGAGACGATCCGCCGTGCCGACCACGTCGTCGACCTCGGTCCGGGGGCCGGCGGTCAGGGCGGTCGGGTGGTAGCGCAGGGCACGGCCGAGGAGCTCATGCGGGTGCCGCAATCGGTCACCGGCCGCTTTCTCGCCTCGCCGCTCGCCCATCCCCTCGTGCCGCGGCGCCTTACGCGGGAACGCGACCCGGCGATCCTCGTGAAGAGTGCCCACCTGCACAATCTCAAGAAGATCGACGTGCGTGTCCCGCTGGGCAGGCTCAGCGTGATCACCGGCGTGTCGGGCAGCGGCAAGAGCACGCTCGCGCGCGAAGTGCTCTATGCGAACCTCGTCGAGCTCACGCGAACGCGCCGCCGGCGCAAGGCCGCCGATCTCTTCGGCTGCAAGGCAATCTCGGGCTGGGACGCACTGGAGCGCGTGCTCGAGGTCGATCAGGCGCCAATCGGGAAGACGCCGCGCTCATGCCCCGCCACCTACGTCGGGTTCTGGGACGCGATCCGACGTCTCTACGCGGAGACGACGGAAGCGCGCATGCGCGGCTACAGCGCGAGCCGTTTCTCCTTCAACACGGCCGGCGGACGCTGCCCGGAATGCGAGGGCCAGGGATTGAAGACGATCGAGATGAGCTTCCTGCCCGACGTGAAGGTCGCCTGCGAAGCATGCAACGGCGCGCGCTTCAACCCGGAGACGCTCGCCGTGCTCTGGCGCGACAAGTCGATCGGCGAAGTGCTCGCACTCAGTGTGGACGAGGCGGTCGATCTCTTCTCCGCGCACCGCTCCATTCACCACGCGCTGCGGCTGCTGCAGGACGTGGGTCTGGGCTATCTCACGCTCGGCCAGCAGAGCCCTACCCTCTCCGGCGGCGAGGCGCAGCGCATCAAGCTCGTGACCGAGCTCGCCAAGGTGCGCACCGATCTGCTGGGACCCGTTCCGGGCCGAGCGCGCATCGCGAGCGGCCACACGCTCTACGTGCTCGACGAGCCCACCGTCGGCTTGCACATGGCTGACGTCGAGAAGTTGATCCGCGTGCTGCATCGCCTGGTCGACGCCGGCAACACCGTGGTGGTGATCGAGCACAACCTCGACGTCATCGCCGATGCAGACTGGGTGATCGATCTTGGCCCGGAAGGCGGGAGCGCCGGCGGGCACATCGTCGTGCAGGGCTCGCCCGAGCAGCTTGCCGCCCGGCCCGGCGGATCACACACGGCAGCGATACTGGCGGAGTTTCTCGCGCGACACAAACAACCGCGTGTCGCCCCCGCGAAGGCCGGGGCCTAATCAGGTTTTTGGACTTGGATCCCGGCCTGCGCCGGGATGACTGACTTACGCGTGCAGCTCGACTATGTCGCGGTCGGCGAGCGCGTGATCGGCCCCGACCTGCTGGCCCTCGAAGCCCGAGTGGCCCCAGACGCGAGCGTAGCGTAGCGAGCGTTCGAGATCCTTGTGCACCTGCCGCGCCACGTCGCGCACCGTCTGACCCTTGCGCACCGTGAAGGGCCGCGCCTTGTCCGCCGGATGACCCGGTGTCTTCGTGTACACGCGCACGATCTTCAGCTCGCTGAACAGCGTTGCACCGATCTCCGTCAGGCCATCTCCGGAGAGCGCCGAGACGGCAAGCGCGCGATAGCGCAAGCCCGACATCTGGCGAAACGCCTCGAGCTCGGCCTCGATGTTGGCAATCCGGTCGGCCATGTTTGCGATGAGCAGGCTTGGCAGGTGCACTGCAAACGGGTCGGGCTCGTCGCTGTCAGTTGCTTCCAGTGGCTGTTGCGATGGCTCGTCCCAGCGCTCGGTCAGGGTAACGCGTTTCGTGCGCAAGATCGCGTGCACCTGCTCCACCCGCTCCAGACACGCCGGGTCGTCGAGATCGACGACGAGCAGCGCGGCGTCTGCCGCCTGGAGCGCGGCCTGCAGCCATGGCACGGGATGCTCGACCGCGATCGGCGGCATATCGACGAGTTGGAAGTGGATGTCCTCGAATGGCATCATCCCGGGTTGCGGGAACTGCGTGGTGAAAGGATAGGGCGCGTCGTGAGCGCCCGATCCAGTGAGGCGCGCGTGCAGCAGCGACTTCCCCGTATTGGGCGGCCCGATGAGCGCGATCTGGGCGGCGCCTTCCGGGCGGATGACCACGGCCGGGGCGCCGTGGCCCCCTCCCCTCCTGCTCGTGTCCTGCGCGTCGCCGAGCTCCTTGATGCGCGACTTGATGTCCGCCTGCAGGCGTTCGGTGCCCTTGTGCTTCGGAATCGTGCGCAGCATCTCGCGCAGACAGTCGAGCCGCTCGCCCGGCTCGCGCGCTTTGCGGTACGCGGCCTCGGCTGCCTTGTACTCCGGGCTCAGGTTGGCGGGCATCGTCCGAGCGGCACTGACTGCATACATGATAATGCAGGCACGGACGCGCTGATTCGGAGGCGAATCGGCGGCAGGCGCTCTCGATTGACGCTTTCCGCCGCCCGAAGGCAAACTCGGGCAAGGGGACCTGCATGACGACTCGGCGCGAACTCCTTCTCGGGTTCGGTGCAAGCGCGTTGACCTGGCCGCTGGCGACTCACGGCCAGCAATGCGTCAACGTTCCCCACGTCGGGTACCTGTCGACCGGCTCGCCGCGGAGCAATGCCGCATTCATCAACGCCCTCAGGGACGGGCTGCGCGAGCTCGGCTATGTCGACGGCCGGAATATCGTGATCGACGCGCGCTGGGTGGGCGATTCGCCGGCGGATTTTCCCGAAGCCGCGGCCTCCCTGGTCAAAGGAAAGGCGAGCGCGATCGTCGGAACCTGCATTCCGTCGACGCGTGCGGCGAAGGCGGCAACGCAGACGATTCCGATCGTCAAACGAAGCGATCCACTGAACGGATGAGGTTGCGCTCCTCGGCCGCGATCGGGTACCGTGGAACACCATGTTCAGGCCGCCACGCCCGACCGGCTTGACCGATGCCAGGCTCCGCGCCTCGCGGTCGGCCGCGTAAGCCCATGGCCACCGTCTCGCTGGGAACCGGCACATCGCCGCTGCCTCGCCGCACGAGCCGCGGTCGACTGTTCCGGAAGTATCTGCTGCTGATCCTCTCGCTGGTGACCATCGCGCTCCTCGCCTCGGGCGCGATCAGCATCTACTTCACGTATCAGGAGACCAAGGCGTCGCTCGCCCTGCTGCAGCACGAGAAGGCGCTCGCGGCGGCTTCCCGGATCGAGCAGTACATCGCGGGCATCGAGCGACAACTGGCCTATGCCGCCCTGCCCCAGCTCGATGCGAGCGATGTCGAGCTGAGGCGCATCGAGTTTCTCAAGCTGCTGCGCCAGGCGCCGGAGATCACCGACATCTGCCAGCTCGACCCTGCCGGCAGGGAGCAGATCTGCGTCTCCCGCCTCGGGATGGATTCCATCGCTGCGCCAGGCCAGGGAAAGGACCGCTCGCAGGAGCCCGCGTTCCGCAACGCGAAGCGCTCCCAGCCCTGGTTCAGTCCCGTCTACTTTCGCAAGGAGACCGAGCCCTACATGACGATCGCGCTCCGCTCCGGCGGAGACAGCGGCCCGGTGATCGTAGCCGACGTGAATCTCAAGTTCATCTGGGATGTCGTGTCGCGGATCAAGATCGGCGAGAAGGGCAAGGCTTATGTCGTGGACGGCAGCGGCTTCCTGGTCGCGGACCCGGACATCGGCCTCGTGCTGCGCAAGACGGATCTGTCTCAGCTTGCCCATGTGAAGGCCGCGCTCGGCTCCGGCAAGGACGATGACCAGACGCTGGTTTCCACCGATCTCGCCGGGACGCAGGTGCTGGCCTCGGTAGCGCCGATCGAGTCGCTGCACTGGTACGTGTTCGTCGAGCAGCCGGTGGCGGAGGTCTATGCCAAGCTCAACGCTTCCATCGTGCGCACGGGCCTGCTGCTGCTTGCCGGCCTCGTGCTCTCCGCGCTTGGCGCGCTGGCGCTCGCCCGCGGCATGGTCCGTCCCATCCGCACGCTGGAGGAAGGCGCCGAGCGCATCGGCTCCGGCGATCTCGACCAGAAGATCGAGGTTCACACAGGAGACGAGCTGGAAGCCCTCGCCAACCGCTTCAATCGGATGACGACGCAGCTCAAGGAGTCCTACGCAGGCCTCGAGCGCAAGGTCGAGGAGCGCACGCAGGAGCTGCAGAACTCGCTCGAGCAGCAGACGGCGATCAGCGAGATCCTGCGCGTGATCTCCAGCTCGCCGACCGACGTGCAGCCGGTGCTCGACGCGGTGGCGGAGCGCGCCGCGCATCTCTGTAACGCCCAGATCAGCGGCGTGCTCGCGGTTGACGGAGACATGCTGCGCCGCAAGGCGCTCTATTCCCGCGGTGGCGAATCAGTCGTCGAGGTGAAGCCGGTGCTGCTTCGGCGCACATCGATCACCGGCCGGGCCATCCTGGACCGGGCGACCATCCACTACGCCGATGCCGAGCCGTTGATCGACAGCGAATTCCCAGACGCGCGTGAGAATCAGCAAGCTTTGCATTTCCGTGCTGTGCTGGCGGTGCCGCTGGTGCGCGATGCCGGACCCTACGGGGGCATCTTTCTTTACCGTCGCGAGCCGGTGGCATTTTCCGCGGATGAGATCGCCCTTGTGCAAACCTTCGCGCAGCAGGCGGCAATCGCGATCGACAACGTCCGGCTGTTCAACGAGACCAAGGAAGCACTCGACCAGCAGACGGCGATCGCCGAGATCCTGCGCGTGATCTCCAGCTCTCCAGGCGACGTGAAGCCGATGCTGAGCGCGGTCGCCGAGCGCGCAATGAAGCTCTGCGACGCGGCCCAATCGACGATCGTTCTTGTTGCCGGCGACGTGCTTCGTTGCGCCGCTTCGGTCGGTAGCACCGGGCACATGCAGGAAGGCGAAGACATACCCCTCAGCCGCGGCTCGGTGGCCGGCCGCGCAGTCGTCGACGGCGTACCGGTGCAGATCGAAGACTTGGCAACCGCCCCGGAGGACGAGTTCCCGGTCGGTCGGGATCTGCAGCGCCGAATCGGGCATCACACTGCGCTCGCGGTTCCGCTGATGCGCGAGGGCCGGGCGATCGGGTCCATCCAGCTCTGGCGGATGGAGAAGCGAGCTTTCAGCGAGAAGCAGATCTCGCTCGTGAAGACCTTCGCCGACCAAGCCGCGATCGCGATCGAGAACGTGCGGCTTTTCAACGAAACGAACGAGGCACTTGCTCGCCAGACTGCCACCGCCGAAATCCTGCGCGTGATCAGCAGCTCGCCGACCGATGTACAACCAGTGTTCGAGGCGATCGTGGTTACCGCCGCACGACTCCTAGCGAGCGACATGGCATTCGTGATGCGTTGTAACCGCGACACCATCTCGCACGTCGCTGCGGCCACGTCAACCGGCCCGATGGACGTGACGCAGTTCGAGGACATTCCCATCGACCCGGGCGCCAATTTTCCCTCGCGGGTCGTGGTGGAGAAGAAGACCTTGCATCTTCCGGATTGGTCGGCGATCGACCTGCCCGAGCATGAACGCGCGCTCCGCGCGAGTGTCGGCATTAACGGTGGGATGCTCCTGCCCCTCGTCCGCGGCGGCGAGTGCATCGGCCTCCTTGCTTTTGCGAAGAAGCGCGTCGGTGGGTTCGCCGATAAGGAGATCGCGTTGGCCGAGTCCTTCCGCGACCAGGCGCTGATCGCGATCGAGAACGTGCGTCTGTTCAACGAAACGAAGGAAGCGCTCGAGCGGCAGACAGCGATTGCTGAAATCCTGCGCGTGATCTCCAGCTCGCATACCGACGTCGTGCCGGTCCTCGATGCCATCGCCGAGCGCGCGGCGCGCCTGTGCGATGCCTCGGCCGCGTCGATGTATCTCATCGAGGGCAATGTGCTTCGCCACCTCGCCTCCAAGGGGCCCTCGCCGGACCCGGTCAGCCACGTCGACACTCTGCCGATCAACCGCGATTCCATCACCGGCCGCGCTGTGCTCGAGCGAGAGACCATCCAGGTGCCCGACTTGCTGGCCGAGGCAGCCGAGTATCCACTGAGCCGTGACATCGCCAAGCGCTTCGGCCATCGCACCGTGGTCGTGGTTCCGCTGCTGCGCGAAGGGCGCGCCTTCGGCGCCATCCTGTTACGGCGCCAGGAAGTACGTCCCTTCAACGAGCGCGAGATCGCTCTGCTGCGGACCTTCGGCGATCAGGCGGCGATCGCGATCGAGAACGTGCGTCTGTTCAACGAAACGAAGGAAGCGCTCGAGCAGCAGCGGGCATCGGGAGAAGTGCTGGCCGCGATCAGCAGCTCGATTGCCGATACATCGCCGGTGTTTGAGCGGATCCTCGAGAGCTGTGAGCGGCTGTTCGAGGGCACGGTCATCGCGATCGAGACCCTCGATCCCGACGGAATCCTGCGCATCGCCAAATTCCGGGGCTCTGGCCGGCCCGACATGGCGCAGTACGTCGTCGGGCCGGTCCTCCCCGGGGCGTCGATAAGCGCCAA
>Ga0335079_10005507_pt1 | contig 14495 bp, 17 predicted proteins | sample Lox_Sample_33_FD_206719 | JGI IMG/M metagenome (GOLD analysis project Ga0335079, IMG submission 206719) | Soil microbial communities from Loxahatchee National Wildlife Refuge, Florida, United States - Lox_Sample_3.3 | ecosystem: Environmental > Terrestrial > Soil > Wetlands | place: USA...
ATGTGCTCGGCAAGCGCCGCTTCGCATTCCTCGTTGTAGAAACTGACCCAACTGTGCTTCGTCGTTCCGGTGTGAACCTTTGGCACTACCGTTCTGCTCTGGAAGTCAACGTCATCGAAACTGAGACCTGTAATCTCGCCCTTTCTTAGACCGGATGTCGCCCCCATCAGAAGCAATGCTTTCATTCTCGGCGAAGACAGAGCCCCGTGAAAGGCACGAATCTGGCTCTTGTTCCAGAAAGGTTTGGGGGTTAACTGAGGCCTTGGAAATGCAAACTCTTCCAGTAGTTCTGGCCTGCCGATGAACCGGGAATAGACTTTCAGTGCACTGAGCACTTTCGTGTAGTGGCTGATGGTGTGCTCTGACTTGAAATCCCTTAGATAACCCACCAGACTGTTGTAATCGAAGGTGGTCGTGCTCTTCTGAACCACCCTGACAATCCTGCAATACCCTTTGGATGTCACAGGAGAGTATGCCTTGACGACCTCAAGCCAGTCTTTGAACTGCTCTAGGTTTCCGTGTCCGCTTTGATGCACCGACAGGTGCTCCAAAGGGGACGCTTGTAACCCGGGTTCAAATCCCGGCGACCGCACCTGTTCAACATGAAACGAGTCGGAAATCGATGTACCGGATGGGATTTGAACCTAAGGCAGACTCCCGGCGACTGCTTGCTTCGCAAGGCACGAGTTTAGTGGAGCATTTCCAGATGGTTGTCCAGACGCCCCTCGAGGAACGCCCTGACCGCCTCATCTGCGTCGTGTATCTGCGTAATGTAGGCTAGCATCCCTGCATTCTTGATTGCCGAATACATTGGCGTCCCCATGCCCCTTGCGATTAGGACGGTGCAATCGGCGACGTTGGAGAGCATTGAATTGTGGGTGTCAGTCATTTCAGGTGTAACTTCCCCGCCTCTGTGGTGATCATGCATCCCTGGACCATGCCCCGACTTGTCTCTAGTTTCCCGTCCAACAACCTCGCCAGCCTTCACCTCGTAGACAAGGTAGTGACGAGCCATGCCGAAATGCATCGAGATGGTCTTCAAGTCGTCCGTCACTACAGCTATCTTCTCTCTCCCGCCCGTGTTGGGCTCGCCTCTTGCGTAAGCGGCAGGTTGGGTAGACATCGGTAGGATGGTCGTAAGAGGCGGCCTAAAGGATTCTGCCGGTGTGTGCCGGCTGTAATCCTATATTCCCGCGCAGCCCCGGCGTTCCCAAGTGATTTGAATGACATTCGACGATGAAGTGCAGAGAATCAATGAGAAGAAATTCGAGGAGATGTTGAGACAGGGGTCTCAATCGAAGGTAAACCCAGCACCTGCTTCAGGAAAGCCCATCGAGCTGACTGACGCAAACTTCCACGAGGTTGTCGGGAGCTATCCTCTCATGGTGGTCGACTTCTGGGCCCCCTGGTGTGGGCCGTGCCGGATCGTTTCTCCCGTCTTGGAGCAGCTCGCGTCAGAGATGGCAGGACATGCTACGTTCGGGAAGCTTAACGTCGACGACAACCCGATGACATCTCAAAAGTTTGGAATCCAGGGGATTCCGACTATAATGGTGTTCAAGGACGGGCAACCCGTAGACGGCATCGTAGGGGCTGCGCCGAAGCAGATGATCGAAGCGAGGATAACACCCTACTTCTCAGACGGACGCAAGGGTACGCCCTACCAGTAGGAAGCCCTAGTCGCTTTCCTTGGAAGTCACGTAGGCTAGTCTGGCGTACGGCCTGACCGCCTGCAGAATCTTCAACTCCGCCTTTCGCAGGTGCTCTTCGTAGGTCGACCTCTTCATCCCTTGCTTGGAAGCAATCTCGTCTATGGTGGCCCCCTTGGGCATGCCATAGTAGCCCATCTGCATGGCTGCGATGAAGGCGGCAAGCTGCTTCTTCGTCAGGGTGCCCAGGAACTCGTCAACCGGTACCGTGATCGCCCCTCTCGCCGACTTCCTCGGAATGACGGACTTGCTCTCGATTTCGAGCTTCGACACCTTCGAAAGGCTGGAGATCGCACCATTCAGTGTGTCTTTTGTGAAGGCCAAGACCCTGCAATATTCGAGCCCTCCCCGGTAGTTGACGGGCATCACGGGTATGCATCCCGCCCACTCGATCATGGCAACTGTCGAATTGTCGGTAGCGCACCTGCACCCGATGACTGCCTCGAGGTTTTTGGGGGAATACCGGTTGAACCGGATGAGCCGGGCGCCGAGGAATTTCAGCATCCTTCTCAGGGCAGATTCCAGCACCTCCGCGTCCCCGTCCCTCGGTGTCTGGAGTTCGAGGATGTCGACCTGCAGGTTACACCACCTCTGCATGCTGACAGAAGGAAACTCCTTCGAAAGACCGCAGAAAGGAAGGGAGTGGTCCAGCTTCAGTGTGACGTCGAACATGGCCCGTAATCCTCCCAAGCTGTCCTAAAGCATTTCCGAAGGGTGCCGGTGCCCGCCGGTATAGTTCCTACACTCCCTGCAGGACGAAGGGTGCTCCATGAATGCCAAGACATTCATCGTCCAACACGAGTGGGATGGCGCAAAGACTAGCGAGGTCGTCCCTGTGGTCTCGAAAATCATCGAGAGCGCACAATCTGGAAAGTTCCCTGCGGGCTTTAGCATACTTGGGGTAACGCTGTCCAAAGAGGCGCTGAAGGCCTACTGCATCTGGCGGTCAGAGAGTAAGGCTTCTCTTGAAGGCTTCTTTCTTCGGTAAACCCTCCTACCCGCCATACAGTGACAGAGTTCGACCCAGTCTACGGTCTGGGGAAGTAAGTCCTACTCCTCCCTTTTTCCCAATATCATGCTGACGTCTACATCGGTCTGATTCTGAATTCCCATTTGCACCACAAATCCTCGGGGTGCTTATCCGGTGGGCAGACGAGGCAGTTCACTTCTACCCTGGAATTCAGAGCTTTGGCGAAGTTCATCAGGTAACCAAGGCGCACTTTCTTGCACGGAAACTCCTCCAGACCCTTGTTCAGGCGGGCTTCCTGTGTCCTACACCTGTCGATACTCAGAGTCGCGTGGTCGCCGCTAACCTGGGCGGTCTTGAAGGGTTGGTCCATCGCCCAGCTCGAGTTCTTCAGAAGGTCGATGATAATTCTCACGTCTGGGTCCTCACCTACCTTGAACAGCCTTTGCAGGGCCCTGGCTTCAATCGCCGCCATGGCGCTCCAGACTTCGGCGTCGATGTCGGTCGCTGCTTCTGTGCCAAATCTCTTCTCGATTCCTAGAAAGTAGAGCCCATCGACTCGCCAAATGTTGCGAATCTGGAAGAAGTGTAGGTCTACGAGCTTCTCGGGAGGCATCTTTGCGAGCATCAAACGATCCTCAGAGCCTCCAGCTGGATAATCCGTCATGTATCAGGCATTTTCCCTGCAATATTACAAGATACCCCCTTACGGGTTCATCCCGAAATCCTACGGCTTGATGTCCTAGACGTAGCCCGCCTTCTTCAGCAGCCTTTCGTGCCATTCCGGCACCCGATATTCTTCAGATCGGTAGCTTGCCTGGTATGGTTTGACATCGACCACGGGAGTCCCGTCGAAGAAATCCAAATCGGTGACTGTGAGTGTATTCCCTTCAAGATGCAACAGGGGAACCACGGAGAGTCCAATCGGGTTTGGTCTCGATGGCGAATCGAGGGCGAAGACGCCCACAGTGGGCAGCTCTTCGATTTTGAGCCCGTGTCTCAAAAGTCCCCTCGGTTGGACCTTGAGCCGCCCTGTCTGCTCGGGTCTCAGCTGGTTGAGGTATGCGATGACAATGACATGGGAGAACCCCTCGAGACCTTCAAGGGCTTCCCCGAATTGGGGGAAGATCTCTACCTTCGAGAGGAGTCCTTTCTTGTGCTCTCTTATCTCATCGTTTGACGCGTTTGTGTGTACTACTCCGACCGCTCGCAACTCGATGCTATGGGTGTATGGCAGTGTCAGGACCCCTCTTTGCCGGGTGAATCAGGCGAATAAGAAGCGAGAGCAGTTGTAAGTCCAGTTATGCCACTCTGACTGCAAACAGAAGCGGGTTGTTCGCCTGTTGTCTTGCAGATAACGGCGGTAATCACATTCGTGGCTTGCTTGATCTGAGTTCCCAGGGAGTCTCCGGTCGTTATTGACGAGATGACCTGGGTCCAGTTCTTTGTACCGAGGAGGCTAGGGTCAGGGAGGATGCCCCCCGAAGTGACGTACTTGCCCGCGAAGTCGAGGAACGGAATACTCGAACGCCCATACTGCTGGTCGGCCGATGAGTAGTTGGTTGGGAGCGTCTGGAATGGCGTTCCGGATCTATCGTAGACTTCATAGGGTTGGAAAACGAGGTACTTGCTTTGATAGCTGCTCTCGACGAAGGCGAAGGTGACGTAGTCGCCCTCAACAGCGCTGGAGGTCATGTACTCAAGATTCGTAAAGTTCCCGAACCTCATCAGCGCCAAGATGAGGGGCCACCTCTGGAGGGCGCATGGAGAACAGTGTTCGCCGGTAGCGGAGACCAGTATTGGCTTCCCATTTGTCGACCAGGATTGGCCGCCGACGTTCTGCACGGCCGTTAGGTAGGCCGAACCCGAAACACCATAGGAGGATAACGACGCCTGGAGCATGGACGAGTAAATCCTCTGAGAGACCTCCTTTCCGATATAGGCGTCATTGCCGACTGGGGTGGTCGTCGCCAGATAGATTCCGGCGCCAGCGACGGCCACAATCACAGCCACTACAGCGATTATTTCGATTCTCCTGACGCGTTGCCTTCTCCTTGCCCTAGCACGCAAATGGTTCCCCTCCCCAGGGGTTGGTGCGCGTCATACGTGGTGATACGCCCTGCTTATCCAGATTGCGAAGGGTCTGTAGATTGCGTGGGCGAACTTCGTAAAGGGCGCAAGTACCATTAGCTCGAAGACCACCACAAGGTGGGCTGCCAGTGCATAGTCGGTGAGCCAGGCGGCCGAGCCGTAGCTGAAGGCTTCCAAGAAGAATCCGGTCAGCCCAGCGAGTAGCAGAAGCGCCAGAAACACCCAGTCGGTGAACAGCGTGTGCTTGGTTGACACATCGGACTTCCTCAGCCTCCCCGCTATCATCGTCAGGGTCCCGTATGACAGGAGAACCCCACTTGCGGTCCCCAGCACCCTGACCGGATCGCTTAGCGGGACGACGTTTCCGTTTGTCGGGACCACAAGGAACCTCAGGCCAGTGCTGACAAGGAGGCCTAGGAACCCCCAGAAGATCATCATGTGGTTGAACCACCTTCCGGTCAACCTCTCGCCTAGGGTCGGGCCTGTCTTACATTCCTCAGACCTCGACTGGACGAGAGATTCCTTGAAGACGGTCGGGACCAGCTGCCGAGCCCACTCTTTTGGCCCAGGCCCTTTCTGTCCGCCTTCACGTAGGCTCACGGTTACCCGCCTGTACATCCTGACGACTCCAACCAGAACCGCCAGAGCTACGACGAGCCCCACAGCAATCCCAGAGTAGTGGATCCAAGTTTCAGGGATGTAGGAGAACATGTTGCCCGACTGCGGATCCGAAGGTGCCTGGAGGGTCGCGAAGAGCCCGATGGGTATCAGGGCCATGACTGCCATGAATAGCACTGTGAATGCTTTCGAGGAGAAGATCATCCTCGAGACAGGAGTGGGAGTGTACTTCGAGACTGCAAAGCGTCTTACGGCCATCATAAACTCGGAAGGCTCCGCCTGCCTTGGGCACGTCTTGGAACACTCGCCGCAGTAGTCGCAGAGCCACATGTCAGGGCTCTCCAGGAGCTTACCCTCAAGCCCGAGTTGCGCGTAGGTGATCATCTTCCTCGGGAATGCGGTAGAAGTGGTCGAGAGCGGACATGTCGCTGTACAGTTGCCACAGTTGAAGCATGCGCTGATGTCGAAGGCGCCGAACTTCTTCAGTGCATGCATCAGCTTCGGGTCTGCCTGAAGAGTCTGGGTCATCCTACTTCTTCTCCTTGAGAGTGTAGCGGAAGTAGCCCTCGTCGGTCTTTCCCGCAGGCGAGACAAGGCCGTACTTGTAGTATGTCATCAGGTACCAGAGCACTTTCCTTGGTGGGTATCCGGTGTCTTTCGCCAGTTCTGGCACGGTCCTCGGCCCTGTGGACAGCACCTTCGTTATCTTCCCGCTGATTTCCAGCTGAGTCTTCCTGAGCTGGAGCAGCTCTAGGGAAGCTTTCGCCCCTGTCTTCTCTCTGTAGGCGGTGATCGTGAACTTCCTCCTCTCGGGCGTCCCCTGCTTACTCACCTTGCCATCACCTCAATCATCGCTCTCACCTGGTCGTTCCCCAGCCCCTTCAGCTGGATTGCTTCCGTCGGGCAGACAGCCACGCACGCTCCGCACCCCTTGCACTTTGCGGTGTTCACCCATGCCTTCCGACCAGATGGGAGGTCCTTGATCTCGATGGCTTCGTAGGGGCACTCTTTCACGCAAGCCTGGCTCAGTTCGCAGGCACTATTATCGACCTCTGCAACAAATGGCTCAAGCTCCAGCTCTTTCTTGAGGGCGAAAGATGCGGCCTTGGCAGACGCCGCTGACGCGGACGACAACGTCTCTCTGATGTCCTTGGGTCCCTGCGATGTCCCGGCGATAAGCAGCCCCCCGATGTTGGTCTCAACGGGGCGTAGTTTCTGGTGAATCTCCCTGTAGAACCCGTCGCTGCCGATAGGTAGCGAAAGAAGGGTGTTCAGCTGTTCGTTGGGGCGGGGCACCATTCCCGTGACCAGGACAACTAGGTCCACGGTCAGCTCGACCGGCTGGTTTTCCAGCAGGGAGCTCTTCACGGTCACTCCGACCCTGCCGTCCTTTTCACATACAGAAGGTGGGTTCTCCCCTTCGAACCTGATGAATATCGACTCTGCCTTCGCCGCTTCCTCGTACATCAGCTCGTTTCTGCCGTACGTCCTCATATCGCGGTAGAGGTGATATGCGGTGATTCCGTTGTATTTCGTGCCGAGGCTCAATGACGTATTGACGGCGGCGTTGCAGCAGTACCTGGAACAGTAGGCGTTCGCCTTGGCGGGGGGTTCGTTGCCTGAAGGGGCGACAGCACTCTCCTCTTGCCTGCTACCAACGCAATAGACGAAAGCGACATCGTTCACTTTCCTCCCATCGTAATTCAGGGTCCCGTCCCTTCCCGACGCGAGCGACTGCAGTTCGGGGAGCGTCACGACCCCTCTTACAGTCCCGTATCCGTACTCCCCCCTCTTCGGCTGGTAGGAATCGAACCCTGTAGCTACAACAGCGCTGGCCACCCTGACCTTGATTCGCTCTTCAGTTCCTGGTCGCGGTGATACGAGGATCGTAGCCTCGAACCTCCCGATATACCCGCTGAACGACTCCAGGGTCGCACCGGTGAAGACGGTGACGTTCTCCCTGCCCTTCAGCCCCCTAGCCGACCGGTCAACCACTTCACGCCCCTCTCTGCCGTAGGGGTAGACTTCCCCCAGCTCAGCCACGTGCCCTCCGAGAGCTTGCGACTTCTCCAAGAGGAATACGTGAACCCCCATGCTCGACAAGTCAAGGGCGGCTTTGATCCCGGCGATTCCGCCGCCAATTACAAGGACGGCGGGGGTCGATTCAATCCGGGGCCTTTCGAGAGGCTCTGCGAGGGAGACGTAAGCCACCGCGGCCCTGGCGTGGGCCAATGCCTTCGCCGTCGCTCCTTTCTTGTCCCCTTCGTGAGCCCATGAAGCCTGTTCTCTGATGTTGGCGTGGTACAGCATGTACGGGTTCAGCCCTCCTCTCGTTGCGGTCCCCCTGAACGTCAGCTCGTGGAGCTTGGGGGAGCATGCGGCCACAACGATCCTGTCGAGGTTCTTGATCTTGATGTCGTCTATCATCTCGTTCTGTGAGGCGTCCGAGCAATCGAACATCAGATCCTTGGAGACGACGACGTCTGCCTCCTGGCCGAGAGCTTTCCTGACTTCCTCAACGTCGACGTAGTCGGCAATGTTGCCGCCGCAGTGGCATACGTAGACCCCTATCCGCGGCTTCTTTCCTTCGCTCGTTTCGTTCATGGCTGGAGCACCGACCTCTCGGTCGAGACGTTCGACCTCGCCCTGGACAGATAGGACGCGCACTCGGAAGCTGAGGCAGCGGCCTCAAGCACCGAGTCCGGGATGTCCTTGGGCCCCGAGGCGCACCCTGCAGCGAAGACGCCGTCGATGCTCGTCCTCACTGCGCTTTCGTTTTCGTCGGCAAGCTGGATCCAGCCTGCCTCGTCGAGCTTGAGCTCCTGCTTGGTGAAGACCTTGGCGACTTCGGGCCTTGGAATCAACCCGACCGAGAGGACTACCAAATCGTGGGTCGTCTTCTCCAGGGTCCCCTTCCCCTGGGTGTCTTCGTGGTAGACTTCGATGTCTCCGTTCGGCTTCTCCTCCAGCTTCGCCACCTTCCCCCTGACGAAGTTCACCCCCATTGCCTTGCTCTGCTTGTAGAACTCCTCGAAGCCCTTGCCGTAGGCCCTGATGTCCATGTAGTACAGTGTGACGCTTGCTGCGGGTAAAGATCCGAGTATCAGCTGGGCCTGTTTGATGGAGTACATACAGCAGACCTGGGAGCACCTGGGGTTCCCAAGGGACCTGTCCCTGGACCCGGTGCAGAGAGCGTAAGCCACGTTCTGAGGTTCTTTTCCGTCCGAATTTCGCATCAGCGCGTTGTAGGGTCTTGTGGGCCCCAGGAGCCTATCCATCTGCATCGAGGTTACGACGTTTGCATATTCGCCGAAGTGGTACTCCTCCTTTTTCTCTGCAGGGAACAAGTCGTAGCCTGACGCAAGTATGACTGCTCCCACGCGGAGCTTGTGCTCCTTGGATTCCTGCAGGAAATTGATGGCAGACGCGGGGCAGGTCCTCTCACACTGGAGGCAGAAGATGCAGTTGTCGATGTCGACGACCGCCTTCTTGGGGACAGCAGTATCGAAGGGAATGTAGATCGCCTTCCTTCCACGCAGCCCGGAGTCAAGTTCCTTCGGCACGATGATGGGGCACACTTCCTCGCATTCACCACAACTGGTGCAGATGGCTGGGTCCACGTACCTCGGTCTCTCGATGACGCGGGCACTGAATCCACCCTCCGTCTCCTTCACAATCTCCTTGACATCTGAGCAAGAGAGCAAGCTCACATTGGGATGATGTGACGAGGTGGACATCTTGGTCCCGGAGATGCAGCTTGCACAGTCGAGAGTGGGGAAGACCTTGCTCAGCAGGTACATGTGCCCCCCTATGCTCGGCTCCTTGTCCACGAGGAGTACCTTGAAGCCCATGTCGCCGAGATCGACGGCGGCCTCCATACCTGCGATGCCTGCTCCGATTACGAGGACGTCGTAGATCTCTTCACGTTGCTCCTGGACGAGGGCCATCATCGCACTCTCCTAGAACCTCTTAACGGGTCCGAGCCTCTTCGCCGTCTCGTACATCCCCCTGACCCCCCTAGCGAAGGCGTCTGAACAGACCGAGCAGATCCCGGCCATCCGGAGCCTCGACTGCTCAATCCCGTTCTCCTTCATCAACTCATAGGCTCTTTGGACTCGCCTTGCCGTTCTCTCAGGGCAGTCTCTCAGGTACGGACAGTCTCCGCCGTCTGCTGCGACGAACACTGCGTCGAATCCGCTCTTGAAGGCCTGAAGGATGAACTCTGGCCTTATCATCGAAGAGCAGGGGAAACGCAGAATCCGCGACGATGACGGGTAATCGATGTGCCCCAGGCCGGCGAAATCGATACCTGGATCTGATATCACATTGGTCGATAGAACGAGCACTCTGGGCTCGTACTCCTGGACTGCCATGGCTGTCACCGCGGAAGTTGCAGTGCGGCTTTCGTCGCATGCAACCTCTCTTACTTCAGCCTCCTGACGAAGATTCTGTCGTAGCCTGGCTCGCTCACGACACCAAGGAATTCCTGTCCCATTGCTTTGGCCCAGATAGGGATGTCCTTCCTAGTCCCTTCATCGGAGGACATTGTTTCCAAGATTCCTCCGATTGGAATCGTTGAGATGGCAATCTTCGTATCCATGAGGGGACCCGGGCAGGACGTCCCTCTGGCGTCCACGACCTTGTTCGCCTTGACGGTATTGAGATCCAGGGTGCTCATCTGTGAGGAGACTCCTTCAGATGTACAGGGTTATCGCGGCGTCCTTGGCCTGCTCGATGTATCCGCCGATGCCGATAACATCGTCGACGATTGGGTCGAAGTCTTCCTTCTTGGCTTCAAAGAGGTCTGCTACCGTTGAGCAGACGTGGATCTTCAGGTTGCCGTTGGCCTTTGCTTTCCTCAGATTCTCGAGCCAGTTTATGTTTTTCGCCTGCATGTTCTTTGCCAAGGTTCCGGACATGTCCTCGAAATCCTTGTCGAACCTATTGTTGGTTCCTATCATCGACTTGCGGAAGGCGTTCATCCCCCAATAGGCCAAGAAGATATCGACTTCCATGCCCATGGCCACGGCTCCCGTGGACAAGGTGGCGACCGACGTCAGCTTGTCCCTCGTACCAGAGAACAGAAGGATGGACATTCTGTTTGCCATTCTCACTTCACTGAGTCTCTGGCGCCGTTCCAGGGTAAAAACCGGCGCCTTCCTTTGCCGGCAAATCTAGACGAATGCGGGCGAGACAATGACTTCTTGCTGCAGTCTCGACCTCTCGATTTCATTCTCTCTTCATCCCAAGGCCCTCTGGACCTTCTCAACCATCCTTCCAGAACCGGAAGGTGGGGCTCACGCTGCTTGCATGCTTCTAGATGAACAAGGTGACTTGTGAGTTCTGCGCGGCGTCCACGAAGGTCGCGACACCGACCATGTCGTCTATTATCGGGTCGTAGTTCTCCTTCTTCTGCCCCATGAGTTCCGCAGTCATGGTGCAACCGTGAATCTTCACGTTCCCCATCTCTTTAGCCTGCTTGAGCGTGTCGTACCACGACGGCATGTGCTTCTGTTTCATCATCGCCATCATCGGCCCAGCCATCTCATCGAAGTCCTTGCTGAACCTGGTGTTGGTCCCAACGTTCTCCTTCAGTAGAGAGTTCAGCCCGTAGTAGGTGACGAAGATGTCGACGTTCATGCCCATCATGACTCCTCCTGATGCCATGACGCTGGCCGCCATCATCTTGTCCACAGTCCCAGAGAATAGGATGATAGACATACGGTTTGCCATTGCTCAGTTCACGGCAATTCAGGCACTCGTTTCGGGGTAAAAACCGGCGCCTTTCTTTGCCGGCAAACCTAGGCATGTGTAGGCGCTGGTTTATCGGATAAGACTCGACGTTTTCGGCCGGTGGCTTTGACAGCTCAGGAACCGAAGTATGGAGGCACCGTTGAGGCCAAGCTAGTGCAGGCGTTAGGCGACCTTCTCAAGCCGGAACTCATCAAGGAGATGAAAATCAACGCCGTGGGGAAAGAGGTAGTTCGCGGATTTGTCTTGACAAGTTGCCCCGTTGAAGATCAGGACCACTGGAAAGACTTCGAAGCCCACTTGGCAAGTGGCAAGAGCGGCTACCTCAAGTATGCAGTCGTCGACGGCAAGAGGATCCTTCCGGGAGTCGTAGTCGAATCTCGTGGTATCTGGTGCCCTCCGACGCCAATGACGGACCTGTACAGGGCCTGGCGCAAATCCGACCTTGGTGACGTAATTGAACTGAGGGCTAGCGAGCCCAACATCGAGGCTGATGTCAGAGCCTGGGCGAAGAGAAGCGGGAACAAGGTGCTCGAGGTGACAAAAGAGAAGGACTACACTAGGTTGCTTGTGAAAGTCACCAAGAAGGGCAAGGAAGTACTGGAAATGTCGGCGGTGAAGGTGGACCTGAACCAGCCCGACGAGACGAAGGAGACCCCGAAAGGCAAGCTACAGTTAGTTACGATAGGCGACTTCACGTTCGGTCTTCGCACCCTCGAGCCGGGGTGGAAGTGGACTGAGCATATGCGACCTATCGCCAAGACCGAGACCTGCGAGGTTAGGCACATTGGCTATGTCATTTCTGGTCGCATGGGATTCCTCATGAACGACGGCACAGAGCTCGAAGTGGGTCCAGGCGAAGCCTTCGACGTCCGCTCAGGTCATGACGCGTGGACTGTTGGAGACGCCCCCTTCGTCTTCGTCGACATGATTGGTGCAGTTGAAAGAGCCACTGCGGCGACCAGAGCTCCCTGACCTCGCGAATTCCGGAATCATTGGCCTCTTCTCGCCTCAGAGAGTCAGCTAGGACAGAAAGATTTTCTATATGCCTCGAATAACTGTTTGAAGTGCCTCGCGCCAGCCTATCGGTGGACAGAAACATCTCCGATGAATTATCGGTTCAGGCACAACGCGAAGGAAAGACGCTCTATTCTTTCACCAACGAATGGCTGGACACTGCGTCCAAGATCTCGGCCGAAGGGGGGACAGCAAAGGACATCCTAGGGCACTGGAGACTCTGTTCTGTTCTCAGACAAGTAGACATCATAACACTCCCGGCTGACTTCGTTGAAGAGTTGATATTGAGAATGTACCCTTCAGAGAAGGAGAACCTCTTCAAGATGTTCAGCGATCTGGGCGCGAGGCTGGTCAACCTGACTAAAATGGCCGCACCAGAAATTGAGCAATTAGCGTCACTCGGAAGAGACTTTGCGGACGTCATTCCCATCAAGAAGATGGAGATAGTCAAAGCTGAAGGGAACTCGGTTCAAGTGAACATCGTCGGGGCGGGAAGGAGAATTGAGACAACAGAATGCAGCTTCGAGTTCCTCAAGGCACTTTTGAATGGTTACGGATACACTGTCTCGTCGCATGAATTAGGCATTGGAACAATTAGGCTTCGGGCCACTAAGCGTGGCTTGTAGACGCTAGGTGCGATTTGAACCTAAAGTGAGACCCCCGGCGACCGCATCCTTTTCACATGAAACGAGCCAAAATTCGTAATTCGCGAAAGCCGTTGGGATTTGAACCTAAGGTTGGGTGCGCAGACGCCGCACGGGACAAATCTCTTGCGCACCGACACTCACCCCCTTTCCTCTCCTCGTTGGGCTACGACAGCAATCGGTCAAACACATGTTTCTCCGCTCTCCTAAGGTGCTCGCCCACGGTTCCCTTGTCCTTGCCGAGCAGGCGTGCTATTTCCTCAATTCCAACCTTCTTCGGCAGACTGTAGTACCCCCTTGAATAGGCCAACCTCAAGACTTCGGCCTGCTTCTCGGTCAAGTCGCCCAACGGGGATTCCTCGCGAGCCTTGGACGGACTCAGGCTGGCGACTCCGAATGGAATGTCCGCGCTCTTCATTTCTTGCAACAGTTCCTTGATTACTTCCTCGTCAGCAGCGAGAGAGACTTGCAGTCCTCTCCTATCGAAACTGGGATTTCTCGTGATGTAGACTCGCTTCTTCCCGACAGACTTCATGAATTTAGTTATCTTGCTTGAGTGAGGGGTTAGCTCCCGCCACGTCCCAGAGACCTGAAGAATCTCTTCACCGGACTTCTCCGTGTTCAACACTTTGACGTGAACACTGCGAAACCGACTCGCAGTGTTAGATTTCCTGAACGCTTCGGATTGCTTAGATGGTGCTCGGCATATCATCAGGAAGCCTTCGCCCCTTATTCTGAAGAAATACGTCGCCGTCACACGCTTCAGCAACTCTGCCAAGAAATGAAGACCGATTCCGTCGGTGAGCGGACTATCGAACAGCGGGATTGCGAGTGTGACTTCCCGCATGGCGTCTCGCGAGAATACCCCACATGTGGGGTATAAAGCGTATCCGACTCTCCCGGCTCGGTTCGTGTCAGAGGGAGAAGGGCTCGGAGTATTCCTTGGTTGCGTTGACTCTGCTCCCGGCCGTTGGTTTCTTGGTAGGGTTTCTGGTCTCGCTCGTTGGCGGGTCAGGAGGCGTCTTCTACGTTCCGTTGCTAATCCTGGGCTTCGGCGTAGACCCACGAATTGCGGTCACGACATCGCTTGCGACAATGGTCCCCACTGCAATAATAGGCTCACTGAGCCATCGCGAATTTGGACACCTGAACGAGAGGGCCGGGATGACCTTCGGACTCAGCGGCATGTGCAGCGCCCTATTGGGTGTCTACCTTTCCAGTCGGATTTCTACGGCTGCCCTTGAGGAAATCATTGGCGTGGTCCTGATAGGTCTGAGCATTCCGATGGCCATAGAAGCGTTCAGAAGGGTACACTCCACAAACCAAGAAGGCACAGGGAGGTCTGGACCCCGTCTTGCGAAATACAGGAGTCCAATCAGCATCTCGTTCGGGGCAATGTCGGGGTTCATGTCTGGCCTTCTGGGATTGAGCGGGCTGTCGTTCGTCGTAACTGGGATGTATTTCTTGGGCTATTCAGCATCTACCGTGATAGGCACTTCAGTCTTTGTTTTGTTGTTCAACACCATCGCTGGGTTGGCGGGTTACGTATGGCTCGGGCAATTCGACCTTAACCTAATCCTGATGCTTTCGATAGCAGCCTCCGCGGGCGCGTTCGTGGCACCGAAGGTCCTGAGCAGAGTGAAAGGAAGCCTCCTTGAGAAGGTCTACGGCCCCGCTTTTGTCTTGGTATTGATTGCC
>Ga0335079_10005509_pt1 | contig 14494 bp, 12 predicted proteins | sample Lox_Sample_33_FD_206719 | JGI IMG/M metagenome (GOLD analysis project Ga0335079, IMG submission 206719) | Soil microbial communities from Loxahatchee National Wildlife Refuge, Florida, United States - Lox_Sample_3.3 | ecosystem: Environmental > Terrestrial > Soil > Wetlands | place: USA...
ATCGCCTCGCGCCGCCATCTCGAGCTGATCGTGCCGGTGGTGCGGGAGACGCTGGGCGAGGCGGGCGTGACGCTGGACGACGTCGACCGGGTATCCTTGAAGCAGGGGCCGGGGCTGATCGTAGCGCTCCTCGTCGGCCTCGCGGCGGCGAAGGCGATCGCCTGGGCGCGGCGGCTCCCGCTCGTGCCCGTCGACCACCTGCACGGCCACGTCGCCTCGCTCTATCTCGGGCCCGACGCGCTGGAGCCGCCGTTCCTCTGCCTGCTCGCGAGCGGCGGGCACACGATGCTCGTCGACGTGGCCGAGCGCGGCTCGTTCCGGCTGGTCGGGACGACGCTCGACGACGCCGCCGGAGAGGCGTTCGACAAGGGCGCGCGCCTGCTCGGCCTCGGGTATCCGGGCGGCCCGGCGCTCGACGCGCTCGCGCAGCAGGGAGACCCGGCGGCCTTCGAGTTCCCGGTGGCACGTGTCGCGGGGCTCGACTTCTCGTTCTCAGGTGTGAAGACCGCGCTGCTCTATGCGGTGCGCGACCTCGAGCCGCAGGAGCTCGAGGCGCGCCGCGCCGACCTCGCCGCCGGCTACCAGCGGGCGATCGTGACCGCGCTCGCCGAGCGTGTGCGTGCGACCGGCGCCGAGCGGATCGCGGTCGTCGGGGGCGTGGCGGCGAACAGCGAGCTGCGCGCGGCCCTGCACGACGCCGCCCTGGCGCCGCTCGCGCTCTGCACCGACAACGCGGCGATGATCGCATCGGCAGCACGCTACGTCCGGGCCGTCCCGTACCCCCACTACCTTTCTCTCGATGCGCAGGCTTCCGCGTAGCCTCGTTGCAGTCGTGGTGCTCGCGGTCGCGGCCGCCGCAACGGGGCTCTCCGTCGCCGTCTCGGCGCGCGGCCGCTCCACGGTGCCGAAGACCGCTCCGCCCAGCTGGCTCGGGCTCGTCGGCGGTGCGCGTGCGGCGACGCCTTCGGGTCAGCGGATGATCGTCGTGCTCAAGACGCCGTCGGTCGCCCAGCGCCTGGCCAAGGTGCGATACGCGACCGAGAGCCAGGAGCGCTCGTGGAGCGCCCAGGCCGGCGCTGCCCAGAAGGAGGTGCTGCTGTCGCTGGCGGCGCACGGCATTCAGGTGCGGCCCGACTTCAGCTTCAGCCGTGTGCTCGACGGGTTCTCCGCCACGCTCGACCCGCGCGCGATCCCGCTGCTCGAGAACGACCAGGAGGTGAGCGGGGTCTACCCGGTGCGCACCGCCTTCCCGGCTGCGACGTCGGAGTCGGTGCTGTCGTCGAAGGACTTCTCGGAGCTGAGCAGCCAGCCGAACGAGGAGCTGCCGGGCTACGACGGGACCGGCGTCACGATCGCGCTCCTCGATACGGGGGTCGATCTCAACCAGCCGTACCTGCGCGGCCGGCTGCTTGCCGGCTACGACATCGTCAATGGGGGCACGGACGCGGCCGCCCGTGCGAATCCGCAGGAGCCCAGCGAGCTCGAGCGCCACGGCACCGAGCTCGCCGGCATCCTGGCCGGGAGCGGCGGCCCGGGCGGGATCCACGGCGTCGCTCAGGGGGCGACGATCCTGCCGATCCGGATCGCCGGCTGGCAGCCCGCCAGCGACGGCCGCGAGCTCGTGTTCAGCCGCACCGACCAGCTGATCGCAGGGCTCGAGCGGGCGGTCGACCCGAACGGCGACGGCGACTGCCACGACGCCGTCCGCGTCGCCCTGATCGGGGTCGCCGAGCCGTATGCCGCGTTCACCGACGGGCCCGAGGCGACGGCGGTCGCCGGGGCGCTCGCATTGAACACGGTGGTGGTGACTCCCGCCGGCAACGACGGCGTCGCCGGTCCGAGCTTCGGGTCCGTCGCCGGCCCTGCCGGCGCCCCGGCGGCGCTCGCCGTTGCGGCCACCGACACGCGTGCGAACCTGCCCGAGGCGCGAGTCGTCCTCCGGCGCGGCCTCGACGTGATCTTCGACCAGGACGTGCCGCTGCTCGGGATCGGCGGCGCTTCACACTCGCTGACGCTGACGCCCACGGCGCCCGCCACCGGCGCGCCGGCGACGGCGTTCGACAAGAAGGGGTTGAGCCGCATCGCGGGCCGCGCGATCGTCGAGCCGGCCGGCACCAGCCCCGAGACGCAGGCTGCCTCGGCCGCCGAGGCCGGAGCGGCAGCGCTCGTCCTCTACGGCGACTCGCTTCCCGCCGGTTCGCTCCGGCTCTCCGGCCGCCAGACCCCGCCCGTCGTCGTCATCCCCACCGCGCCTGCGCTCGAGCTGCTCGCCGCACAGCGGGCGGGCCTCAACGTGGGCCTCGCGATCGGCCCGGCGCGTCACGAGGCGAACACGGGCCGCGGGGACGTCGCCGACTTCTCCTCACGCGGGCTCGCCTTCGACGGCAGCGTCAAGCCGGACGTGGCGGCCCCGGGCGTCTCGATCGCGACCTCGGAGCCAGGGTCGGGGCCCGACGGCGCACCGGTCTACGGGACCGTCAACGGCACGAGCGCCGCGGCCGCAACCGTTGCGGGCGGGGCCGCGCTGCTCGCTCAGATGCGGCCCGATCTCGACGGCTCGTCGCTCGAGAGCCTCCTGGTCGGGTACGCCGAGCCGGGCAGCGCCTCGGCGACCGAGGCCGGTTCCGGGACGTTCCGGCTCGGGGCCTCCGCCGTGGGCGAGCTCGCGGCCCAGCCGACGACGCTCGGGTTCGGGATCTGGGGAGGCCCGAAGTGGCACGGGACGCGCACCCTGGTCGTCCGGAACGTGTCGTCGAGGCGGCTCCAGCTGTCGGTGAGCATCGTCAGCAACGTCGACCCCGAGGCGCTCGGCTTCAAGCTCACGCCCGACCGGCTCGTGCTCCCGATCGGCCAGGCCGCACGCATCAAGATCCGGGTGGTCGCGCCGGCCGCGCCGGGCCCGAAGACCGTCACCGGTGTGATCAAGATCGCAGCCGACGGCAGCGAGACGCTTCGTGTTCCCTGGGCGCTCGGCTTCCAGCAGCCGCCGACGACCCTGATCGGGCACGTCTCGCTCAGCTCCTCCTCGTTCAGGCAGTCCGACGAGAAGCCCGCCGTGCTGACGGTGCAGGCCGGCAATCTCGTCCGCACCGGCGACTCACTCGAGGTCCAGCCGGTCTCGCGCCTCGACGTCGCGCTCTACACGGCGGGCGGCGGGTACGTCGGGCTCCTGACCCGGCTGCGCGACGTGCTGCCGGGCGTGTACAGCTTCGGCATCACCGGCCGCGGGCCGACGAGCGCGCCGCTGGCACCGGGCGGCTACCAGCTCCGCCTCGCCGCGTGGCCGACGCTGCCGGCCGACGCGAAGCCGAGCCGCGCGGTGGTGCGGTTCCGAGTGCTCCCCTGACCCGCGTCACGTTCTTCCACGCGCAGGGCTGCCACCTCTGCGACCGCGCACGGGACGTGCTCGTGCGCGTGCGCGCCGACACGCCGTTCGACCTCGACGAGGTCGACATCGGCGGAGACCCCGAGCTCGAAGCGACATATCGCGAATGGCTGCCGGTCGTGGAGATCGACGGCCGTCGTGCGTTCGTCTACTTCGTCGACGAGCCTGCGTTCAGGCGGAAGCTCGCCTAGCCGCGCAGGAACGCGTACTGCTCGGCCCGCGACCGCCGCGCCGCCTCGATATCGAACGCGACGAACCCGTGCACGGCCTCTGTCCAGAGCGAGAGCGCCGTCTCGTTTCCCGCCGTGCGCCAGCGGGCCTCCACGAACAGCGTGTCGTCGAGGAGGGGGTCGGAGGTGCCGCACGTGAAGAGCGCCGCCGGCAGATCCCTAAGGTCCGCGTACAGCGGCGAGATGTCGGAGGTGCGACGCTCCGCGTCGGTCAGGCCCGGCACGTAGTTGGCGACGAACCACTCCATCATCGTGTCCGAGAGCACGAGCTCGCGCGCACCCCAGAGGAAGCGGCTCGGCGTCCCCGTCAGGTCGAACGGCCCGAAGACGAGGTTGGCGGCGTGGAACGCCTCGCGCGGCGCGATTCCGTGGCGCTCGCGGAGGCGGAGGAGGGTGACGACGGCGAGCTGCGCGCCTGCCGACTCCCCGCCGATCCCGCGGCGGCCGTCGAAGTTGTCGAGCACCCAGCGGGCGGCGTCCTCACAGTCGTCGGAGGCCGCAGGATAGGGGTGCTCGGGCGCGAGGCGGTAGTCGACGCTGACCATCACGAGGCCCGTCGCGTCCGCAGCCGCCTTGAGCGACGGATCCTGCAGATCCGCCGCGCCGAGCGTCCAGCCGCCGCCGTGCACGTGGAGGTACGCACCGCGGGCCTCGCCCTCCGGCTCGACGATGCGCAACGGCACCTCGCCGGCCCGTCCCTCGATCCGCTCCCAGCGGGCCTCGGGCAGGTAGACGGGAGGGGGGAAGATGCCGCCCGACTCGCGACGCTCCCGCCGTGTCTGCTCGGCCGGGACGGTGTGCACCGGCGGCAGCCCCTGGATCATCTGCTCGAGGGCGGCGTTGAACGTCCGCGTCTCGTCGAGCATCTCCTCCTCGGTCACGCGACGTTCTGGAAGCGGACCGCCGCCCGGGCGCGCCGCCGCTCGGCCTCGATCTCGCGGTCCCTGGGCGGGGCCGAGGTCACGAGCCCGGCCAGGAGCCGCTCCGTGATGGCTGCGACCTCGTCGATTGCGTGCGCAAATGCCTCCTCGTTCGCACGCGACGGCTTCTGCATGCCGCTGACCTTGCGGACGTACTGCTCGGCGGCCGCGCGCACCTCGTCGGTGGTCGTCGGCGGCTCGAAGTTGAAGAGCGTTTTGATGTTCCGGCACATGACGTGAGTCTAGGCACACAGGGGCCTGGTGGGACAACCGTCGGTCCGGTCAAAGGCTTTGGGCACAATGCGACGCGATGCTGCATGCTGCACCCAACGGCGGGGGCGCGCCGGATCGCCTCACGGTCGGCGTCGCAGCGAGGCTCTCGCGCTACCTCCAGGTGCTGACGCAGGCGAAGAAGATGGGCAAGGACCGCATCTCCTCGCAGGAGATCGCGGACTACACGAACATCAATGCGACGCAGATCAGGCGCGATCTCTCGAACTTCGGCAAGTTCGGCAAGCGCGGCGTCGGCTACTCGATCGACTCGCTGCTGTCGGAGATCCGGAAGATCCTGCGCACGCAAGGGCAGCACAACATCGCACTCGTCGGCGCGGGCCGGCTCGGCCAGGCGATCGCGAGCTCGCCGATCTTCGCCGAGCACGGCATCAACATCGCCGCGGTCTTCGACACCGATCCGGCCAAGCTCGGCCACGACCTCGGTGCCGCGCCCGTCGAGGACGAGCGCCGCCTCAAGGACGTCGTTCGCGAGAAGAACATCGTCGTCGGCGTGCTCGCCGTGCCCGCGGTCGCAGCTCAGAAGGTCGCCGACGACCTCGTCGACGCAGGCGTCCGCATCATCTTCAACTACTCGGAGGCGCTGCTCGACGTTCCCGGCGACGTGACCGTGCACACGTCGAACCCGGCGGTCGACCTCCTCCACGCGCTCTACTTCCACCTCACGTAGCCTCCGGCGGCGTGCGCGTCTCGCTCTGGCACGGCTACCTGCTCGGCGGGACCGGCTCGAACGTCTACTCGCGGGCGCTGGCCCGGGAATGGAGCAGGGCCGGGCACGAGGTGACGGTCGTCTGCCAGGAGCGGGCGCCGGAGCAGTACGACCTGGGCGGCGCGCGCGTGGTCGTTCCCGAGCTTCCCGGTGGGCTGCTGCCCGTATTCGTCATCGACCGGTACGCGGGCCTCGAGCCTCGGCTGCTCCAGGACCTGACTCCGGCGGAGCGCGCCGCCTACGTCGCGGCCAATGCCGAGGTGCTGCGCGGGATCCCGGCCGACCTGGTCTTCGCGAACCACGTGCTCCTCGGCGGGCCGGTCGGCGCATCGTCGGGGGCGCCCTTCAGGGTCAAGGCACACGGTTCGGAGCTCGAATACTCGATGCGCGGGCGCCCGGAGCTCGAGCAGTGGGGGCGGGAGGCGCTGGCCGGCGCGGAGGCGACCTACGTCGGCTCCGAGCACATCCGCCGCGTGCTCGACGAGGTCGTGGGGCACGTCGAGCGTGTCCATACCGTGCCGCCCGGAGTCGACGTCGACGAGTTCGTCCTGCAGGACCGCGGCACTGCGCTGCGCGACCTCGTCGCCGAGGCAGAGCGCGATCCGCCGAACCCGGGGAACCGAAACGAGCGGCTGCCCGACGAGGGCAACGCCGAGCGGCTGCGCGCGTTCCTGGCGGGCGACGAGCCGACGGTCGTCTACTTCGGGAAGCTGATCGAGCAGAAAGGCGTGCAGCTTCTGCTCGCCGCGATGCAGGACATCGATGCAAGGCTGGTCGTGGTCGGGTTCGGGCCCTATCGCCCGGTGCTCGAGGCGCAGTCCCCGCCGCGCACGCTCTTCACCGGGCCGTTCGAGCACCGGCACCTCGTCCACCTGCTGCCCCTGGCCGATGTCACCGTCGTGCCGTCGATCTTCCCGGAGGCGTTCGGGATGGTCGCGGCCGAGGCCGCCGCGGCCGGCTCACCCCCGCTGGTCGCCCGCCATTCGGGGCTCGCCGAGGTGGCGGCGGGGCTCGAGGGGGCCTATCCGGAGCGGCTGCGGCACCTCGCCTCGTTCGCGCCCGGCGACGCCGCCGACCTGTCGCGCAAGCTGGGCGAGCTGGTCGCCCTGCCCGCGGGCGAGCGCGAGGCGCTCGGCGCGGCTGCGCGCGGGGTCGCGGTCGAGCGCTGGTCGTGGGCCGGCGTCGCGGCGCGGCTCCTCGCTCCTGTCTAGGCTTCGCCCGCGATGGGCGAGGAACAGCGCGTCTCCTGGCAGGAACTGCTCTCGTCGGCACGCGATGCCTTCGAGAACGGGACCGACCTGACGGTCGCCGTCGAGGAGGAGTTTGCACTCCTCGACCCGGAGACGCTCGAGCTGACCAATCGCTTCGAGGACGTCTACGGCGCCGCGCTCGGAGTGCCCGAGCTCGCGCCGCACGTCGTCGGCGAGCTGATCGCGTCGGAGATCGAGGTGCGCACCGGCCGGTGCGAGAGCTTCGGGCAGGCCGCAGCGGTGATGCAGGAGCGCCGCTCGCAGCTGCACGCGATCGCGCGCGAACGGGGTGTGGCGCTCGGCAGCACGGGCACCCATCCGTGGAGCCGGTGGCAGGACCAGCGCATCATCGACACGCCGCACTACCGCCGCAACGACGAGCTGCTGCGCTACGTCGTGTGGCGCAACAACACGTTCGGCCTGCACGTTCACGTCGGCATTGCGGGCGCGGACCGGGCCGTCGCGGTGCACGACGGCCTGCGCAACGTCCTGCCGGAGCTGCTCGCGGTCTCCGTCAGCTCGCCGTTCGTCGAGGCGGTGAACAGCGGGCTGCACTCTGCTCGGACCGAGATCTTCACGCGCATGTTTCCGCGGTGCGGCATCCCAGATGCGTACGGCAGCTGGCGCGGATTCTCGGAGTACGTTTCGTTCCTCTATCGCACCAGGTCGATCACGGAGCACACGCAGATCTGGTGGAGCGTCCGGCCGCATCTCGCGTACCCGACGATCGAGATCCGCATCTGCGACGCGCAGCCCGATCTCCTGGAGGCGCAGTCGGTCGCGGCGCTCTGCCACGCGCTCGCCGCGCGTTACGCGCGTGCGTACGACGAAGGGGAGGCCCTGCCGAACCTTCCCAACCGGCTGCTCGAGGAGAACCTCTGGCGCGCGATTCGCTACGGCCTCTCGGGCGAGCTGCTCGACTTCGATCGCGGCGAGCCGGTCCCCGCCCGCGCGCGCATCGAGGCGCTGATCGAGTGGGCCCTGCCGGTGGCCGAGGAGACCGGGGCGGCCCCGTATCTCGCAGTCCCGGTGCAGACCGCGGCCGAGCGCCAGATCGCACGCGCCGAGGAGGGCCTGACGCCGGGGGAGATCTATGCCGAGCAGGTCCGGGCCGGTGAGCCGGTTGAAGGCTGAAGGGCCCCAGGAAGACCTCGCCGAGCAGCTCGCGGCGCTCGATCTCGGGCTGCTCCTCGAGTCGACCGCCTCGACGATCGCCAGCCTCGTCTACACCAAGCTCGAGCGGGGCGACCTCGCCCAGGCGAAGCTCGGAATCGACGCTCTGATCGCCCTTCAGCCCGTGCTCCGAAGCGAAGCCGGCCGCGATCTCGGCGCAGCGCTCGCCAACCTGCAGATCGCCTATTCGGCGCGGGTTTCCGGGGGCTCGAGCGGCTCCGCCGACGCCCCTTTGTGATACATAACTGCCCGCGCCGAAGCCCTTCGGCGCTTGACTTTGTGAGGGAGCTCTAATCGATGGACTGGTTCATGCATCACGCGGTGTTGATCGGCTTCGTCGGGGCCGTCATCGCCGTTGCGTACGGCGTCTACCTGACGGTGTGGCTGCTCAGGCAGCCGGCCGGCAACGAGCGGATGCGGGAGATCGCGTCCGCCGTCCAGGAGGGTGCCGCCGCGTACCTGAGGAAGCAGTACACGACGATCGCGATCGTCGCGATCGTCCCCTTCGTCCTGCTCGGCGTCTACGACAAGCTGGGCTGGGGGACGGCGTTCGGCTTCCTCATCGGCGCCACGTTGTCGGCGGCTGCCGGCTTCATCGGGATGAACGTCGCGGTCCGCTCGAACGTCCGCACGGCCGAGGCGGCGCGGGGCGGGCTCGAGCCGGCCCTCAACGTCGCCTTCCGCGCCGGGTCGGTGACCGGGCTGCTCGTGGTCGGGCTCGGGCTGTTCGGCGTCACCGGTTACTACTGGTTCCTCACCGACGTCCTCAACCACACGCCGACTTCCGCGATCAACGACCTCGTCGGACTCGCGTTCGGCGGCTCCCTCATCTCGGTGTTCGCCCGGCTCGGCGGCGGGATCTTCACGAAGGCGGCCGACGTCGGCGCCGACCTCGTCGGCAAGATCGAAGCCGGCATCCCCGAGGACGACCCGCGCAACGCCGCGGTGATCGCCGACAACGTCGGCGACAACGTCGGCGACTGCGCCGGGATGGCGGCCGACCTGTTCGAGACCTACGCGGTCACGGCCGTCGCCGTGATGCTGCTGGGAACGAACTTCCTCCACACGAACCTCTATCTGCTCCCGCTCGCCATCGGCGGCGTCTCCGCGGTCTCCTCCGTGATCGGCACGTTCTTCGCGCGCGTCGGGCGCGGCGAGAACGCGGTGATCAACGCGCTGTACAAGGCGGTGCTCGCCGCGACGATCCTCTCGGCGCTCGGCTTCATCCCGGTCGCGGCCGCGTTCGACAACAGCCGGTTCAGCTTCACCGACCTCTACGTCTCCGCGGTCGTCGGCCTGATCGTCACCTTCCTGCTCGTCGCGATCACCGAGTACTACACCGGCACACGCTGGAACCCGGTGAAGATGATCGCGCGCGCGTCGCAGACCGGGCACGCGACGAACATCATCGAAGGCCTCGCCGTCGGCATGCAGGCGACCGCCGTCCCGGTGATCGTCATCGTCGCCGGCATCCTCGTCGCGCATCACTTCGCCGGCCTGTTCGGCATCGGCGTCGCCGTGATGGCCCAGCTCTCGATGACCGGGCTGATCGTCGCGCTCGACGCCTACGGGCCCGTCACCGACAACGCCGGCGGGATCGCCGAGATGGCCGACCTGCCGGACAGCGTTCGCGCGGTCACCGACCCGCTGGACGCCGTCGGCAACACCACGAAGGCCGTGACCAAGGGCTACGCGATCGGCTCCGCCGCGCTCGCCGCGCTCGTGCTCTTCGACTCCTACACCACGGGGCTCGCGAAGCAGGGGCTGCCGACGCTCTTCACCCTGTCGGACGCATGGGTGGTGGCCGGCCTGTTCATCGGCGGATTGATGCCGTTCCTCTTCGCCTCGCTCGCGATGCAAGCGGTCGGCCGGGTCGGCGGCGAGGTCGTCGAGGAGGTGCGCCGCCAGTTCCGCGAGCACCCCGGGATCATGGAAGGGACGGAGCGGCCCGACTACAGCCGCGCGGTCGGCATCGTCACCGGCTCCGCGATCAGGTCGATGCTCGCGCCGGCGCTGATCCCGATCGCGATCCCGATCGTCATCGGGCTGATCAGCGTCCGCATGCTGGGCGGCCTGCTGATCGGGACGATCGTCACCGGCCTGTTCCTCGCGATCGCGATGACGTCCGGCGGCGGTGCGTGGGACAACGCGAAGAAGCTGATCGAGGACGGCGCCTACGGCGGCAAGAACTCAGAGGCGCACGCCGCGGCGGTCACGGGCGATACGGTCGGCGATCCCTACAAGGACACCGCCGGGCCGGCGATCAACCCGATGATCAAGATCGCCAACATCGTCGCGATCCTGATCATCCCGCTGCTCGTCTCGGTCCACGGCTGACAGGTCGGGGGGAAACCAGGTTCCCCCCGGTCAGGACCCGCCGAAGATGCCGAAGCCGCGGCCGGGTGGAGGCGCGATCAGCTCGAGGACGTCGTCGACGGTGATGATGCCGATCGGCCGTTGATCGTCGTCGACGACGGGGACGACGGTGAGGTCGTAGTCGGTCATGGCGCGGACGATCTCGTCGAGGTCGGCGTCGGCCGTGACCGAGCGGCTGTGGCTGATCAGATCGGTGATCGCGGTGTCGGGCTCGGCGCGAACGAGGTCGGGAAGCGAGACCGCGCCGCGGAAGCGATGGTGCGTGTTGATCGCGAAGATCCAGACGAGAGCGTCGGAGGGTGTGGCGGCGCGACGGACCCGATCGAGCACTTCTGCCTGGCTCGCCTGACTGAAGACGGCGACGAAGTCGGGGCTCATCAGACCGCCTGCGGTCAGCGGCTCGTAGCCGAGCAGCGCACGCAACCGGCGCTGCTGGACCTGCGGCAGCAGCTCGAGGATGTGGCTGCGACGGTCGTCGTCGAACTGGCCGAGCAGGTCGGCGGCGTCGTCGATCTCCATCCGCGCCATCAGATCGGCGACCTGGTGGTCGTCGCGGTCCTCCGCGAACTCGAGCTGATGCTCGTCGCCGAGCTCCTCGAAGAGGTCGGCTTCGAGCTCGGGGTTGTGCCGGACAGCGGCGATGATCTCCTCGCCCTGGCCGTGTGGCGCCGCCTCGACGAGGTCGGCGAGCTCGGCCGGGTGGAGCCGCGCGAGCTTGGGGTGCGGGACGCGCAGCGTGATCGTCGGGATGTGCCCGGTGAACGGCTCGAGGCTCGCCCAGTCGAGGAAGCCGGAGACGCCGACCGTCTGCGGTGCGATCGCCCGCGGCAGCAGCCGGCGAAGCAGGCTCTTCGGGGTGATGTCGATGCCGACGACGCGCCACCAGCCTTCGATGCGGGCGATCTCGATCTCGTTCGCGCGAACGATCCGGGCGCCGTCGACGTTGATCACCTGGCGGTCGAGCAGGTCTTCGCGCAGCAGGAGCTCGCCTTCGCGGCGTTCGAACGGCTGAAGGTCGAGCCGGGCTTTCGTCAGCGTGATCCGGCCGTGCTGGATCGCGCCGATCTGCTCGGCGGCGACGAAGACCAGCCTTCCCGCGACCTTCGCGACCGCCCCGGTGATCGGCGGGTAGTCGTCCTCGCCGATCCGGACGACGAGATCCTCGATCCGGCCGAGCTTGCGCCCGTCGGCGTCGGTCAGCTCGCCGCTCGTGACGAGCGAGAGGTGGAGGATCGTCGGGGCGGTCGCGGTCACGGGAGCAGGTAGGTGATGACGAGGGCGATCGACATGGCGCTGACCACCAGGGTGACGAACCATCCGGCCGCCGTCAGGAACCGGCCGCTGGTCAGGGCTCCGAGCAGCAGGCGGCGCCGGCTGAGCAGCATCACGAACACCAGGATCACCGGCAGCAGCAGGCCGTTCACGACCTGCGCGAGAAACATCACGCGGATCAGCGGCAGGCCGGGGATCAGCACCAGCAGTGCGGCCACACCGAGGAAGAAGGCGAGCAGGCCGTAGAAGGCGGGCGCCTGGCGCGGCCGCAGGTCGAGACCGCGCTCCAGCCCGAGCGCCTCGGTCGTCGCATACGAGCTCGTCAGCGGCACGACGCCGAGGCCGAGGAAGGCAGCGCCGAGCAGCCCGAGCGCGAAGACGGTCTCCGCGGCGTGCCCGGCGAGTGGGCCGAGGGCCTTCGCCGCCGCCGCCGCATCCGGGATGCTGCGCTCACCGTGCGCCCACAACGTCGCCGCCGCGGCGATCATGATGAAGGCCGCGATCGAGTTGGTCAGGAACGCGCCGAGGGCGACGTCGAACCGAGACGTGCGCAGGTGCTCCGGACCGAGACGCTTGTCCGCGCAGTAGGACTGGATGAACGCCTGCCCCCACGGCGTGATCGTCGTGCCCACGGTTGCCACGACCGCCAGCAGGTATGCAGACGAGACCTGCCCGTGCGGCGCCACGAGGTACCGGGCGCTCTTCCCCCAGTCCGGTCGCGCAAGGATCGCCGATACGACATACGCGACCGAGACACCCGCCCCGACCAGGAGAAACACGTACTGGACGCGCAGAAACCCGGCCCGTGCCAGCAGCAGGCCGACGACCAGCACCGACACCACGACCGAAACCGCCACGGGCACCCCGAACAGCGAAAGCGCGGCGCCGATACCGGCGAACTCCGCCAGGGTCGTGCCCAGGTTCGCAAGCAGCATCGTCGCGATCGCCAGTGCCGCCCAGCGGATCCCGAACCCTTCCCGCACCAGGTCGAGCAGCCCGCGCCCGGTCGCAAGGCCCAGCCGCGCACCGATCTCCTGCGTCACGAACAGCGCGATCATGCTCGCGAGCACGACCCACAAGAGCGCATAGCCGAACTGTGCTCCCACCACCGAGTAGGTCGTGATCCCGCCGGCGTCGTTGTCGGCAAAGCCGCTCACGAGGCCCGGGCCCAGCACCGCCAGGAACGCCAGCTGCGGCAGCTGCACGCCGACGACCAGACGACGGCCGCGAAGGACCGGGCGCCGTCGCAGGCGCCGGCCCCCGAAGATGTTCCACCTCTGCATCACCTGTCTGAGCCAGTAGCCGCCCGCGCACGCAGACGACTACAAGACGCTAGAAGCGCCCAGACAGCGTCGCGCGCGCACACACGTGTTTTCGCCCTGTACTGCCAGGGACCACCGGCTCACCTCCGTGCGCAGTTGCCATGGCGGACAAGTTTAGCTGCGAACGGTGACGCAGCCTGACGGAGGTAGCGTTGCGCCGTGCGGCTTCGCTCTACGGTCGACGCGGTACCGCCGATCGTCGGCACGATCGTGGTGCTCGCGGCAGCTACCGGGATCGTGTACGCGCTCCGCCCGGTCGCGCCGACGCTGAGCCTGGGCGTCGTCTACACGCCGGCGGTCCTGATCGTCGCCGCCTACTACGGAATGGCGTACGGCATCGGGGCCGCGATTGCGTCGATGCTCGCGTTCAACTTCTTCTTCCTCGCTCCGGTCCACACGCTGACACTCGCCGACGGCCGGAACTGGGCCGCGCTCGCGGTGTACGTCGTGAGTGCCGTGATCGCGAGCCAGCTCGCTGCCCAGGCGCGCCGCCGCGCCGCAGAGGCCGGCCAGCGCGAGCGCGAGGCGGCGCTGCTCGCGGACACCGCCGCCGAGCTCCTGCACCGGGACGCCTCGGTCGACGAGATCCGAGCGCGTTCCGACATCGTCCTGGAGGGCGCCGACGAGCGTGCGCGGACGCGGTTCGATGCCGCGCTCGCAGCTCTGCTCGAGGTCGCGGAGGAGCGGGAGCAGCTCGAGGAGCAGGCGCACGAGGCCGAGGCGCTGCGGCGCTCGGACGCCATCAAGACGACGATCATCCAGTCCGTCTCGCACGACTTCCGGACGCCCCTCGCCACGATGACTGCGGCCTTGGGCGGGCTGTCGAGCGCCGAGGTCGAACTCTCCTCCGAAGACCGGGCCGAACTGTTCGAGGCCATCGGCAGCGAGCTCGCGCGACTCACCCGCCTCGTCGAGAACCTGCTCGACCTGTCGCGGCTTCAGGCCGACGCCGCCGTGCCGCACCCCGAGCTCTGGGACGTCGGCGACCTCGTCATGCTCGCCGTCGACGAGATCGGACGCGGCTCGGTCGAGGTGCACGTCGGCGACGACCTGCCGGCCGCCCGCGTCGACGCGACCCAGGTGCAGCGTGCGCTCGTCAACCTGATCGAGAACGCGCTCAAGTTCTCTCCCCCCGGCGCGCCCGTGTCGGTGTCGGCGCGGGAGGGTGAAGGCGGCGTGACGATCGACGTGGACGATCGCGGCGAGGGCATCCGGCCCGACGAGGCGGAGAGCCTGCTCGAGCCCTTCTCGCGCGGGCGGGCGGCCGGCCGGGGGGCCGGCCTCGGGCTCGCGATCGCCCGCGGGTTCGCCACCGCGAACGGCGGCTCGCTCACGCTCGCGCCACGCGACGGAGGCGGCACGTGCGCCAGCCTGACGCTGCCGGCCGAGCGGGTCGCGAAGGAGGCGCTGCGGTGACGGGCGGCCCGCGGGTGCTCGTCGTCGACGACGAGCCGCAGTTCCTGCGCGCGCTCGCGACCAACCTCCGCGGCGCCGGCTACGAAGTGGAAGCGGTTACGAGCGCGGGCGACGCGATCACGGCCGCCGGGCTCAACTCGCCGGACGCGG
>Ga0335079_10005510_pt1 | contig 14493 bp, 12 predicted proteins | sample Lox_Sample_33_FD_206719 | JGI IMG/M metagenome (GOLD analysis project Ga0335079, IMG submission 206719) | Soil microbial communities from Loxahatchee National Wildlife Refuge, Florida, United States - Lox_Sample_3.3 | ecosystem: Environmental > Terrestrial > Soil > Wetlands | place: USA...
CGGGCCCGAGCGCGCCCAGCTGCGCCGTGAAGTCCGGGGTCAGCGGGTAGCCGAGCGACTCGGACTTCGCCTCCTCCAGCGCCTGGGCGCGGAGCCGGCTCTCGGCTTCCCACCGCAGCCCGAAGGCGTCCTTGCGCGCGGCGACGTGCGCCTCGGCCAGCTCGGCGACGTAGGCCGCCCCGTCGGTCACGGGATCCCACAGCACCAGGCGCCGGGGGGGCCGCGCCGCGTTCCGCGAGGCCAGCGCCGCCAGGGTCGCGCCGAGCCGCAGGCCGAGCCACGCGACCTGCGACGAGCTGCTGCGGCGCACGATCTCGTCGCTGGCCCGCACGACGTCCTCCGTCCAGACGGCGAGGCTGCCCTCCTCGTCGGCGCCGGCGGAGTCTCCGGTGCCCAGGTAGTCGAACCGCAGCACGTGCAGGCCGGCGCGCGAGAGGCGGTCGGCGAGGATCCGGAACACGCGGTGCGAGCGGACCGCCTCCTGGCCGAACGGGTTGCACAGCACGCAGCACTCGCGCCGGTCCTGTCCGCCCGACGGCGGCTGGTAGAGGCCGAACAGCTCGCGGCCCGGCGGGCCGAAGCGGATCGGCACCGGGTGTGCCTCGCCGGCCGGCGCGGGCGCGGCCACGCTCGGCGGGGCGGCCGCCGGCGCGGGCGCGGCCGGCGCCGCGGCGGCGGCGGGCCGGCTCTTGCGGCGCGCGGCCTCGAGCGCGGACGCCATCTCGGCGACCGTGGGGTTCTCGAACACCGTCTGGATGTGCAGCGCCACGCCGAACGCGGCCTGGATCTGGGTCACCGCGGACACGACCATCAGCGACGTGGCGCCGAGGTCGAAGACGTCGTCCTCGACGCCGACCCGCTCGAGCTTGAGCAGGTCCGACCACAGCGCCGCGAGCCGCTGCTCGGTCTCGGTGCGCGGCGCGGCGTACGCCTGCGCCCCGGAGGCGTTCTCGTAGGTCGGCGCCGGCAGCGCCCTCCGGTCCACCTTGCCGTTCTGGGTGAGCGGGAACGTCTCCAGCAGCACGAAGTGCGCGGGCACCATGTACTCGGGCATCCGCTCCTTCAGGAACCGGCGCAGGTCGTCCGGCGCCGGCGCGCGGTCCGCGCGCGGCACGACGTAGCCCACCAGCTGCTTGTTGCCGGGCGAGTCCTCGCGCAGCAGCACCGTGCACGAGCGCACGTCGGGCTGGCCCGCGAGCGTCGCCTCGATCTCGCCGAGCTCGATCCGGTAGCCGTGCACCTTGACCTGGTCGTCCACGCGGCCGAGGTACTCGAGGATCCCGTCGCTGCGCCAGCGCGCGAGGTCACCGGTCTTGTAGAGGCGGGCGCCGGACCGCCCCGAGAAGGTGTCGGGCAGGAAGCGCTGCTGGGTGAGGTCGGGCCGGTTCAGGTAGCCGCGCGCGACGCCCGCGCCGCCGATGTACAGCTCGCCCATCTCGCCGATCGCGACCGGCTGGAGCGACTCGTCGAGCACGTACAGCTCGGTATTCGCGATCGGACGCCCGATGGCGATCGCTCCGCTGTCCGGGTCGTCGGGCCGGACCTCGTGGATGCAGCAGCCGACCACCGTCTCCGTGGGCCCGTACTCGTTGATCAGGCGCGTCCGGGGCGCCGCCTGCCGCCACAGCCGCAGGCTCTCGGCCGTCAGTGCCTCGCCGCCGATGATGAAGGCGCGCGTGATGTTGGCCGCCTCGCCCGCGCCGACCTGCTGGTTCAGCAGCTCGAGGTGGGCGGGCGTGATCTTGACCAGCCCGCGCTGCCGGCCGTCCCGGAGGCTCGCCACCAGGCTCTGCGCCCCGACGTCCTCGGGCACCAGCTCCACGTGCCCGCCCGCGAGCAGCGCCGGAAACAGGCTGGTGACCGTGAGGTCGAAGGAGATCGAGGAGTGGACCGGGACCGAGTCGCCGGCCACGACGCCGTAGTGCCGGATCGCGTACCACAGGTAGTTGACCAGGCCGCGGTGCTCGATCAGCGCGCCCTTGGGCTTGCCGGTCGAGCCGGAGGTGTAGATGACGTAGGCCAGGTTCGCGGGCGTCGCCGCGGCGCCCGGATTCTCGCCGCTCTCGCGCTCGAGCGCCGCCCAGTCGGTGTCGAGGCACACCAGCTTGTCCTCGAAGCGCGGGAACAGCGGCCGCGCCTTCGCGTCCGCCAGCAGCACGTGCACCGCCGCGTCGTCCACCAGGAACGCGAGCCGCTCCGGCGGATAGGTGGGGTCGAGCGGCACGTACGCCGCGCCGGCCTTCCACACGCCCAGGAGCCCGGCGACCATCAGCGGCGTGCGGTGCAGCGACACCCCCACCAGGGTGTCCGGCCGCACCCCGCGGCGGCGCAGGTGGTGCGCGATCCGGTTCGCCCGCTCGTTCAGCTCGCCGTAGGTCAGCCGCCCGCCGGGGTGCACCACGGCGGTCGCCGCGGGGTCGCGCGCGACCTGCCGCTCGAACAGCTCGTGCGCGCACGCGTCCGGAAACTCGGCCCGCGTGTCGTTCCACTCCTTGAGGATCCGGTCGCGCTCGGCGCCGGCCGGCGCCGGCCGGCCGGGCCCGCCGCCGGCGGACGCCGCGCCGACCGACGTCAGAGCGACCACGCGATCAGCTCCTTCATCGTTTCGTTGGTCCCGGCATAGATGCGCTGCACCCGGCTGTCGGCCCACATCCGGGCGATCGCGTACTCGGTCATGTAGCCGTAGCCGCCGTGCAGCTGGACGCACTCGTCCACCACGCGGCACTGGGTCTCCGTCATCCAGTACTTGGCCAGCGCCGCCCCGACGTCGTCGAGCGCGCCGGCGATGAACCGCACGACGCAGTCGTCCACGAACACGCGGCCGACCCGCGCCTGCGCGGCGCATTCCACCAGCTTGAACCGCGCGTTCTGCAGGTCGAACAGCGGCTTGCCGTACAGGGCCCGCTCCTTGGCGTAGCGGAGCGTGATGGCGACCGCCTCCTCGGCCATCGCGACCGCGCCCACCGCGATCGACAGCCGCTCGAACGGCAGCCGCTGCATCATCTGGGACATCCCGCGCCCCTCGGCCGCCCCGAGCAGGTTGGCGGCCGGCACCCGCACGTTCTCGAAGAACAGCTCGCAGGTGTCCTGGCCGTGCATGCCCACCTTCTCGAGCGGCTTGCCGACGCCGTAGCCCTTGAGGTCCTTCGTCTCCACCATCACCAGGGAGACCGCGCGCATCGGCGGCGCCGCGGGGTTGGTCTTCACCGCCAGGCACACCAGCCCGGCGTGCCAGCCGTTGGTGATCATCGTCTTGGAGCCGTTGACGACGTAGTGGTCGCCGTCCCGGACCGCCGTGGTCTTGATGCCGGCGAGGTCCGAGCCCGCGGCCGGCTCGGTCATCGCGATCGCACCCACCAGCTCGCCCGCGGCCATGCGCGGCAGCCAGGCGCGCTTCTGCTCCTCGGTGCCGTAGCCGTGGACGTAGTGCGCCACGGTGCCCTGCACGTTGGAGCCGAAATGCACGCCGGCGCGCGCCAGCTCCTCCAGCACGACGCACTCGTGCGCGAACGTGCCGCCGCCGCCGCCGTACTCGGCCGGCACGTCCGGCAGGAGCAGGCCGACCTCGCCGGCCTTGCGCCAGTCCGCCGCGTCGGGATGGTGCTGCTCGCGCCACTGGGGCTGGCGCGGGACGAACTCCTCCTGGATGAAGCGCCGGACGCTGTCGCGGAACAGCCGCAGCTCGTCGTTCATCCACGGAGACTCGTAAGCGGACGACGTCATGGTGTTCTCTCGCCGATCAAAGACGCGCGCGGCACGCTGGCGCGCCGCGCGCCCGACGGACTAGGCGCATTCCCGGCCCGGCGGCGCCTCGCCGCCCGCCGGCTCCGCACGGCCGCGGCGCCCCGCGCGCCGCTCCCCGCCCGCCTCCAGCAGGGCCCCCAGCATCTCCCACGGCCGGGCGCGGATCGCCGTGCCGCGGCCCTCGACCGCCACGGCGCCCACGTAGCCGGGCGCCGGCTGTACGGCGCGCAGCGTGTAGCGGCCGGGCGCGTCCGGCGCATCCTCGACCCTGAGCAGCCGCGCCGGCTCCCCGGGCACCAGGGTCACGTCGAACGAGTCGAGCGGCCGCGCCAGGCCCTCGCCCAGCGCCTTGAGGAACGCCTCCTTGCGCGTCCAGCCGGCGAACGCCGCCTGGAGCCGCAACGGCCCCGCGATCGCCGCGAGCGCGGCCCGCTCCGCCGGCGAGAAGCAGGCGTCGGCCAGGGCGCGGAGGCTGCCGATCTCCCGGATCCGCTCCACGTCGATGCCGACCTCGCGGTCCCGGCTCACCGCGACCAGCGCGAGATCCTCGGCATGCGAGAGGTTGAAGCGCGGGCCCGGCTGATCGGCCAGGCGCGGCTTCCCGCCGGGGCCCTCCTCGAACGTGATCTCCCGCGGCCCGCGGCCGACGTACCCGCTCAGCACCAGCCGCAGCAGGCCGTGCGCACATACGTAGCGCCGCCGGTCGGCCGCGTGCACGAAGCGGTGGGCGCGCGCGACTTCCGCCGCCGACAGGAAGGCCTCCAGCCGATCCTGTGCCGCCCGATCGAGATCGAGCCGGAGCGTCCAGACGTGAACCTCGCCGTCCCGCAGCAGGCTCGCGGCGCCGCCGTCGCGGTACCGGGCGACGCCCCTGAGGATGTTGTGAATCGTCGTCACGGAGCCCTGACCTGGTGTGGTCGGGACGTCCCATGCGCAAGAACCGCGCACTCGGACGGGCTCGTGCCGGGCGAAACGTAAGTGACCAACAGCCAATGTGCTACGCCGCCCGCCGCGGCGCGCGGCCATGCGGCGCGCGCGCGAGTCCGTTGCGGAAGCGCAACAACCCGCCGTCAGTTGCGCTCGAGCCACGCCGCGAGACGGTCGAGGTCCGCATCGCTCAGCAGGCCGTGGGTCGGCAGGGTGACGAGACGCTCGGCCAGCGTCCGCGCCCCGGCGAACGGGTCGCGGCGGTTCACCACGCGCGCGGCGAAGCCCGGCAGGTCGCAGAGCGCCTGCGGGTAGCCCGGCATGATCCCGAGCGCGCGCGCGCCGCTCGAGGCGCCGGCCGCGCGGGCGGCATCCCCGGCGACGAACGGCAGTCGCAGGTAACCCGCCACGCCGCCCGCCGGCACGCGCACCGGCGTCACGCCCGGGCCTCGCCGCGCGAGCAGGCGGCCCGCGTTGGCGCGACGAATCTCCGCCTCGGCCTCGCCGAGGGGCAGTGTCACGGCCAGGGCGCGCGCGGCCACCGCGCTCATCGCGCCGGCGGGCGTGGGCGCGTGGTACACGGTTTCGCCCAGCCGCAGGAACGGCAGCGCCGACGGCAGCGCGTACAGCGAAGGACGTCCGAGCAGCCACTGCGCCTTGAGCTGCACCAGCTCCTTCAGGCCGCCGCCCGGCACGAGGTCCGCCGTGCCCGAGCCGGCCAGCAGGGCGCGGCCGCGCTCGCCGTTGGCGAGGAGCGCCCCGCCCCGGCCGCCGGTGTTGCCCTTCCCGCGGCCGAAGCTCAGGACGGCGAGGTCGCCGAACGAGCCGAGGGGACGGCCGCCGAAGCTGGCGCCGGCGCCCTGGGCCGCGTCCTCGATCAGCACCGCGCCCGCCGCGCGCGCCGCGGCCCGGACCGGCTCCGGGTCCACCGGCACGCCGTAGAGGTGCACGAGTACGACCGCCCGCACGCCGCCGCCGAGGGCCCGCCCCAGCGACGCGAGGTCGGGCGCGAGGGTGGCCGGATCGACGTCGTACAGCAGCACCGGGAACCCGGCGCCGTCCGCGGCGGTGGCGACGTCGTAGCAGGCGTAGGCGGGCAGCGCGACCGGGGCGTCCGGCCGGCCGGCGGCCGAGCCCCGGATGGCGCAGGTCAGCGCGCTGGTGCCGCTGTCGGTGAGCACGACCTCCGCCCCGCCGTACGATCGCCGCAGCTCCTCCGCGACGCGGACGCGCGCCGCGGCGGCGCCCGCCACGAGGCCGGCCGCGCCCGCGCCGACCGCCCGCAGCGGCAGCGGCGAGTAGGCGGGCAGCTGGCGCCGCCAGCTCACGGGATGCCGCGGACGATGTGCGGCCCGAGCGCCGTCGCCACCGGCACCGGCAGCCGGGACCACAGCTTCGGCCCCCAGCGGTACGCGCCGTCGTCGGGCGAGGGCGTATGGGCATCGCCTCCCCCGGCGGCGCGCTGGTACCAGTGCAGCGGGACGTCGCGTCCACCCCACTGCTGCTTGAAGCGATGCGTGCCGCTGCCGGGCGTGCACCGGCCGAAGTTGAACAGCGCGACCCCTTCCCGCGCCGCCCGCTCGATGAACGCCCAGTAGAGCGCCATGTTCGGCGACAGGCGGTTGTAGGCGACGAGGGCCGACGCCCACGTCATCTCGAACTCCCCGCCGAAGCGGAAGCCCGCGCCGCACGCGATCGGCACGTCGCCGAGATAGGCGCATCCGAACCAGGCGTCGTCCCCGAACTCCGCCGCGATCGCCTCGAACAGGCTCCGCGGCTGGGTGGGCGTGCCGAGGTCCCGCATGTGCCGCGCGAACACCTGGAAGAACGGCGCCACCTGCTCGCGGCCGAACCGGACCGCGACCCCTTCCTTGGCGGGACGCCGGACCTGGCTCCTGAGCTTGGCCGGGAACTTCGCGAACACGCCCTCCGGGTTCCCGGGCACCAGATCGAGCACCACGGTGATCTTGCGGTGCGACACCGGCAGATCCACGGGGAGCGGCTCCCGGCTCCGCAGCTCGAGCAGCTTCACGCCGTCCCGCTCGGCGATGCGGACGGCCTCGTCCGTCAGCGCGCGCACCGCTGCCGCACCGCCCAGCGGTCCGCCGTAGTTGAGGAACGGCATCGAGACGAGGTAGTGCCCGAACAGCCGGCTCTTGACCCGCACCAGCGGCAGCACGCCCGCGAGCGCGCCGTCGGCCGTGGCCGCCAGGTAGATGCAGGAGTGGCGATGGGTCCGCTCGAGGACCGGCTTCCAGCCCCACAGGTGGAAGTGGCTCCAGCCGCTCGCCGCGCGGACGAACGCGTCCCACGCCGCCGGGTCGCCGTCGAACGGCGCCACCACGAGGCCGCTCACGCCGCGGCGGCTCCCGCGGCCCGCATCCCTTCCGCGACGCTGACGAAGCGGAACTCGCGCATCAGGCGCTCCAGGCGCCGCCACGTGCCGGCGAGGCCGCCGTAGTGGCGCACCCGGGTGAGGAGCGGCACGTCGAACCGCGGCTGCCCGGGGTCGATCTCCCAGGGATGCAGGTAGAAGGTCCCCGGCTGCCCGCGCCGCTCGGCGTCGCGCAACGCCGAGCGCACCAGCACGGGCGGCAGGAGGCGGAAGTACGCTCCACCGGCGGCGGGCAGGTTGAGACCCGCCCGCCGCAGCGTCGTGGGCGGCACCTCGAACAGCTTCCCCGCCGGGCGATCGAGCCAGTACGGGTCCCGGCCGCCGCCCGCGTAGCCGTAGCCCGGCCGCGTGATCGGGAACAGCGACGAGTCGTAGCGGTAGCCTTCCTCGACCAGGATGTCGAGCGCCCACTCGCGGCCCGCGACGATCGAGTAGTTGGGCGCGCGATAGCCGAGGCACGGCTGCCCGCTCAGGGCCTCGAGGATCGCCTTGGTGCGCCGGACCTGGTCGCGGAACGCCTCGGGCGAGAGCTCCACGACGCGGCGGTGGTCGTAGCCGTGCGACGCCACCTCGTGCCCCGCCGCCGCGATCGCCTTCACCATCGCCGGCTGCCGCTCGGCCACCCAGCCGAGAGTGAAGAAGGTGCCCGTGGCGCCGTGGTCGGCCAGCAGCTGCAGCAGCCGGTCCACGTTCCGGGACACGCGGCTCTCGAGGGAATCCCAGCGCTCGCGCGCGACCCAGGGCGCCAGCGAGAGCACCTGGAAGTGCTCCTCGACGTCGACGGTGAAGTAGTGGCGGATCACGGCCAAAGTCTAAGGGCGCGGCGCCGGGCACGCCACCGCGCGCCGCGCGCCGACGCGCGGCCGCGCCGGCCCGGGCCGATTGACCTCGTTCGGGTGGGCCGCGCATACTTGAGGCCCGACCGATCCCTCCAACCCGGTGGAGCCACGTGGGCCGCCAGTCGAATCCGCACGCGCCGCTGCCGCTGACGTTGCCGCACCGCGGCCGGCTCAAGGTGCTCTGCGTCGGCGCGCACCCGGACGACATCGAGATCGGGTGCGGCGCGACCGTCCTGGACCTCGTCCGCCAGGGCGCGGACGTCCGGTGGGCCGTCTTCAGCGGCAACGACCGCCGCGCCGAGGAGGCCGCCCACAGCGCGCGACTGTTCCTCGGCAAGGACGCGGCGCGGCGCCTCGTGCTGCACCAGTTCCGCGACGCGCACTTCCCGGCGCACTTCACCGCGATCAAGGACGCCTTCGAAGCGCTGGCCGCGCGGTTCTCGCCGGACCTCGTCTTCACGCACTTCCGCGACGACCGCCACCAGGATCACCGGGTCCTGTCCGACGTCGCCTGGAACACCTTCCGGCGCCAGACCGTCGCGGAGTACGAGATCCCGAAGTGGGACGGCGACCTCTCCACTCCCAACCTGTACGTGCCGGTCGCCGCCTCCGCGGCGCGGCGCAAGGTCACCAGCCTGATGCGCGCGTTCGCCAGCCAGCGGCACCGCGACTGGTTCGGCGAGGGCGTCTTCTTCGGGTTGATGCGGCTGCGCGGGATGGAGTGCCGCTCGCGCTCGGGGTTCGCCGAGGCCTTCTTCGGCCGCAAGCTGGTCTTTCGCCCCTGAGGTGAGCCGCCGACACGAGGCGACGCGGTCGCGATGACTCCCGGCGTGCGACGGATCCTGGCGCGGCTCGGCTGGACGGGGGAGCCGCCGGCGGCGCCCACCTGGGTCGCCTATGCGATCGTGCCCGGCGACGAGGTCCACAACTTCGTCCGCCGCGCCCAGGCGCGGGTGCTGGCGCGCTACCGCCCCGGCTCGCTCGACGACTGCCCGCACATCACCATCAAGCAGGCGTTTCAGGTCGAGGCGCTGGAGCCCGCCGAGCGCTACTTCGACCGGCTGGCGGGCGAGACCGAGCCGTTCGATCTCGAGACCGACGGCGTGGGCCGCTTCGAGGGCCACGGCATCGTGTACCTGGGCATCCGGACGGATCCGCGCCTGGAGGCGCTGCGCCGCAGGATCCTCGCGGACCTCTCCGCACAGTTCGGCGTCAGGCCCTACCCGCTGGAGGACGACCGCTACCGTTACCATGCGACGCTGGCCTCCGGTCTCTCGGAGGCGGACGCCGCTGCGGCGCTGCAGGCGCTCGGTGACACCGGCGTCGGACTCCGCCTCCGGTTCGACACGCTGGGGCTGCTGTGCCGGACCGCGGGCAGGCGCTGGGTCACCTACAAGCGAACCGCGCTGGGGCGCGCGGAGCCGCGGCCTTCCGCGTAGGCCGCGCGGGAGCGCCGGGCGCGCGGACGGCCGGCGGTGTCGCGCGTGCGCCACGATTGTGGCGGGTCCCGGCCCGGGCGGTCCGCGTGAATCCGAGGCGATCCAGCCGCCGCGCCACGAAATCAGGGGAACGATTCCTGCGTTACGGCCGAAGCGATCGTCCGTCGTCGCCACGACGCGGGAGAAGGTCCGACGATGCCTGATGCAGCCGGCGGAGTGCGAGGACACCCACTGGTGTCGGTGGGCGTTCCGGTCTACAACGCGGAGCGGTTCCTCGCGCGCGCGCTCGACTCGCTGCTCGGCCAGACGCTCTCCGACTTCGAGCTCATCATCTCGGACAACGCGTCGGCGGACGGAACGGCGGGCATCTGCGAGCAGTACGCGCGCGCGGACCGCCGCGTGCGCTACGTGCGCCAGGCGCGGAACATCGGCGCCGCGCGCAACTGGAACGTGGTGGCGCGCGAGGCACGCGGCGTGTTCTTCAAGTGGGCCTCGGGGAACGACACCTGCGCACCGACGATGCTCGAGCAGTGCGTCCGCGCGCTGCAGGCCGATCCCGGCGTGGTGCTGTGCTACGGCCGCACCGAGCTGGTGGACGAGCGGGATCAGCCCATCGAGCGGTACGCGGGCGACCTCGCGTTCGAGGAGGAGCGGGCGGCCGAGCGGTTCGAGCGCGTGTGCTCGGAGATGGCGCTGAACAACGCCCAGTGCGGCGTGATGCGGCGCGACGCCCTGCGGCGCACCGCGCTGGACCGGCCGTTCGCGGCGGGCGACGTGGCCCTGATGGCCGAGCTGGCGTTGTACGGGAAGTTCCGGCTGCTGCCCGAGGTGCTGCTGTACCGTCGCCAGAGCCCGGGAGCGTTCTCGTTGCTGCTCTCGCCGCTGGAGCGGCGGCGCTTCCACGACCCGCAGGCGAAGGCGCCGATGAAGCTGTTCCGCGTGCGCCACCACGTGGACCACCTGCGCAGCATCGCACGCGCGCCGCTGCCGGCGCGCGAGAAGCTCCGGGTGTTGGGGACGGCGCTGCGTCTGGCCCGATGGGACCGGGTGCACATATGGCGCGAGCTGCGCTCGCTGCTCGGGGGCGCGCCGGCGGCGGGATGATCCCCGCGGGCGCGCGGGACGTGCCGGCGGCGCGGGCCGCGCGAGGCTTGCACCCGTCCCGACGATTGGTACAATGAAGGACCGAAGGGACACCGTGACCATCATGGAGAGCCTGGAACAGCTCCTGCACACCGATCTCGAGTACCTCTGCGCCAGCGCCCGCGAGGCGTTCGGCCGGATGGAGGGCCGGCGCCTGCTCCTCACCGGAGGGGCCGGCTTTCTCGGTTACTACCTGGTGCACGGGGTGCGGCACTGGAATCGCCACCACGCCAAGGCGCCGATCGCGCTGACGGTGTGGGACAACTTCATCCGGGGCACGCCGGAGTGGCTCACCGCGCTCGGGGCCGAGCCGAACCTCACGATCCGCACGGTGGACCTGATCCAGCCGCTGCCCACGGACATGGGCCAGTACCAGTTCATCATCCACGCGGCGGGGATCGCGTCGCCGACCTACTACCGGCGCTACCCCATCGAGACCATGGACGCGAACATCAACGGCCTGCGGGCGCTGCTCGAGTACGCGCGGCGCCGCCAGGACTCCCGGGACCCGGTCGAGGGGTTCCTGTTCTTCTCGAGCAGCGAGATCTACGGCGATCCGCCAGCCGACAAGATCCCCACCTCGGAGGACTACCGCGGCAACGTCTCGTGCACGGGGCCCCGCGCCTGCTACGACGAGTCGAAGCGCTACGGCGAGACGCTGTGCGTCAACTTCGCACACCAGTACGGGGTGCCGGTCCGCTGCGCGCGGCCCTTCAACAACTACGGCCCGGGCCTGAAGATCTCGGACCGCCGGCTGCTGCCGGACTTCGCGCGCGACGTCTTCTCGGGGCGCGACATCGTGATGCTCTCCGACGGGTCGCCCACGCGCACCTTCTGCTACAGCGCCGATTCGATCATGGGCTACTACAAGGTCCTGGTGCAGGGGGGCAAGGGCGAGGCGTACAACATCGGCATCGACCGGCCCGAGATCTCCGTGGCCGAGGTCGCCGAGAAGGTGGTGGCGCTGGCCCGGGACCTCATCGGGTACAAGGGCAAGGTGGTGCGCGGCGCCGCGCAGGAGCGGGACTACCTCGTGGACAATCCCGCCCGCCGCTGCCCGAACATCGACAAGGCGCGGCGCCAGCTGGACTACCACCCCACGGTCCTCGTGGACGAGGGGCTGCGGCGCGCGATGGTCTGGTACAGCTACCACCGCACGGCGGAGGACGCATAGTGCGCATCTCGGTGATCGGCACGGGGTACGTCGGACTCGTCTCCGGGGTCTGCCTCTCGGAGAAGGGCCACCAGGTCTGCTGCGTGGACAACGACCAGGCGAAGGTGGACAAGATCCGCAGCGGGGTCGCTCCGTTCTTCGAGGAGGGGCTCGAGCCCCTGCTCCGCAAGCACCTGGGCCGGGGCCTGACCGTCGCCACCGACATCCGCGCGTCGGTGCACGACTCCGAGATGACGCTGATCGCGGTCGGCACGCCGTTCGACGGCCGGGAGATCGACCTCAGCACCGTGCGCGAGGTGGCCCGGCAGATCGGCGCGGCGCTGCGCGACAAGCCGGCCTATCACACGGTCGTGGTCAAGAGCACCGTCGTCCCCGGCACGACGGACGGCCCGGTGCGCGCGATCCTGGAGAGGGAATCGGGGAAGAAGGCCGGCGCCGACTTCGGCCTGGGGATGAACCCGGAGTTCCTCACCGAGGGCCAGGCCATCGAGGACTTCCTCGAGCCCGACCGCATCGTCATGGGGGGCATCGACGCGCGCACGGTGGAGGCCCTGGACCGGCTGTACGCGCCGTTCCCCGACACGCCGAAGCTCCGCACCAACTGTCGCACGGCGGAGATGATCAAGTACACCTCGAACGCGATGCTGGCGACGGCCATCTCGTTCGCCAACGAGGTGGGCAACCTGTGCGAGGCGCTCGGCGGCATCGACGTCGTGGAGGTGATGGCGGGCCTGCACCTGGCCGCCTACCTGCGCCCGTACGCGGAGCGGCCGGGCTACGTGCAGGCCCCGCTGTCCGCCTTCTTCGGCGCGGGGTGCGGCTTCGGGGGCAGCTGCCTCCCCAAGGACGTGAAGGCGCTGATCGCCCACGGCGAGCGGGCGGGCAGCCCGATGCCGGTCCTGGCCGCCGTGATGGAGACCAACCAGGGGCAGCCGCACCGGATCGAGGCCCTGCTCCGCAAGCACTTCGCCTCGCTCCAGGGCATCCGGGTGGCGGTGCTCGGCCTGGCCTTCAAGCCGGACACCGACGACATCCGCGAGACGCCGGCCCTGCCCATCATCCGCGACCTGCTCGCCGCCGGCGCGGCGGTGCGGGCGTACGACCCGGCCGCCGTGGCCAACGCGAAGGCCGCCCTCAGGGACGACCGGGTCGCGTTCGCGGCGTCGCTCGAGGCGTGCATCGCCGACGCGCAGGCCGTCGTCCTGGTCACCCGGTGGAGCGAGTTCCAGAAGCTCCCGGACCTGCTCGCGGGACGGCCCCAGCCGCCGGTCGTGGTGGACGGGCGCCGGGCGCTGGACAAGACCCGCATCGCACGCTACGAGGGCATCGGCCTCCGGGCCCAGGAGACCCCATGAAGGTGGTGCTGTTCTGCGGCGGCATGGGCATGCGCCTGCGGGAGTACTCCGACGCGGTGCCGAAGCCGATGGTGCCCGTCGGGCCGCGGCCGATCCTCTGGAACCTGATGAAGTACTACGCCCACTACGGGCACAAGGACTTCGTGCTGTGCCTCGGTCACCAGGGCGAAGTGATCAAGAACTACTTCCTGAACTACAACGAGGCCACGTCGAACGACTTCGTCCTGTCCGCCGGCGGGCGCAAGCTGGAGCTGATCAACCAGGACATCGACGAATGGACCATCACCTTCGCCGACACCGGCCTGCGCTCGAACATCGGCCAGCGGCTGAAGGCCGTGGAGCGCTACCTCGAGGGCGAGGACGTGTTCCTGGCGAACTACGCCGACGGGCTGACGGACCTGCCCCTGCCCGACACGATCGCGCACTTCCAGGCCAAGCAGGCCATCGCCAGCTTCGTGTCCGTGCGTCCGAGCCAGAGCTTCCACGTGGTGCGGATGCGCGACGGCGACGCGGTCGACGCGCTCCAGCACGTGACCAAGACGGACATCTGGGTGAACGCCGGCTTCTTCACGCTGCGCAAGGAGATCTTCCAGTACCTGCACGAGGGCGAGGAGCTGGTCTACGAGCCCTTCCAGCGGCTGATGAAGGAGGGCCGCCTCTACTCGTACAAGTACGACGGCTTCTTCCTCGCGATGGACACCTTCAAGGAGAAGCAGCAGTTGGACGAGATGTCCGCCCAGGGGAACACGCCGTGGGAGGTCTGGAGGACCGCGAGGAACCGCCGCGCCGGCGGCGGGAAGCCGGGGGCCTGACGCGGCGATGATCTTCACCGAGACCGCGATCCCCGGGGTGGTCATCCTGGACGTCAAGCGGATCGAGGACGCGCGGGGCTGGTTCGGCCGGGTGTGGTGCGAGGACGAGCTGCGCCAGCACGGCATCGAGGCGCGGGTGGCGCAGGTGAACGCCGCCCACAACCTGCGGCGCGGCACGGTGCGCGGTCTCCACTTCCAGGCGGACCCGCACGCCGAGACGAAGGTCGTGCGCTGCACCCGCGGGGCCGTGTTCGACGTCGCCGTGGACCTGCGCCCGACCTCGCCGACCCGCACGCAGTGGGTCGGCGTCGAGCTCTCGGCCGACAACGGCCGGATGCTGGTCGTGCCCCCGGGCTGCGCCCACGGCTACCAGACCCTCGAGGACGACACGGACCTGCTGTACCTCACGTCCGCCCTGTACGCTCCCGCCGCCGCCGGCGGCGTGCGCCACGACGATCCCGCCTTCGGCGTCCGCTGGCCGCTGCCGGTCGCCGTGATCTCGCCGGCGGACGCCGGCTGGCCGCGGTTCGAGGGCTAATGGGTCCCGGGTCACCGCATCTCCCTTCCACGGGCAGAGGACGCTGAGGCCATGGTCATCGTCGACGCTGCGCTCGAGGCCCGCCAGGCGGCGGGGAAGCCGCTGCGGGTCGGACTCGTCGGAGCCG
>Ga0335079_10005511_pt1 | contig 14489 bp, 10 predicted proteins | sample Lox_Sample_33_FD_206719 | JGI IMG/M metagenome (GOLD analysis project Ga0335079, IMG submission 206719) | Soil microbial communities from Loxahatchee National Wildlife Refuge, Florida, United States - Lox_Sample_3.3 | ecosystem: Environmental > Terrestrial > Soil > Wetlands | place: USA...
CGCTGTGGACCGGTGAGGAGATCTGGTGCCAGCTGTTCAGCGAGCCCGGCGCCGGGTCCGACCTGGCTGGCCTGGCCACCCGCGCGGTCAGGGACCCCGCCGGGCCGGACTGGCGGGTCAGCGGGCAGAAGGTGTGGACCTCGCTGGCTCACCGGGCCCGCTGGGGGCTGCTGGTCGCCCGCACCGACCCGGACGTGCCCAAGCACGCCGGGCTCACCTATTTCGCCTGTGACATGACCGATCCCGGCGTCGAGGTGCGGCCGCTGCGGCAGCTCACCGGCGAGGCCGAGTTCAACGAGGTGTTCCTGACCGACGTGGTGGTCCGTGACAGCGACCGCATCGGGGAGGTCGGCGAAGGCTGGCGGGTCGCCCAGGGCACGCTGATGAACGAGCGGGTCGCCATCGGCGGCGGCGCGCTGCCCCGCGAGGGCGGCATGGCCGGCATCGCCGCGGCCGCCTGGCGGGAGCATCCGGAGCTGCGCACGCCGGGGCTGCACGACCGGCTGATCAGGCTGTGGGCCGACGCCGAGGTCGCCCGCCTGGCCGCCGAGCGGCTGCGCCAGCAGCTCGCGGCGGGGCAGCCCGGCCCGGAGGGCTCGGCCGCGAAGGTCGTCTTCGCCCGGCTGAACCAGGAGCTGTCCGCGCTCGAGCTCGAGCTGTCCGGCGCCGGCGGGCTGCGTTACGACGACTGGAGCCTGCGCCGGCCGGAGTCGGTCAGCTTCCTCACCCGCGGGCCCGGCTACCGGTACCTGCGCGCCCGCGGGAACTCCATCGAGGGAGGCACCTCGGAGATCCTGCGGAACATCATCGCCGAGCGGGTGCTCGGCCTGCCCGCCGAGCCCCGCACGGACACCCGCGTGCCCTGGAAGGACCTGCCCCGATGACCTCCACCGACTCCAGCAGGCCCCGCTCGTCATGGCACCTGCCCGCCCGGCCGGGGACCGCTGGCCCCGCGCCCTCCACGGGGCGCATCCCGGACCTGCGCTACACCGAGACCGAGGAGGACCTGCGGTCCGCCGTCCGCGCCCTGCTGGACGACCGGTGCCCGTGGCCGGCGGTGCTGGCCAGGGCCGAGACCGAGGAGCAAAACGACGCTGCCGCCTGGCACTTGCTTGCCGCCGAGCTCGGCTGTGCCGGGCTGCTCATCCCGGAAAGCCACGGCGGGGCCGGGGCGAGCTACCGGGAGGCGGCTGTGGTGGCCGAGGAGACCGGCCGGGCGGTTGCCCCCGTTCCCTATCTGGGCTCCGCGGTGCTGGCCACGGCCGCGCTGCTGCCCAGCGGGGACGAGCTGCTGCCCGGGCTGGCCGGGGGGCAGGTGACCGCCGTGCTGGCGGTGGACTTCGCCCGCATGCCGCCCGCGGCCGTGCCCGGCACGCGGGACGCGGCGGGCACGGGGCTGGCCACCGGGGTGCGGCTGGCCGCCGCCCGGCCGGATGACCCGCCCGGCCAGGCCCGGCTGACCGGCACCGTGGCCGGGGTGGCGGACGCGCTGCTCGCCGACGTGCTGCTGGTGCCCGCCGACGGGGTGCCGTTCGGCCTGTACGCGGTCGACGCCGGTGCGCCCGGTGTCAGCAGGGCGGCGGTGGTCTCGCTGGACGCCACCCGCCCGCTGTGCGACCTGGCCTTCGACGGCGCGCCCGCCCGGCCGGTGGCGACCGGTGAGGCGGCCGTGCAGGCGGTGGTGTCGGCCCTGGCCGCTGGCGCGGCGATGCTCGCCTCCGAGCAGCTCGGCGTGGCGCAGCGGTGCCTGGACATGACCGTCGCCTACCTGAAGGAGCGGCGGCAGTTCGCCCGCCCGGTCGGCTCCTTCCAGGCGCTCAAGCACCGGGCCGCCGACGTGTGGATACTCCTGGCCCAGGCCCGGGCCGCCGCCAGGTACGCGGCTGCCTGCCTGGCCGGCGGCGATCCCGACACGCCGGTCGCGATCGCCCTGGCCAAGGCCGCCTGCGGGGACGCCGCCGTGCACGCGGCGCAGGAGTGCGTGCAGATGCACGGCGGCATCGGGTTCACCTGGGAGCACCCGGCGCACCTGCTGCTCAAGCGGGCCACGAGCGGGTCGCTGGCCCTCGGCACCCCGGACCGCCACCGCGCCGCCCTCGCCAGCCTGGTGGACCTGCCCCCGGCTAGCGCCTAACACCAACCCTGGAGCAGGGGAGTCGCGATGGAATCGGTGACGGGCGCGGGGATCGTGGTGACCGGTGCGGGCAGCGGTATCGGTGCCGCGCTCGCCCGCAGGTTCGCCGCCGGAGGCGGCCGGGTGGTCGTCAACGACATCGACGCCGGGGCGGCGGCCGCGGTGGCCGCCTCCTGCGGGGGGACCGCGGCGCCCGGTGACGCCGCCACCGAGGACGGGGTGGCGGCGCTGATCGGCGTGGCCCGGGAGGTGCTCGGCGGGATCGACCTGTACTGCGCGAACGCCGGAATCGCCCGGGGCGGCGGCGAGCAGGCCGCCGAGCCGGACTGGGACGCCTCCTGGCAGGTCAACGTGATGGCGCACGTGCGGGCCGCGCGGCTGCTGCTCCCGGCCTGGCTGGAGCGCGGCAGCGGCCATCTGATCTGCACCGTGTCCGCGGCCGGGCTGCTGACGATGCTGGGCTCGGCTCCCTACTCGGTCACCAAGCACGCGGCGCTGGGCTTCGCCGAGTGGCTGGCGGCGACCTACGCCCACCGGGGGATCACCGTGCAGGCGATCTGCCCGCAGGGGGTGCGGACGCAGATGATGACCGGGGCCTCGGCCGCCGAGAAGCTGATCCTCAGTGATACCGCCATCGCGCCCGAGGCGGTGGCGGACGCGGTGATGGCGGGGATCGCCAGCGGGCGGTTCCTCATCCTGCCCCACCCGGAGGTGGCCGGGATGTACGCGGGCCGGGCCGCCGACCCCGACCGCTGGCTGGCTGGCATGAACAAGCTCCAGCGCCGGATCGAGGCGGCTTCCTGACCCGGACAGCCGTCCCTGGGGCACCTGGGGCCCCAGGGCAGCGGTGCGGCAGGCCAATATCGGCCTGACCTGTGAAAATACTGGGGTCCGGGTCTCGTCAGGGCAGCGGGCCTGGCATGCTGTCGGAATGGATCTCGCTGGCACAGGAATGCTGCATCACATCGAACTATGGGTGCCTGACCTGACCAAAGCCGAGGCCAGCTGGGGGTGGCTGCTCGAGAAACTGGGCTATCACATCTACCAGCAGTGGCCGGAGGGGCAGAGCTGGCTGGCAGGCGTGACCTACATCGTCATCGAGCAATCGCCCGACCGGGTGGCAGGGCGGCACGACCGCTGCCGGCCGGGACTCAACCATCTCGCTTTCCACATCGGGTCCAAGGAAGAGCTTGACGAGATCGTCTTGCACGCGCCCGATCACGGCTGGCGGCTGCTCTACCCGGACCGGCACCCGTACGCGGGCGGGGTCGATCACTACGCCGCCTACCTGGAGAACCGGGACGGCTACGAGGTCGAGCTGGTCGCACCCGCCGCGACCACCTGACAGTCGGGCTGCCAGGCGGCCCGCTCCACTGGCTCAGCCCTGCCCGGCGCCCAGGCCGATGGCGACCGCCAGCCGCAGGTCCCGCGAGGACCTGCCCACCTCGATCGTGAAGGTGCCCCGCGGCCAGGCCCAGTCACCGGCCGCCTGGTCCCAGACCGCCAGTGCCCGGGCGGGCACCGTGAGCACGGCCTCCGCCCGCCCGCCGGGCGCCGCGCTGACCGCGGCGAAGGCCCCGAGCACCCGCACCGGCCGCCCGGCGCCCGCCGCCGGGCCCGCGACGTAGGCCTGGACGATCTCACGGCCCGGCCGTGACCCGGTGTTGCGGACCGCCACCCGGACGCGGACGTCCTCGCCCGGCGCTGGCCCAGGCGCGTCCACCGACGCGGACTCATACGCCCACTGGGTGTAGCCGAGCCCGTGGCCGAACGCGAACATGGGCGTGATCCCCGCCGCGTCGTAGCCGCGGTAGCCGATGAGCAGCCCCTCGGCATAGTCGACGCGGCCGTCGCGCGGGACCGCGTGCAGGACCGGGCAGTCGGACTCCCGCACGGGCAGGGTGACGGGCAGCCTGCCGCCAGGCTCCGCCCGGCCGAGCAGGACGTCGGCGAGCGCCTCGCCCATGGCCTGGCCCGGCAGCCAGGCGTAGACCACCGCGGCGACGTCGCCGGCCCAGGGCATGAGCACCGGCATGCCCGCGTTCACCACGACCACGGTCCGGGGATTCACCGCGGCCACCCGGGCGACGAGCTCGTCCTGCCGCCCGGGCAGCGCGAGGGTCTCCCGGTCGAAACCCTCGCTTTCGGCCGCCTCCGCCGAGCCGACGACCACCACCGCGGCGGCGGCGTCCGCGGCCGCCCGCACCGCCTCCGCGATCATGATGTCCTCGTCCTCATCCGCCGCGATGCCGAGCCGGACGGCCAGCGGGGCATCGACGCCGTCGGCCGGCCGGAAGTCGAGCCTGACCTCCGCCTCCTGGCCGGCCCGCAGATCCACCATGGCCCGGACCTCACCCGGGCGGGTCATCGTCTGCACCGGGTCCGCCGGGACCGGGGTGACCTTGTCGGCGACCACCGCGCCGTCCACGCTCAGCGTGAGATGGCCGACGCCCGCCACGCCGATCAGGTGCGGCCCGGTGGCGCCGGCGCGGAACCGGGTGAGCAAGGTGATCGTCCCGTCCTCGCCCCAGCCCACGCCGGGCGGCAGGCCCTCGTCCCACCATGCGAGCTCGGTGGAGACCCGGTGCTCATGGCCGATCAGCGTCCCGCCGCCGTCGCGGAACTCCAGCCGCAGCCCGGGCTCGCCGGTCAGCGGGTCGCGGATCGACCCGGCCACCGGCTCGGGCACGGTCGTCCACGTCCGGCAGCCCGGCGCCACGGTGACCGTGCCGCGGCCCGCCAGGGCGGCCGGCAGCGCCATCGCGGGTGTGGACACCGTGACCGGGGCGACCACCGCGCTGCCGCCGCCCTGGATCACCGGGTAGACCGCGTTGGGGCCGATCAGCGCGATGCTGCCGATGGTGCTCGCGTCAAAGGGAAGCACCGGCCCCTCGTTGCGGAGCAGGACGAAGGTGGCCGCTGTCGCCCTGCGCACCAGGCCCGGGTCGATCAGCGCGGTACGCGCCCTGGGCCGCTTCCCGTCCCCGGCCGGGTTCCCGTCATCATCGGCGGCCCGGCCGGCCGGAGCGGCCGCCGCGTGCTGGCCGTCCGGGGCGGCCAGGGCGCCGACCCGGCGGCCCAGGCCGATGATCCGGGCGATCTTGTCGTCGATGACGGCTTCGGGGACCACCCCGTCCAGCACCGCCTGGACCAGGTCCGCTCCCCAGGGCCCGTTCGGGCCGGGCATCGCCAGGTCCAGCCCGGCCACCGCGGTCGCCACGGTGGACCTGGCCGCGCTCCAGTCCGAGACGACCACGCCGCCGAACTCCCATTCCCCCTTGAGGATCTTCCTCAGCAGCCAGGGATGGGCGGTGGCTGCAGTGCCGTTGACCGCGTTGTAGGCGGCCATGACCAGCCCGGTGCCTGCTTCCCGCACGCAGGCCTCGAACGGCGCCAGGTACAGCTCCCGCAGCACCGGCTCGGTGATGACCGCGTCGTAGGTCCAGCGCCCGGTCTCGGAGTCGTTGCCGACGAAGTGCTTGGCCGTGGCCGCCACCCCGGCCGACTGCAGGCCGGTGATGAACGCGACGGCTATCCGGGCGGTCAGCACCGGATCCTCGGAGAAGCACTCGAATCCGCGCCCGCCCAGCGGCGTCCGCATCAGGTTGATGGTGGGCGCCAGCAGCACGTCGACGCCCTTGCCGCGGGCCTCCGCGCCCAGCGCCGCGGCGAGCTCGGTGATCAGTTCGGTGTCCCACGTCGCCCCGCACGCGGACGGGCACGGCAGGCTGGTCGAGGGATGGCGCTCGTCCTTGGTGACACCGCGGACCCCGGAGGGCCCGTCCGACACGGTCATCGGCCGGAGGCCGATGGCGGGGGAGCCGTGGGTGCGCCAGTTGGCGGCACCGGTCAGCAGGCGCACCTTGTCCGGCACGGAGAGCGCAGCGAGCAGGGCCTGCTCGGCTGGCGCCCGGATGGCGGCAGCGGGCGGCGTACCGCCGGCTGCGGGTGTGAGGTGCTGGGCATGGGCAGGGCCGGTGGTCATCGGCGGCCGTGCCCGGTCGTCTGGGCACCTGCCCGGCCGGTCGCCCGGCCGGGCAGGATCAGCCCCGCTTGCGCGGTACTCATCTGTGGAGTTGTCGTCCTTTCCTGGGCCGGTCGCGGGTTACGAGGCCGGCTTGAGGTGCAGGACGACCAGCTCCAGGTACGGGCTGTTCGGGATCGGCGTCATGTAGGCGTTGCCGTTCGTCGGCCAGCCGGTGTAGTTCCGCGTCGAGATCTCGCTCCAGGCGGCGCCGTACAGGAGCGGCGTCATCGGCACCTGGCTAGACATGATCTTTTGCAGAGAGGTGATGGCCGCCTTCTGGGTGGCGGGGTCGCTGGTGCCCGCGAACTGGGCCAGCGCGGCCTGCGCGGCCGGGTCGGAGAAGCGGCCGTTGTCACCGGCGGCCGGCTTGCCGACCGGCGCAGTGAACGTGTCGTCGATCCAGTTCTCGTAGTAGTAGAACGGGTTCGGGCCCTGGTTGCTCCAGTGGATCGTGGCGTCGAACGTCCCGTTGTTGAAGTCGGCCTGCCAGGCCGTCGGGGACCCGTTGCCGGCGACCTTCACGTCGAAGCCGAGCTTGTTGAGCTGGCTCGCGATGAGCTGGTCGTCGGTGTAGTAGTCGGAATAGGCGATCGGGTCGGTGATCGAGAACGTGATCTGCTTGCCGTTCTTGGTCCACTTGCCGCCGGTCTTGGTGTAGCCGTCCTTGGTCAGGATGCTGGTCACCTTGGCCGGGTCACCGGTGGCTGCCAGGTCGCCGGTCACCGACGGGTCGAGGAAGGTGTTGTCGATCGGCAGGAGCAGGCCGCCCGACGACGTGGCCGGGGCCTCGTAGCCGGATTCGCCCTGGACGGACAGCTGCTGCCGGTTGATGCCGTAGCCGATGGCCTGCCGCACCGCGGGGTCGTTCAGCGGCGCCTTGGTGACGTTGAACCACAGGGTGACCACGTTGTTGGCGGCGAAATAGGGCTGGCTGTTGAGCCAGGTGGTGTTGTCGCTGCTCTTGCCCAGGTAGTTCGAGCTGATGCCGGGCCCCAGGTTGCTGCCGGCCCAGTCGATCTGGCCGCTGGCGATCGGCGGCACCAGGTTGGCGTTGCTGCTGTAGAAGGGGAAGTCCACCGCCGAGACCTTGACCGCGCTCTTGTTCCAGTAGCTCGGGTTCTCCTTGAGCAGGAAGCCGTGCGAGGAGTAGGTCTGCAGCATGTACGGCCCGGTGCCGACCGGGCTGGCGTCGGTGTAGGTGACCGGGTTGCTGACCGAGCCCCACACGTGCTGCGGCACGATGTAGACCTGCCCGATGAGGAACAGGTTGGCGAACTGCGGCGTGGAGAAGTTCAGCGTGACCGAGGTCGGGCTGGTCGCGGTCGCGCTCGTCACCAGCGGCGCGCTCGCGGTGTAGAGGGTCGGGTTCTTCTTGACCAGGTTGTAGGTGAAGGCGACGTCGCTCGCGGTGAACGGCTTGCCGTCGTTCCACTTGACGCCCGAGCGGATCGGCACCGTGAGCGTCTTGCCACCGTTGGACCAGGTCGGCTGCCCCGAGGCCAGCACCGGGACCGGCGCCTGGGTGGGGTTCATGACGTTGAAGATGTAGAGCGGCTCGTAGACCAGGCCGGTTGACTGGGCCGAATACCCGGTCGCGCTCTGCACGTAGGGGTTGAAATTCTGGCTGGGAGCTGTGACCGAGGTGCTCTCGATGACCAGGGTCTTGCCGCTGGCGCCGCTCGAGCTGGACTGGGTGCTCGAGCTCGAGCAGGCCGCGATGCCCAGGCTGACGATGCCCGCGAGCGCGAGGCTCTTCAGGATTGCATGTTGCATTGCCTAAACTCCATTAGTGCCCGGCCGGCTCGTCGCCGGCCTCATTTGACTGACCATGACGGGGTCTGGAAAAGGGTGGGTGGCGCAGGGCCGGCCGGGTCTGGCGTCCCTGCTGGCCAGATGGGTCATCCGCTAGCTGGGTCGGGGGGTCATCGTTTCTCCTTTCCGGTGCGGCCGCCGTGGCCGGGTTCTTCGGGGCGTGCAGCCAGCAGGCGCTGACGTGCCCGGGGGCAACCTCGGCCAGCGGCGGCGGGAGCTGCGAGCAGACGTCCATCGCGTGCGGGCAGCGCGGGTGGAACCGGCAGCCGGCCGGCGGCGCGAGCAGGCTCGGCACCGCCCCGCTGCCGGACAGCACGGCAGGCTCCGGGCGGTCGGGGTCGGGCGCGGCGCTCAGCAGCAGCTGGGTGTACGGGTGCGTGGGCTGGTCGGTGACCGCGACCGCGGGCGCCGACTCCACCAGCCCTCCCGCGTACATCACCGCGATCTCGTCGGCCAGGTACCGCGCCGAGGCGATGTCGTGGGTGATGTAGAGGATCGTCATGCCCTCGTTCTCGCGCAGGCCGGCCAGCAGGTTGAGGATGCCGAGCCGGATGGACACGTCCAGCATCGACACTGGCTCGTCGGCGAGCAGCACCCGCGGCCGCACCGCGAGCGCCCGGGCGATCGCCACCCGCTGCCGCTGCCCCCCCGACAGCTCGTGCGGGTACATGCGGAGGAACCGTTCCGGCGGGGTGAGCGCGACCCGCTCCAGCAGGCTGGTGAGCGCCTCCTCCAGGCTCCCCGCCGGGCCGAGCCCGTGCACCTTGAGCGGCCGGGTCAGGTGGTACCGCACGTCGTGCACGGGGTTGAGCGACGCGAACGGGTCCTGCAGCACCATCTGTACCTGCTGGGCGTACCGCCGCCGCCCGCCGCGGCCCGCGGGCGCGGGCCGGCCGTCGAGCAGCAGCTGGCCCGAGGTCGGCTTCAGCAGCCGCGCGAACAGCCGGGCCAGTGTGGACTTGCCGGAGCCGCTCTCGCCCACGATCGCGGTGATCCTGCCGTGGGGCAGCGCGAGCGACACGCTGTCCACCGCGTGCACGGCGCCGCGCCGGCCAGCCGGGAAGTGCTTGGTGATCTCCCGGGCCTCGAGCAGCGCCGTCCGGCTGGCCACCGCCGCGGCGGCCGTGCCCATACCGGCGCCCGTGCCCGTGCCCGTGCCCGTGCCCGTGCTCATGCCCGTGCCGTCCGGGGAGCCGTGCCCGGCTGCCGCGGTCATGGCATGGTCCTTGCCGCGTCCCGCGCCGCGGCGGGTGCTACCGCTCCGGCCCCGGTCAGCGTTCCGGGGGAGCGGAGGCCAGGCTCGGGGACGGCCAGCTCCGCGGGGACGCCGTGGGTCCCGTCGTGCAGCCAGCAGGCCGCCGAGCGCCCGCCCGCGCCGAGCGGGATCGCCGCCGGGACCTGCGCCCGGCAGATGTCCATGGCGAAGCCGCAGCGGGGGTGGAACGGGCAGCCCGCCGGCGGGGTGCGCAGATCCGGTGGTGAGCCCGGGATGCCGGCCAGCGGCCTCCGCGCGCCATGCAGCGGCGGGAAGGAGCGCAGCAGCCCCAGCGTGTACGGATGCCGCGGCGCCCGGTAGAGATCGCTGGCCGCGGCCTGCTCCAGCAGCCGCCCGGCGTACATGACCGCGATGGAGTCGGCGAGCTCGACCAGCAGCGAGAGGTCGTGGGTGATGAACAGCACCGCGAAACAGAGCTGGCGCTGCAGGCCGGCCAGCTCGGTCAGGATCTCCCGCTGCGTCACCACGTCGAGGGCCGTCGTCGGCTCGTCCATGATCACCACCGCGGGCTCCAGCGCAAGCGCCATGGCGATCATCACCCGCTGCCGCATGCCGCCTGACAGCTGGTGCGGGTAACGACGCAGGTTGTCGGCGGAGATCCCCACCATCTCGAGCAGGAAGGCGGCCCGCTGGCGGCGGTCCGTCTTGCCCATCCGGACCCGGTGCGCCTGCAGCACGTCGGTGAGCTGGGCGCCGATCGTGACCACCGGGTTGAGCGCGTGCATGGCGCTCTGCATCACCACGGCGATGCGGGACCAGCGGAGCTCGCGCAGCTGCCGCTCGTCCGCGGCCAGCAGGTCGATCGTGCCCGCATGCACCACTGGCTCCCCGGCCGGTGCCGCCTTCCCGGCCGCCGCGTCCTCTCCGGCCGGCCCGGTGCCGCCGTGCAGCAGCACCTGGCCGCCGGTGATCACGCCGGGGGCGCGCAGCAGCCTGGTCATCGCGTAGGCCAGCGTCGACTTGCCGCTGCCGCTCTCTCCGGCCAGCCCGAGCACCATGCCGCTGGCCAGGGTGAGGTCGGCGTCGATGACGGCGTGCACCGCGTCCGGCCCGAACCCGTAGTCCACCCGCAGCCCGCGCACCTCGATCAGCGGGCCGCCGGCCGGGCCGGGACCACCCTGGCCGGTCATCGCGTCCCCACCTGCCCGGCGTCTGCGGGCGGCCGGGCGGCCGGGGCGTCGGCGGGCGCCCGGATGACGGGGGTGACGCCGAGCGGGAACCGGCGCGGTATGCCCGCCTGCCGTGCCCGGCGCCGGGTCAGCCCGGCGGCCCGCAGCCGGGGGTTGATGAACTCGTCGATGCCGAAGTTGAGCAGCGCCAGGGCGGTGCCGAGCAGCGCCACCGCGAGGCCTGGCGGGATGTACCACCACCAGTAGTCGTTGACCTGGGCGTTCACCGACTGGGCCCAGAACAGCATGCCGCCCCAGCTCCAGTGCGGGTCGATGTTCACCAGGCCGAGGTAGGCGATCGCGGTGTAGGTGCCGACGCCGTAGAGCACGGTGAACAGGAACGAGGACGCGATGATCGGCAGCAGGTTCGGCACGATCTCCCAGCCGATGATCCTGAAGGTGCTCTCGCCGGTGATCCGGGCCGACTCCACGTAGTCCCGGTTGCGGAGCGAGAGCGTCTGCGCGCGGAGCACCCGTGCGCCCCAGGCCCAGCCGGTCAGCGCGATGATCGCGCCGATCAGCAGGTCGTCGCTGGAGGCCGGCAGGAAGCCGAAGATCACGATCAGCAGCAGCAGCGCGGGCATGACCAGGAAGATGTTGGCCAGCATCGAGAGCAGGTCGTCCGCCAGCCCGCCGAGATAGCCCGCGGCCACGCCCACCACCACCGCGATGACCGTGGCCACCACGCCGGCCAGCAAGGCCACGACGATCGTGCTCCGGCCCCCGGTGAGCAGCTGGGACAGCACATCCTGCTGGGTCTGGGTGGTGCCGAGCCAGTGCGCGGCCGACGGCGGCTGCGGCGTCCCGCTGGCCGCCAGGTCCGCCGACGGGTTGTAGGGGGCGATGACCGGGCCGATGACGGCGAGGATAAGGAACACGGTCAGCAGGCCGAGCCCGGTCAGCACCTTGGGGGAGCGGGGCAGCCGGAGCCGGCGCGCCCGCAGCGGCACGGCCGTCCCGGCCGCGGCCACGGCCGGCTCGGTCATGGAAACGGCCACGGCTACGCCTCCTGCCTGGTGCGCGGGTCGAGGGCCAGGTAGGCGAAGTCGGCGATCAGGTTCGCGGCCAGCACGGCGATCGTGATGACCAGGAAGATGCCCTGCATCAGCGGCGCGTCGTGGTTGATGACCGCCTGGTACAGCACGAATCCGATCCCCGGGTAGGAGAAGACGATCTCGGTCAGCAGCGCGCCGGACACCACGAACCCGATCGCCAGCGAGAAACCGGACACGCTCGGCAGGATCGCGTTCCGCGCCGCGTACCAGATCACCTTCTGCTTCGGCAGGCCCTTGGCCTGCGCTATCAGCACGTAGTCCTCATCCATGGTGGTGAGCATCTGGTTCCGCATGCCGACCATCCAGCCGGCCGCGGAGGCGACCACGATGGTGAGCGCCGGCAGCGCCGCGTGGTCGAGCAGGTCCGCGATGTGCCCCGGCGCCAGGCCGCTCTGGTAGTCGAGCTGGTTCTGGCCCAGCCCGTACGGGAACCAGCCGAGCTTGACCGCGAACAGCTCGATGGCCAGGAAGGCCAGGAAGAAGTACGGCGCCGCCTGGAAGAACGTGGTGACCGGCAGCAGGCTGTCCAGCCAGGTCCCGCGGCGCCAGGCGACCAGCACGCCGATCCCGGTGCCGAGCAGGAAGCTGATCACGGTCGCGGCGCCGACCAGCGCGACCGTCCAGGGCAGCGCGGTGGCGATCACCGAGGTGACCGGCGTCGGGTAGGAACTGGTCGAGACGCCGAGGTTGCCGTGCACCAGGTTCGCCCAGAACTGCCCGTACTGGTCCGGCAGGCTGGCGGGGTTGTCGATCCCGTAGAGCTTTTCCAGCGCGTGCAGTGCCTGCGGGCTGCCCATCTGGCTGCCCGCCTTGGCGAGCACCGCGTCCAGCGCGTTGCCCGGCATCAGCCGCGGGATGAAGAAGTCGATGGTGATCGCGATCACGAAGGTGACCACGTAGAACGGCAGCTTGCGGGCGAGCAGGCGCATGACGACCCCCCCTATCCCGCGGCCGGCCGGGTGATCGGTGCGGGCCCGGCGGCGCACCCGCAGCTTTCCCGGGGGATGAGGGTGGTGGGCAGCATGATGTTGCGCCCGGCCGACTCGCCGTGGCACACCATGGCGTAGAGGGCCTCGAAGGCGGTCGCGCCGAGCTGCTGGATCGGCTGCCGCACGGTGGTCAGCAGCGGCCTCAGGTGCCGGGCGACCGGGATGTCGTCGAACCCGGTGACCGCGATGTCCCCAGGCACGTCGAGGCCGTGCTGGGTGAGCGCGTGCACGGCCCCGAGCGCGCTCTGGTCGTTCGCGCACGCGATCGCCTGCGGCAGCTCGGCGCCCTCGCCGAGCAGCCGTTCGATCACCCGGGCGCCGCCCGCCGCGAAGTAGTTGCCCTGCCACTGCGGGCCGTCGATGAAGATCGCCCCGCAGGCGGTGACCTCCGCGCCGAACGCGGCGTGCCGGGTGATGCTGTCCGGGCTGTTCGCATGGCCGCCAAGGTAGGCCAGGGTGCGCAGGCCGTGACCGAGTACCAGGTGCCTGGCGAGCTCACGCATGCCGGCGATGTTGTCCCCGCCCACGTTGGTCGTGGTCGGGGTCTGCACGCCGGCCAGGGTGACGATCGGGACCTGCCGGGACAGGCGCTCCAGCTGGTCGGGCTCGAGCACCTGGTCATGCAGGATCAGCCCGTCGCTCTTGCGGGCCAGCGCGAAGATGCGCCGTGAGTAGTCGTGGTCGTCCACGTCGACCGAGGACACCAGCAGGTTGAAGTCGCGGTGCTGAGCCGCCACCTCGATGCCCCGGTTGATGAGGTCGGGGAACTGGAGGCTCTCGTCCTCGTCGGCGTAGAAGTCACCGCTGGGCACGGTTGCCGTGGGCCGGCGGATGACCACGCCGACGATTTCCTTGAGCCTGCCGCTCAGCGCCCGCGCCGCCCCGTCCGGGATGAACCCGAGCTCGGCGACCGCCTGCATCACCCGCTGCCTTGTCTCCGGGAGCGTGCTGCGGCGGTCGTTGAGCACCCGCGAGACCGACGCGATCGACACGCCCGCCGCGCGGGCGACGTCGTAGATGGTCGGCTGCGTGTGCGCCGCATCGCCGTTGTCCACCAGCCGCTCCCTGCTGGGTCCAGGTCCCTGGTCGGTAAGCGCTTACCCAAGGTGCCGAACTGGCGTGGAAAGCGCTTACCAACCGGATTGATCGGAGCGTATGCCTGTGCCTGGCCGCGCTCAAGACCTCCGAGCCGTCGTTACCAGAACGTGACCTAACTGTCACGGGCGGCGTGCGGCCGCCAGCGTGCCGTTCATGATCGCAGGCGATCGCCTGCTCTGGACGATGGCGGGGTAAGCCCCATGATCATCAAGCCCGTGCCTGTGCCATGCAACGACACGCCCAGCTCACCCCCATTGCCGGGCGCTCTTGAATGGTGGAGGTTGGGGAAGGGCGGGTCCTGCCAGGCTGGCTTGGCCCGCACGGAGGCCCGTGGCGGTTGTGGTCAGGCGTTGGCGGGATCAGCCGCCTTGGCGGCCTGCTCGATCTTCGCGCTGTGGTTCTGCCAGTAAGCCGCGTCGTATTCCTGCAAGGCTGCGCTCTGCGGGTCGGTCCCGACCGCGCCGTCGAGCTGTTCGCGCAGGATGTCGGCATGTCCGGCGTGCCGGTTGGTCTCGGTGAGAATGTGAACCAAGATGTTGAACAGCATCACGTCGGGCCGCGGCCACCACGGCACGTGGCCGGGGGCGTCGATGGGGAGCGCGTTGATGGTCGCGTCCGAGTGTTCCCATACACGCCGGTAGAAGCCGGTTATCTCTTCGCGGGTTTCGTGCTCGGTGGCCCACAGGTCGGTGTGGCTCGCGGCCTCGTCGTCCCACCGGGGCAGGGGTTCGGGGAACGGGCGGTCAAAGACCTCGCCGAAATACCTGGCCTCCCAGGTCGCCAGGTGTTTGATCAGGCCGAGGAGGTTGGTTCCGGTGGGAGTCAGGGGGCGGCGGATATCGTATTCGGAGAGCCCGTCGAGCTTCCAGAGCATCGCCCCGCGTATCCAGCGCAGATCGTCGTGCAGGTACTCCTTCGCGAATTCATCG
>Ga0335079_10005512_pt1 | contig 14489 bp, 10 predicted proteins | sample Lox_Sample_33_FD_206719 | JGI IMG/M metagenome (GOLD analysis project Ga0335079, IMG submission 206719) | Soil microbial communities from Loxahatchee National Wildlife Refuge, Florida, United States - Lox_Sample_3.3 | ecosystem: Environmental > Terrestrial > Soil > Wetlands | place: USA...
CGACGTGGCGGGAGTTGCCGAGATGCACGCTCTCGATCTGGATTTCGGCTCGGCGGCGCGCGCCAACCGTGCCGTGCTGGTCCTGACCGGTTGGGTGGACTGGGCCGATGGCAGCACGTTTCTGAAGGCGGCGCAGACGGGGCATCCGCTGCTGGGCCCGTCGCTTCAGGTTAAGGACACCTCGGGTCAGTGGCAGACCGTGATCGAGGACATGGGCATGCCAAGCGGCAAAACCAAAACCATTGCTGTCGATTTGACCGGCCGGTTTCTGTCGGCTTCGCGCGAAGTGCGCATCCTGACCAACATGTGCGTCTACTGGGACGAGATCTTCCTGGGGGACGATGCGTCTGGTCCCCCAGCCCGGCTGACGCCCTTAGATGCCACTGCGGCCCAACTGCGGTTTCGGGGGTTTTCGCGCATCCAGGTGGATCCCGAACGGAAGCAGCCGGAGTCCTTCGATTACACGACCGTGTCTTCGATGTCGAACTGGAATCCGACGCCCGGCCGGTATACCCGGTACGGGGATGTGCGAGCGCTGGTTCAGGCGGTCGACGACCGGCTCATTGTAATGGGCTCCGGCGACGAGTTGCAGCTTTGGTACAAGGCCGTCGGCCTGCCCCCGCTAGCCCCAGGTTGGGTGCGGGATTTCCTGCTGCTGGTGGACGGTTGGGCCAAGGACGCGGACGCCAACACGGCGTTCTCCCAAAATGTGGAACCGCTTCCGTTTCATGGAATGAGCCGGTACCCGTACCCGGCTTCCGAGGCTTTCCCGCAGGATGTAAGCCATCGAGCGTACAGAGAGACATACAATACCCGCCCCGCACTTCGTCTAATCAGACCTCTAACACCGTAATGGTGAATTAATTGCACGGATTCTAACCGTAATCTCTACGGGTGGGTTCGTGCAGCCTCGTAACGTGTGGAGAAATTTGGCTTTTTTGATCGCGATTGGCCTGGCGGGCGGGACATTCGCTGCGGGATATCGCGCAATCGGCGGACCGCCGAAGGGGCTGGTCTACATTTTCACGCAGACGCCCCGTTATGAACCGAAGGCGTGGCTGGAAGGCCGGGAGCGCTTTCCAATGGGCGCTGGCCTCGTGATGGTTCAGGGGGGAATGGTGCGGCTGGTGGCACCCGGACTTCATGATTCGGCCGACGCCACGGTTTCGTACGACGGCACGCGCGTGTTGTTCTCGGGAAGGCTCACGGGGGCGGCTCCGTGGCAAATTTGGGAGGTCGCGCTCGACGGCGGAATGCCTCGGCAAATCACACACTGTGACGCGGACTGCATCCGGCCGCTGTATCTGCCTACCGGCGAGGTAGTGTATACGCGGGCGCTGGGGAAGGCGAGTGCCATCGAGGTTGCGGGAAAACGCATCACGTTCGCGCCCGGCCGATACCTGACCGACGAAGTCCTGCATGACGGCCGGATTCTTTTCGAAGCCGAGCGGCGGCCCGGCTTCCGGGAACTCTACACCGTTTATCCGGACGGGACGGGGGTGGAGGCGCTGCGGTGCGATCACGGGCCGGACCGGGGCGATGCGCGGCAGCTGGTGTCGGGAGAGTACGTTTTCAGCTCGGGCAAGCATCTGGCGCGCATTACGTCGGGTTCGGCGGAGCAGATCGAGATCGAGGAGCCGGACGGGAACTCGATTGGACCGGTGGCGGAGGTTGCGCCGGGCGAGTGGCTGTTAAGCCGGCGGGGAAAGCTGGGCGGTTTCCGGCTTTACCACTGGAGCGCGGCAAACCGGGTGCTCAGTCTGATGGAGATCGCCGGCGAGGCCTCGGCGGTTCAGCCGGCGATCGTGGCGCCTCGAACGCCGCCGCGCGAGTTTCCGTCCGCCTTGGTGCCAACCCGAACTGCGGGGAACCTGCTCTGCCTCAACGCGCGGATCTCGCGGACTCCGATGGACGGAGCCGCGGTCCGGGAGGTTCGGGTGTATACGCAGGACGCGAGCGGCAGGCCAGCGCTGCTGGGCCAGACAACGGTGGAAAGCGACGGATCGTTTTACGTGCAAGTGCCGCCGGACCGGCCGCTGCAGATCGAACTCGCCGATGCTGCGGGCAAGACGGTACAACGCGAACCGGCGTGGTTCTGGATGCGGGTGAGCGAGCAGCGGATCTGCGTCGGCTGCCACACGGGGCCGGAGCGCGCGCCGGAGAACAAGGTTCCGGAGATTCTGCTGAAAACGATCGTGCCGGTGAAGATGACGGAGGTGGGGCGATGAACGTCCGCTCGCTTTTGATTGCGCTTGTGTTGCCGCTCGGCGCGCGGGCGGCGGCGCCGATCGAGTTCGAGGATGCGACGAAGCAGGCGGGCATCGAGTTCACGCACTCGTTTGGCGCAGAGAAGCTGGGTTCGCTCGTCGAGAGCACGGGCGCCGGGTGCGCCTGGTTCGATTACAACAACGACGGCAAGCCCGATTTGTTCGTGGTGAGCGGACGGCCTCTGGACCCGGCCCTGCATCCCTACCCGCTGCGCAAGCCGCCGGCCTCCATGCCGCACAATCATCTGTATCGCAATAACGGGGACGGCACGTTCACCGATGTCACCGAGCAGGCGGGTGTGGCGGGCGACGGGTTCGGGTTCGGAGCCATCGCCGCAGATTTCGATAATGACGGCTACACGGACTTGCTGGTCACCAGCTACGGCCACGTCAACCTGTATCGCAACAAGGGCGACGGGACATTCGAGGATGTCACAGCCAAGGCCGGGTTGAGCATCAAGGGCTGGGCGATCGGGGCGGCTTGGCTCGATTACGATCGCGACGGCTGCGTCGATCTGTTCATCGGCCGGTACGTCAAATTCGATCCAGCGTACCGCTCGTATTATGCGGCTGACAATTATCCGGGGCCGCTCGATTACGAAGGCGACACCAATCTGCTCTTCCACAACACATGCAAGGGCTCGTTTGAAAATGCCAGTGAGAAATCCGGCATCGCGCGGTACAAGGGCCGCACTATGGGAGTGACGGCGGCGGATTTCGATGGCGACGGATACCCGGATGTCTACGTCGCTAATGACAAGACCGAGAATTTTCTCTTTCACAACAAGCGGGACGGGACGTTTGAGCAGATTGCGTTGGAGTCGGGAACGGCCTTCGGGCAGAATGGCGAATCGACTTCGGCCATGGGCCCGGTGTTTTTCGAAATCGACAACGAAGGGCGCGCCGATTTGTGGGTGAGCGATTCCAAATACAACCGCCTGCTGAAGTATGACGGCAAACTCGGGTTCACAGACATCACGGAGAAGGCCGGCATCTCGCAGTGGACCGGCCAATATACGAGCTGGGGAACGGGCGTCCACGACTTCGATAACGACGGGCTCAAGGACATCCTGATTTTCCACGGCGGTTTGATCCACATGGTGCCGCAGGAGCATTCGCTGTTTCGGAATTTGGGCGGCGGCAAATTCGAGGACGTCTCGACCACGGGCGGGCCGTTCTTTCAGACGAAAACGGTGGGCCGGGGCGCCTGCTTCGCGGATTACGACAACGACGGCAAGGTGGACGCGTTTCTTGTGAATCTCGGCGGCCCGGGGCAGTTGCTGCGCAACATGACCGCCGGGGCCGGGCATTGGCTGGATGTGCGGCTCATCGGTACAAAGAGCAATCGCGACGGCATCGGCGCCGTGGTGAGTGTTACAGCGAATAGCGCCACGCAGAAATCCGAGCGCGTGGCGGGATCGGGCTATCTGGGGCAGGACGATTGGCGGCTGCATTTCGGATTGGGAAAAGCAATGAAAGCCGAGCGAGTGATCGTGAACTGGCCGAGTGGCGCGCGGCAGGAGTTGGATAACGTGCCGGCCGATCAAATTTTGGAGATTCGGGAGAAATAGATGGTGCGCTCGGGCATCGCCGGCGGGCTAGTGATGGCGTGGCTGGTGTTCGGGCAAGCCGCGCCGGATGGCGGCGTATATCCGAGCCCGGTGGATGTGGCGCTCTCGCCCGACGGTGCGCGGCTGTACATCGTCTGCGAAGGGACCGATGAGCTGGTGGTCGCAGATACCGCGAAATTGGCGATCATCGCACGGCTGCGGGTGGGCCATGTGCCGCGCGGGATCGCTCTCACCGCGGATGGCAAGCGAATCTATGTGACCAACTCATGGGCGGATACGGTGAGCGAGATCGACGCGGCGGTGCTGGCGGTCACGCGGACGCTGCCGGCCGGCTTCGAGCCGATCGGGCTCACGCTCGACGAAACGGGGCAGGCGTTGTACGTCGCCAACCGCATCAGCAGCGATGTGTCGGTGATCGATCTTCGCGAGGGAAGGGAAGTCAACCGTCTGGCGGCGGGTCACGGCGCGAGTTATGCCGCGGTACAGGGCTCGCATGTGTACGTCAGCCACATATACCCGAACCTCGGCAAGTTCCGCACGGAGCCGGAGTCCGAGATCACGGAGATTGATGCGCGGCGCCAGCGAGTGGAACAACGCCTTCGTTTGCACAATGTCGGCGGCATCTTTCACATAGCGTTCTCGCACGACGGGCGGCTGGGAATTGCCGCACAGCTTCGCCCGAAGAATCTGATTCCTCTGGCGCACGTGGCGCATGGCTGGGCTTTCGGCGACTCGCTTGCGATTTTCGGCGAGGATATCGGCGGCGTGGTGCAACTGCCGCTGGATGAACTGGAGCGGTATTTATCGCTGCCGTTTGGGGTGGCGATCGCAACGGACAAATCGAGAGCCTACCTGACGGCGAGCGGCAGCGATGAGGTAGCTATCCTCGATCTGAAGCAACTGGTGGAGGCCGCCCGCGCGCCGGAGCATGCGGCGCTGGTCAATGATCTTTCGGTGTCCGCTCGGTACGTGACGGCGCGTGTTCCGGTCGGGCGGAATCCGAGAGGAATCGCGCTCTCTCAAGACGGCGCCCGGCTCTATGTGGCGAACCGGCTCGACGACAGCGTGTCGGTGATGGACACCGCCGCGGCAAAGGTTGTCGGGACCATCGCGCTGGGCGGGCCGGCGGTCATCACGCCGCAGCGGCGCGGCGAGCGCTTATTCTACTCGTCGAAGTTTTCATTCCAGCGCCAGTTTGGCTGCGCCAACTGTCATCTCGATTCGACCTTCGACGGGCTTCAGTGGGATCTCGAGCCGGATGGCTTCGGAGTGGATATCGTCGACAACCGCGCGATCGAAGATGTCTCCAACACCGCGCCATTCAAGTGGAATGGCGGCAATCCGGATCTGTATACGGAGTGCGGCCCGCGCACCGAGCGATTCTTTTTCCGGTCGCAGGGGTTTCGGGATGCCGACCTGGCCGATCTCATCACCTACGTCGCGTCGATTCCGCTGCGGCCGAATCGCTACCGGCTGCCGAACGGCGAGCTTACGCCGGCGCAGGAGCGCGGCAAGGCCATCTTCGACCGTACGCGGCGCAAGGATGGCTTGGTGATTCCCGAAGCGAACCGGTGCGGGTTTTGTCATTCGGGCAAATACTACACGAACCGGCAGCTTGCGGACGTGGGCAGTGGTAAGCCGACCGACCGCTCACCTCTGATCGACGTGCCGCACCTGACCAATGTGGCGTACAGCGCTCCGTATCTGCACGACGGGTCGGCGCGGACGATGGAGGAGATCTGGACCGTGTTCAATCCCAAGGATACGCATGGCGTGACCAACGATCTGATGAAGGATGAACTGAACGATTTGATTGAGTATCTGAAAACGTTATGAGAGTCGCAGCTCTATTGTTGAGTGTCGGGCTCGTTGCAGCGGCTGGGCAGGCCGGAGGTTTGCCCCACTTTCGCTGGGAGAATTTCACGACGGCGCAAGGTCTGCCGGACAACCGCGTGTATAGCGTGTGCGTGGATGGCGACCGTATCTGGGCCGGGACGGATAACGGCCTGGGGCTCTACGAGCACGGCAAATGGCGCGTGTTCACACCGGCCGACGGGCTGGCGCACCGCGCAGTCCTCTCTGTCACGCTCGACAAGCAGACGCACGACATCTGGATCGCCACGATGGGCGGGCTGAGCCGCTATTCCGGCGGTCGCCTCGACACATTCAATCAGCTCAATAGCGGGCTTGCCAACGACGTTGTGTACGGCGTTTCTGCTTTCGGTGATTATGTGTGGGCGGCGACGGCGGCGGGCGCCAGCCGGTTAAATAAGCGGACCGGCGAGTGGAGCCTCTTCAACGAGCGCAATACGCCCATGTACGAGATCTGGACGTACGGGGTGACAGCCGCTGAGGACAAGGTTTACTACGCGGTGTGGGGCGGCGGCGTGCTCGAATACGACGTCAAGACCGCGCATTGGAAAGACTACAACGATCCCGACGGCGAAACGGAAATCGTGCTGTTCAAGGACCAGGGCCTGATCCACGAGATTACAACCTCAGTCAGTTATGTGAACCAGATTTTGTGGGTGGCGACTTATTTCGGCGCCAGCCGATACGACGGACGCAACTGGCGCAACTTTCTCGACAAAGACAGCGGGCTCGCGAGCAATTTTCTGAACCAGGTGAAATCGGTCGATGGCACCCGGACCTGGTTTTCTACCGATAAGGGACTGTCGTATTTCGATGGCGAGGACTGGGCGACGTACCGGCCGGCGCTCGACACGCACGCGCCCGAGATGCTGATCCGGACTGCCGCGGGCGAGACCCGGCAGGTCGCTGTGGATACGGCGCCCGCGCACAACTACATTTTTGGTGTCGATTTCCAGGGCGATGACATCTGGGTGGCTACGGCCAAGGGCCTCAGCCACGGAATCCGAATCAAACAGGAGATTTCACAAAATGACCATCACTGAAGCGCTCGATCAGATCGGCGCGGCCACTCGGATCGAGAAGCGCGCGATCAGCGCGCCCAGCGTGTTGAACGAGGCTTACGACTACGCAAAGCCGAGCTCGTTTTCCCGGGCAATGCGAATCGATTTGGGAAACGTCGCGGTTCTTCTGATTTCCGGAACCGCCAGCGTGGACGAAAACGGCGCGACCATCCACCCCGGCGATTTTCGGGCTCAAGTGAGGCGGACGTATAAGAACATTACGGAGTTGCTCAAAGCCGCCGGCGCCACCTGGAGCGACATCGTGCGCCTCACCTGCTATTTGCGCGATATCGAGCGGGATTATGCCGCTTTCAACGAAGAACGGACGGCGTTCTTTGACGAGCAGCGGTTGGATCCGCTTCCTGCCTCGACCGGCATTCAGGCGATTCTGTGCCGGCCGGATTTGCTCATCGAGATGGAAGCGATCGCGGTGTTCGTGCCGCCGCGAAAGGAGTAAGTATGAACTGGGCTCGCGTGGCGCAGGCTGGCCGCCTGCGGACCCGCTGGAGAGCGGGTCCGGCCGGGCATCAGCCCGGCCGCAGGCAGAACTGCCTGCCCTACATTTTGCTAATCGTGCTGGCCGGTACGGCTTATGCCCAGCCGCCCGCCTGTTCCTGCGGCGCCAACCCACCGGGGCCGCCGGCGGTCCGGACGTTGGATCCGTACGGCGGGGTCCCCGACGACCTGCGGCCGTTCTCGCATTTCACCAAGCCGTATTACGAAAACTACACCAAGGAAGTGGAATACAACGGCGCGGCCCGCGACGTGAGTACGGTGAAGCCGGACGAAGTCTCCGAAGTGGCGATCGGATTCCTTGGCCCCATCCGGGAGAACAAAGACGAGGTTCTCGGGCTGGCCATGCTGCACGGCGCGCAGATGGCGGTGGACCAAGCCAATGCCCGCGGCGGCTATGGCGGCAAGCCGTTCGCGCTCAAGATTCACAATGACGCGGCGTTGTGGGGCGCCTCCAGCAACGAAATCATCAAAATGGTGTACGAAGAGAAGGTCTGGGGCATGCTCGGCTCGATCAGCGCCGATTCCACTCACATCGCGCTGCGCGTTTCACTGCGCGCCGAGTTGCCCATGGTCAACAGCGCCGCCACCGATCCAACCATCCCGGAAACCATCATTCCCTGGATACTCACGAGCATTCAAGACGACCGCGAGCAATCGTACACGCTGGCCCGGCGGATCTATTCCGACCTCGGCCTCAAGCGCATCGCTCTGCTGCGCGTCAACGAGCGCTATGGGCGCTTTGGCGTCGTCAAGTTTCGCGACGCGTCGCGCCGCCTGGGGCATCCGCTGATCATCGAGCAGAAGTTCACCCCCGGCGATATGGATTTCACAAGAGAGCTTCGCGTCATCCAGGATTCTGACGTCGACGGCATCGTGCTCTGGGCCGACGCCGCGCCGGCCGGCATGATCCTCAAGCAGATGCGCGAGATGGGCATGACGCAGCGGGTGTTCGGCGCGGCCCGCGTGCTCGATGAGGACCTATTCCGAATCGCGGGCACGGCCGCCGAGGGTCTCGAAGTGGTGTATCCGTTCGATCCAACCCGCGATGATCCGACTTGGCTCGCGTTTCAGAAGCGCTACACGGAAAAGTATATGGCGCCCGTGAATTCGTTCGCGGCGCTCGGTTATGACACCATGAACATCCTGCTCGAGGCCATCTGCCGGGCGGGACTCAACCGCGGCCTGATTCGCGACGCGCTGTACGGGCTGGAGCGATACAAGGGCGTCACCGGCGAGATGATTTTCGATCCGAATGCAAAAAATATCGCGCCACTTTACCTGGGAACGGTGCATGGGGGCAAGGCGACGTTCCGGCGGTATACGATGGAGAAACCGTACGCGGCGCTTAAGGACCAGCCAGTCGAATACGCCGGGCCAGCGGTTCCCGATTCGCAGCCGACCGTCGGCATCTTCGGGCCGCAGGCCGATGCCATCGCGGCGACGTTGCACCAGGCCGGCTACCGGTTCGTGGGGGTGCCTTCCGAGCAGGCCTGGGGCAAATCTTCGACCGCTCTGGTCGATCTGGTCTACCAGCAGAATGCCGTGTCCCTGATCGCAACCGATCGGGCGTCCGCGCATTTAGCGGAACAGATCGCGGTGAAAACATTCGTGCCGGTGATTGCGCTTTCCGCCGACCGCACTCTGACGTCGACGAACATTCCATGGATCTTCCGCCTGGCGCCCGAGACATCGGTACAGAAGGCGGTGGAATGCCTCTCCGATGCCGTGAGCCACGTCGGCCTCAACCGGGGCCGGATTCGCGAATATCTCGCTTCGGGCCCCTTTGATTCGAATGGCGAGCTGAGTGCCAAGCCATGACTAACTGGTCGCCTGCTTCCTGGAAATCGAAACCCGCCGCGCAGGCGGTCGTGTATCCCTGCCCGCAAGAGGTGGACCGCGTCGTGGCACAGCTTGCCAAGCTCCCGCCGCTGGTCACATCGTGGGAAATTCTTAGCCTGAAGTCGCAGCTAGCGGAGGCCGCGCGCGGGGAACGATTTCTTCTCCAAGGCGGCGATTGCGCGGAAACGTTCGATAGCTGCGATTCCGCGACGATTGCGAACAAGGTCAAAGTCTTGCTCCAGATGAGCCTGGTGCTGGTGCACGGCGCGCAGAGAAGGGTGGTGCGCGTGGGCCGGTTTGCCGGCCAGTATGCCAAGCCACGATCGGAATTGTTCGAGACGCGCAACGGCTTATCGCTTCCCAATTATCGCGGCGACCTGATCAACCGCCCCGAATTCACGCCGGACGCGCGCACGCCGGACCCGTGGCTGATGTTGCGCGGCTACGAGCGCGCCGCGCTCACCGTCAACTTCATCCGCGCTCTGGTGGTCGGCGGCTTCGTCAATCCGCATCATCTGGATTATTGGAATCTCGACTGGGTCACGGACTCGCCCATGGCGGAAGAATATCGCCGCATCGCGCGCAGCATCGGCGAGTCGCTTCAATTTACAGAGAGTCTCGCCGGCAATCATCCGGGCGGCTTTCATTGGATCGATTTCTTCACCAGTCATGAAGGCCTGCATCTTCTCTATGAGCAGGCTCAGACACGCGAAGTTCCGCGGCAGCGCGGCTGGTTCAACCTGTCCACGCATTTCCCTTGGATCGGCATGCGGACGGCCGATCCGGACGGTGCGCACGTGGAATACTTCCGCGGGATTCGAAACCCGATCGGCCTGAAGGTCGGACCGGCGCTGACGCCGGAGTGTCTGAAGAGAGTGATCGCGATCCTGAATCCGGAAAAGGAGCCGGGACGATTGACGTTGATTCATCGCTTCGGAAACGAGCGCATTGCAGAGTGCTTACCGCCGTTGATCGAGGCCGCGCGATCCACCGGCAGCCCGATTCTGTGGTGCTGCGACCCGATGCACGGCAACACGCGCACGACCAACGGCGGCATCAAGACCCGGGTCTTCGATGAGATCCTCGGCGAACTCGACCAGGCGTTCGAGATCCATAAAGCGCTGGGCGGGCGGTTGGGCGGCGTGCATGTCGAACTCACCGGCGAAGCCGTCACCGAGTGTGTTGGCGGCGCGCGCGGACTCTGCGAAGAGGATCTGCACCGCGACTATCGGTCCTATCTCGATCCCCGATTGAACTACGAGCAGGCGATGGAACTGGCATTGTTCGCGGCCCGCAAGATGCGCGCACTGAACGGTTACACCATCGATGCGGGTGGTTTCCAGCCGCCGAAGGCTGCTTCCAGCCGCAGCGCGACCGCCAGCGCGACATCTTCGCGATAGGGCCGCGCCGCCACTTGAACTGCGATCGGGAGCCCGCTCGCGGACTCGCCGCAGCGCACCACGGCCGCCGGCCAGCCGGCGACGTTGTAAGCCATCGTGTGGCTGAACCCTCGGAAGTTTTCATCCAGGATGGACGCGCCGTGCGGCAACGCTGGCTGCGTAAACACGGGACAAACGATCACGTCGAAGCGGCGGAGAAACGCAAGTATCTCGGCGCGGTAGCGGTCCCACTCGGCCCAATACGCGCCGAAGCCGGGCAGATCGGTTCGATAGCGCTCCAGCTTTTCCAGCCAGCCGCACAACAGTGGATGCAGCCGGTCGGATCCCACGTAGTGCAGATATGCCCGGAGGGAATCGCCGCCGTCGGGACCAATCAGTTTCATCTCGAGATCGTAGGCGTCGGCCAAACAGGCCGGCCGAGCCTCCTGGGCCGAGGCACAGGCGCCGTCCAGTTCTTTTGCGGCCGCGCGGACTACCTGCGCGACTTCAGGCGTTGCCGGCGCGAATCCGTTATCGGTATAGAACGCAACGCGCAAATCCGCGAGCGGAATGGATCGCGGGTCGCGAAATGGCGCGTCGATGACCGATGGGTCGCGGCCGTCGCTGCCAACCAGCAACGCCATCATCGTGCACAAATCCTCGACGTGGCGCGCCATCGGCCCGATCTGCCAGAGCGCTTCGATCCAGCCACCCGCGGGCGGGACGTGGCCGGTGCGCGGCAGCCGGCCCGAAGTCGGCTTGATGCCGGCGATTCCACAAAATGCCGCGGGAAGGCGAACGCTTCCGGCGGCATCGCTGCCCAGCCCGCAGGGCGAGCCGCAAGCCGCGATCAACGCCGCTTCGCCGCCGCTGCTGCCTCCCGACGTTCGCGCGCCGTCATAGGGATTATTCGTCGCCCCGAAAAGAAGATTGTCGCTTTCGAACGCAAACAGCAGATCAGGGAGGTTGGTTTTCGCAATGGGAATGGCTCCCGCTGTACGCAAGCGCGCAACCACGGCCGCATCTTCGATCGATGGCGCCGCTCCCCGGCGGCCCCAGGTACCAGCCGTGCAACGCGTGCCCTGGTACTCGATCGAATCTTTGATGCTAAACGGAACTCCGTGCAGCGGACCAGTCGCGGCGCCGCCGATTGTCGCATCGTCGGCCCGGCGTGCCTGGTCGATCGCTTGATCGGCGAATACCTCGACCGCGGCACGAATCTGCGGATTTACGCGCGATATTTGTTCCAGGTGGGCCTGAACCAGTTCGACAGACGAAACTTGACGCTCGCGAATCCGCCGCGCCTGGTGGGTCGCGGAAGACCCTAGAAGATCGTTCATGGCTGCATGCTCTCCAGCCAGTCTGACATGCTTGCGGGCGTGAGTTGACGCACAAAACAGCCGGCCGGTAAACTCCTGGTACTTTATTCGCACTGTACAATCGGATACTCTGTTCTGTTCAACCACAGGGCCAGCCGGAGTCACCGGCTGGGGCAGGAGTCCTCCGATGCATCTCGAAGCGCCGCTTTACCCGAATCATTCGGCTCATGCCAGGCGGCTGAGCCCGGCTATTCGCCTGGGGATGGTGGTCGTGATCGGAACGGCCGGCTTCCTGGCGATGAAGGCGTTTGGAGAGCCGGCGTCAAACGACGCGCCGAGGGTCAATATTTCTCCGCGCGCCCCCCGGCCGGCGACGCTTCGCGACCGCAAGACCAGCACCATCCGGCTGGATGTCAAAGCGATTCTGGTTCCGGTCACCGTCACGGATGAGTGGGACCGCCCCGTGGACGGGCTTCGAAAACAGGATTTTCAGGTGTTCGAAGACAATGTCAGCCAGCAGATTGAGTCTTTGTCGATCGAGGATGCGCCTGCATCGGTTGGCTTGATTTTCGATTCCAGCGGGAGCATGTCCAACAAGGTCGCACGTTCGGCCGAAGCCGTGGACGAATTCTTCAAGACCAGCGTGGCCGGCGACGAATTCCTGCTGGTCCGCTTCAGCGACAAGCCTCAGTTCCTGGCGGGTTTTACGCCCGACTTCGGCGAGATCTCTAAATGGCTGCATTCGATCCGGGCAACCGGCTGGACGGCTCTGAACGACGCCATCTGTATGGGCATTCAGAAGATGAAGACCGCCAAGAATCAACGCAAGGTGCTGCTGGTGCTCTCCGATGGCGGCGATAACAGCAGCCGGTACTCGGCGCGGGAAATTCGGGAACTGGTTCGCGAATCGGGCGTCGCGATCTATTCGGTCAGTTTCTTTCAAGGGTCGAAGCTCCTCGATAGCATTTCCGAGGAGAGCGGCGGGCGGCTCATTCAGATCCACCACATGAAAGCGTTGCCCGACGCAATCGAAAAACTCAGCCGGGCGATTCGCAGCCAGTATGTGCTCAGCTACTACTCGACCAATGCACAGAATGACGGCAAGTACCGCCGGGTGCGAGTTCAACTCAGCCAGCCCACGCTTCACATTGCGTGGCGTCGCGGATACTACGCGCCTCTGGACTAACGCGAGCGGGGCAGGCATTCACCCTGCCCCGCAATCGCTTCAATCAGCCGCTAGTGAATTGAAAGCACTGTCAGCCGGTCGCCGGATTCGGATGCGCTGACCGTCACTGGAATGGCTTTGCCGGACGTTGCCGCGTCCGCCCACTTTTTCCTGGCAGACATCTCCTGTTTGGCTCGTTCATCTCCGACCGAGTCAAACCGGAGCACTCGGCCATCCCGCGTTTTTATTCCAAATTCGTTCGTGCTGGCCGTCGCCGAGCAGCTCTGAGTGGAATCGCCGCTCCGACTCGCTTCACCGGTTTTATTTTTCCCGCTCGCGCCGGAGGACCGGTCCGCGCTGGATTTTTCAGTTGCCGTCGATGAGGTGGTGGCCGCACCGCCGCTCGCGCAACTCGCGTCCACCAGGGTGCCCTTATAGGTTTGCGTGTTCACCTCGCTCGTACTCGTCTGGCCTTTCTGCTGGTTCTGCGGCTCTCCCGGAGTGGCGGCCGTGTTGGATCCGTTCTTCTGCGGTTGGTTGCCGGGTTCTCTCTGGGCGAGCGCAATCCCGAGCGGAAGCATCAGCCCTATGATGATCAGCGAAGATTTCATTTTGCACCTCTGGCCTTTATTGTCGCGGCACCGTTGCGGAACGCGCCGTTCGAAGCGGCACTGTTTTTTTACGCGGCTGCGAGGTTGCGCACAAGATGGAATCACCGCCAGGAAGTATCAAACCTTACGAAACGCCAAAAACAATCGAAACCATGTTGTTCGTAACGGGTATTACATAGTGAGCCCCGGTTGCACGCGACGTTGGTTGGAGTTCCCTGGGATCGTTTTAGATTTCTTCTACCCCGGATTATTCCGTTTTCATGAGTTCGGGCAGGCCGGGCGCAGCCTATGAGATTCTTGCCGGTTTTACTGACAGTAATCGCTTTGGCCGATGGACGGCTCTCGGCTCAGATGTCGGTCTCGCTGGTTCCCTCGGTCCCTTCGCCGGCGCCACTCGGAACGGTTGTCGTCTGGACCGCCAGCGTTTCCAACGGATCCGCGGGGACATATTGGTACCGTTTTCGGACCGGGAAGGAATCGATCAGGTCGGTGCGCGCAGCTCCGCTTCCAGGACTTTATCGAACCGACGCCGGCACCGACTTGACTGCGGCCGTGAGCGGCAGCTTGACAATGGCGGTGGACTACGGGCCGAACCCGGCGTTCACGTGGAGCACGATTGATCGGGAGGGCTTGTATCGAGTGGAGGTGTCGGTACGAAACAAGGACACGGGAGATGTCGCGACGGCCACGGCGTCTTTCGACTTCACTTCGCTGGCAGGCGCACAAGTCCCAACGATTACCCCCACCGCGCATCCCCTCGTGTTCATCTACAGTGCTCCGCCCTGCGCGGAAGGCAGTTGGATGGCGGTGCGGTTTCAAACCCTCGGTGACCGGCTGCAGCAGACGCAATCTCGGGCATGCGACGGCCGGAATACGATGAACTTCTACA
>Ga0335079_10005513_pt1 | contig 14488 bp, 14 predicted proteins | sample Lox_Sample_33_FD_206719 | JGI IMG/M metagenome (GOLD analysis project Ga0335079, IMG submission 206719) | Soil microbial communities from Loxahatchee National Wildlife Refuge, Florida, United States - Lox_Sample_3.3 | ecosystem: Environmental > Terrestrial > Soil > Wetlands | place: USA...
GCATCCGCGATCTGGAAGAATTTCTCTCACGTCCGTAAGGTTTCATCCGCTTTCCTGGCCCGCGGAGCCCCTCAAGCCCGCGAACGCTATCGATTGTCTAAGGAGATTAAGGCTAGAATTGGCTTGATGGGCGCTCGAACGATTTGTGCGATTTCTCTCATGTGTCTGCCCGGCCTGGCTGCCGCGCAAACCGGCCAGATTTCCGGGCCGGTTACGGGCTACACCTTCGATACCGCGGCGCACGGACTGCGGCCGATTCTGGGGATTCCGGGCGCGTCACTGCTCGGAGACCCGCTGAACTTCGGGTTCGAAGTCGCGTCGGTGGCGGTGGCTCCGCACCAGGATGCCGCCTTCGTTACGGCAGCGGACCAGAGTTTCCACCTGTTCCGGATTCAATCGGGCGCCCCGGCCGAGCTACCGCTGAACGGCATCACCGCCACGCCGGAACGCATTGTCTTCAGCCCGTCGGGGTCGTCTGCCGCGCTGTACGGAAATGGCTCGGTCCAGATTGTCACCGGGCTTCCGGGCGCGCCGGCGATCTACGCCACCCTGGCGCAAGCGGTCGGCGCTTCCGATTCACTCGCGCTCAGCGACGATGGCACACTTCTGCTGCTGGCGTCGGGCAATATCGTCGAGCGATTCGCCGGCGCCGCCGATTGGGGCAAGATCGCGGACACCGCCGGGCCTGCTTTGGTGGCCTTCGCGCCCGGCGGCCACGATGCCGCGGTGGTGGACCCTGCGGGTGCGGGAATCGTGTTGTACCGCAATCTCACCGACATACCCGCGGTGCAGCCGCTGGCGGCGAGCGACGACACAGTCAGCGCCGCTTCGGCGGTCGCGTTTCGCGCCGACGGCCGGCAGTTGCTGCTCGCCAGCGCAACCGGCCAAGCGGTGACCCTGTTCGATGTCGCCGCCGGAAGCCGCAATGCCATCGCGTGCAGTTGCGCGCCGACGGCGTTGGCCGCCATGGGCAATGTCTTCCTGCTGAACGATCTCAACAGCGCGCCGCTGTGGCTGCTCGACGCCAGCACGGATAATCCCACGGTCAAGTTCGTGCCGGCCGCCGCCACGCCTGCGCGCCGGCCGCTGAGGAACTCCACGCCGCCGCGCGGGCCGCGTCCTGTGCCCGAGGCGGGCAGCGCGCCCGCCGGCCGGATCCTTCCCGAGTAACGCTCCGCTCCACCGCGGCGGCCCGAGGCTACAATCGAGGGTGGCCGTGCGCACTTCAGTTCTCGCGGCTTGGACTTCGGAACCGAAGGATAGAATTAGGTTATGAGCAGCACAGCCCGATACGTGCGCTGGCAAGATGGCAACATGTGGCTCGGTTATTTCGAGCAGTTTCCGGATTACCTCACACAAGGTGAATCACTGAGCGAACTCGAAGAGAATCTTCGAGACTTGTACCGGGATCTGCACAGTGGTGAGATCCCGGGTGTTCGCACCGTAGCTGAACTCGCCGTCGAATGAAGCGGGTCGATCTCATCCGCAAACTGGAACAGGCTGGTTGCTTATTAATCCGGCACGGCGGCAAGCACGATTGGTATCAGAATCCTCAAACGGGCGCCTCCCAACCGATTCCACGACACCGTGAGAAGGAATTTCTGGCAAAGCACATCGTGCGAAAGCTGGGAATCGAATGAGGACTTACTTCCATGTCGACATGGACGCGTTTTTCGTGTCGGTGGAAGAGCTGTTCGATCCGTCGCTCAAAGGCAAACCGGTGGTGGTGGGCGGGCGTCCGAACGAACGCGGGGTGGTTTCGGCGGCCTCCTACGCGGCGCGCAAGTTCGGCGTGCACTCGGCCATGCCGCTGCGGACCGCGTACAAGCTTTGCCCGCAGGCCATCTTCGTCGATGGGCACCCGGAGCGGTACCGGGAAAGCTCGCGCCAGGTCTATGACGTGCTGCACTCGTTTTCGCCGCTGGTGGAGATGGCATCGATCGACGAAGCGTACATCGATATGACTGGAACCGAGCGCCTGCACGGACCGCCGCTGAAGGCTGCGCATCGCCTGCACGAGCAGATGAAAGCGGTGACGCGGTTGAACTGCTCGATCGGAATCGCGGCGTCGCGCCTGGTGGCTAAGATCAGCTCCGACCAGGCGAAGCCCAACGGCGTGCTGTGGATCATTGCGGGCTGCGAGGCCACGTTTCTGGCGCCGCTCGACGTGCGGAAGGTGCCGGGCGTCGGCAAGGTGACGGAGAAGAATCTGCACGCGCTCGGAATTCGCAAAGTGGGCGACCTGGCGCGGCTGGACGAGAAATTCCTCGAAGAGCGATTCGGCAAATGGGGCCTGGCTTTGGCGGGCAAGTCGCGCGGCGAAGACGCCGGCGGCTGGTATGACAGCGAGATCGGCGAAGACTCGGGGCCGAAATCGATCAGCCACGAGCACACGTTTTCGGAAGACACCGCGGAGGTCGCGCAGCTCGAAGCCACGCTGGCGCGGCTTTCAGAGATGGTCGGACGCCGCTTGCGCGAACACGGGCTGCACGCGCGCACGATCCAGCTCAAGCTGCGCTATTCAGATTTTTCGACGATCACGCGCGCGCATTCGGTGAGCCGGCCGACACAGCTCGATACCGAATTGTTCACCGAAATCCGCGAGCTGTTTCACGCGAACTGGAAGGCCGGCGCCAAAGTACGGCTGCTGGGTGTGAATGCATCTTCTTTCGAGGAGCAGGCGGACCAGATGGATCTGCTGGGCGAAGACCGGCACGAGCGCTGGACGCGGGCGCTGGCCGCGGCCGACCGGCTTCGCGACAAATTCGGCGAATCCGCGGTATCGCTGGCCGCGAGCCTGCGCGGCAAATTCCGCGAGCGCACGCACGAGAACCCGGCGGGGCTACCGGGGAAGAAGTAGGAGACACGGGCCGGAGGTGTGAGCCACGGGCGAGGTCTTAGCTCAATTGCTTCCGCATCCGGAGTTCGCTAAGTTCGGCGCCGGTTTTCGTCATCGTCTTCTCCGCTCCGGGATCGATTGAGAACCCCAACGATTCATAGAACCTTCGCGCGTGCGTATTGCCTTTCAAGACCCAGAGGGTCACCTCTTTCATACCCAGCTCTGCGAGTCTCTGTTCGGCCTCTGCATACAACAGGCGGCCGATGCCTGTTCTCCAGTGTTCCGGCGAGACATAGATGGCCCAGATCTCGCCGGTGGCGGGACCGGAACCCGAGTCGCGGCTCGGGCCGGATGAAATCCAACCGAGAACCAGGTCATCTTTCAGTGCGACCCACACATCGCCTGAATCCTTGTGCGTGAGGATTTGCCGCCAGCCCGTGGCACGTTGATCGATGGACAGGGTATCCAGGTAGTCGTCCGGGACAATCCCTCGATAGGCCTTCTGCCACGCCCGGACATGGATCGTGGCAATCGCCCACGCGTCTTCGGGGACGGCACGCCGCGTGATTATCATATTGAGGTCGGAGGAAGTAAGACACGCCGATAGGCAGTGCGGACGTTGGAGGGGACGGCGTAGCGGTCGAAATCGCGAGGGGCGCACCAGACAACATCGCGCGACTCCTCGGAGGTCTGGACATGTTCCGTGGCAGCGCGGAAGAAAAAGATCAGATCGTGGTGCAGGTGGTAGGGCTCGGCGCCTTTCGGCGGAATGCCGTGGACGTCGATGCCGACGAGCTCCGCGCCGCCGCGAGCCGCCAGCGACACGCCGGTTTCTTCGATGACTTCGCGGCGCGCGGCTTCGGCGGGTGTGGGGTCCTCGGGCTCGATGTGGCCGCCGGGCAGCAGCCAGCGATCCAGGCGTTTGTGGTGGACGAGCAGGACGCGCTCGCCGTCTGGCGCGAGCACGAGACCAGTGGCAGTAAGGTGCCCCGGCGTAAACTGATTGCGGGAAAACGGCGCCGGCGTGTGATCGAGCAGCATCAGCACCAGATCGCGGCTTTTGACCGACTCGCCGTCGGACGGATCTGAAAACAGGTTCACCAGCCCGGCGACGGTCGTGGCATGCATCATGACTGGTTGTTCTCCAGATGCACCGTGCGTGTGGGGAATGGAATGGCGATGTGCTCCTCGCGAAAGCGCTGGAAGATGCGCCGGCGGAGCTCGTTGCGGACGCCGAACTGATTGACGAAGTCGGTGACCTGGTAGTTGAGGCTGAAGCCGACCGAGAAATCGCCGACGCCTGGATCGAAGGCGACCGAGGGCGCAGGGTCGGCCAGCATACCGGGGATTTCGCCGGCGGCGGCCAAGCCGATTTCGAGTAGGACGCGCTCCACGTGGCCGGGATCGCAATCGAGACTGACGTTGACCTGGACGCTGGTGCCCATGCGTTTTTCCGGGAGACTGTAATTGGTGACGATCGCCTGCCCGAGTTTCGAATTGGGAACGACGATCAGATTATTCGCCAGCGAGCGGATGCTGGTGCTACGCCAACTGATATCGGTGACGTAGCCTTCCTGCCCGGCATCCAACCGGATGTAATCGCCGAGCCGCACCTGGCGCGCCACGGTGATGTAGAAGCCGGCAAACAGATTCGACAACGTATCCTGAAGAGCGAGGGCGACGGCGAGGCCGCCGACACCGAGAGCGGTGAGGATCGGCGCGATCGAGAATCCCAACTGGTTGAGGATCACCAGCACGCCCAGAATGACTACCGCCAGTTGCGCCAGCGTTTCGGTCAGGGTCGAAACGGGAAGAGCGCCAGGGACCTGATCGCCGTAGTTGCGGACCAGGTTGCGGGCGACTTTCATGAACATCAACGTGAGTGAGAGAATCCAAAGCGCGGCGAGCGTCTTGCTGGTCCACTGGGTATAACGGGCGGGGAGCTCGGATAGCTGTAGGGAAAGGTGGACGGCGAGGATCAGGCTCCAGATGAACAGCGGGCCGCGCAGAGCATCGAGGAGAATGCGTCCGGGGCGGCTGCCTGTGCGGCTGTTCCAGGCATGCAAAGCTCGCAGGAGCACCCTGGTGACAACGAATGCCACCGCCATCGTGATCGCAAACACGATGAGCGGCGTGAGCACGAGCATCGGATCGTTGATCAGCATGCGCCGGAACGCCTGCATTCGCTTTCCTCCGGGCCGGACCGGCCGGCCTCATCAGATCAGGTTCTCACAGGTGGAGCATGCGCGCCCCTATAATCAACGTTTCACCATGTCACGAATGATGGAAGAGATTCGCGAGCAGCCGTCGGCGCTCGCGCGCACATTTGCAGGAAGCATGCGGCGGGTGGAGGCGTTTCGGAAGCTGATCGAGCGGCGGCGGCCGAAGCTGATCGTGCTGGTGGCGCGCGGCACCTCGGACAATGCGGCGTTATTCGGGCGATACCTGCTTGAAATCACGACCGGGATTCCGGTGGCGCTGGCCGCGCCTTCGATCGTCACGTTGTACCGGGCGCGCCCGGCGTATCGGGATGCGCTGGTGGTCGGAATTTCGCAATCGGGCGAATCGACCGATACCAACATGGTGATCGAGCAGGCGCGCGAAGCAGGCGCGCTGACACTGGGAATTACCAACGAGCGGGCGAGCGCGCTGGCGCGGATCGCCGAGCACGTGTTCCTGGTGCGAGCCGGGAAAGAAAAGAGCGTCGCCGCCACCAAGACCTACACCGGCCAATTGTTGATGCTGTATCTGCTCGCGTACGCGCTGGGAGGACGGGTGCGGGTCGGCGATCTGGAACGGCTGCCGGAGTTGGTGGTGGTGCTGAAGCTGGAAACGCAGATTCGGGAATTGTCGGAGCGCTACCGCTTCATGAGCCACGCGGTGGTAGTGGGGCGCGGTCTCAACTACGCCAATGCGTTCGAGTTCGCGCTCAAGCTGATGGAGACGTGTTACGTGGTGGCGGAGCGGTTCTCGTCCGCCGATTTCCTGCACGGCCCGATCGCGCTGGTGGAACCGAGCTTCCCAGTGTTCGCTTTTGCGCCGCCGGGAGTGACGTGGGGATCGATCGGCCAGACACTGGCCAAACTGCGCGGACTGCGTGCGGAAATCGTCGCGATCACCGATCCAGCGAATCGCGAGGTGGAGGGAACGGCCACGCGGGTGATCCGGATTCCGCGGCGGATTCGCGAGGCGCTCACGCCGATTCCATACATCGTGCCGGCGCAGATCTTCACGGCGTGCCTGGCAGGGGAGAAGGGACTCGACCCGGACCGGCCGCGCACGCTCAGCAAGGTGACCCTGACGATATGAGGGCCAGTTCACTCCGGCACGAACGTCCGTAGAAAACGTGCTTGCGTTTCGGCGCGGACGGCGGGCTGTGGGCCTGTGTCGGGCAAGAGCCACACTTCGCCAGGGTGAACGGGCGTATCACCGATCCATCCGCTCCCTTCGAGACAGATCCAGAGCTGGCACATTTGCGGTGAGGGCATCCTCTGGCCGCCGCGCGGGAGGCGTACGCATTCGGTGACGAAGTGCCTGGAGCGGACCAGCAGATCGCAGCCTTCGGCGATCGCGACGGGCTGCGCCGGGCCCGGGTGGACGTCGAGATCGGCGAGCGGCACGGCGTGCTCAATGTGAATCTCGCGCGGCCTTCCGTAATCCCAAAGGCGGTAGGTCACGTCCGAGTTCTGCTGAATCTCGCAGAGCACGATGCCGGCGCCGATCGCGTGGACGGTGTGGGCCGGCGAATAGAAGGTCTGACCTGGCTTTACCGGAATCCAATTGAGCAGTTGTTCGATGTCCTTAGTGCCGGCCGATTCGCGGAGGCGCTCGCGCGTGATGCGCTCGCGGAATCCGAGCCCGATTGACGCGCCGGGGTCAGCCTCGAGGATGTGCCACATCTCGCTTTTGCCGCGCGAGCCGTCTTCGCCGTCATCGGGATGGAGCTGGATCGACAGCCGTTCGGACGTGAAGATCAGTTTCACGAGGAGCGGCAACTCGCGGCCGGCGAGGTACCAGGCCTCACCGATCCGCACTGTCGAATCGGGGAACCAAGGGGAGAGCCGGGTCCTGCCCCACACCTTTTCGCGCAGAGAGGGTGTGAGGCGGACCGGGATGTTCTGACTACGAATGTTGAACGACAAACTGGTGGATGCGGTCGAGACCGCGCTCCAGTTCCTTCATCGAGGTGGCATACGACAGCCGGATGTGTTGTTCGGTGCCGAAGGCTTCGCCGGGGACCACCGCCACCTTGGCGTCGGACAAGAGCCGCTCGCAGAGCTGCAGCGTATTCTGGATGCCCGGCTTGCCGATCAGGACGCCGAGGTTCGGGTACGCGTAGAAGGCGCCGCGCGGATCGGCGCAGGTCACGCCGGGAATGGCGCGCAGGCGCTGGACGACGAAATCGCGCCGCCGGCGATATTCGGCCAGCATCGTCTTTACCGAATCCTGAGGGCCGCGCAACGCCTCGACGCCGGCTTTCTGCGCGATGGAGGTGGGGTTCGAGGTCGAATGGCTTTGCAGCTTGGTCATCGCGCCGACGATCGCGGCCGGCATCAAGCCGAAGCCGACGCGCCAGCCCGTCATGGCATAGGTTTTGGAAAGCGACCCGACCACCAGCACGTTCTCCTTCGCGCCGGGCAGAGACGCGATCGAAAACGGCTCGCTGTCATAGAGGAAGAAGCAATAGCATTCGTCCGTCATGAGGTAGATGCCGCGCTCGGAGGTCAGCTTGTAGATCTTCTCGAACTCGGCGCGATCGACCAGGGCGCCGCTCGGATTGGACGGCGAGTTGATGATGACGACTTTGGTGCGCGAGGTCAGGTGCGGCGCAATCATGGCGGCCGTCACGGAGAAGCCGTTCGATTCGTCGGTATCGACGAAGACGCACTTGCCGCCCGCGTAGTTCACGACATCTTTATAAGTGACCCAATACGGGACGGGGATGACGACCTCGTCGCCGGGGTTGATCAGCGCCTGCATGGCGTTGAAGATGATGTGCTTGCCGCCAACGGTGATGAGGCACTCGGCGGGCTTGTAGCTGGTGCCGAAGTGGCGGGCGTGATACTCGCACACGGCCTGCTTCAGCTCGAGCGTGCCGGCAGTGTTGGTGTACTTGGTGAAGTTGTCGTCGAGGGCCCGAATGGCGGCCTGCTTGATGTTTTGCGGGGTGGGGAAATCCGGCTCGCCGGCTCCGAAATCCACGATATCGACGCCTTCGGCGCGAAGGCGCTCGGCTTCCGCCGCCACCTTCATGGTCGATGAGACGCTGATTAATGAGATACGGTCCGCGATTGCGTTTGCAACTGCCTGCATATGGCTTATGCCCCTCCCGGTTTGGATTTAAATTTGCGGTGCAGCCGCTGCTCGACGCTCGGCGGCACCAACCCCGTTATGTTCCCGCCCAAACTAAAGACTTCTTTCACCAGCCGGGAACTGATAAATGAATACGCTTCATTCGATAACAAGAATACCGTTTCCAGCGTGGGGCGCAGCCGGCGGTTCATCAGCGCGGTCTGCAACTCGTACTCGTAATCCGAGATGGCCCGGATTCCCCGCAACAAAACCTGGGCTCCGCGTTTTTCCGCGTGATCGACCAACAGGCCGTTGAACGAATCGACCTCGACATTGGCGTAGCCCTGCACCACTTCGCACAGCATTTCCATCCGTTCCTCGGCCGAGAACAGCGGCGACTTGCTCTCGTTGCGAAGAATCGATACGATCAACCGGTCAAACAGACGCGAGCCGCGCTGGATCAGATCGAGATGCCCGTTGGTAATAGGGTCAAACGATCCGGGATAGATTGCAATTACACTGGTCCCCTGGCGCGACAACCTGGTCTCACTTTCCGGCTGATCTTTGATTTTACCAGTTCCGAGACGGGCTACCGCCCGAGAACTCAGCCGACAAGGACGCGTTTTTAGTGCGCGGGCTTGAGAAGGCCGAAGGTTCTCAGGATCGCCAAGTCGAGCAGCTTTTCGGGAAGGAATCTCGCGAGGAGCGCCAATCGGCGGGAGTCCTTGCCCGCGGGGTACCGCGTTCGCGGGCTGTCGTCGTTCAACGCCCGTTCCAACACTGCAGCCACCGCCTCCGGCGGACTTCCCGCGTGCTCCTTTTCTGCAAACGTATGGGCCACCCTCCGCATCGGTTCGCCATAAAGCGCGGCGCCCTCCGGCGGCAGGCTGGCGATGGTTCTCTCGACTCCGCCCAGCGTTTTCTCCACGGCCGGCGTATTGATCGCACCGGGTTCGAGCACGCAGACGCCGATTCCTTGCGGCCGCAACTCGAGCCTGAGGGCAGCGCTCATCGAAGCGAAGGCCGCTTTCGAACTGGCCAGAGGCCCGATAAACGGGGGCGCAACGTGGTCGCCCACAGATCCCGTATTGATGATCCGCCCCTTGGCGGCGCGTATCAGAGGCAGGAAGGCTTGGATCGTGGCAATCTGACCGAACAGATTGACCTCGAATGTTTCGCGGAGCTGGTCGAGTGAAGTGTATTCGATGGGCGAAGTGCTCCCGATGCCCGCGTTGTTGAACAGAGCGTCGAGCCCGCGGCCGCCGAGCCGAGTGCCGACCTCGTGCGCAGCGCGGAGAATCGATTCGCGATCGGTTACGTCCAGCAGAATGGTCTCAAGCCTTCCCTGGGAGTCACTGCCGAGTGCCTGCGCGTCGGAATCCTTGCGAACTCCCGCGAACACGCGCCATCCGTGAAGAGCCAGCCGCAGCGACGCAGCCCGGCCGATGCCGCTGGAGGCACCGGTAATCACGATGCTTTTCATTGCGGGTTACCACCTCGTACTTTCTGCCGTCGCGAAACGGCTGGGCTAACCCACCCGTGACGGGTTTCAAGAGTTCATCTCGCACGGGGGTTGCCAATCCTCACTCGATCGTGGCGCCAACAAACCAATTCTGTGAAGGTGAGGAGAATCACTGCGCGACTTCACTAGTTGCGCATCCGCACAACGCGATAGATCTGAATCGTCAGTGAGGCCGTGACCGTGAGCGGTTCCGATAGCGCTGCCAATCGTTCTGCCATTACCATCCGGGGTATGTGTCGGGCAGAGGGCCCCATCCCGGCCAGGGCCTCGACGTCAGCCTTCGTCAGGCGAAGGTTCCATTGCAATGGTATTCGTGCCGCCAGCCGGAAGAACGGCTCAAATGCAAGGTCTAGTCGAGCCTGCTTTGCAGGATCAATATTCAGGAGGCCGAGCATCTCCCGAAGCTCGGCAAGATGGTTTTGTTGCGGAGTGACGACGGCCAGAATCCCCTCCCGGTGCAAGGTCCTGTGTAATTCTTTCGCCTGGCGCGGCGCGAATACGTTCAGCGTGAGCCCGACAGCGCCGTCCGCTACGGGTAGGCGGTCCCAAATGTCTCCCACGATCGAGCCTATGCGAATGTTCGCCTTCGCTGCCCGGCGAGCCGCATATTTCGACAGATCGACGGCTATACCGAGCGAGCCTGGGTTCGTATCCAAAATGCGAGCAAGGTAGTAGGCAGTGCCCGAACCCACCTCCATGAGGAGATTGTTGGGAACTGGGCACGCACTCGCCACCTCGACCAGCGCGTCAGAAAGAAGGCTGTAATGACCGGCGCTCAGAAACCGGGCGCGGGCGGCGACCATCTCCGCCGAGTCACCGAATCCGTCGTGAACGGGGGCTAAGCAGATTCAAGTATCCGTGTCTGGCGAAATCGAATCTGTGCCCGGCGCGGCAGGAAACTCCGCTTGCGACAACATCAAACGCCGAGTTGCAGACGGGACAACGCAAAGCCCTGAGAATTACGGATTGCATACGGCCATGATATCAAGGCGAGGAAAAATCGAAAGCGGATGGATCTGTACAGCGGGCAAGCGAAACGAGAGTTCATTCTCGCTTCCAATTACAGGATATCGTGCACCGGGGGGCTTGCGGCAAGACCCGGGTGGTAGCGCATAATCGCGGCCAATGACTGAACATGCGGTGGTGATCGCCGGAGGAGGTCCGACGGGCCTGATGTTGGCCGGCGAACTGGCGTTGGCGCGTGTCGATGTCGCGATAGTCGAGCGGCGCGAAAGTCAAGATCTCGCCGGGTTGCGCGCAGGCGGGCTACATTCGCGCACAATCGAAGTACTCGATCAGCGGGGAATCGCGGGCCGCTTCGTTTCGCAAGGGCAGGTGTTTCGGAAGGCACTCTTCGCGAAAATGACTCTCGACATCAGCGACCTCCCGAGCCGCCACAATTACTTTCTCGCGCTCTGGCAGACCCGCATCGAGCGCATCCTAGCCGACTGGGTCGGCGAGCTGAAGGTGCCCATCTACCGCGGACGTGAGGTGACGGGCTTCGCTCAGGACGACACCGGCGTGAATGTCGATCTGTCCGACGGCGGATGTGTGCGAGCGAAGTATCTTGTCGGGTGTGACGGGGGCCGCAGCCTGATCCGCAAGAAGGCAGGCATCGACTTTCCGGGGTGGGATCCGTCGACCAGCTACTTGATTGCCGAGGTCGAGACGGCCGAAGAGCCGGAGTGGGGCATCCGCCGCGGCGAAAAGGGGATCAATGCTATAGGCAAACTGGAGGACGGTAGCCGCGCGCGCGTCGTGTTGAATGAACGGCACGTCTGCCAGCGCGACGAGCCGACGCTCAACGACGTACGCGAAGCGCTCATCGCCGTCTACGGAACGGATTATGGTCTTCGCAGCGCCAGCTATATCTCCCGGTTTACCGATATGGCCCGGCAGGCAGCGTCCTACCGGGCGGGACGCGTGCTGCTGGCCGGAGACGCAGCGCACGTGCATTCCCCGGTTGGCGGACAGGGGCTCAACATCGGCGTCCAGGATGCGGTGAATCTGGGATGGAAGCTTGCCCAGGTGGTCCACGGGACATCGCCGGAGAGCCTCCTGGAGACCTACCATGCGGAGCGGCACCCAGTCGGCGCCCGCGTGTTGCGCAACACCATGGCGATCACTGCGGTCGACCGCGGTGACGATCGTACCGAGGCCTTGCGCGAGATGATGGCCGAACTGTTGCAGATGAATGAGCCACGCAAACGATACACGGCGACGATGTCTGGTCTGGCCATTCAGTACGACCTCGGCGAGGGACACCCGCTGCTGGGACGCCGGATGCCCGACCTCGACCTGGTCACCGCTAACGGGCCCCTGCGGGTCTTCACGCTGCTGCACGCTGCCCGGCCGGTGCTTCTCAATTTCGGTGAGCCCAGTGGCTTCGACATCACGCCGTGGGCAAGCCGGGTTCAGATGATCGATGCCAAATACGATGGTGCCTGGGAGCTTCCGGCACTCGGCGCGGTCACTGCCCCCGGTGCCGTGTTGATTCGGCCCGACGGATATGTGGCGTGGGTGGGAGACATGAGCCCGACGGGGCTCGCCGACGCGCTGACCACTTGGTTCGGACCGCCCCGCTGCGGCGTGACTCAGGAGCCCAGCACGTCGCGGTAGTGTTTCTCGTAAAGGGGGATGATCTTGTCGGGGCAGTATCGCTCGGCGGCGTTCCAGCGGCCGGTCTTGGCCATGCGATAGTGCAGCGTCTCATCGCTGAGCAACGCGATGACGCGCGCGGCTTGCGCCGCAATATCTCCCGGGGCTTCGAGGAACCCATCTTCGCGGTCGGTGATCAGCTCAGGCACGCCGCCGACGCGGGTTGCGACCGGGACTACACCGCACGCCATGGCTTCGAGCGCCACCAGGCCGAACGACTCGAGCTCGCTCGGCATGAGCAACACGTGAGCGAGCGGGATCAGGCGCTCCACGTGGCTCTGCTTGCCCAGAAAGGAGACGTGCCGATCGATGTTTAACTCGCGTGCCAGGTGTTCGGCGGGTCCGCGGTCCGGGCCGTCGCCCACCATCAGCAGGTGTGCGGGAACCTGCTTGCGGACTTCCTCCAGGATGCGAATGCAATCGAGAACGCGCTTGACGGGGCGGAAGTTGGAGAGGTGGATGATCAGCTTTTCGCCGTTGGGCGCATAGGTGGCAGCGCCGGTCTTCTCGTTGTCGGGATGGTAGAGATCGCAATTCACGAAATTCTTGATGACGCGGATCTCGTTTTCCACCTGGAACACCTCCACCGTGCGGCGGCGCAGGTATTCGCTGATCGAGGTCACGCCGTTCGATTGCTCAATGGAAAACTTGGTGATCGGAAAGTAGGAATGGTCGGTGCCGACGAGCGTGATGTCGGTGCCGTGCAGAGTGGTGACAAAAGGAAGCCGGCGCTTGGGCGCCAGCATCTGCTGCGCGAGCATGGCGGAAATCGAATGAGGAATAGCGTAGTGCACGTGCATCAGGTCGAGACTGTAAGCCTCCGCGACCTCGGCCATGCGCGAGGCGAGGGCCAGGCAATAGGGCGGGTATTGAAACAGCGGGTAGGTGGAGACTTCGACCTCGTGATAATGGATGCGCGGGATGCCGGGGTCGAGCCGGATGGGGTTGGCGTAGCTGATGAAGTGGACCTCGTGGCCGCGATTGGCCAGCTCCAGTCCCAATTCGGTCGCGACGATGCCGCTGCCCCCGTAGGTCGGATAGCAAGTGATCCCGACGTTCACTCCGCCAGCGTAGCATGGGGGGCGCCGAGTCTTATCCGCTGACGGAAAACGGAGGCTACTGCAGGGGAATGCGGAACTTCAAGCCGGCGCCGCGGCCGGGGCGGGATTCAAGCAGCATGTCGGCGTTGAGGGAGCGGGCGCGGCGCTTCAGGCTGGCCGGACCGAGGCGCAGCAGCTCCAACTCCTCGAGTGTGTACGTGCCGGCGAACTTGAAACCGTGGCCGTTGTCGTCGACCGAGATTTCCAGGCCGCGGTCGGTTTTCTCCATCGAGACCGCGACGCGGGTGGCGCCGGCGTGCTTCTGGATGTTATGCAAGGCTTCCCGCAGCATCTGCAGCACTTCACTGCTCACTTCCTGAGGCAGGCCGACCGGTGTGTTGCTGCCGAGGAAGGTGACGGGAACGCCGCTTTCTTTCTGGAAGTTTTCGGCCGTTCGGCGCGCCGAGGACATCAAATTCGCGCCGTCCACGTCGACCGGCCGCATGCTGTGCAGGAAGGCTCGAAGGTCCCGCACCTGGGACTGAGCCAGCGTGTAGAGCTGTTTGAGATCCTGCATACCCGCATTGAGGTCACGCTCCATCAATTTCCGCAGGATCTCGAGGCGCATCTGGAGGCTGATGAAACTCTGCAGCGGGCCGTCGTGGAAATCGGAGGCGATGCGGACGCGTTCGACCTCGCGGGCCTTCTCGGCCTGTTGCTGCGCCTCCTGCAATTGCGCCTGCAAGTCTTCCAGCTTCGCCTTCTGGCGTTGCTTGTGGACGGCGAAACCGCAGGCCAGTGCGCCGGCGACAATTACGGTGCGCTCGATGACCCGGACCTCCTCGTTCGGCAGGACGGCGCAAAAAACGGAACACACGGCGGCGACGAGCACGACTTCGACCTGGCCATAAAACACCAGCGCCTCGGTCAGCAGATAGAGATAAAAGACCGAGGCCAGCCAGAGCAGGCGTTCGGTGCCGAAGCTAGTGACAACCAGGAAGAAGATGGTATCGGCGAACAGCACGAGCAGCCCGAAGGTGCCGCTCTGCCAACGGCTGACGATGGCGACCGCCAGGCTGTAGGCGAGAAACAGTCCCAGCACGGCATAGAGCAGGGAGGATGGCGCCGGAATCAGGA
>Ga0335079_10005514_pt1 | contig 14488 bp, 9 predicted proteins | sample Lox_Sample_33_FD_206719 | JGI IMG/M metagenome (GOLD analysis project Ga0335079, IMG submission 206719) | Soil microbial communities from Loxahatchee National Wildlife Refuge, Florida, United States - Lox_Sample_3.3 | ecosystem: Environmental > Terrestrial > Soil > Wetlands | place: USA: Florida...
CGTTCTCGTTGCCGTTCGTATTCGGTGGCGATGGCGCCACCATATGTTTGCCTCCTTCGCTCGTTGATCGCGCAAAGCGATCCCTCGTCGCAACGAAAAAGATGGCGCGCGACGTCTATGGCTTGGAGCTGAGAGTTGGAATCGTTCCGTTGAACCACATTCGAAAGAGCGGTCACGATGTTTTGGTTGCCCGTTATCGGGTGTCTGAGAATTTTGTACAGGCGGTATTCAGCGGAGGCGGCCTTCAGTACGCTGAGGACTGCATCAAAGATCCCTCTGCCGGAGCGCAATTCAGACTGGAGGAAGGAGATGCAGAGCCCGAAGCAGATTTCTCCGGACTGGAATGCCGCTGGCAGAATGTGCCAAGCCCGCACGGCGAAGTGGTTACACTCATCGTTCAGGCAATAGGAAAGGATTCCGAACGCAAGAACCGGACATACCGCGAAGTTATTCAAACGATCAGCGAGATTTATGGAACGGAAGCGATGTGCCGGCCCGTCCGCGAACGAGACCTGACCATGACGCTCGATGAACGGCAGCTTGCCGGAGAGTCAAACGTTCGATCGTACGGTAAACGGTTTCCGTACAAACTGTGGTACTGGTTCAAAATACGGTACGGGGTGGTAACAGGATGGTATCTCATGAAGACGAACACCCGGACAAAGAACATGAAATGGGGGGATTACAAGAGCCAGGTAGCTGCGAACACGGATTACAGAAAATTTGACGACAAACTCAGGGAGGTCCTTTCGGGCACGGCCGAACAGCGAAAGGAGCTCACCGCATTTCTGGAAATGAAATTTCAGTTGCGCGAGCTTGTCTACGGAATTCACGTCGCGCCGACGGCTCTCATCACTTGCCTCATTTTCAATTACAATGGAGCGCACGTACATCTTGTAGACTCGGACAACGGTGGCTATGCCGTCGCTGCATCTCAATTAAAAAAGCGGTTGAAAGAGTTGAAATAATCTCCTTCGATGAGACTCACCTCTAATCTCTTCCCTGCTTGTCAAGCGTTTCGATAATCTCACAATTGAGAAGACCGGCACGCAGATTTTCCGATCATTGAAAAAACAAATGCGTATCGACTGGTCCGCTGCGTCTTCCCCCGCAAAGCCAGAATGACGCGTTTGTCCGCCAAGCTGTCCAAAACTCTGGCTATTCAGTTAAAATACAGCAATTCACGTGACAGATGTTTGGTTCTGAGATCACGCCGATGAATCAACCTTGGCCGGAAAATAGTGGCACAATTCTTGACGAAGTGTTGCAAATTCCAACCACCGCTCTTCAGACCACGGTGAGGATGCAGCACGCGCAGAAGGAACCTCTCTCGATGACAACAACGGTAACGAAGCAAAAGAAGCTTAACGGCTCAGTGGTGATCATTGCCGAGCGTTGCAAAGGTTGCGGTTTCTGTGTTGAGTTTTGTCCTCAGGAGTGCCTCGAACTTTCGAGCCAGTATAACGCGAAAGGGTACCATCCCCCCGTGCTCACTGACCGGGACCTCTGCAGCGGTTGCGACATTTGCGGGATGATGTGTCCCGACTTCGCCATCTATGGGTTCATGAACAAGAAACGATAGGAGAGAACAAGGTGCACGCCGATCCCATAGGAGTCCTCACGGGCCGTCATTTTATCGACGGCGACCACGCTTGCAGTGAGGGCGCCATTGCTGCTGGATGCAGGTTTGCCGCAGGCTATCCGATCACACCCTCAACGGAAGTCGTGGAACGCATCGCGGAGCGCTTTCCAAAGGTCGGCGGAATATTTATCCAAATGGAAGACGAGCTTGCATCGTCTATTGCCATTCAAGGGGCGGTTTGGGGAGGCAAAAAGGCGATGACAGTCACCTCGGGCCCGGGTTTTTCGCTGATGATGGAGCACATCGGTTTTGCAGCGATGACCGAGACACCGTGCGTGTTCGTCGATGTGCAGCGGGCAGGGCCCTCCACGGGGTTACCGACGATGCCCGCGCAGGGCGATATGATGCAGGCTCGCTGGGGCTCTCACGGAGATTACGGTATTATTGCACTTTCGCCCAATTCGCCGCAGGAATGCTTCGATCTGACGATCAAGGCCTTCAATCTCGCCGAGCAATTCCGCGTGCCGGTCATGATGATGATGGACGAATGTGTCGGCCATATGATCGAACGGGTCGTGATTCCTGCACCGGAGGACATCGAGATCGTGCCGCGACGATATTATGAAGGACCGAAGGAGGAATATCGTCCGTATGAGCCGGAACGTGACCTCGTCCCTTTGATGGTAAAAGCGGGCGAAGGATACCGGATGCACGTGACCGGTCTTACGCACGATGAACAAGGTTATCCGAACATGTCCGTCAGCGTCCAGGGCAAACTTGTACGCCGATTGGTTGACAAGCTGAAAGCGAATGCCGAACGTATCATCGAGTACAAGGAAGACATGGTTGAAGGAGCCGATGTTGTCGTTGTGACGTACGGGATATCGTCTCGCACGGCGGTTCCGGCAATCGAACAGGCAAGAAAAGAGGGATTACGTGTAGGTCATTTGAGGCTCATCACGGTGTGGCCGTTTCCGGAACGAATGATCGCTGAGATTGCCGGTCGTATCAAGGCTTTTGTGGTGCCGGAGCTCAACTTCGGTCAGATCGCGCTTGAAGTGGAACGCTGTACCGCAGGGAAAGCCGGCGTGTACCTCGTTCCTCACGCGGGTGGAACGGTGCACCAGCCAAGAGAGATTTATACTGCGATACGGAAATCGGTGAAAGGATGAGAGATGTCCGAAGAACTCTTTGAAGTCGAGGAAAGCGTTCCGCCGAATCCCGTGGAGGAATTCCTCCGGATGGATCGGATGCCACATATCTGGTGCCCGGGATGTGGCATCGGGACGACGGTGAATTGTTTTGTCCGTGCGCTTGACGCGAGCGGATTGGACCTCGACAAAGTGGCTGTGGTCTCCGGCATCGGCTGTACGGGCCGAGTTGCCGGGTACATTCGGCTGGATTCGTTTCACACGACGCACGGCAGGGCAATTCCTTTTGCCACCGGGCTGAAATTGGCGAACCCGGAATTGAAAGTCATCGTGTACAGTGGCGACGGCGATCTCACCGCAATCGGCGGCAACCATTTCATCCACGCCGCACGCCGCAATATCGATATGACCGTTATTTTACTCAACAATGGAATCTACGGGATGACGGGCGGCCAGGTCGCGCCGACGACGCCGATATCGGCTGTCGCTTCCACGGCGCCGTACGGGAATTTTGAGGATAATTTCAATTTGCCGTACATGGCTGAATCGTGCGGCGCTGTGTATGTCGCACGGTGGACTTCCTTCCACGTTCGGCATATCACCAAATCCATCAAGGAAGCACTCGCGAAAAAGGGATTCTCGTTCATCGAAATCGTCAATCCTTGTCCGACCCTGTATAGCAGGCGCAACAAGATCGGTGATGGTCTCGATCAAATGATATTTTATCGCGACAACAGCGAGGTCAGGAACGGTGCCGATACGAAGACCGTGGGCATGGATTTCCAGGGTAAGATCGTCGTCGGCAAGTTTGTGGATCGTGAGCGTCCGACGTACGACAGAGCGATGATGCAGTACTATCAGAAGAAACTCGGAGAGGATTTTGTTCCATCGGAAGAAATGAGGAATGCGGTCCATGCAGAGAACGGAAATTAAGATCGGCGGTTTCGGCGGACAGGGTGTCATCCTCAGCGGATACATCATTGGACGGGCCGCGTCCATTTACGATGGGAAGTACGCAACGATGATACAAGCCTTCGGACCCGAAGCGCGGGGAAGCGCGTGCAGCGCGCAGATTATCGTTTCGCGCGAGGAAATCGCCTATCCGTACATCACTGCACCGAATCTCATGGTTGTCATGTCGCAAGAGGCATATTCGAAATTCTCCCCCGAGCTTGCCGTAGGAGGCACGTTGATCACCGAGAACGAGCTGGTTGTCACGCATAACCTCAGGAAAGACCTCCGCCATTTTTCAGTCTCGGCGACGCGGTTCGCCGAAGAACTAGGGAAGAAGATGGTGTTGAATATCGTCATGATGGGTTTCACTGCCGCTGTCACGGATGTTGTCAGTGTGGAGGCTCTGCGTAGTGCCGTGAAGGCGTCCGTCCCGAAGGGAACCGAGGAACTCAACCTGCGAGCCTTCGAGAAGGGATATGAGTACGGCGTTGAACTCATGGAGAAGGTCGCAGCCGGTATGCCGGTGAACCAGTAAGGTTCATCCTCAAGCCCGCTTTCGAAATCCCCTCTTTTTTCTTACCATGTCCACGTTTGTGAATTGTCCGGCGCACACAAAAACTCCTTCCAGTTTGTTGAAGGGACGTCGTGGCTCCATACTCCTCGATCGCGGTGGCGTCTAACATTCAGCCGACCAGAGAAACGGGAACTGCCGAAAACTTGAGTCTGACCATGTCTGATGCGAAGATGAAGACGAGAATACGGAAAGATGGAACATCCTTCGAGGGAGTGATTCCCCCGATGTTGACGCCATTTCGCCAGGACGAGAGAGTCGATTACGAGATGTTTGTGCGGAACATCGATCGCTGGAACAGAGACGATCTCGGTGGCTACGTTGTCCTTGGATCAAACAGCGAGGCATCATACTTGTCCGAGCGCGAGAAGTTGACTCTCATCAGGATTACCGCGGAGCATGCAAAGCGTGGAAGAACGATTATAGCGGGCACAGGTCTCGAGTCGGCGAAGGAAACGCTCCGGCTGACCGAGAAAGCGGCCTCACTCGGGGTCGATGCTGCTCTTGTGTTGACGCCGTCGTACTATATCGACCAAATGACGGACGAAGCACTCATTGGATATTTTTCATTTGTGGCCGATCATTCTCCCATTCCGATTCTTGTCTACAATGTCCCAAGGTACACACACATCAACATAAGCCTGAACGCGCTAAAGCGTTTGAGCGAACATCCAAACATAATCGGGATGAAAGACAGCAAAGCGGACATAGCACAGGTCGATCTCTTCAAAAAGAAAGTCTCGCGGGAATTTCAGATCATCGTGGGGAGCGCGTCGGTATGGTATCCTTCACTCCGGCTTGGCGTGACTTCCGGCATTTTGGCCCTTTCGAATTTTGCAGGCAATCAATGCGCGCAAATCCAATCGCTGTTCGAAGACGGTGAGTTCGAAGAAGCGGAAAAGCTTCACAACAGACTTCTGCCCGTCAATAGCGCGGTGACATCGACGTATGGCGTGGCAGGTTTGAAATATGCGGCGACACTGGCGGGCTACGAGGGCGGGCATGTACGAAGACCGTTGCGTCCGCTCGGTGAAAATTCAAAAAACGATCTTCACAGAATTCTGGAAGTGTCGGGAATCCTGCACTGAATCAAGGAGCCTAGCCTCTTGCCATCTTCTTGTACTTGATCCTGTGCGGTTGATCTGCGGAAATCCCGAGCTTCTGCCTTCGGTACTCTTCGTACTCTGAATAATTTCCGTCGTACCACGTCACTTTGCTGTCACCTTCGAACGCGAGGATATGCGTCGCAACACGGTCGAGGAACCAGCGGTCGTGCGATATGATCACGGCGCAGCCGGCGAAACCATTCAGCGCCTCTTCAAGCGCGCGCAGGGTATTCACGTCGAGGTCATTGGTCGGTTCGTCGAGAAGCAACACGTTTGCACCTTCCTTCAGCACTTTTGCGAGATGGACGCGGTTCCTCTCGCCGCCGGAGAGAACACTTGTGAGCTTCTGTTGATCAGTCCCGCTGAAATTAAAACGGGCAACGTACCCGCGGGAGTTTACGTCATGGTTCCCGAGACGGATCAAATCTTCTCCCCCGGAGATTTCCTGCCATATGGTCTTGTTCGGATCCAGAGGGCGATGTTGATCGACATACGCGAGTTTGACGGTGTCACCGATTGTCAACGTCCCGACATCGGGTTTTTCCTCTCCTATGATCATCCGGAAAAGAGTTGTCTTGCCTGCCCCGTTCGGTCCGATCACGCCTATGATGCCGCCGCGGGGAAGTGAAAATGTCATGTCCTCACAAAGTAGTCTTTCACCGTAGCCTTTGGAGACCTTGTCAGCCTGGATTACGACTTCGCCCAAACGGGGCCCGGGTGGGACGTAGATTTCTATTTCTTCTTCGCGTTGATCTGCTTGCTCTCCAAGCATCCGTTCATAGGAGGCAATCCGCGCTTTGCTCTTGGCGTGTCGACCTTTTGGGTTTAGTCTAACCCATTCGAGCTCGCGCGCGAGAACGCGCTGGCGTTTGCTTTCCTGTTTTTCCTCCACGGCAAGGCGTTGCCTTTTCTGGTCGAGCCAGGAGGAGTAGTTGCCTTCGAACGGAATGCCCTCGCCGCGGTCCAGCTCCAGGATCCATCCCGCCACGTTGTCGAGAAAATAACGGTCGTGCGTGACGGCTATGACGGTTCCCTTGTATTGTCGCAGGTGTTGTTCCAGCCATGCGACCGATTCGGCATCGAGGTGATTCGTAGGCTCGTCGAGCAATAACACATCCGGCTCTTTGAGGAGGAGTCTGCAAAGAGCGACCCGCCGGCGCTCGCCACCGGAGAGAATCTTGACCGGCGTATCACCGGGAGGACACCGGAGAGCGTCCATCGCCATTTCGAGCTTGCTGTCAAGATCCCACGCATTCTGATGATCGATTTGCTCCTGGAGCGTTGCTTGTTTTTCGAGAAGTTTCTCGTAGTCGGCATCGGGTTCTCCGAGAGCTGCGTTGACGCGTTCGAATTCCTTCACGAGCGCCACAGTCTCTGCAGCACCTTCTTCGACGATTTCTTTCACTGTCTTCTTCTGGTCGAGCTCCGGTTCCTGCGGAAGGTAGTCGAAACTAATACCTTTCTGAGCCGTTATTTGGCCAAGGTAGTCTTTGTCCACCCCTGCAATGATCCGCAGGAGAGTGCTCTTGCCGGCGCCGTTGAGCCCAAGGACTCCGATCTTGGCTCCATAGTAGAATGAAAGGTAGATGTCTTTGAGGACCTGCTTGTTCGGCTTATGGACTTTTCCGACGCCGATCATTGAGAAGATAATCTTGTTGTCGCTCATCGCAATTGTTCGTATATATACCAGAAGAATGGAATCAGGCTCATCTGTGGACAGCGTAAGAATACATAAAATAGAGCCACGATTCCAGAGGGTTCTCCTTACCTGTGCACACAGACGTTTGTCTACCAACCTCAATGGTTTTCGGGCGGTCTCATAGCAGGGTGCTGCCAGTCGTTGCCATCCTCTTGTTGTCACAGGGTGTGGACGCGCAGCCGCGCAAATCCCATTCATTCCGTACATCAGCTCCCGGCCCATCCTCCTTCATTGTCGAATCCGATCCATCAGCACGTTTGCTGGAAGGGTTCATTCTCATTCAAAAAGCTAATTCGGGTGACCCGGTTGCCCAGCAAGAGATCGGCCTGCGCTATCTTTTTGGTCGTGACTTTCCTGCCGATACTTTTAAGGCTGCGTTTTGGATCAAAAAGGCTGCAGATCAGAGCCTTCTGACTGCGAAGTACAATCTTTCCATTCTGACGAATAACGGATGGGGTGTTGACTGGAATCCATTTGAGGCATACCGACTCCTTCGCGCTGCAGCAAAGGGAAACATGATGGAAGCGCAGTACATGGTCGGACTCACGTATATCGATGATCTCGTGGTTCCCCGAAACTGGGATACTGCGTACGTGTATCTCTCCAAAGCGGCAGACCAGGGATTTAAACCGGCAAAAGACGTTCTCGCTGAATTTGTGAAAAGAGGGATTCACGTGGACTCGGTCTCATCGGGAACACGATCGGCGAAGGCCGACTCGTCAAAAACGGCGGAAAAGGGAAAAGGGACGCCGGACACCGCCTGGACTCCGGTCTTCCTGGATCTCCAGCGTGATCCCCCGACAGCTCTCGACGACTCCACTCTGCTCAAAGAGGCGTACCGTGAAGCGAATATGACTGCACGGTATTCCATCGAGTCGCAACCACTCAAGCATCGCCGGGTGGAAGACGATACCGGGATGGTGAGGATTGCCCAGGCGGCAGAGATGGGGAATCCGGAAGCGCTCGCGCTCATAGGAAGGCTATACGAAGAAGGGATCGGGATTGAGCAGGATCTGGGCCTGGCGGCAGAATACTACATCAGGGCGATACGGTTTGACTCCCCGCGCGCTTCCTTGCTGCTCTGGAAACTCATCCAGAAAGAGGAGTTTCGAAAAGACCTCGACGAACGGAGCCAGCACGACGATCCAGTTGCCCTGTTCGATTGGGCAGGTCTCACGGCACTGAAATATGATTTGACGCTCAACGATCAAAAGGCGCTGGAGCTTCTTGAACGATCCGCTGCGCAGCATCACGTGCCGGCGCTGATTGAGCTCGGGTTGTGTTCGTACCAGGGACGGTGGGTGCAGCAGGACAGGAAGGCCGCCTTCGCCGTTTGGTCTGAAGCTGCATCGTTGGGAAGCGGAGAAGCAAAAGTAAGAATCGCCGCCGCAAAAGTTACCGGAGATTTCTCGGATCACGACTATAGTACCAATCTTCCCATCCTGTTTGACGCAGCGCAGGAGGGATCACTCCTTGCTCAACTTGCCCTCGCGTTCTGTTATGAGCACGGATACGGATTGCAGGAGAACAAAGGCGAGGCAGCGCAATTGTACCGCGTCTGCGCGCAGCGAGGAAGTCAGAACGCCTTTGAGTCACTCCGGCGCATGTACGACGAAATCCGGCCTGACGACAAGGAATTCGTGATAGACCAGTAAGTGGCGCGGATGCTCGACAGGTCTGCAGAGCAGGGGACAACTGTCAAAGAACTTTCCGAATTTTTCAATCGTGTAGGCCGGGGCTTCTCCTCCAACGGCAATCAAATTGTTCCTTTGAGACGCAGCAATTTTTTCCTATGTTGACATTGCAGGGCTTGCACGCCGCTTCACTATTACTGTAACTTTTTCAAGCACGATGAAGAATGAAACAAGAACTTCTAAAAAAAATTGACGACAGAACATTTGTCGTGGGCGTCATCGGCCTTGGGTATGTTGGCCTGCCATTGAATCTCTGCTTTGCAGAAAAGGGGTTTCGATCGATCGGGTTTGATATTGACAAGACCAAAGTCGATTCCCTCAATGCAGGGACTTCGTATATCAAACACATACCTTCGGAACGAATACGGAAGGCAAGGGAATCCGGACACTTTTCGGCGACAACGGACTATTCGAAGATGAAGGAATGTGATGGCGTCCTCATTGCGGTTCCCACGCCGCTCAACAGGAATCGCGAACCGGAGATGGAATATGTGGTTTCCTCGTGTGAGGCAGTTGCAAAACAATTGCGACGGAATCAACTCGTGGTCCTCGAATCGACCACGTACCCCGGCACGACGGATGAACTGATGGTCCCCATCCTGGAAAAAAGCGGACTCAAGGTCAGCAAGGATTTCTACGCTGCGTTTTCTCCGGAGAGAGAGGATCCGAACAACAAGGAGTATCGGACGGAAACGATACCCAAAGTCGTCGGTGCGACGTCACCCGACGGGCTCGAAGTAGCGAACAAGCTCTACCAACAGATCGTCGTCCGAACGGTGCCTGTTTCATCGACGCGCGTCGCAGAGGCTACGAAGCTTATGGAGAACATCTTCAGGTCCGTCAATATCGCGCTCGTCAACGAGCTGAAGATGGCGTTCACCAAGATGGGCATCAATATCTGGGAAGTCATCGAAGGGGCCAAAACCAAACCGTTCGGTTTCATGCCATTCTATCCAGGGCCGGGACTGGGGGGCCACTGCATCCCAATCGATCCGTTTTATTTAACGTGGAAGGCCCGTGAGTACGGTGTGACGACACGGTTCATTGAGCTGGCCGGAGAAATCAACACAGCCATGCCTTCGTACGTCGTACAACGAGTCGTGGAGGCTCTCAACGAAGTCGGCAAGCCCCTGAAAGGGTCCAGAATACTCCTTCTTGGATTGGCGTACAAGGCAAACGTCGACGACGACCGGGAGTCTCCCTCGTACGAGCTGATGAAGGAACTCGAAGAAAAGGGCGCGATCGTAGCGTACAACGACCCGTATGTCCCGGTGATAAGGATGACTCGTGAGCATCCCCAATATTCCGGGAAGAAGTCAGTGGCGGTCTCGAAAGAATACGATCTCATTCTGATTTCGACGGCCCACGATGAGTACAAGTCCCTTGATTTCAAATCGTTCAATATCCCGATCGTGGATACGAGGAATTTGATCCGCCGGGATTTTCCCCTTCTTTTCAAGGCTTGACCTTGAAACCGGTGAGCAACCGTTGTAGCGACGGGGGCCTGTGACCCGCACAACACACCGGGGCCAGGCAATCTTGACAAAGTTGATTCGTTTGGTTATCTTATCGTTAGACAATTAAGAAAGGCGGAAGCGTTATAGAGTAATTTGTTAAAGGTTCGTTTCTGTTGCCGGGCACGTTCATTCCGGCAAAAGTACTGTTGGGACAAGCCTTTATCAAATTTGCTGAATCCGCCGGAACGTTTCAGCCGAATGAGGAAGGCATCCTTATTCGGCTTTTTTGTTTGTATGCGCAGACTTGCTCTCATACTTGCAGTTGCTTCGACGACCGCCTTTGCGCAGCTTCCGAAGGATGTCACCATCTTGCACGAGGACGCGCGATCGCTGACTGTCCAATTTGTGCCCCAGTTTGCGACGCAGACGTTGAAGACAACGGGAGGACAAGAACTCAAGCGAGTTTCGTTTGAAGGGGAAATCGACGAACGCGGCAGGGCGGGAGCTCCGTGGATTACGTATAGAGGCATCTCTCTGCAATTTCCGACTGCTCGCGTTTCTGTGACAGTCGTAGCGACGGAATCTCAAGTGCGGGAGGGCGTCAGTCTTCTTGCTGTCCCAAAAATGGTACCGGACAAAAAATTTGGGTGGTCTCCGGTGTATCAGGCGGCGAGGATACCCAACGTCCCTAAACGAAGCCCTGCAGAAGTGTACGACTTGGCACCGTCGCTCGGAAAGTTTATCGGAACTCTGAGATTGTATCCCGTGGAATACAATCAAGATGGCAACGGCGCCAGACTCTTTACCAAAATCGTTGTGAGGATTGACTTCGACGCATGGAGTGTCCCTACGGTCAAGGCATCAGAACCCAACGTTGGCGACCCGCAACGTTTCGTGCCGGGCAACGCGCCGGCATCACGCCAGAAGGCCGCGTTCGATTCTCCGCTCGCTCAAGGGGGATACAAGATGCAAGTGTCGCAGACGGGCATGTACAAAATTGACGAGAGTTTTCTGCAAAAAGCGAACATTTCCCTTTCTTCAATCGGGAACATAAACTCCATCAGGATTTTTGGAAATGGAGGCAGAATGTTGCCGGAGGATCTCACACAACCTCGACCGAACGGCCTCGAGGAGCTTGCGCGCTATGTGGTGGATGTCAACGGGAACGGCGCATTTGACCCGGAGGATTACGTCTTGTTCTACGGCGTCTCAACACGGGGATGGGATTACGACCCGACGACGAAACGATACAGTCATTACTTCAGCTACTATTCGGAACCGAATTACTACTTTCTCACCTTCGGCGGCGCCAATGGCATCCCGATGGATTCGGTCGTATCGACAGACATAGCGGGGGCATACACTCCGACGGATTTCCAGGAGAAACTCTTCCTTAAACAAGACCGTTTCAATCTCATCGCCTCGGGGAGGCAGTGGGTGGGACAGGAATTCGACTACTTCAATCCGTCTGTCGTGTACACGAACTCTCTCTCCGGTTACGTTGCCTCTGCACCGGTGCAATATCGGTTTGTGTTCTGGACACGCTCGAACACATACGATGGCTTTACAGTTTATGAAAGTGGACAACCGCTAGGAGCTTCCATCCCGACAGGAACGGTCGACGTCGACCCGAGCGACAATGAATACCCTTACGCGTCGGTGACGCCAGAGGCATCGTTCGTGGGGTCGGGGATGATTACTGACAATAGGAGCAACGTGAAGATTGTTTTCAACACGACCAATCAGTCAGCCAAAGGTTGGATTTACTACATGGATCTTCTCTACAGACGGAGCTTCGATGCCGTGGGGAACTCGCTGCTCTTTGATTCTCCCGACACGACGGCAGTAGTGGAATATGTCGTGCACAGTCTTCCAACGACCGATGTGCTTGTTTTTGATGTGACGGATCACCAGTCAGTAAAGCGCATCACGGCGGTGCGAACCGACATTGCAGATGGCACGGTAAGAAGGTTCCAAGTGGCACAGACGGCCGGCAGCATAAAGAAGTTTGCGGTCGTAGGATTGAACGCGACCCTAACCCCCGCGAGCATAGCGCACGTTGAAGGCACCAACCTGCACGGTTTTTCTCCGGGCGCAAACTTCGTCATCGTTTCGCCGACGGCGTTTGAGAACCAGGCAGAACGACTGAGTGCATACCGGCAGGCCAACGATGCCGCGCTGAAGCCAATCGTGGTGTCGATCGACAATATTTACAATGAGTTTTCCGGAGGACTCCTGGATCCCATGGCAACCCGCGATTTCCTTCGCTATGCAGAATCCAATTGGTCCATCCCGCCGAAGTATGTATTGCTCTTCGGAGGAGGCCATTACGATTACAAGAACATTCTATCGTCGACGCCGAACTGGATTCCGCCGTACGAATCGCTGGAATCCATCTATCAGATTAATTCCTTTGCCAGCGACGATTTCTTTGTTATGCTCGATGCGGGCAGCCCCCGGATTTCAATTCCTATAGGACGCGTGCCTGCCCGGTCTGCCGAAGAGGCGACATCGATGGTCGACAAGATAATCGAGTATGAAACGAACTCACCCTTCGATACCTGGCGCAACCGAATTACTTTTGTGGCAGACGATGGTCTGACTTCTTCGGGTGATGATGGCGACATTCATACGGCGCAGGCGGAGGACCTCGCCCAGAATCACACGCCGGATTCGTTCGAGAAGGATAAGATTTATGAATCGATGTATCCCACGGTGCTCAGCGCAACAGGACGTACCAAACCCCAGGTCAACAAGGATATCGTCAGCGCATTCAACCGAGGCACGCTCATCGTTAATTATTCCGGCCACGGCAACTCTCAGCAGTGGGCTCACGAAGCCGTGTTCACTCAGGCGGCAGACCTGCCGCAGCTTGTAAACCTCAACAGGCTCACGTTCCTCGTTGCTGCGACGTGCAACTTTGCAGCATATGATGATCCTACCGAAGAAAGTGCGGGCGAACAGATCCTTGTGATGGACAAAGGAGGCGCTGTCGCTGAAGTGACGTCTTCGAGGGCGGTGTTCCAATACCAAAACCAGGAGTTCAACAATGAGCTGTACGATAACCTGTTCCCAAGAGATTCCCTGGGAAATCCCCGACGCCTCGGCGATGCGATGTGGATGACGAAACAGTCCTTCTATGGTACGAACGACATAAAATTCCACCTTCTCGCTGATCCTACGATGCGTCTTGATGTCCCGAGGTCGCTGGTCTCCTTGGACAGTGTCAATGGAAAGTCAACGGCACAACTCGACACGATGCGGGCATTGGGAACCGTGACGGTCAACGGCATCATCCGAAATCCCGACGGCACGCCGTGGCCTACGTTCAACGGAACCGGAGTTCTCGAAGTATTTGATTCTCAACGACAGGTGTTTCTCCAGGATATCAATTACAATGTTGAGGTCATCGGCAGCGTGTTATACCGGGGCGAAGTGTCAATCAACAATGGATCTTATCGGGCCATCTTTCCTATTCCAAAAGATGTTACCTATGGAAATCAATCGCGCCTGTCGCTGTATGCGTGGAACAACACCACGGACGCGGTCGGGTACACGGAGAATGTCACCATCAATGGCACGGACTCAACAGCGGCTGCCGATACCAGCGGTCCGCAGATTTCGATTTATTTCGATAATCAATCGTTCAGGCCCGGCGACCGCGTCAAGCCGGATGCCACCCTGTTCGTTGATCTTCAGAGTCGCAACGGAATCAATACGTCCACGGTCGGAATCGGACACGGTCTTCAGGGGATCCTCAACAATACAACGACGATCGATCTGACGAACTACTACCGGGGAGACCTGGACACGTACCAAAGCGGCAAAGTCCAATACCCGATGTCCGATCTCGCTGACGGCAAGTACACACTTCTTGTCAAAGCGTGGGATATCCGTAATAACTCATCGCAGTCGCAGACGTATTTCGTGGTCTCCTCGTCAACCGACCTGGAAATGGCCAATGTCGTTAACTATCCGAATCCATTCTCGCATTCGACGACGTTCACGTTCCAACGTAATTCGGAAGACCCGATCGATATCGAGATCAAAATCTATACGATTGCAGGACGATTGATCCAGGATATCAATTCGTATTCCGTCATCGATCGATTCGTCGAGATCCCGTGGGACGGAAGAGATCGAGATGGCGATCCGCTTGCAAACGGAGTTTACCTCTATAAGATTAGTGCCAAGACTGCAGATCGACGGACAACGAAAGAAGAGTTTGGAAAACTTGTCATCATGAGGTAATGCCGGATGTTGCTTCAGATCGT
>Ga0335079_10005516_pt1 | contig 14487 bp, 10 predicted proteins | sample Lox_Sample_33_FD_206719 | JGI IMG/M metagenome (GOLD analysis project Ga0335079, IMG submission 206719) | Soil microbial communities from Loxahatchee National Wildlife Refuge, Florida, United States - Lox_Sample_3.3 | ecosystem: Environmental > Terrestrial > Soil > Wetlands | place: USA...
GGAATCGCTCGGAGATGGGAAACTCCTTCGTAAGGCTCATATCAAAGCGTACCTGGAAGGGACCGCGGAAGAGGTTGCGGCCGGAGGTTCCGTAGAGGGATTCATAAATATCACAAGCCGTACCTTCGCACGGCGGCACTCCATTGGTGCCGGGGTCGACGAATTGCGGGAAGAAGTCGGCGGCATTGAGCTTACAAATTTCGGTCGAAAGTCCCTGGCAATTAGCGCCGGGCTTTGCCGCCTGCGAAGGAGTTACCCCGGGGACCAACGGCACGATGGGATTTCCAATTTCATCGTCGGTGCCAAAATAGAGACTCCCGACGGAACCGGAATAATCGTACACGCTGTAGGGCTGGCCGCTTTGCGCGACGGTTTGGCCGCCGATAATCCAGCTATCGAGCAGAAGAGAGGCAGCCTTGCTCTTGGCAAAGCTGGGGATCTGATAGCTGTAGTTCACAAGGAATACGTGCGTCTGATCAAAATCCGAAGAGGCATAGTTGGCCTTCGGAGTCAGCGGATTGTTTCCGGTGAAGAACAAACCCAGCCCACTCTGGTCATCGAGCGCGTGCGACCACGTATAGGAGGCGGTGAATTGGAGGCCATTTGAAAGTCGTTTGCGAACCTGGACCTGAAGTGCGTTGTAGTGAGAGATTCCTTCGGCGTCGTAGAGGACTGAGTTCATGTCGTAACCCGGGTAGGGCACGCGGATAGGAGCGTTGCCGGCGTATTCGTTGGTGGAGACGGGCTCGGTGCTCAGGTAGTCCAAACTGACGCCGCCGTAGGAATAGATCTGGCCGTTCACGGGATTTCCGGTGGTGGCGATTTGAGGCTGGTTGAAAGGAACGGGAAGGATTTCACGGATGCCGTGGTTGCCGACGTAACCGACCTCAAAGAGCCAGTTGTTCGCGAGTTGGTACTGCAGGTCCAAGGTCCAGTTTTGCGTGTACGGCAATTTGTTGTTGATATCATAACCGCCAAAAAGGAACGGGCCGAAAAGGTTTCCCGCCGGCCAGCAACCCGGATAACCGCAGGCGGTTTGCGCGAGATTCGGGAGGAGGGCCAGGAAACTCGCTGCGTTGCCTGAGGGATTTGGAGGTTCGACGGTGCCAAACGGGACCGAAAGACTCGCGTTTTTGGCCGCAGCAATGGGCTCGACGAAAGGGGGAGCGAGCGTGACACCGAAAGGGCCGTTAAAGCCAGCGCCGGCGCTCGGGGAGAAGTAGCTGAACAACTCGCCGCGATCGTAATAGATGCCGTAGCCCGCGCGAAGGGTGAGTTTCGCAAACGGCGACCAGGCAATGCCGAGACGCGGAGAAATACCCCACTGGTGGTTCTTCATCAAGGAATCGCTAGCGCCCTGCGTTGCGGAATTCTTGTTGTTCCCGGCGATTTCCAGGCCGGAGTTGGTGATCACATCGGTTCCGGGATCGCAAGTACTGGAAGCAGGGTCGGCGGGAACTCCGCCAGCCGTGCACTGGATGTAGCTATACTGCGATGGATCGAAGCCGGTAAGCAGGCCGTTTTTTTCGGACAGCGGGCCGTCGAAATCCCAGCGAAGTCCGGCGGTGATGGTCAGGTTGCTGCGGAGCTTGAAATTGTCGTTGACGAACAATCCGGCAGTGTCGGATCTGTAATAGCGGTTCGCGGAGCCCACGAACGCGTCGCCGCTGCGGACAGTGCCTTCGACAAAAGTGAGGAAGGAAGAAAAATTGAGGGTGTCGGTGTTGGTGTTGTTGTTGATGACGTTGAGCTGGGTGTGGTTCCAGTCTACCCCGACGCTGAGGGCGTGCTTGCCCTTCGCCCAATTCATTGTGGAACCGGCTTCCCATTGATTCTGAAACATTCCGGCATCGCCAAAGCTGGTGCTGGGGCCAAACTCGAGACCGCCATATACGTACTGAGATCCAGTACCACCCGCAGAGCTGATATCGAACTGGGGAAAAGTCGCCGAGCCGAGAAGACTGATCCCGAGATCGCTTGGGCTAAAGCCTTGAGATGTGTTGGCGTAGGCCCGAAGGCGAGTGAAACCGAAATGCTGCTCCCAAGTAAGATTAGGGGAAAGGATGATGGTGTTGCCTAGAGAAAACACTTGGCTACCAGCAGAAAGCTGCTGAGAGAAGCCCAGAAGAGAACCTACGGCCCCAAAGGGATTCGTGGTGGGATTGTTCTGATAGTAGTACTTGCCAGACAAACGGTCCATGTCGCTAAAAACATAATCAATGTCCGAGATGGCCTGATCCACATTGGCATGAGAGCTGGGCCCTTGGACCACGGCGTCGTAACCGAGATCATCGGCGGCAGCTGCTCCTTTCGCGTAAGTGGCGTCGCTCACGCTAGGGATCAAATAGTCGCCGTTGGGCAGCTTGGCGTTCAATAGGTTCAGAGCGGCCGGATTGATCTGGCCGGGGGTGAGGGTGGTGCCGTAGTCGGCTTGAATCATGTTGATAATGCCTTGTGCGCTGCGGTCGCCGGTGAGATCAAAGGGAACGGTCACGTCCTTGGTGGAAGAAGCCTGATCGGCGATGCGAACGCCCTGGTAGGAGAGGAAGTAGAACAGCTTGTTCCGCTTGATGGGGCCGCCGATGGTGGCGCCGAACTGATTCCGGTTGAGGAAGGGGGCGGGGATTCCTCCGGCGTTATAGAAGAAAGGGGCGGCGTTCATGGCGCTGTTCTGGAATTCTTCCCAGACCGAACCGTGAATGGCGTTGGTTCCCGATTTGGTGGTGACGCCGATGTGGGCGCCGCTATTGTTGCCCTGGGTGGCGTCGTACATGGAGGAGTTAACGGAGATTTCCTGAATGGCGTCGGGAGGGGGAGTGGGGAGAGCCTGACCGATGGCGCCGTAGACTGAGGTACTGGTTTGGATTCCGCCGCCGGAGCCGAAGTTTTCGCCGGTGTTCAAGACGAAGCGGTTCTCTCCGACCTGGCTGGTGGAATTTCCGTTAAAGAGGTTGTTCGTGTTGGTGCCGTTCAACGAGAAACTATTGCTGGTATCGCGGTTACCATTGGCGAAAATTGCCTGGTTTCCAAGACCCGCGTTTGAGCCGGCGCCGCCAAGGAAATCGGCGTGAACTCCGGGACTCAAAATGGCGAGTTGAGTGAAGCTGCCGGTTCCGAGGGGAGTCTGCTCGATGGTGAGATGGTCAACGACGTAACCGTTGGTGGTGTCCGTCTGGTTCATCAGGGGAGTTTCCGTGACGGTGACGGTGGCGGTGACTTCGCCGGGCTGAAGGGAAGCATTGACGGTGGTAGTGCGGTTGCCCTCAACGAGAATCTGCGAGTTGACCTGGGTTTTGAAACCGGGCTTGGAAAAACTAACTTTGTAGTCTCCGAGCGGAAGATCTACGAAACTGAAGGACCCATCACCCTTGCTTTCCGCTTTTACCTGGAGGTTCGTGGCGGTATTGGTGACGACCACGCTGGCACCTTCGACAACAGCACCGGAAGAATCCTTCACGGTTCCATTGATAGAGCCCAGAGTCTGTTGCGCGGATACATCAACGGTGAAGAAGAGGATGAGGCCCAGGCACAGGAAAAACAGAGAACAACGAGGTCGCTTCATTCCACACCAGACTCTCCCGGCGCAAGCGCCGAATATGAATTAAGTCTCCGCCGGAATAAACGAGCGACCTGGTAAAAAATGCTACGTGCTTTGTACTTTGTTTGGTCTAAATGAACAAGAAAAAAATGAATGATAACGGGAGTGTTAAAATCCCGAGGTCGTCACCCTGTGGAAAACGCATCAAGTAAACCCGAAGCCGCAATCTTTTCGGCAGGAAATCCATGGAGGATCGAGGGGCGCTTTACAGAGTGGCAGAGCTCGATTAATCTTTAGGGCTATGTGGAACGTCGAAGAACGTTTCGATCCAAAGGCGATCGAAAGCCTGGCCGCACTGGGATTCACGGTCGGCAGCACGCGCGGAGTTGTGCGCGTGGAGAAGTACGGGTGCGGGGCGGAATTCCGCAAAGGTTCGGATGAACGCTACCAGATGACCATACTTCCCACGATCATGCTGAAGGGCCAATTCACGCGGCTGTGGGATGCGGGCTACCAGAAATTCCTGCTCACGGATGACCGCCTGAAGGTACCAGCTCAGGCCTCGCACCTGGCAAATTTGCGGAAATTCAATGAAGAACTTCGCACGGCGCTTGGGATACCCACCTTTTACAATGAAGCGCTTGGATCGGTGAGCCAGATTTCGGTGTACGACCGCGTAAAGGGGCGAGCTGGAGACGTTCCGGACAAGACCGTCGGCGCCCACAGTGGGAGCACCGGGCACTGAGCGATCGACGTTTGGTTGCGGAAGACCCGGCGGCCACTTTCGGCATCCCATCCATTTATAGCTGCTGTTTGAACCGAGCACGGAGGACCTTAAGGCATGGCGCGCGTAGTCGCTTATATGGATGATCTATTTTTCCAGATGAAGCTTGCGGAGACCGCCAAGCAGCTGGGGATCGAGGTGAAGGTCGCCACCAATCAGGAATCGCTGCTCGGATTGATGGATCCGATTCCGAAGCTGGTGATCGTGGATTTGAACGCGCGCAACGAACCCCTAGCTGCCGTGGAACAGCTTCATGCCGTTTACCCGCAGCTTCGGGTTCTTGGCTTCCTCTCACACGTGCAGAGTGAACTCGCTGTTCAGGCCAAGGCTGCGGGATTTCGCGAGGTCATGCCACGATCGCAATTCAGCATGAATCTTCCGCAGATTCTTGCTGCCGCCAAGGACTGAGATGAATTTTTGGGGTTCCGTTTTCCTCGCGCTTGCTTCGTTGCTACTGAGCAGCTTCTGGGCAGGCGCGGCAGCGCAGGAGTCGAGCTCGAGCATGAATTCCCGGGGCGCGAGCGGCGATCCGGCAACGGCCATGAAGGAAATTCTGGTTGACGCGTGTTCGCACGATGAAACGTCGTTCCGCCGATTCCTCACGGTGCGGAATGCGCAAGCCTTTTCCCAAATGACAGCCGCAGCGCGCATGGAACTCCTGAAGCGTTTTGTGCTCCTAGAGGATGCGGGAGTTCCAAGTGTCACAAGCGAAAGGAACGGCCAGACGGTTATCCACTGCCAAACTCCGCAGGGCAGTGCCGCAATTCACATTGGAACTACAGAACTGCATGACAATGTTGCTTTCCTGCCCGTGGACATCAGCGACGCATCCGACCCGGATCCGGCGGACGCACATCACATTTCCATGAGCCTGGTGCGCGAAGACGGGCAATGGAAAATTCTCTCGATCGGGCTTGTGTTTCTGGATCTGCCTTCGCTTGCCGCCGAGTGGGACCGCGCCGAATCAGCAGAGAATGAGAAGGCAGCACTGGCGAGTCTCAAGTCGCTCTCTGCAGCGATCGAGGACTACAGGCGTACTTACCTCCGACTGCCCGAATCGCTCGCCCAGCTGGGACCTCCGGCCAAGGGCGCGGCCAGCGTCACTGCCGCGGGACTCATTGACCCACAGCTGGCGTCGGGTCATAAGAACGGGTATTCCTTCCGATACGTTATCGTCGGGGCGAACGATGTCGGCGCCCCCGCCAAGTACGAACTCTCGGCTACGCCACAACCCTACGGCCGCGCGGGAAAGACTTCATTCTTTCGGGATTCTTCCGGGGTGTATCACGCCGCCGATCACCAGGGGGCGGTCGGCTCGGACTTAGATCCGAAAATCGAGTAGCCCGTCCTTTGGGCCAGCGTTACATTTTCGCCGCTGAACCTGTGTTCTGCTTGCACTGCTCCGGCGTCTCGCGGAAAATCAAAGCAGGGTCATTCTTCCTCTCGCAAAACTCCGTCATTCCCGGAGTTGTGCGCTCTCCTCTTTTCCGGCAGGCCAAAGGAGACCTGGCAATGCCGGACGTAATGGCGGAACGACGGGCAGCGCCGCGCTACGCGCTCATAGTGGTCGCAGAAGTGACTGAATTGAGCTCCGGCGCGCGTCTGACCGCCCGCACGAGCGACGTCAGCAGAACGGGTTGCTACGTGGATACTCTGAACCCGATCCCATCGGGGACGCCGGTTCGCATTGTGCTTGCAAAAGGCGGGGAAAACTTCGAAGTAAGCGCCAAGATCGTGTACGTGAGTCCCGGACTCGGCATGGGTGTGCATTTCGATAGCCCGGTTCCACCGACGCAGCTCGCGATTCTGGACCGCTGGTTGCAGTTCGCTGCTCGCACCACACTCTGACATTTTTCGAGTCTGGGGATTTGTCCGCCGACCCTCATGGCGATACCATCGTTGCTTCCTTTATGCGCCCCGCGGCCCTTACCCACAAATTCGCTTCGTCTCTTCTTCTTCTCGCGCTTTTTCCCCTTCCCGCATTTGGGCAAGAGGTGAGTTCCGCCAATCCGCTGCCGGTGTTCGAATTTCACAGCGGGTTTTGGCTGAACTTGCACCACACGCTTTACCGGGAAGCACGCCTGCGCCGCGATTCTCCCACCTCAGCAGATAATTCTCTTATTTCCGGTCTCAACTCCAGCGAGCAGCGGGTATGGGAATCGGCGGTTACGTATTATTTGAAGAATTATGCCGGCAAAGACTTGTACTTCAGCCTAGAAATGGTGCTGATCAAAAACCAGCTGGGAGATTTTGAAACTTGTCCCGATCTGGCGGGAATCAAGCGAAAATCGTGCGACGCGGGTCTGCCGCAGGGACTCACCGAAGCGCTGGATTCAGCCGCGCCCATCTACCGGGCCCATCTCTGGCCCGAGCACGACCGCTTGAATCGCCGTTGGATATTCACGGTGGCTCCGCTGGTGCGCCGGAATGGCCTCGGCCTTTCCCACCGGCTCGCGGAAATCTACCAGACCGACTGGCCAAAAGACCGCATCCGGGTGGACGTCACTGCTTTCGCCAACGCGGAAGGCGCTTACACAACTCTTGATCCGCTTCGTGTGACAATTTCGAGCATCGATTCGCGTAATCAGGGTACGGACGGATTGGAAGTCCTTTTTCATGAGGCGTCGCTGGGGATCTCCGACAACGTGCAGGAGGCCATCGTCCGGGAATGCCACCAGCGCAACATTCCGATTCCCAGAGACCTGTGGCATGCCCTGCTGTTCTATACGGCAGGAGAAGTTATTCGCTCAGCAGTGTCTCCGGCTTCAAGATCTCCTGGGGCAGTTCCAGACGCCGCCACCACATACACTTCTCGTGCCCTCCAGGAGCGTCTGTATAGCCGCGGCTGGCAGGACTATTACCGGGTGCTTTCCGATTACTGGCAGCCATACCTCGATGGAAATGTCGGATTCGAGGATGCCATTGCGCACATGGTCTCCGCGCTTTAAGCCGCGTGTGCGGCCTATTGGCTGGCAAATCGGGAATCAAGCTGGATGAAGAAGGCATTGCGGAAAAGTTAACGTACTTTCTCCTGCCAAGCGTGACAAGCACCTCCCGGAACTCAGAGAATATAAGCGAGTTTACATCCTTGATGTGAACGGGCTGGGCAGCACAATAGCCCTCCGCGCGGTAACTTTTGAATCTCGCATGAATTGCGTTTTCCAGGCTGAGACAATTGGTTTGGGCTGAAGTTCCATTACCGACGTTCTTCGCGACTGCTTCATCGACGGAGGCAAATGAAGGAATCAGTCTCAATAAACCCCGACTTCCACCACAGCTTTGCCCTGTGGCGCCAATTCGGCACGGCTCAATTTTTGCCGCTGGCTCTTGCGGTGAACGAACAATTGCATCAAAGCACCGACTCCTGCGGAGTCAAGAAAGGTGACGCCTGCCATTTCTAGGACGAGATGAAGGGCGGGCTCAGGCCGCACCAATTGGAGGAACTGGTTAATGGTCTCCAGACTCAGCATTCCGCCCAGGTGCATGACGGTAACTTCATCATTCGAGATGGTTTGCTTGGTGATTTCGAGCCGGATGCATTCCATAGGGAGCGAAGAGTACAGGACGGAATGTATCTTTTGTGTCAAGAGAGCATCACGGATTGCGGAAAGGCCGATCCTAGTTTGGTTTCCGCCACTTTCTTTGGGCATTGAGTTGGCAGGAACGGCCTGGAACATGAGAAATAAGGGCCAGTTCCAAAATGGAACAGTTTCGGTGGCTCTTGTCAGATATTTTCTAACTTATATAACTACATGGAAAACTTTTGTTGACGCGAGCATTGCGCAGGGCTAGGCTATGCCCCGTTTAGGCTCCCTCTCAGGACCTGAATCTGATTCAGAAGATTGCTTCGCTGAAGTGCGCAGGAGCAAGGCAAGGAACCCCGGTGAACAGACTGTCTGTTCATGCGCGAATACGATTCGCTGGAATGGCTGCGATTTTTGCGGCCACGATCGTTCTGACTTGTGAGCCACTTCGAGCTCAAACCACCCAGCAGCGGGTTTATGCATCGCAGAGCCAGTCCACCACAAATTCCTTTGTGTCCGCTTACGATAAAGACAGCCAGACCGCTTCCCTCAGTACGATCGCCGGTTCGCCGTTTAGTGAGCGATTCGAGGGCGGGTACGTCGCCATAGATGGACAAGGAAAGTTTTTGTTCGTGCTCAATCCGCAGAGCAACACCATTTCCATGTTTCAAATTGATCAGAGCACTGGTGCCCTAACGGAGGTTCCAAACTCGCCGTTTGCCACCGGGGCGACGATCAACCCGGGTAACGCGCCATCCGATCCCATTTCGATCGCGGCGGAGGCTTCCGGAAAATATCTGTATGTCGGCTACGCGAATGGAAACGTTATGCCGGACGCCGCAATTACGCCTTTTGCGATCGATTCCGCCGATCTTGAAATTGTGCTGACGCCGCAACTGAGTTTTGACATTCCCGGGATGCCGATCCAGATGTTTGCGGATCCCAAGGGCCTTCGCCTGTATGTCGGCCTAGGCGCAAATCCGGCAGCGGGGTACACCGGCGCGGACACCACCGTATACACGATTGATTCCACGTCGGGCGCGCTCTATTTGGATGGCGATGCCGGCGGAGGGGCCGATGAAGGCCGTTGCATTGCCATGGATCCCCAAGGGCGATTTTTCTATGAGGGCAGCGGGCAATTCAGCGGCTTCATCGAAGGAGGGATGCTTTCTCCCGTCGACGGAACGGGAGCGAACAGCGTGACCGTGAATCTTGGGCAAAGCAACATTCCCACTGCAATGCTTATAGAGAGCTCGGGGAAATATCTCTACGTGCAGGAGAATTCGGGGCTATTTGTGTATTCCATTGATCCGACGACGGGCGGACTTACGCAGGAGCTTGGGCCGCTCGTAAATGCAACCCTCAATCGCGGAACATCCGCCGCCGATCCGATCGGATCGTTTCTCTACAGTCTGGACCAGCAAGGGATTCACGTGTATTCCATTGATGTGAGCAGCGGCAATCTCACGGAAATTGCAGGCTCGCCCTTCAGCATCACGCCGGGTTCGGCTCTAGGAGGAGCCGGATTGGCCGTCACGGGGAATCCGGTGCAGGCCGTCACGGGTCCGGAAGCGCAACTCTTCCCCACGAGCCAGGATATGGGACAAGTTACGGTCGGGCAAACGTCCGCGACTCGCGTGACCTCGCTCGTCAATACCGGCGGGCAGGCTCTGGCGATCACGGGAATTTCCATCACAGGGACCAACGCAGGGGATTTTTCGCAAACGAACACGTGCGCCGCTTCCCTTGCGCCCGACGGAAATTGCTCGATCAGTCTTGGGTTTACGCCATCGGCTGCGGGCCCTGAACAGGCAACGCTTCAGGTTGCGGACAACGCTCCCGGAAGTCCGCAGAGCGCGACGATTACGGGAACGGGAGTACAAGCGCGAGGGGCGGTGACGCTCGTTCCGGGAAGCCTGGATTTCGGCACGATTGCACAGGGAGCGCAGCCGAGTTCGCAATCCGTGACGCTTACAAACTCCGGTACTGCGGCTCTTACGGTTTCTTCCGTGCTGCTTGGGGGAGCGAATCCGGGCGACTTCAGCATGACCAACAATTGCACAAGCGCGCCGGTGCAGATGCAAGAGAGTTGTTCGATAAACGTAACCTTTTCTCCGCAAGCGCAGGGCCAGCGGACCGCGACAATCACGTTGACGGACGACGCGGCCAATTCGCCGCAGACGATTAATGTCACGGGGAACGTGGCGTCTCCTTTTCAGCTGTCGGCAGGGAGTTCGGGGAACACGAGCGCCACAATATCAGCCGGACAGACGGCGCAATATGCGCTGCAAATCACGCCCGGACCCGGCTTCACAGGAAACATCAGCGTGACATGCAGTGGCGCTCCCGTTGGTGCGGCATGCACGATTACGCCCGGGACGATTACCGTGACGAACTCAAATGCGGTGCCCATAAGCGTTTCCGTCACGACGAGCGGGAGCGCGACTGCGTTGCCCGCCCCCGGTGGCGACCGGCCACCCGTTCTGTTTGAAGTGCAGGGCGCGGTAGAAGTGGTTTTGTTGGCGTTTGGCCTGTTTTGGATTTGGAGATTGGGACGAATTCAGAGGAGACGAGCCCCGGTCGGACACGTGGCGCTTCAGCTGTCCGTCGTGGCGGCATTCAGTTGTTTGCTAATGGGAATCTTCGGATGTGGAGGCGGAAGCACAACGGCGCAGGTGACGCCGGCGCCTCCGCCCACGAATCCGCAGCCGGTGGTCACTCCTCCGGGCTCAACTTCCCTTACGGTAACCGCAACCTCGGGAAATCTTCCGCCGCAAACGATAATACTGACACTGACAGTTCAGTGAGTTTCTTCTCTTCCGGAATCGGCTATTTCGAGTACGAAATCCTGTAGATGATTCCCATGCCGTCGTCGGCGACGAGGAGGGATCCATCCGGCGCGGTGGTCACACCGACTGGCCTGCCGTAGACCAGGGGCTTGGAGAGATCCGGCACGAATCCGGTAAGGAATGGAACGGGATCTTCGGAAGGCTCGCCGTTCTTGAAAGCGACAAAAGCGACCTGGTAGCCCGCGCGAGAGGAGCGATTCCAGGAACCGTGCTCGGCGACGAAAGCGCCGCCCCAATATTTTTCTGGAAACTGCTTGCCATTGTAAAAAGTGAACTGAAGAGGCGCCACGTGCGCGCCCAGCAAAACATCGGGAATGATCGCTTTGGCGACAAGATCGGGACGTTGCGGGTGGATGCGGGGATCCACGTTCGAACCGATATAGCTGTAAGGCCAGCCGTAAAAGCCGCCGTCTTGCAAGGAAGTGAAATAATCCGGCGGCAAATTGTCGCCCAGGTCATCGCGCTCGTTCACGGTGACCCAGGGCTTACCCGTCACCGGCTGAATCGCGAGTCCGACGGGATTGCGCAGACCGGTCGCATACTGGCGGCAATTCTTTCCGTCGAGATCACACTCGGTGACCGCAGCGCGCATTGGAGGATCACCGATTTCGACGTTTCCAGCAGAACCGACACCGATCAGAAGATGTTTGCCGTCGGGAGTGAACGCTAGAGAGCGCGTGAAATGGCCGCCGGTGGGGAGAGGCAAGAGTTTTTCTTCTTCGCCGAGACGCTTGGAAGTTTTGGGATCGTACTTGAATCGAACAACGCCGTCGGTATTGCCGATGTAGACGTACTCGTCATGAAAGGCAATGCCGAAGGGACGATTGAGACCGTTTACGAAAACTTCGCGTGATTCCGCGCCTCCTGCATGATTCGGATCGCCCAGGACATCCACCTGATTCGCGCCCGTTTCGGCAACGAAAATGTCTCCGTTGGGAGCGACGGTCAGCCAGCGGGGAACCTTGAAATCCTTCGCGAAAACATGGACGTGGAAGCCTTCGGGAGCCGTGGGAAGAAAACCGGCGGGGGCGGCGGCACGGTCAGGGCCATTGCCGGCGGAGGGAGTGGCGAAAGGAGGAGGAAGATTCGGCTTTTGGCCGTGGGTGATTTGGGCCTGGGCGACGGCGGGCAGAAGGAGCAAAGCTGCGGGAAGGAGTATTCGAATGCAATTGCGAGTCATGGCTACCCTCAGTTCAAAGATGGGCGAACAGTCTTCATTATGCTGCAGCTATCTCCGACATTCCAATGCACGAAATCTCGCAGGCTGGCAGGTTACTCGAGTTTTTTGTTGCAAGGAAGGTGAGGTGAAAGAATTCATTCTTCGACCAGGTGACATGAGTGGGTTTTGAGGACGAGCCAGACGCGCTGGCCCACCGAAAGTTGAAGGCCGCGTAGGGCACCTCGAGTCACATGGACGATGAAGGGAACGCCAGCCTGTACGCGACACGCGACGGTGGCGCCGCGTTCTTCGATGGCCTGGATTGTTCCTTCGAGGACATTGCGGGCACTGAGTTTTGCCGGCCTTTCGGTAGCGAGCAAAATATCGCCGGCACGAACGGCAACGCGAACGCCATCGCCGGGAGAAACGTAGCCGAGGGGAACTTCGATTTCGACTGAGGAATCCCCGAGACCAACGCGCATTACCCCATCCTCCCCGCGCAGATCCAGCACGCGGCCTTCGAGGTAGTTTTCAAAACCGGCTGCTTGTGCGAGGCGCGACCGCCGGGGGGCGTCCAGGACCTCATGAGGAATTCCAGTGGAAACAACCTGGCCGTGTTCCAGAGCGATGACGCGCTCGCCGAGAGCATCCACTTCCTCGCGGTTGTGAGTGACGTACAGTATGGGAATGTGGTTTGCGGCGTTCCACATCCGAAGATCCCCCACGATCGAGGACTTGAGCCCGGATTCGAGGCCGGTGAGCGGCTCATCCAGCAGGAGAACGCGGGGATTCGTGACCAGAGAACGCGCTAAAGCGACGCGCTGTTTTTCCCCACCGGAGAGTTCGCGCGGCTTGCGCTTGCGCAAGGACTGCACGTGGAATGCTTGCAGGATCGCCTCAATGCGATCGTTTTTTCCCTGCAAGGGATGACCGGAGATTCCGTAACAGACATTTTGTTCGACCGTCAAATGCGGAAAAAGAGCGAGGGACTGAAAGAGATAGGCAAAGCGGCGCGCCTGTGGAGGAAGATTTATGCTAAAGGCGGAGTCGAAGAGAGCGTCTCCGTTGATGGAGATGCGACCCTCCACAGGGTTGAGCAAGCCCGAAATGCAATCGAGAAGAGTTGATTTCCCTGAGCCCGAAGGGCCAAAAAGGATAGTGATGCCAGCGGGAAGATCGAAGGCAACATCGAGCATGAAGACAGACGAACTGGGGGCGCGACGTTCGAAACGCACTTGCACAGCAAGAGAAGGCGCGTTCACTTCACCAGCCACGGCCAACCTCCGCGGCGGTTGAGGGCATAGACTGAGGAGAGCACAACAAAGGAAATCGACAGAAGGACGAGAGCCATTTGATTGGCGGCGGAATAGTCGAGCGACTGAACGCGGTCATAGATCGCGATGGACACAGTTTGCGTGATGCCGGGGAGATTGCCGCCCACCATGAGAACGACGCCAAATTCTCCGAGAGTGTGAGCAAAGCTGAGGACAACAGCCGTGATGATTCCGGGAAGAGAGAGCGGAAGAATGATGCGCCAAAAAGTGCGCCAGCGGCCCGCGCCGAGGACGGCGGAGGCATCCAGGAGTTTCTTGTCCACGCTCTCAAAGGAAGTGAGAAGAGGCTGGACGGTGAAGGGCAGACTATAAATGGCCGAGGCGATCACAAGACCCTCAAAAGTGAAGGCCAGGGAGTGGCCGAAGAGCGCGAGCCAGAATTTCCCAAGGATGCCGCGTGAGCCAAGGGCAACGAGAAGATAGAAGCCGAGAACCGTGGGAGGGAGAACCAGAGGAAGAGCGACGATCGCTTCCAAGAGAAATTTTCCGCGCCAGCGTGTGTTTGAAAGCCAATAAGCGACGGGCAAGCCAACCGCAAGTAAGAGCGTGGCGACAATTGCCGCGAGTTTGAAAGAAAGCCAGAGGGGCGCCATTTTTCGTCTCAGGAGTTCCTTACAGGCTTTGAGTTCATGGGGAACCGAAAACCGGATTTCTCGAACGATCCATGCCCGGCCTGCTGGAAACCCCATTTTTCCAGGATCGTCCGGCCCGCCGGGCTCTTGACGAAATTGAGGAAGGCCTTCGCTACATTTTTGTCTTTGGAGGCCTTCAGCAAGACTCCGCCTTGCTCCAAAGGCGGATAGAGCCGCTGGGGAATCACCCACTGTTCGCCGTTCCGCATGGGTGGAGAGAGCGCAAGCGACAGGGCCAGAATCCCCGCTTGGGCGTTTCCGGATTGAGCGAATTGGGCGGCTTGAGAGATGTTCTCACCGAAGATCAATCTGCTTTTCACTTGTTCGTAGATCCCGGTGCTACGGAGAGCAGCAAGAGCGGCTTTGCCATAAGGAGCATGAGCGGGATTGGCAACGGCGATCTTGCGCACGCGCGGATCAAGCAGAGCTTTCCATCCAAGGCTTCGAATTCCGATGCGAAGATCAGCGGGGGCCCAAATAACCAGGCGGCCCGTGGCATATGTAAAGAGCGTGCCGGGGTCGCAAAAACCCGCGGCCGCGAGCTTTCGCGGATATTCAAGATCCGCTGAAAAGAACAGGTCAAACGGCGCGCCATTCTGAATCTGCGAAAAAAAATTACCGCTGGAGCCATAGGAAACGACAACTTTAGCTCCAGTCTGCTCCTCGA
>Ga0335079_10005518_pt1 | contig 14485 bp, 12 predicted proteins | sample Lox_Sample_33_FD_206719 | JGI IMG/M metagenome (GOLD analysis project Ga0335079, IMG submission 206719) | Soil microbial communities from Loxahatchee National Wildlife Refuge, Florida, United States - Lox_Sample_3.3 | ecosystem: Environmental > Terrestrial > Soil > Wetlands | place: USA...
ACGCATCGCCACAAGAGTTCGGAAATCGAATGAGAGCACGGCAACGCGCCGCTCCAGTCGAAACCGGCGAATCTCCTCCAGTACCAGGCGTGCGAACTCCTCAGGCGGCGGTGCGAATTGCGGATGGCCGGGAAAGCTCTTGATTTCGATGTGATAGTCGAACGTCCCGCGGTTGGATAGTTGAAAAACATCATGCAAAGTCGGGATACGCGTGCCTGGCACCGGCTTCTGAAACGGAAAGCGCGGATTCTGCGTCGCCCCACAATCCCACCGCCCTAGCTCTCGAAACGTCATCTCCCGGATGACAGCGTTCTCCCGAGGGCCGCTGCAGACCGGAGCGTGCAAGATTGGATCGTGCGAAACCACTAGGACATCGTCTTTGGTCACCGCCAAATCCATTTCCAAAGCATCCACACCGTGGTCGATCGCGTACTCGAAACCCGGAATCGTGTTCTCAGGCAGACGAGCCCTGGCGCCGCGGTGGCCGTGCACGCGGATTTGCGCGCATTGGGCGTCTATGGATAGTCGTTCTGCCACAGGCGTTCATTTTCTGTAAACTGAGAAGGATTCGCAAATGCCGACCTTCGAAATTACACGAATCCGAATGTGCTTCATCGCCGCTCTGATGGCAGGCGCGCTGATGATGCCGGCCTTAGCGCACCATTCCTTCTCGATGTTCGATATGGAAAAGCGCATGACCCTCACCGGCACAGTCACCGTATTCGAATGGACCAACCCCCATTCCTATATCGAGATCGATGTACCGGATGACAAGGGCGCGGTGAAGCATTGGAGCATCGAGCTGGGCAGCCCCAGTATTCTCCAGCAGAGCGGGTGGAAATTCAGCAGCCTGCACAAGGGCGACAAGGTCACGCTGATCATCAGCCCTCTGAAGAATGGCCAGTCCGGCGGATTCCTCCAAACCGCAACGCTACCCGATGGCCGCAGGCTGGGAAATGGTCCTGGCCGTCAGCCCTGATCGCATGAGGAGCCCATGGATCAACGTGTGATCGCCGCGCTCCTGTCGTCGCTGAGCCTGTTGCCGTTTGCCGCTGAGGCCCAGACCGCAGACCATCCCGATCTGACTGGCGCGTGGGGCATTTACCGCGGCGGCCGCGGCGCCGATCCGAAATTGGCAGCTCCCCCGCCCACACCATTGGTGTTGAAGCCGGAATACGCCAAGCCGTATGAAGAGAAGCGCGCCCGAGAGGCCGAGGCTCAGAAGCGCGGAGAACAATTGGTCAATGGCAGCGTTCAATGCGTTCCTTATGGCGTGCCTACCATGATGTCGATTGCGATTTATCCCGTCGAGATCATTCAAACGCCCAAGCAGGTGACGATCATCGGCGAGGCATTCAGCGAAGTGCGCCGGGTTTATCTCGACCGGCCGCAGGCCAAGCTGGAGGACGTGGCGCCCGGCTATTATGGGCGTTCCGTCGGCCATTGGGAGGGCGACACGCTGGTGGTGGACACGATCGGAATCAAGACGACTGTGAACGGATACCGCGGCATGCCGCACAGCGAGCAGATGCGCATCACAGAGCGATTCCACCTCGTGGCGCCCGATGTCCTGCACGATCAGATCAGCATCGAGGATCCGGTCGTGCTGGAGAAGCCAATGACGTACACAGTGGCCTACAGGCGCATGCCCAACTACGAGATGGTCGAGTTTGTCTGCGATAATAACCGCGAATACATAGATGAAAATGGCGTGGTCCGGATGAAAGTGCGCGACCACTGAGGCGGGCGCGCTATTGAGAGAGGAGTCGATGATGCAGAGGCGATTTCGAATTTCCGTGGTCGTGGCCGCGATTGGCGTATTGGCCATTGCGCTGCCCGCGATCGCCCAGGAAGAAACGCAGCCGAGCGCGCTCGCGCCATCGAACCTCGCCAAGGCCCGCCCCAAACCACCCTTCGACCTGACCGGAACCTGGATGCACGCGGGCGGACCGAATAACGGCTTCCGCTTCTCTCCGCCTGCCGGTTTCAAGCTGACGCCCTCGGCGCAAATTCATTACGATGCCGCTAAGAAAGCGGCCGCGGAAGGCAAGGCTTACCACGACGACATCGGCCAATGCTGGCCCGCCGGGCTTCCGGTGATCATGACGCGTGTGTGGCCAATCGCCATGGTTCAAATCCCCACAGCCATTTACATGATCAGCGGCTTCATGAACAGCGTCCGCACCATCTTCCTGGATGGCCGCAAGCACACGGATCCCGACCTGGTGGTGCGCAGTTTCAACGGCGAATCGATCGGGCATTGGGAGGGCGACTCGCTCGTGGTGGATACCACCGGCTTCGTGGACGATCATCACTGGATCGATAACGGAATCCCGGCCAGCGACGCGTTACACATCATCGAGCGCATGCGCCTGATCAACAACGGCGCCACTCTCGAGATCGAATATACCTTGAGCGACCCGAAGAACTGGGAAGGCGAATGGAAAATGACCAAGCGCTGGAGACGGGCGAATGACACGGATATCACGGAAGCGTCTTGTCTGCCCGACCTCAACGCACATATGCCGAGCACGCAATCATCGAGCGCCAATGTGCGCTAGTGTAGTGCGTCATACAGAATGCAGTGTAAACTCCGTGGGGCAGACGATCGGTTTCTGTCGTCTGCCGGCGCCGCACAGCGGCGCAAGGGCGCGCTTCGCACACCCTGGCAGACCGCGAAAGACGACGGTCTGCCCCACGGAAGGCAGCGAAATACGCCTCGTTATTTGTGACGCAGGTAAGGAGGAATTGTGAATCACTTCAAGAAGCAAATCTTATTTTTGGCGTGCACGTTCGTACTCACGCTGGGTCTTGCCGGTGCAGCCTACGGGCACCATTCCATGGCGGGATTCGACCGCAACAAGACCGTCAACCTGGTGGGCACGATCCGGCAGTTCAAGTGGGCCAATCCGCACTCGTGGATCGAGATGGAAGTCCCCAACGACAAAGGCGGCGTGGACATTTGGAATGTGGAGATGACTTCGCCCGCCGTATTGATCCGCGCCGGCTGGAAATCCAACCTGATCAAACCCGGAGACAAAGTCACCATCGCGTGCCACCCATTGCAGAGCGGCGAACCGGGCGGCATTTTCGTCTCAGTCACACTGCCGAGCGGGCAGACCTACACGGACCGGCCGGCTCCCTCGACGGCTGCGAAGCAATAGCAGACGTCCCTATTCAAGCTATCGAACGCACCACGCCGCCATCTGCACGCAACGCCGTGCCGTTGATCGCAGACGCGAGGGGACTGCAGACGAACGCCACCACCGCCCCCACTTCATCCGTCGTGGCAAATCGTTTTAAGAGCGAAGTCGGACGCGCATCTTGGAAGAAACCGTGCTCGATCGCCTGACGATCGGTCTTCATTTCGCGAGCCAGCCTGCATACAAACTCCTCCACGCCCTCGGACGCTGTCGGTCCCGGCAGCACTGAGTTGACGGTTACGCCGGTACCCGCAGTCGTTTCAGCCAGACCGCGCGCCACTGCTAGCTGCGCCGTCTTGGTCATCCCGTAATGAATCACTTCCACCGGAATTTGGAGCGCCGATTCACTCGAGATGAACACAATGCGCCCCCAATTCTTGCGTTTCATCGCACCAATGTAGTGCCGGCTCAATCGGACGCCGCTCAATACGTGGACTTCGAAAAAGCGGCGCCAGTCGTTATCCAGGATCTGTTCGAACGGCTTGATTTCGAAGATGCCGAGGTTGTTGACCAGGATGTCGACTTCCGGGAAGCGCTCGATGGTGGCGCGCACGCCGGCCTCGGTACCCAGATCGGCAGCGATGCCCTGCGCCGCACCGCTAACCGTCATCGCGCGCTTCACCCTTTCTTCGGTGCGCCCATTCACGATGGTGGCCGCGCCTTCTTTCGCCAGGGCGGTTGCGATCGCCAGGCCGATGCCGGCAGTCGAGCCCGTCACCAGGGCCGTTTTCCCTTCGAGTTGTAAGTTCATGCCCGATTAGATGCGGTGGCGGAATGCATGGCGCGGAAATCCGCCTGGTAGGGCCGGTAAGTAGCGAGGAACGCAAAGATCATCAGGATGGCCGCGACACCGATTGTAATCGCCATCGAAGGACCGATCATTTTCTCGTTATGAAAAAGATGGTCGTTGAGAAAACCCGGTCCCAGCGGCCCCAGAGTTTGGCCTCCCAGATTGAGAAAGAACAGGAATAGCGCGGAAACCTGGCCGCGAACCTGATTGGGAAAGATGCGTTGCAGAGCGGCAACGCCGGTGCCGGTCGGGAGCGCCATGAAGAAGATTCCCGGCACTAACAGAGCCAGCGTCCACCCGGCTCGCGGCGCCAGCATCGCAAGCGGCAGCAGGATTGCCGTACCGATCCCACTGACCACGCCGACTTTCAAGGGGCCTTCCAGCACGCCCCGCCGATGCCAGCGGTCTGCGAGCGCCCCACCCGACCACATACCGAAACACCCGAAACTCACCAGGATCACGGCCAGTGCGCGCCCCGATTGCCCTGGCGTCCATCCATGCACCCGTTGGAAGAATGTGGGCGTCCAGGCCAGCAGGCCGAACGCGCAAGCCGATTGAAAGATCGCTCCCAGGGACGTTCCGGCCACCGACTTCCATCGCTTACGAACTTCCGCGACCGTCTGGCCGAAACTGAGCTGGCTGCTCCGGCCGTCCTTCGCTCTCAGTAAATCCTTGCGTACCGGTTCGCGGATGGTATACACCAGGAGCGCGAACAGAAGGCCGGGCACCCCCACCAGCAGAAACGTGATGCGCCACGACGCCATCGCGCCCAATAGAGGAACTTGGATCACCGGTGTGTGCGCCAGAGCGTCGATGGCCAAACCCGTAACGAAAAACGAAAGGGCAGATCCGAGATACACGCCCATGTAGTAGACGCTGATCGCCACTCCCAGCTTTTCGGTGGGGAAGTAATCGGAGATCAACGAGTACGCTGCTGGTGAAAGGGTGGCTTCCCCAACGCCTACGCCCATGCGGCCCAAAAACAGCGTGCCGAAGCTGCGCGCCAGGCTGCAAGCCGATGTGAACAAACTCCAGACCACGATGCCGAGTGAGATCAAATTGCGCCGGTTGCGCGTATCCACCAGTCGTCCCAGCGGCAACCCCATGAGCGTGTAGAACAGTGCGAAGGCCAAACCTTGCAGGAGACCGACGCTGGTATCGCTGATGTGCAGATCTTGCTTGATGGGCCGAACCAGAAGGCTGAGAACTTGCCGGTCGACGAAGCCCAACATGTAGATCGCGGTGAGCGCGATTACGACGTACCAGGCGTAACCCAAACCGTGTCCGGTGTTTGTCGCGGCCTCGCTCCGCTTGAGTCCTGCTTCCGGCATATTGCAAAAGCCCTCCCCGGTTGGACCAGCGTACGTACTCCGCCGCGGCATGTCAACTTGTGGGGCAGTTTGTCGGCGCGAAACTGATATACTCCTTCGTACGCCAATCAGGCAACGGAGCAGGAACGCCATGCGATCTCTTTATCTATTGTTGCTAGCGCCGCTTGTGATGTGCGCCGCTGATGATCCCTACGCTGCGCAGCTTTTCCAGAAGCATTGCTCCTCCTGCCACGATTCCGCTACGGGCGCCAGCGGGCGCATCCCGCAACTGGCGGTGCTCAAGACGATGACGCCCACAGCCATTCAGCGGACGCTCGAAAGCGGCGTCATGAAGGCACAGGCCGCGCCTCTCTCCGCCGACGAGCGCATCAAACTCGCCAATTTCCTGGGCACGGCGGTCACGGTGCAACGGAAACGCGAGGAGATCGCCAATGCCTGTTCTGCCGGCGCGACATGGGGCCAAGGCCCTGGCTGGGCAAGTTGGGGCGGCGGTTTGGCGAATACGCGCTTCCAGGACGCCAAGGACGCGGGCATCGAACCGGCCGATCTGCCGCGCCTGAAATTAAAGTGGGCCTTCGCCTTCCCGGATACGTCGATCCTGCGCTCGCAGCCTGCCGTATACCGCGGAAGGATATTCGCCGGCGGACAGGACGGCAGCGTGTTTGCGCTCGATGCCGATACCGGCTGCGTCTATTGGACCACCACCGTACAGTCACAAGTGCGTTCGGGCATCACGGTGGGCGAGATCACCGGCAATCCCACGTTGTTCTTTGGCGACTCCGCCGGCTATGTCTACGCGCTCGACGCGTCCACCGGTAAACAGCTTTGGAAGATGCGGCCCGATGAGCATCCGGCATCCACGGTGACAGCCACGCCCGTGTACTATCGGAACCGGCTATTTGTGGGCTCCGCCTCGCGCGAAGAAGCGCTTTCGGTGGCCTCGGGCTATCAGTGCTGCACTTTCCGCGGGAGTGAGTCGGCTTTGGATGCCGCGTCCGGAAGGGTGCTGTGGAAGCGATACACGATCGCGGAAGCCGCCAAGGAACGTCCCAAGACCAAGCAGGGCGCGGTGACATATGGCCCTTCGGGCGCGGGCGTGTGGACCGCGCCGACTCTCGATCCCGATCGCGACACGATGTACGTCACAACGGGCGACAACTATTCCGACCCTCCCACCACCATGAGCGATGCGCTGGTAGCGCTCCGGATGACGAGCGGCGAAATCCTTTGGTCGAAGCAATTCACTCCCAAAGACGCCTGGAACAGTTCGTGCCAGCTTCCCGGAAAGGTGAACTGCCCCGATTCGGATGGACCCGATTTCGATTTCGCAGCCTCGGCCATCCTGGCGTCGCAGCCCAACGGAAAGCGGGTGCTGCTGCTCGGCCAGAAATCCGCCGTGGTTTGGGCGGTCGATCCTGACAAGAAGGGCCAGGTGTTGTGGCAGTCACGTATCGGGGTGGGCGGCACCGTTGGCGGCATCGAGTGGGGCATCGCCAGCGACGCGAGCAACGTTTACGCGGCGCTGTCCGATATCACATTCAACCTGAGTTTCAAGCCGGGGAGCAACGACCGCGCTTACGACCTCGATCCGAACAAGGGCGGCGGCATGTTCGCGTTCCGTATCGACAACGGCGAGCGCATATGGCAGACACCTCCACCGGGCTGCGGTGAGCGCCGGCAGTGCAGCCCGGCGCAATCAGCTGCGGTCACCGCAACTCCCGGGCTGGTATGGTCGGGCGCGGAAGATGGCCACTTGCGCGCCTACTCGACGGCCAATGGCAAGATCCTGTGGGATTACGACACCGCGCACGAATACAAGGCAGTCAACGGCATTCCAGCTCGCGGCGGGGCCATTGACGTGGCAGGACCGGTGATTGCGGGCGGCATGTTGTTCGCTCTGTCCGGCTACCCGTCGCGTGGTGGGCTTCCCGGCAACGTGCTGCTGGCCTTTGCTATCGAACGTTAACAGTACCGGCGTAACAACCTCGCATCAGTTGTTTAAAACATTTCGGGGGTTGTGTGTCGCCATTTCCCCGACAGTACCTCTACAACCCCAACAGTACCTACAGAACTTCTTGCGCAGGCCTCGCTAGTACAGAATCGAAAGCGTGAACAGTTTCTCAGGAGTTTCCAGGGTAACTGGGCGGCTATCGAGGAGGCCCATTTGAAGAAACGTCTGTTGCTGGTTCTGCTCTGGGGAACCTTAACTCAGATGGTGCATTCTGCGCCGGCATTGAATACAAGCAAGGTCTCCAGGGACCTGCAGGGCAATCTGCCGCCTCAATTCAACGTCATCGTACAACGCAACTCAAACGCCAGCAGCAGCAATAACGGTGGCGGCCTGGGCGGCATCGTCGGGGGGTTGGTGGGCACCGTGGTAGGCCTCGTCGGCACTATCTTGACCGATCTCCCGCTTGTTGGCGGGCTCCTGATGACCATTTCTCCCAACGATCTGGTCAAGCTATCCAACGATCCGACGGTTACCTACATCACCCCGGACCGCAGCTTGACACCTACCTATGATCACTACGAATACGCTGTGAACGCGCCCGCCGCCTGGTCGCTTAACTTGAAAGGCTCAGGTGTAACGGTCGCGGTGATCGACAGCGGAATCGCTAACGTTCCAGATCTCCCGCGCCCGTTATACCGCCAGTCTTTCGTCGGCCTGCAGAACGACGTGTATGGCCACGGCACGCACGTCGCCGGAATCATCGCGGGCAACGGCACAAGCTCTAAGAACGGTTCGAACTTTTTTGCGGGAATCGCACCGGGCGTAAATCTCGTCGATCTGCAGGTGCTCAACGCCAACGGCGGCAGCACCGACTCGACGGTGATCTCGGCGATCGCGACGGCCATTCAACTCAAGAGCAAATACAACATCAAAGTGATTAACTTGTCGCTGGGACGGCCGATTCAAGAGACCTACGTATTGGACCCGTTGTGCATCGCGGTCGAGCAGGCGTGGAAAGCGGGGATCACGGTGGTTGTGGCGGCGGGAAACGAAGGACGCGCCGGCTACGCCACGATCAATTCGCCGGCCAATGACCCTTATGTCATCACCGTTGGCGCCATGAAGCCGATGGACACCGATACCCGCAACGATGACCTGGTAGCCAGCTACAGCTCGCGCGGACCGACCACCGTTGACGGGTTTATCAAGCCGGACCTCGTGGCTCCCGGCAACGAGACGATTTCGGTGTTATCTCCGGGTTCCACGCTGGCCTCGGAGTATCCCGGCAACATTGTTCCGCCTTCCAGCTATGGGCTCGGCGGCGCTCCTGCTTATCTCATCTTGAACGGCACCAGCATGGCGGCTCCGGTAGTCAGCGCGACAGCCGCGCTCTTGATTTCCCGCGAGCCCGGCATTACGCCCGACACCATCAAAGCGCGGTTGATGAAGACCGCTTACAAGGTTTTCCCGGCTCAATCAACGGTCGTCGACGGCGGCGTTTCTTACACCGATTACTACGACGCGCTGACAATTGGCGCGGGCTATCTGGATATCCAGGCCGCCCTTGCGGACCACGATACGGCGACCAAACCGGCGCTGTCGCCCAAAGCGAATTACGTTTCCTCCACGGGTCGCATCTACGTGACCTCGAACCCCACCGCCCTGTGGGGTAGCTCGGCAATGTGGGGCAACACAGCCGTGTGGGGCTCGAACGTTATGGCACCCACCAGCGGTACGTCGGCCATGTGGGGATCCTCGGTGCTCTGGGGCGATTCCGCCATGTGGGGCAGCTCCGCGATGTGGGGAAGCTCGGCGATGTGGGGCAGTTCCGCGATGTGGGGCAACTCCGCGATGTGGGGCAGCTCTGCGATGTGGGGTAGCTCGGCGATGTGGGGCAGTTCCGTCCCCGGAAACGGAGATAACTGATCCTGTGTCAACTAGCAGCCTGCGTTACAAATAACGAGGCGTGTTTCGCGGCCTTCTGTAGGGCAGACCGTCGTCTTTCACGGTCTGCCGCTGTGCGGCACCGGCAGACGACTGAAACCGATCGTCTGCCCCACAGAGTCTAACTGCATTCTGCATGGCGCACTACACTAGCGCGGCGGCCAGGCTGCAACCGCTTGGACCAGCCGGTGCGCGTAGGGGTGCGCCGGCTTCCGAAATACCTCATCGCAAGAACCCTCTTCCACCACCCGGCCGCGCTGCAGAATCGCCACTCGTCCACACAGTGTAGCCACCGAAGGGAGATCGTGCGAGATGTAAAGCAGAGCAGAACCACCCGCGTTGATGCCGGCAAATAGCTTCAGGATGTCGGCTTGAGTCACGGGATCGAGAGCGCTGGTGGGCTCATCCGCGATCACCAACGCAGGACGGTGCAACAATGCCAGAGCGATGACCAGCCGCTGCGCCATTCCGACGCTCAGTTCCCGCGGGTACTTCCTCAAGAACGGATCGTTTGACGGCAACTGGACGGCCGACAATAGCTCCGCGATCCGGGCACGTGCCAGACGCCAGGACTCTTTGGAGTGCACATTCCAGGCCTCTTTGAAATGCGTTTCCAGGCGCAATGCCGGGTTCAGCGACGCGAGCGGGCTCTGGGGAACCAGCGCGATTTCTTTGCCGCGGAAGCGCCGGATTTCCCGTTCGCGCAATGACAGAAGATTCTGTCCGCGCAACAAAACCTCACCCTTGACCCAACCACCGGTCCATTGCAGCAGATTTAGCAACGCCAGGCTGACAGTGCTCTTCCCCGCTCCACTCTCACCTACTAAGCCAAACGCTTCGCCTTCCGCCAGGCAGAATTCCAGCGAGTCAAGAACCGTCGAGCCGCCATAGCCCGCACTGCACCGCACTCGAAGTAACTGGCTCATGGGTGGCCGGCACGGATGTACAGTTGGTCGATGTTCCAGAACGTCTGCGGAAAAAATGGGGAAGCAGATGCGTTTCCGACACGCGGGCCGTAGGCGCACAAGGAGTGTTTGCCCACTAGAAAGATGACGGGAACCTGCTCCGCGACGATCTCCTGCACGCGGTCGAAGGCTTTCTTGCGTAGAGCCGTTTTCGTCTCACGGCTTTGCTGAACCATCAACTTGTCAATCTCGGCCTCCCATTCGGTTGCCGGGGTCTTTTCGCCCGGATACCAGAGATGACTTGGACCGGAGCTGAGCCACACATTCATCTGTGAATTCGGATCGAGGTCATCGTTCACCATGCCGAGGAGGCAAGCTTCATAGTCGAAAGTTCGCGTGATGCGTTCAATCAAGGAAGGGAAATCCAGCGTAATCAGGCGCACGTGAATGCCAATCCGCTCGAGATCCTGCTGGATCAGTACGCCTAAGCGCTCCCGGCTGGAGCTGCCCGCATTGGTGATGATAGAGAACTGCACGGGGTGTTTGGCGGTATCCCGCAGCTCACCTTTATCCAAACGAAAGCCCGCGGAGAACAGAAGCTTTTGTGCGGCATTCGGGTCAAACGGAGGAGGCTTGAGCGCAGGATTGTTCCACGCGCGATTGGAGGCAGGCACAATCGCAGCCGCAGGCTGGGCATGCGCGTCAAAAACGAGCCGTGCCAAGTCGTCTCGATGAATGGCCAAAGAGATCGCCCGGCGGAACTCCGGCGAGTGGAACCAGGCCTTGCGGTAATCGGCCAATGGCGCCGAAGGGTTCTGGTTGAACCAGAGCTGCTCCGAGTCAAGGGAGGGACCAGCATCGATGGCCGTGACGCTACCTTTGTTCGCCAATCGAGCGAATGCTTTCGGATCGACGCTATCGATGAGGTCGAGCTCTCCACTCAAAAGGTCGTTGACTTCGAGCGCGCGGTCCTGCCGGATCTTGAGTCGAATTCCATCAAGATACGGTAAGCGCCGGCCATCGACGGTCTTCCAATAATACGGATTACGCACTAGAGAGATTTCCGCGCCCGGTTGGTATTCGGCCACGTGGAATGGCCCGGCAGTGGGCATACGTGACGGATCGGCGGCACTCTGAAGAGTCCGCTGACTCACAATCGCGATGAAACCGAATAGACGCTCGACTCCCGCGATCGGCTGGGCGAATTTCAAAACCAGTACGCGCTCACTGGGCGCCTCGACGGTTACTTGTTGTCCACCGAGTCGAAACGCATCCGCATCGGGCGACGGTGTCTTGGGATCCAATAGCGTATGGAAGGTGAACGCGGCATCCTGCGCGGTGACTGGCGCACCGTCGGAAAATCGCGCGTCTGGACGCAATTCAAATCGAATCTCACGCCCATCGGGGGAGACGCGCCAACTCTGCGCAAGTTCCGGGTCCATGGCTTGAGTGGCATGATTCCAGCGGATGAGCATGCCGCCAGTCAAATACCGAACCACGCCGGCGGATTGCTCCGTTACCAGCAGCGGGTTGAACGTTTTCGGGTCGGAATAGATCGCAAAGCGAAGCTCACCACCCCAATGCCCGGCAGCCGACAGTTGCAATGCAGTCAACAGAACCAGCGAAACGCCTTTCATGTTTTCCTCTGAGATGCCTCCGAAGAGAGACTTTGCAGACAAGCGACAGTCAAGAACATCAGAACCAGCGGCGCCACTCGCCAGGGTTGCTCCGCAACCGCCGAGTAATCTTCGAGATTTCGGAACAAGCCGCCCCAGGATGGCAAAGGCTCGCCTACGCCCAGCCCCAAAAAACTCAAGGTGGCTTCACTCAAGATGAAGCCGGGCAGCAAAACCAAGAACTGAGTGGCAATGAGCGGCCGCAGGTTGGGCCATAGCTGATGCCAGATCAAGCGCCAATTCCCCGCGCCTTCCGCGCGAGCGCGCAGCGTGAATCCGGATTGCCGGAGCGACTGTGCGGATGCGCCAACGACGCGTGCCGCGGGAGCCCAACCAAGTAACGCGAGCAGAAGAAAGGTGACCAGAACCGAGGTCTCCGCCGGCATCCCCAGGGGCATAAGCGCCCGCGCGAGCAGAAGGAGAAAGAGCCAAGGCAGCGACATCAGGAGGTTGGAACAGGCTTCCAGACTCTGTTCGAAGACCTTACCCAACACTCCCGCTGCGATTCCAGCCAGGCCGGCGATGGCGCTCGAAACAAGCGCGGCCGAACCCGCCAGCAGGAATGAGAGACGCATGCCATACAGCGTGCGCGCCAGAAGGTCGCGCCCGAGCTCGTCCGTACCAAGGGGAAACCGGGCGCACGGCGCCACAGCGGGCGCATCGCGAAACTGCGCCGCGTAACCAGATGGGCAGATCCACCCCGCCGCAAAACTGCATGCCGCCAGTATCGACAGCCCGATCGCAGCCGCCATTTTCCGCCGCGGCCTCACGCCGTCCTTCCTTCCGCCAGTTCCGGTCCTGTTATGGACCATGCCTTGGCAAGGCTAGTGGATAGCAGCGTGACCGCCATCAGGGCGAACGTGAGACCCGTCAGTACCGGCAAGTCGCGCTTCTCGGCTGCGAGCCACGCCAGCTGCCCCGCGCCCGGAAGATTGCAAACGGTTTCAACCGGCACGGCAATTCCGAACGCGACGGGGACTGAGGCGGCCAGCAACGATAGCAGGGCTGGAGCCGCGCACCTGAGAACGTGCCAAATCACCAGGCGAATCGAGTGGACGCCGCGCGCCCGCGCCTGGAGCACGTGGGGCTCGCTTTCCGAAGCCGACAATACGGCAGACGATGGTAAGAGCACCCGTGCGAAGATGGCCAGCCCGGTGACCACGGCTGCGATCAGTTGAGGTAATGCCGGGCGCAACACGATACACAGAAGCAGAGCGACTGCCGGAGACGGCAAACAGAGGAGCGCGGAAGCCGAACTTCGGGAGACGCCGCTCACGAAAGGCAAGGCACGAAAACGATAGGTGAGAGCCACCACGACGGCGGAGGCCCATCCGAGGAACACTGCCAGGCCCGAAGAGCGAAGCGTCACCCACCCACGCTCTCCGAGAAGCTGCGCCACCGGCCGGTTCCACGCGAGTGAAGTGCCCAGATCACCCCGGGCCAATCCCTTGAGGTACCCGGTGTACAGCCGCCACACAGTCAAATGGTTTTGGTGGTTGGCGCGCAAAGCGGCGAGACTCTCTGCGCTCCAGCGCCCATCCAATTCGGCGGGATCCGTACCGTAACCTGGCGCTTGCCGCACCAGCCAGACCGTCAGCAGCCCGCCTATGAGCATCGTCACGATCGGCCCCGTTATCGCGCGCAGAAACCTCATGAGTGACAAGAAGCCGTGAACGGGGGAGACGGCTGCGCTCCGAGCGACTCAATCAGCGTTCGAAGGTGAGCCAGTTTCACCGGCTTGCTCATGTAGTCGTCCATGCCCGCAGCCAGACACTTCTCCCGATCGCCGGCTAGAGCATTGGCGGTCATGGCGATGATGGGAGTGTGGCGCGCCGCGCCTTCCATTCGGCGGATTTCCGTAGTGGCTTCGAAGCCGTCCATAACCGGCATCTGGCAATCCATGAACACGGCGGTCACCGATTGGCTCGCCAGGATGTCAATCGCTTCGCGGCCGTTGCGCGCGAGCACACACGCGCAGCCGAGCTTCTGAATGAACCCTTGCATCAATTTCAAGTTCATCGGATGGTCGTCGACCACCAGGATCAGCGCCTTGCCGCTTGCGACTGGGGCGGGTTCCTGCACAGGCAGCGTGCCCTTTGCCGGTGTCTCCGGCGCTGCACACTCCACATACGGAATCCGAAACCAGAATGTCGATCCCTCGCCGGGTTGACTGGTCATTCCGATGGTACCCGCCATGAGCGAAACCAATTGCGCGCTGATGCTCAGGCCGAGGCCATTGCCGCCGTACTTTCGAGTGGTCGAGCCATCGCCCTGGACGAAGGGACGGAAGAGCCTCTTATGGAGCTGCTCTGGAATCCCAATGCCTGTATCCTTGACTCGAAACTCAAGCATTGAGGCGCCCGCTTCCTCGATTAACTCGACGTTAATGGCGACGATTCCCTGCTCGGTAAATTTCACGGCATTGCCGACCAGATTGAGAAGAATCTGCCGTACACGGCCCGCATCGCAGAGGAAATGGGAAGGCGTGTTGGGCGCTGTTGTGTGTCGCAGTGCAATCCCTTTTTCGCTAGCCCGGGGACTCAAGAGATGGATCACGGCCCACACGATCTCATGCAGGTCGGTCGGCTCGGGGTGCAGTTCCAATCTGCCTGCCTCAATACGCGATAAGTCCAGAATGTCGTTAATGATGGCCAGCAGAGCGGATGCCGATCCGTGAATCACATC
>Ga0335079_10005521_pt1 | contig 14476 bp, 10 predicted proteins | sample Lox_Sample_33_FD_206719 | JGI IMG/M metagenome (GOLD analysis project Ga0335079, IMG submission 206719) | Soil microbial communities from Loxahatchee National Wildlife Refuge, Florida, United States - Lox_Sample_3.3 | ecosystem: Environmental > Terrestrial > Soil > Wetlands | place: USA...
GCGCTACTTCGGCTTCCACGTGGATCTGACGCCGGAAGCGGCGGCTTCTGTGTTAAGAGGAAATCTTGTTTATGTCGAGAGAAAGCGAGGTCAGTGGGTTGGAGTTATTGATATTAGAAATATTCAGGGAGCGCAGGCTCGTTAGTGGATCAACGCACGGAGAGAAGATCGCCGTTTCGATGCTGTATCCAGGAGAACTGCATAGGTCCTTCGACTCCGCGGGAAGTTCGCTTGGCGAACTTCCCGGCTCCGCTCAGGATGACACAGCGATCACCCCAGCAAATGACACGAATGCGTTTTGACGATCAGCCAAACCTGGCGCCCCGGCGCGAGCTCCAGCGAATCTCGCGCGGCGAGCGTGAGATGCACCGACATTTCAACTCCGCAGTCCACCCGTGCGACGACGATCATGTCCCGCTGCTCAAGCGACAATAACCGTCCCGGCAAAACATTCCTCGCGCTGAGCCCGACCGGCGCCGAAGTCGCCAGCAAAATATCTCCTGCGCTGATCCCCACTCGCAGCTTGGATCCAATTTCGGCCCGCACCAATGGTGTTTCGAGCTCAATGCGATCCCCTACCATACACGTCATGGTTCCTCGTTCTTCATGGATCGCACTTACCCGTGTGTCGAAAACATTCTCGAATCCTGCGAGCTGGGCGACAGTTTCGCTGCGCGGCGCTGACATAACCCGATGCGGAATGCCTTCGGCGATGATTCTTCCTTGTTCGATTACCAGCATGCGTTCGCCGAGCATGAAAACTTCGTCGCGATTGTGGGTTACGTAAAGTACGGGAATCGGCAGAGACTGCACCGACCGGCGCAGATCTTCGGCTATCTTCATTCTCACCGTCAAATCGAGGCCGGAAAGCGGTTCATCGAGCAACAAGATCGAGGGATGAGTTACCAGCGCCCGGGCCAGCGCAACTCGTTGCCGCTCCCCGCCAGAGATCTGGGAGGGAAGTCGTGACGCGAGGTGCGAGATGCCGAGCGATTGCAGCGCATCAGTGACACGCTGTTTACGTTCTCTCTTATCAATGCTGCCGAGTCCATACGCGACATTCGATTCCGCTGACATATGCGGGAATAGAGCCAAATCCTGAAACACGTACCCGATTTTTCGTTGCGTCGGGGGGATGTTGACTTTTTCCTTGGAGTCAAATAAAACACGCTCTCCAACCTGGATTCGGCCTTCGTCTGGAACCGAGAGCCCGGCGATGGCATCGAGCAAAGTCGTCTTGCCTGATCCCGATGGGCCAAAAAGAATCGTGATTCCCTGTGGTGCGAGGAAATCGGCATTCAATTCAAATTCGCCAGCTTTGCTCGCAAGCCGTCGACGCACCCGCACCTGAAGGACCGATTCAACGCGGTGGTCGCGGGCGGCCATTGCTGGCATCCGATCTATCGCGGCCATAAGCTCCACATGCTGCGGTTCAGCGAATACACGATTGCCAACATTCCGAATGCGATGACCAGCAGCACGAGGGATGTCGTGTTCGCCGCCGCATAATTCAAATCCTGCACTTGATCATAGATGTTGATGGAAAGCGTGCGGGTCACGCCAGGGATGTTGCCGCCTACCATCAGTACAACGCCGAATTCGCCCACGGTATGTGCGAAGGTCAATGCAATCCCGGTAATCAATCCTGAGGTCGACAGCGGCACAGTCACTCGCCAGAACGTGCGAAATTTTGAAACTCCGAGGACTGCCGAGGCATTCAGCAGACGCGAATCCACGGCCGAAAATGATGCCGCAAACGGCTGGACGGCAAATGGAAGGCTGTAAAGGACGGATCCGATCACCAGCGCTTCAAAGGTGAACGCCAGCGTATGCCCGGTCATTGACTGCCACCATCGACCGAATGGGCTGCGATTGCCGAGCGCGACCAGCACATAGAATCCGAGCACGGTCGGCGGCAAGACAATGGGCAGCGCAACGATTGCCTCAACCAGAAATTTCCACCGCCAGCGTGAGAATGCGATCCAGTAGGCAAGCGGGAAGCCCAGCGCCACCAGCACCGCGGTGACGACCGCGGCCAGTCGAATTGTCAGCCAAAATGCCTGCCAATCCATAAGTGACAACAGTGTAAACGCTCACCCCCATTTGGGAACTCATCACACCCGCAATGTTCATTCGTCACAGAAGGTTTGGCCGGAGACTCGTACTATGGCGCGAAAACTTGCGGGCAAGGAAGAGCGATATGGAAATTCAGGAAGCCCTCGCGGTAATGCGAAAACTTGCCGACGGCCTTCACCCAGATACAGGAGCGGTCTTACCCGGCGACTGTCTTTATCACCATCCGCAGGCGGTGCGGGCCTTGAGTCGAGCGGTTGCGGCGCTCGAGTTCCAGCAAGAGCGGGAGCGCAAGAAATTCCTGCCCAAGAACGCGGGAAAACCGTGGTCAAACCAGGAGGATGCGCAGGTCTGCGAAGAGCTGCGACGCGGCGTGAGCTTTGATCAGATCGCCCACCTTCACTGCCGGACCACGGGATCGATTGTCGCAAGGCTGGTGCGGCTGGGAAAAATTTCCGCCGGTATGCCGGCGCGGAAAACGGCGTAGAAATGATTCGTTGGTCAAGTTCGCGAATAGTTGTGGGGATGCTGGTTACGATTTTCTTCGTGGCAGGCGCGTCTGCGCAGCAGACGAAACCCGCATCGCTAATGACCGGACAGCGGCTCCTTGCTCGCGACAAGTGGCAGCGGAGTGGCAGGGCTGTTCCGGGTCAAACCTCTGCACAGCTGAGAGCGAGAGCTCTTCAGCAAAAGCTACAAATGCGGGCGGCGAAGGCTACGAACGCTCCTGGTCCTTCCGGCGGATGGGTTTCACTTGGGCCAATGCCCTTGCCGTCGGACGCGAGTGGCTCCGGGCTGCAGGATTATGGTTTCGTCTCTGGTCGCGCCACTGCTGTCGCGGTCGATCCCAACGATCCGACCGGCAACACGGTTTTCGTTGGCGGAGCGTATGCCGGAGTCTGGAAGTCGAGTAATGCCGGTCCGATGAGTTCCGACCCCGGTTCCGTCGTCTGGACGCCACTCACCGATGAGCAATTGACGCTTGCCATCGGCAGCATCGCCGTTCAACCTCAATCATCGAATCCAAATCCTGCCGCCAGCGTGGTGCTTGCCGGAACCGGTGAAACCGACAGTTCAGCCGATTCGTATTACGGTCTCGGCATTCTTCGGTCGGCGAATGGAGGACAGACCTGGTCGTTAATTTCGCAGGACGCGACAAAAACGCATTCCTTCGCCGGCCTCGGCTTCAGCCAGATTGGGTTCAGTACGGCAAATCCGAATTTAGTCGTGGCGGCGGCGGGCGCGGCTTCCGAAGGAATCGTAGAAGGATTGGAAAATCCGGTTGGCGTAAACCGAGGGTTGTACACCTCCGCCGACGGTGGGCAAACCTGGCAAGCTACGAACATCACGGATTCGGGCGTAAGCATCAGTCCTGATTCCGCCACTGCAGTCGCATACAACGCCGCAGCCGCAAAATTCTTTGCCGCAATTCGCTACCACGGCTTTTACTCCTCATCGGATGGCCTCAATTGGAGTCGCCTTGCAAACCAGCCGGGAGCAGGACTGACGGCAGCGGAGTGTCCCGCTGCAGAAGGTTCGCCCAGCGCATGCCCAATATATCGCGGACAGATCGCCGTTGTTCCGAATCGCGCGGGTGCATCGGGACTCGGGGAAATGTACGTTTGGTACGTCGACGTGAACGATGATGACCAGGGAATTTGGACGAGCCTCGATGGTGGCGCGTCCTGGACGCAGATCAACGATTCCGGCGTCACGAATTGCGGCGACCTGCTTGGCGGCTGCGGTACGGAGGATGGCGCATTCAATTTGACGTTTGCGGCTGTTCCGGATGGAACTGCGACCGATCTTTATGCCGGCGCCGTGAATATATACAAGTGCACAATCAGCGTTCTGAACGCGAACTGCAGCGGCACCGGTATCAGCACATTTGTGAACCTTACGCATGCCTACGGATGCAGCAGCATCGCCAAAGTCCATCCCGCTCAGCATGCGATGGATTTTCCTGGGCAATACTCGATTATCCCCCCATCGTCGAGCGCAGCGTCGGTCCTTTATTTCGCTAATGACGGCGGTATCTACCGCGCACTCGACGGGTACACGGGCTTAACCTCGGGAACTTGCGGCCAAGCGAATCAATTCGACAGTTTGAACGAGACGCTTGGCCCCATGACGCAGTTCGTATCGGTGTCGCAGTCTTCGACCGACGCCGACCTGATTTTCGGCGGCACCGAGGCGAACGGCGCGCCTGCAACGGCTTTTTCTCAAAGTCAAGGAAGTTGGGTGAGTGTTGATGCCGGTGACAACGGCTTCACGGCAATCAGTCCTGCTAATGAAAATAACTGGTTTGTGGCGACACCACCGGATTCAATCTCCGGCGTAAATCTGTTCAGTTGCTCAAATGGCGTCAACTGTCATTCACAGGACTTCCAGAGTGATCAAATCGCAGACAGTGACTCGGTCGACGGCGACACTGGCGCTTACGATCTTCCGTTCTTGCTCGATCCGCAGAATTCAAGCGAGTTGATTCTCGGCACTTGTCGCATCTGGCGCGGGCCGGTCGCGGGGGGAAGCTTTTCGCTGCTCAGCCCTGATTTCGAAACCGGAGGCACCGGAAGTTGCAGCGGTGATGAGATCAATCTGGTTCGAACGATCTCGGCGGGAGGATTGCAGGATTCGAACGGTCTATCGCAGGTGATCTACGCGGGTACAAACGGGGAAGGCCCGCTCATTTCAACCACACCGACGGGCGGGCACGTATGGGTCACAACCAATGCTGACGGTGGCCCGCTCACGTGGAGCGACGTAACTCAGTCGATCAACCCGCAGGGTTTTCCGATTTCAAGTATTGCGGTTGATTCGACAGATCCGTTGGCGAAAACCGCGTACGTGGGCATTATGGGATTCAACACTTCGCATGTCTTGAAGACGACCAACGCGGGCTTGTCGTGGGCTGATTTCACGGCAAACCTGCCTGACGCTCCGGTGAATTCGATCATCATTGATTCGGGCGCGTCGCTTTCGACTGGCACTGTGTACGTGGGGACCGATGCTGGCGTGTTCGCCAGCAGCACCGGAACTCCGAGTTGGACCGAAGTTGGGCCGGCTGCAGGGCAAGCAGGATTTCTTCCTAATGTCGCAGTGACCTCGCTGCAAATATTCAACTCGGGGGGGCTGAAGCGCCTTCGCGCGGCAACTTACGGCCGCGGAATTTGGGAGTGGAACCTGATCACCACGCCAGATTTTGAAATTAACGTCAGCAATAATCCGCTCACCATCTTTCCTGCGCAAACTGCAATCTTCGACGGAACGATCTACGCGCTGAATGGCTACCGTAGCAACGTGAATATGAGTTGTGTGGCCGGGTCCACAAGCGTTCCGCAGAATTGCTCCATAAATCCGGCTTCAGTTGCCCCGGCTTCGACCGGTGCGACCTTTGCGGTGAGCGCGAGCGGGGCAGTCGGAGATTACCAATTCAATCTCCACGCCGTCGGGACGGACTCCGCCACAATCACGCATGATTTTTCCTTTACCCTGCACGTCGTGGATTTCAGCCTGGGAGCACCTTCGCCGAACAGTGTGACCGTTGCTCCCGGAAATACAAGCAGAGCAATTTCTGTTCAAGTCTCCGCTTTAGGAAGCTTCGGCGGAACTGTGGTGCTTTCCTGCTCTAATTTGCCCGCCGGTGCTTCGTGCCAATTTCAACCATCTGCTTTGGTTTCGCCGACCAACGGAAACCCTGTTGCGGTTACGATGACCATCGCAGCCACTACCGCAACTCTGGCCGGGACATTCCCCATCACCATCAGTGCGGCCAATTCCGGAGAGCCCGCCAAAACACAGACTGTGACCCTGGTGGTGAATACTTCGCCTGACTACAGTCTTGGCATCGCGAATCCCGCACTCACCGCAGCGGTAAACACGCCCGCTACATTCAACGGTACGCTGACAGCGATCAATGGCTACAACAGTTCGGTTGCGCTTAGTTGCGGCACGGGCGCGCCTCCGACTTGCACAGCGAATCCCGCGAGCGCGACTCCGTCTGCCGCCGGAACGCCGTTTACTGTCACCGTGTCCAGCAGCGCTTCGCAGAGTTACAACTTCAACATCGTTGGGGCCGGAAACGATTCGGCATCAACGACACACGCAGTCGCGGTTAGCTTTACAGCCACTCCCAGCCAGAGCTTCGATTTCACCATGGGCATTACTCCTGCGACCGCATCGGTTCCCGCCGGCCAGCCTTCAAACTTCAGCCTCGACGTAAATCCGACGACCGGATCATTTCCGTCGAACGTAAGTTTTTCCTGCTCCAAACTTCCCGCATTGACCACATGCAGCTTCAATCCGGCCCAAGTCGGTTCAGGGAGTCAGGATTCAGTTGTTGCCTTCACAATTGGCACAACTGCACCCGTGGCTGCATCGGTGATCGGCTACAGCCCATCTGTTCTTGTGCTCGCCGGACTGGTTTTCACAAGCCGTCGGAAGTCGCGATCGGAGAGAAAGCGGAGTACCCTCATCACTTTCATTTTTTTGCTTCTAGTCAGCGCTCTTTCCTGCGGCGGCGGTTTGCAAGGGAACGGGAACACCAGTGGCAGCGGAAGCCCGGGAACTCCTCCTGGCGCCTACACAATTACTGTCACTGCCACCTGCGGCTCGGTCACGCACAGCGCACAGGTGTCGCTTACCGTGACCCATTAAGCTGTGTGATATCTTCGAGTTTCACTCAAAATTAGACATACTGACCGCGAAGCACAGAGCAGGTTTTATTTCGCGCCAGAACGCCAGCTTTTCCCGGAGGCCAGAATGCTAAGCAATTTTTCGCAAAGTCGGATCGCCGTCCTGGGCGCGGGGAAAATGGGAGGCATCTTGGTGAAAGCCCTGGTTGAAAAGCACCAGATTTCTCCCGAGCGCGTACGTGCGACGGTTGCGCACGAGAGCCGCGCGCGCGATCTCTCCCACAAACTTGGTGTACAGGTAACGACCGACAATACCGCCGCAGTGGATGCCGCTGACGTAATTCTGGTTTGCGTAAAGCCGCAGGTCGTGCAGGAGCTGATGGAACAGATCAGCGACAAAGTTTCCGCTCAGCAATTGGTCATTTCTGTTGCCGCTTCGGTGCACACTTCGCAAATCGAAACTGCGCTAGGAGCGGGTGTAGCCGTGGTCCGCGCTATGCCGAATACTCCATGTGTTCTTGGGCAAGGAATGACTGCGCTATGCAAGGGCCAGTATGCGAAGCCGGAACACATTGAAGCCGCCGCGGCACTATTCAATGTTGTCGGGCGCACGGTTGTGGTTGATGAAAAGCACATGGACGCGGTGACTGGTCTCTCAGCCAGCGGTCCCGCTTACATTTACATCATTCTCGAATCGCTGGCCGAGGCGGGCGTGAAGGTCGGCTTGCCGCGCGACATCGCAACCTTACTTGCCGCGCAAACGACGTTGGGCGCTGCAACCGTCGTGCTTGAAACAGGTGATCATCCTGCGCTGCTGAAGGACGCGGTAACCACACCCGCCGGCTGCACCATCGATGGAATCATGGAGCTTGAAGAAGGCAAGCTGCGCGTGACATTGATTAAAGCCGTGGTAAAAGCCGCGCAAAGAGCGAAGGAATTAGCGCTGGGATAAAGTCTTGGATCATCTCACCTCGAAAGCCTAGGTGTGTTTTGCGACCCAGAGGAGAATAGCGAAGATCACCACTGGAATTGCCGCCATCGCTAAATAAAAGAGTACCTGGCGCGTTCGCGGCTGGCGGCGGACCTTCCAATTGGTAAGTTCCTCGCGATCGGCGACCCCGACTTGCTCGGGATGCTCCAGATCGTGAGCAAACTCGCGCGCGGATTGATAACGTTTCGCCGGATCGCGCTCAACTGCGCGATAGATGATCTCCTGCAGTTGTGGCGTAATCGTCGGATCGATTTCGCGCGGCGGAACGGGATTGTTCAGCAGCCGGTCGTTCATGATGGTGAACGCGTTTGATCCGGTGAAAGGGACTTTTCCGGTCAGCATTTCGTAGAGCATCACGCCGAGCGCATAGATGTCGCTGCGCCCGTCACCGCGTTTTCCTTTGACCTGCTCAGGAGAGATGTAGTCCGGAGTGCCCATGGTCTGCGTGAACTTGGCAAAGGTCAGGCGCTTTGAGCCGACGTTGGCGGCAATGCCGAAGTCGATCAACTTGATCCCATCGAGCTTGTTCACCATGATGTTTTCCGGTTTCAAATCACGGTGAACGACGCCGTGCGAGTGAATGTAATCAAGAGCCAAAGCGATCTGCAGCGCGATATTGAGGGCGCGCTCGGGCGGAAATTTCCTTTGCTCATTCAGGATTTGCCGCAGCAGTCGGCCATCGACCCACTCCATGGCCATATAAAGCTGGCTGTGGTCGCCGTTCGGGAAAACCTTCATCACGTGGGGATGGTCGAGCTTCTCGCCAATTTGTTGCTCGCGCTGAAAGCGGTCGTAGAAGACGGGATCGGCTTCCATTTCGGGATGAGGGACTTTGATGGCGACAGTCTGGCCGGTGCGCTCGTCGATGGCGCGAAAAATAGAGGCCATCCCGCTGCGAGCGGCCACGTTCTCAATGCGGTAGTGATCGAGCTTATCGCCGGTGTGGAGTGAGCTCATGGAATCACTTCCATGATGCCAGAACACGCGTAAAGAGTGCGTAAAATCGGGCGAGTTGACTCTCACAGGAAACACTTCGTTCCTGTCATTCCCGCTTTACGTTCCGCTTTTGCTTCGGAATGCAGATTGACCCGCGAGAGGATCCAGGCAAAGTCAAAATCCCCGCCCTGTCGCACAGAACGCGACAAGGACGGGGCACCCTGGAATGAGGACTTGTGGATCAAGAATCAGCGCAGCTTGTACGGCCGGCCGCGGTACATGCCGACGCGTTCCACGTCCTTAATGCGAATGAGCTGCACGCTGATGTTGTCGCTGCCGTCTTTTTCGCAGGCGAGCGAAACGAGCTGATGTGCGGCTTCTTTGAGGTCCGGGAATTTAGCTGTGATTGCGGCGATTTCCTTGGGAGTGACCGACCCGTGCAGGCCGTCACATGAAAGCAGCAGCAGATCGCCGGGCAAAATCTGATGTTCGTTGATCTCGGGATTGACGAACATGTTTGCGCCAAGAGAACGGCTGAGCACATGCCGCCGCTCAGACTGCGAAGCTTCTTCCGGCGAAAGTAACCCCATGCGCACCTGCTCACCGACAAGCGTGTGGTCGTTCGTAATTACGGTTGCATGGCCGCGACGAATGAGATAGCAGCGCGAGTCACCGACGTGGGCAATGGTCGCGCGATCATAACGGAGCAGACATGCAACGATGGTCGTGCACATAGAACTTCCGCCGGGACCGTTGGCGGCGCCGGTTTCGTAAACTTTGAGATTTGCGGTCTTTATTAACTGCTGGAGCAGGCTGACAGGAGTTTCTTCGGCGTTTGCACTACGAAACGATGAGAGCAGGCATTCGACCGCTGTACTCGATGCAACTTCGCCACGATCCTGGCCGCCGACTCCATCGGCAAGCGCGAAAAGCCAGCCCCGAGATTTTATTTCAGCCGGCGTCCCCGGTGCAGCGTGGCCGATGTAATCTTCATTGTGGTCGCGAACTTTTCCGGGATCGGAAAGTTCAGCGAACTCCAAATCGAGCATGGAATTCCCTGAAAAGGCTTGGCCGCCCGGGTTAGCCCGGGCGGCGGTGAACGAAATGCCTCTGTGAGTTTGTAGCATGACGACCGATTAATCCACATTCGCTGTCATTCCGAGGAGCGATAGTGACGAGGAACCTGCTTTGTATTCGGAACTGCAGATTCCTCCTTCTACGCTCCGCTATCAGTTCGGAATGACAGCAATTTTAGGGTTGTTATGAAAAGGCGGGCGAGGGCGCCCGCCCCACACACACTTACGCAGCTCCTGCTTGCTGCACCAATGTAGTTCGTCCGGTGGCTTTACTGGCGCGGATAAAATACACACCTCCGTAAATGCCCCAGACCAGCGCCACCCCCAGCGCAATCAGCGGTTCCATTTTTGTCCCGTATCCCATAAACGGGCCGATCAGATAGAAGGCCATGCAAGCAAGGTTTGCCAGCAAACCAAATACCGGGATGACCAAATGCTTCACAAAGTTGAATTGTGGATGCTTATGGAAGCACACGAGGCAAGTCAGGCAGCTCAACATGTAAAGCAGGAACGTGCCGAAGTTGGATGCCAGGGTTGTGGTTAAGAACGTATTCGGCAGAGCGGCCATCTTGTCGTGCGTGAGATACCCGAAGCTCGACCAGAAGCCGTGCGGCAGAGCGGCGATGGCTGAATCCGCCGGAGCAGCGCCATCGCCAAAGAATACAACGACGGTGAGGCACCCGATGATGGCGGAAATGAACGCCAGCGTCCAGATTGCACGATGAGGAGTCAAATTGCGCGAGTGCAACATGCCCATGGAGTCTGGCAGTTCTTTATCTTTACCCATCGCGTACGTGACACGCGCTCCGGTGTTCATGCAGGAGAGCGTGGTGCCGATTAACGCGAGAAAGACCGTGGTTGCTTCGACCAGCATGAAGATGCGTCCGCGACCTGCACCGAAGAGCGCATCGCCGACCATAGTCATCATGTCGCCGATGGGTGCGGCGGAGCCCGCAGCGAATGACATTGGATAACCACTGTTAAGGAAGTAATTTGCCGCAAAGTATTCGAGCAGGTAACAGAAGCATCCTTGTACCAAAAGCGACGTGATTACCGCGATGGGCACGTCGCGCTTGGCGTTCTTGGCTTCACCTCCCATCGAAGTAACGGATTCAAATCCGACCAGGATGAGAATCGCAATCGTTGCCTGCACGAACATCCATCCGAAGTTGTGCATGCCGATGACGGAGCGTGCTGTCGGGTGCGAAACGAATGCGCCGGTGGAATCTTTCTCGGGATAACTGACGTGGTAGGGAACCGGCGTGCCGGCGGAGTCGAGCTTCGGCTGCGGCGTTCCGTCTGCACTGCGAACGATTGTGTCAGTGGCTTGGCCGTTGACCATGGTAGTTGTGGTCGCGAATTCGTAACTGTAAGCCGCGCTGGTTTGCGGATCGAATTGATAAGCAATACTTCCCGGCGGGTGGTTCACGCGATAGCCGAGCGCGATCACAGTGAAGACGAGCAGCGCGCTGATCTGAATCACGTTGATAGCAATGTTGACGGCGGTCGAGCCGTTTACGCCGCGATGCGCGATGTAGGCGACACCGAATGAAAATGCGATAGCCACGGCCATCATGAACATCGGCCCCGGATTGGATGCGCTCATGAAGTTCGGCCAGAGCGTGCCGACCAGATAGCCGGAGATGACGCCGATCACGCCGACCATCACGCCCGGGTAGATCCAGTAATAAAGATGCGAGCCCCAGCCGACGATGAACTTTGCAAGACGCGCGTAAGGCCAAGCGGTTTGGTGATTCAGAAAAGATTGTTCTGCGAAGTAATACGAACTGCCGGTTCCGGGATACAGTTTTGCCATTTCCGCATAACAGACGGCGGTGGCAAGACAGAGAACGGTGGCGAACAGAATGCCGGCCCACATGGCGGGCGCAGTGGCGCCAGCGGCAGCCTGTCCGGCGAACGTGAGCCAAAGGAATGCGCCGGGAGCGATGAGCGCCATGGCGTTCATCGTCAGCCCGGTTAAACCTAACGTCGGTTTCATCTCAACGGATGCGTCGGCCATTTTAGTTTTTTCTCCTTGGAGTGTGACTCGGGGGATTTGAACCTAAGTTGGAGCACATCGACGTGGATGTTTCCTCCGGCAAAAATTGGTGCGGGCTGGCCTGAAAACCATCGTGGTCATGGCAGGAGGTTGCGCGCTCCAAACCAGCCCGCGTATTGTTCAGCCCCGAACTGGAGGCTGCGCCACGAAACTTTTCACCTCTCCCGGGCGTGCAATATTCGCGCAACGAGATCACGCCGGAAGAAAGAGATCAGAACATGAACCCTGCTTCAACTACGCCGCGCGGCTGGGTCGCGTTCGTGCCAGTGGTGCCGAAGCCAAGACCCGGCGTCAGGCTGCTCGCATGAACGATCGCAAGATCGCCGCGCAGGAAAAATGCGTCTTTGCGGTAAGTCGGAGTTATGGTGAACGAAAATGCGCCGCTGCCCGGACCATAAAGCAGGTTCGCCGAGGCGCTCTGCACGTTTCCGCTGCTCGAGATGTATTCAATACGCGGAGCCAGTGAGAATCCGCGCTTGAAGTTATAGGTGAGCAACAGCGCGCCGCCACGTGTGCTCGCACCCTCTGCGATTCCGATACTCGCGTCGGTTGGTACATCCGTGTATTGGAAGTACGGTTGAACGACCCAATTGCCTTTGGTGTAGGAGTAGATCAGGTTATAAATCTCGGAGTTATTCAGAAGCAGAGGCGTGGCGAGGGTGTTCTTAGCGTATGCCCCGGCATTGCCGCCCCCGACGAACGCCACGCTGTTCGCGGCATTGAAGGCGTAAGTCAGCGACCCGGTAATCCAGGTGAAGCGGTCTGAATAGAATCCATCGTTCCAACTCAGGGCCGCGGTCCATTTCTTGTAGGTCTCGTTGAGCTGAATGCCGCGATTGACCGCGTTCTCCTGGTTCCAGAGGAGACCGCGTTCAACGTTCATGTTCTCGAAGCTGAACGTGTACTCGGCGCCAATCAATGTTGGCAGCGCGCCGATTTCTACGTTGAAATTCCCTTTCACCAATTTCAGGTAGCCTTGCGGAAACGGTCCGTAGATGTTTTTCACCGTGTCGGACGTAGAAAGGAACGGCACTCCGATCGCGGGTATGTTGTAAGCGCCGCCCTGCAAATAGAATTGCCACCATCCGCTGGTCTTTTGCACGAAGAGCTGGGCGTTGCTGATGTCGTAGTGCGACGAGTTGTCGCCGAGGACGTGATTTCCCTCAGTCAATGCAATGCCGCTCAAAATGCCTGTGACGGCGAGCTTTCCGCCCTCGACTTCATGAGGAACTGCGGTCTGCAATGGCCCAGACATCGAAGGGGTGGGAAGCGGCGCAGGAGGCGGGGCCGGGGCAGCAGTCGGAGTTGTTGTGTCTGTCGGAGCCGGAGCAGGGCTCTGGCCGAAGGACGGCAATGCCGCCAAGGCGAAAATAACAAAAGCGAGTAAGAACACCACTCGTATGCGCAAAGTTGATCTCCTTCTCAAAAAATCGATCATTCGGCCGACGTTATTCGGAGCATCGGCGAATCACGCGAAAACCTGAAAGTTCAACCTTTTCGAGCGCTCGAGATCCATTCACGCGGCTTGTCAAATGAGCAATTGGCGGCCACATGTGAGCGGCGCGTGAACTAATGTTTGCAAAAGGTATTGCGTGTGCGAGGGAGTGTCCAATTGATTGTTTTTTTTGCAGCGATTAGAGAAACTTTGAAAAAAGAAATCTATAGGTGAGATAAGTAAAAATTAGTGCCATTGCAGAAGATGATGAAAAGAAACGACCGGCCCTCGGGTGCTATATGCGGCAACCTAGGACTTATGAATTTGGAAAATTCGCTTTGTGAATGGGCTGAAGCTTCGAAGCGAACGATTTTGCAATCAAGCAACCATGTTCGCGAAAATGCGAAACTGAGTGGCCTTTCCATTTCGAGACGTTGTTGGCTAGCCACGAGTTGTTCCACGGAATCCCAATGGCATGCTAACCTGAGAATGCATTCTCGAGCCGGGATGGCGGAACTGGCAGACGCAGCGGACTCAAAATCCGCCGGTGCTTAGCACCTTGGGGGTTCAACTCCCCCTCCCGGCACCAAATATTCCTGCACTGGGCAGCGGAAGTAGCTGAATTGAAGCCTGACGGCATGTAATAGTCGCCATTGAGCGCATCATATCTGAACTCGCTGGTATCACATGCCAGCCCGGTACGCGGGGCTTGTTGCCGTCGTGAGTGACGCGGGGAGCCCTTAGCGAATCTCGGCCAGTTGCGTACGAAGTTTGTGCGTGGCACGGAATAGCGTGTTCTTTACCGTACCTTCGCTCGTATTGAGAATCCCGGCTACGCTTTTCAGTTGCATCCCGTGATAATGCTTTAGCTCGAAGACCATGCGCTCACGTGGCGAAAGCGTCGTCAGCGCACGAGCAATGTGCTCTCGGTGAAAGTGCGCCGTAAGGCTGCGTTCGGGGCACGCGGCTGCACGTTCATCGGTGACTTGGTATGCGAGATCCTGTTCCTTTCCGTCCGGACCAGACAACGTGGTCGAATAGCGGTAACGGAGACGCTTTCTGCGAAGATGGTCAAGGCAGAGATTAATCACGATGCGGTAAATCCACGTATAAAACGAGCACTCGAAACGAAACCTTGGCAGTTTCAGATAAGCGCGCAGGAAAGCTTCCTGATATATATCCTGACCGTCCTCGGCTGACCCGGTAAGATGAACCGCGACACGAAGAACCGCCCGGTCGTATTGAAGGACAAGCTGTTCGAAAGCCGCGGTA
>Ga0335079_10005522_pt1 | contig 14476 bp, 5 predicted proteins | sample Lox_Sample_33_FD_206719 | JGI IMG/M metagenome (GOLD analysis project Ga0335079, IMG submission 206719) | Soil microbial communities from Loxahatchee National Wildlife Refuge, Florida, United States - Lox_Sample_3.3 | ecosystem: Environmental > Terrestrial > Soil > Wetlands | place: USA: Florida...
GACGGCTGTCTTGATTACGTCGGCGCCGAGCGGCGGATTGGGGGCGGCTTCAGCCGGTACCGCAGCCTCGGCTGCCTTGTCGGTGCTGGTTCTGGCGGGGTTTTTCTTGCCGCAGCCTGCGCAGAAGGGCGCGGCAGACTTGACTTTCTTGCCGCACCCTGAACATGGGGTCTTGGCGGGTTTGGCGGCGGCCTTCACGAGTCCGCCTGCCACGTCGCCTTCGGCGGCTTCGGTCTTGGTGACTTCGGGTTCGTCCTCGGTCTTTCCTGTGTGCGGGACGGGGACCGGCCGGGCGTGGATGGGCGGTGCGCCTTCATGTCCCGGGCCGTGCATGGGGCACAGGTCGGGGAAGGTGGAGGCGATGTGGTCGTGCATGGACTGCATGGCCTGCCGGGCGGACTCTCTCGAGGTGTTGCGGTAGAAGGTGCGTGAGGGCCGTCCTGTCTCTGACGGTGGCTGCACGGGCGCGGCCTGGTGTTCGTTGGACGGGCTCTCCGCAGCATGGCCGGAGGTGAGAGGGCCGCGCTGGTACTGGGATGCGGACGGCTGCCCTGCCGGTACATGTCCCGGTGATCCGTTCCCTGACGGTGCGGGGCTGGCGGCGTGGCCTTCGCTGATGTAGGGGCGGCGGAAACGGGTGGGCGACAGCTCGGTCGGCGTCGGAAATGTGGTGGGAGACGGCTGGGCGTCCCGGAACGCCTTGTGTGCCTCGGCGCGGAGCTCGGCGAACTCGTCTGCTTCAGTGGCTTTCAGGGTGACGGCGTGCTGCCAGAGGCCCTGCGCCTTCCCCGCCTCGTCTAGGGGCGCTGTGGCTGCGGCGTCGAGGGCCTTGGCCTGCCACACGCCCGGGTCGGCAGCGTCTGCGATGGTGGTGCCGGGGTAGCATTTGGCCACGTCGCCGGGGTCGTAGGCCGGGCACAGCAGATCGTGCAGGACAGCGTCTGCGGGTCCGGCGCCGGCCTGCCGGGCGCGGACTGCGGCGGCGATGGCCATCTTCCCCGACATGGCTTCTTCCGCGGCGGGCGGTCCTGTCTGGCGTTCACGGGAGATTGCTGCGGCTTCGTCGCCTTCGGCCATGCCTGCGTCGGTTTCGAAGTGTTCCATGGCTGCGCCGTCGGGCTCACGGTGGGGAGGGACGTGTTCTGCGTGGACACCGACTGCGCCGTCTGCCGGGGTCGGGCACTTGGTTGTCATGGGGGTTCCGCATTTGCCGCAGAATGCACTGTCCGTTTTGCAATTTGCACCGCAGGCCGGGCACGGGGTCTTCGTGCGGAGGGCTTTCTTGATTGCCCTGGCGAGATCTTCCGGCGTCACCCCGGTCCGGGAGGCGGCTTCCTTTTTGACCTTGTCGTCGTCGGCCAGCGGGTTCGCCACGCCGAGCTCTTTCGCCCGGCGGGCGATCAGCTTCCGCGCCGCCGCGACGTCGCCGTGGCCGGAGCGGGCGAGAATCGCAGCCCGCCGCAGCGCATCTTTATCCGGGATGGGATAACTTCCGTCGGGAAGTGCGTTCCCTTCCTTCGCGTGCTCGCGGCGCTGCTCAGCGGTGAACTCACGGTGGTCCTTGCCCAGCAGCAGAAGCGCCGTCACCTCGTCAGTACGGGCCTTCGCCCAGTCCGGCTCTGCTGTCTTGCAGTCCGTGTCGTCATCCGGGCTCATGTCCGGGCTTGATGACTCGTCCTCGTCGTCGTCTTCCGCGTTGCCGCCTCCCTCCTCGTCGCCGCCGGTGTCGGCTTTGACGGCTTCGGCTTCCCTTTCCTCGGCGGCGCGGCGGTGCTCGAGGAGCTTGGCGAGGTCGCCAGGGGAGAAGGTGAGACTGGCGGTGATGGGCTGGGCGGCTGTCTTGGTCACGTCGGGCTCGTCTGTCTTGGCGAGGATGTCGTCAGCGCCGATCATCTTGCCGGACCACGCCGCGCGGCCTTCTTCGTCAGCTTTGACCAGCTCAAGCATGCAGGACCGGTTGGCCGGGGAATCGACCAGGCTGACCTCGGCTATGCGGCCGCCTTTGATGATTCCGTTCCGCGCCTTCCCGGACATGTCCCGCTCGATGACCGGCCGGGCGATGCCTACGCTGTAGGCGCGCAGGTGGCCTTTTTTTACCAGCCGGACGGCGGCGGGCTCATCTACGACGCTTTTTACCCAGTGGGCGCCGTCGCCGTCCCGGTTGATGTCTACGGCGACGCCGGAGCCGGCGGGGTCGCGCTGAGGGTTGTGCTGCACGCGGAGGGCGGGCCCGTCGGCCAGCCAGGATTTCAGGGAGGCAGCTGACCAGGCGCTGTCCACGATCTGCTCATCTGTGTCTATTTCGGGTGTGGTTGCTTTCCCGTAGACATAAACGCTTCCGCTGCCCTCAGGGCCTTCCTCCCATTTCTCGATGGGAAACGACGCGTAGACCAAGTCCTGGTCGGCGTTCAGCGTGGCGGCCATGCACCTCCTGGGCGCTGGATGTCATGAAAGATGCAGGCCAGAAGGCCGGAGCAGGTGAGAGTTGAGTTTGCAGGTTGCCATGCGCCACATGGCGCCGTGGAATCTTCCCGGCACCGCCGGGAAGCACGTGTAGTACAGGCCGGGTCAGCCGCGGCGCCGGAGAATGATGATGCCGGGGCCGCCCTTGCCGCCGTTCCCGCCGTTGCCGTAGGTCGTGGAGTTCGTGAACACTCCTGCTCCTCCGCCGCCGCCCCCCGCGCCGTAAGAGGTGGATGCGGCGTCGGCGCCGCTCGCCCCGTTGAGGCTGCCGGTGTTTCCCCCGGATGCGCCGGCGGCGCCGCCTGCGGCCGGGGTGCCGGGGGATCCGGCGCCGCCACCTGTCGTCGTTGTTGACGGTCCGCCTGATCCGCCTGCGCCGGAGGCCAGGCCGATGGGCTTGCCGCCGGCGTATCCGCCGAGGGCGCCGGTGCCGCCGGTGTATGCGGCGGTTGAGTTCATCGTCCCGGCGCCGCCCTGGCTCTGGCCCCATGGTGTGGCGTTGGCGTTCGTGGCGGTGGCGGAGCCTCCTCCGCTGGGGTAAGTGATGCCGGAGGTGACGGTGACGATGCCGGAACCGGAGATGGTGGATGCTGTGCCCTGTCCGCCCTGGCCGCCGGTGACGCCGCCCGAACCGGTGCCGGTTGCCCCTGTGCCTTCGGCGCCGCCGGAGCCGACTGTCAGGGCGAGGCTCATGCCGGGTGTCGGGATCGTGATTTCGGCGCGGACCTCGATTGACGCGCTGCCGCCGGGCGCGCCGGAGCAGGCGATGTTCGTGGCTGGTGTGCCGCCGCCTGATCCGCCGGCGCCGCCGCCGACGACGGATGCGTCGATGAGGGCCCAGCCGGCGGGTACGGCCCAGTTGGAGACGGTGCTGGTGAAGATCAGGTCGGCGGCTTGGTAGCCGACTACCTGCCAGTTGGCGCCGTCGGACATGACTTCGAGGCGGTCGCCGCCGGAGAACAGTTTGAAGGGGATGCTGGTGGCGTATCCGCCGATGGTCTGGGTGCCCTGGGCGGTGACTGTGATGATCCCGGCAGGGTCGCCGTAAGTGGTCTTGACGACTGTCTGGGTCATGCCCGCTGATACGACGGTCGCGTCGCCGAGGGTAACCGTGTAGGCGGTTCCGGAGGTAGTGCAGAACGCGGCGGCGGGGACATTCCCGAGGCTCGCTGTGGTGGACGGGGCTGTGACGCCGGGGAGGGTGCCGCCGGCGGTGCCGGGCGGCGCGGCCCAGTGGCCGGCGGCGTTGAGGTAGCTTGACGATCCGCCGGATGGCGGGTCGATGCTCTGGCCCTGGATTTGCGTTACTCGCGGGACAGCCAGGGTGCCGCCGAGGTCCCCGGCGAGGGATATGCCTATCTGGGTCCAGGCAGTGCCGTTGGAGTGGGACAGGGTGTAGGTGTCGGTGGCCCAGTAGTAGCCGACGTAGTTCCAGACTCCTGCGGTGCCGGAAAGTGCCGGGCGGTTCGCTGCGGTGCCGGATTCGAATGTGATGTCGGCCGGCAGCATGATGTCGCGCAGGTAGGTGTTGAAATATGCGAGGCTGCTGGTGGGGACCAGGGTTACGGGGCCGGGGATGACGGGGACGGCGGCTGCGCCGCCGGTGGCGTTGTTGCCCTGGACGTAGCCGCGGACGGAGACGATCATGTTCTGGGCGGGGTTGGCGCTGAACAGCTGGCTGAGGGGGGCTTCCGCGTAGAGCCCGTCGACGACGACGGCCATCTGGTTGCCGGTCTGGCCGGATCCGAAGGTGAACCATGGCTGGCCGCCGTTGGTGTTGTTCCCGGCGGATCCGATGGAGGCGGTGAATTTGAGGTTTTCCAGGACGAGGAGTCCGCGGAAACTGAAGTTGATGTAGTCGCCGAAGGGTGCCTGCTGGGGGAAGCCTGCTATCTGGCCGCCGCCCCAGACGATGTCTTTGATGGAGATGCTTTCCTGGCTGCCGCCGTCGCTGCCCATGAGGAGCCGGGCGGAGTTCTCGTTGCGGAATCCCTGGACGGTGGCCTGGTTGCACTGGGTGATGAATATGTCGGAGGTCCAGCTTTTCTGGATGGATCCGCCGTACCAGGAGAATGTGGTGCCCTGGGCGTAGATGCCGTAATTCCATCCGGCGGAGGCGCAGTCGATGTAGGCGTGATCGAGGATGTTGGCGGGGGTTCCGTTGCCGATCTGGAATGAGGCACCTGTGCCCGCATTGGCAGGCGTGTTGATGACTTCGTTGTAGGAGTGGCAGTTGACGAATTTGGTCTGGGCGACGTCGGGATTGAAGGCCGTGCCGCCGACGTAAAGCAGGGACCCGCCGGATATGGCTGGAGGTCCCTGCGGCGCTGTCGGTGATGCTGCCGTCGTGGTCGCCGAGATAGTGTAACCGGTGTAGGGCGGCCCGCTGGGCGGGTAGAGGGCGCTGATGGTCGCGGTGGCAGGGATGCCGCCGTCAGGCGCGAAGATTCTCTGCCCTATATCGGCAGATACGGCGCTGGCGTCCAGGACGGTGGTGGATCCGCTGGTCCAGGTGCCGACATCCAGCCGGGCGCCGAGGACGGGCATGGGGGCGACGCAGAACCCGTGGGTCATCCAGCCGGCCTGCTGGTCGAGGCCGACGTTAGTGAAGCAGCAGGACTCAGCGGACGCGAATGACTGGGGCGGCTCGACACCGAGGCCCCAGGAGACGTTCGCATTCGCCTGGGTGCGGACTTCGAGGTTCCTGACTTCGGACCAGGCACCCCTGAGGAGGATGCCCCACATTGCGGTGCAGTTGATGTAAATGTTGGTAAGAGCCGGGGATATTCCTTCGAGGACGGTGCCGTGCTGCAGGATTACGGCAGCAGTGGTGCCATCTGTGTCGGTCATGGGAGTGGTGATGACCCATGCGCCTTCGCCGAGAAGGATCTGGCCGCCGGTGCTGCCGAGCGCGTTGATAGCGTTGACGGCGGCGGCGATGGTCAGCTTGGCGGTGCCCCAGGACAGGCCGTCGTTGGTGTCACTGCCGGTGGTGGTGACGTAAATGATGCTGTTGGCGGCGGGTGATTTGACGGCAGCGCTGGTAAGCGCGGCGGCGGTGACGACTTGCTGGACGGTGAATCCGGCCGCATGCGCAACCGGGCCGGTGCCTTCTGCGCCCCTAGTGACAGTCCACGTGGTACCGGACACGTTGGTAACTGCGATGAGCTCAGACAGAGATGCGGGGTCGGCGACGTGGAACTGGGACACGCCAGTGACGGCGGCGGGGAAGGGCCCGGCGGAGGTGGTGGTGACCGTCCACGTCTCTGTGCCGCCGGTTGCGGTGGTGCCGCCGGGGGGTGCGACGGTGCCGGCGGCGTCGTTGGTGTAGATCTCGGTCGCCACCAGTTACCTCCTGTACTACAGGAAGAATCAGCGAGCGTAGAAACAGTAGGTGCCGTTGTTCACGGCCATCGCCGATACCCCTATCAGGGGAGACGGCAGCGGGGACGGCAGCGTCGTGTAGGTGACGTTGCTCTGCAGTGACGTGTAATGGCCGTTGACGAGGGGAATCCCGCCGGTGAGGCCGCAGAGGTTCGTCGCCACGCTGGGGGCCGTGCCGGTCAGGTTCTGCAGGTAGCCGAGAAAATAGTTGCTGCCCGGTGACAGCATGTAACTGCTGGTGAGGGTGCCTTCGACGAATGCTCCCGTCCCGGCGGGCTGGCTGGGGACTGCGGTGGTGAGCACGGTGGTCATGCTGGCGGTCTGCGCTACCAGGACCCCGGATTCAAGGTAGAGGGCCATGCCGGTGAAGTCCCCGCCAGGGGTTGTCCCGGTCCCGGCGGCGGTCAGCCACGTGCCCAGGGTGGTGATTGTCTGGTTCTGCCCGGCGGTGGCTGTTACGAGGACAAGCTGGCCGGCGGGGATGCCGTACTGGATGTTCATTTCGACGGGGCGCTCGGACATGAGGGCGAGGCCGAGTGCTGTGATGGACCATCCGGTGGCGACGGGGTTGGTCTGGGGGGAGAGGATGTACTGGGTCCAGTTGATGGCCTGTCCGGCGCCGAATGCGGTTACGGCACCGTAGGTGACCCATCCGGAGTCGGCGGCGATGGTGCCGTACTGGACGAGTACGCGGGCGTTGGCGACCTGGGATGGCGCGGCCATGTCGGCGGCGCGGGTGAGCTGCCAGGGAGCGGATCCGGAGCCGAGGCTTGTGATGGTGTAGATGCCGTTGTTCGCCGGGCTGGTCTCGTTTTTTACGAGGATCCGGTCGCCGAGGGCGGGAGTGACGCCGTCGATCACGGCGAGGGCAGCGTTTGATGCTGCGGTGAGGACGCCGTTGCTGTAGGTGGCTGGTGCGGGTGTGAGGGGGCTGGTGGTGGCGTAGGCGACGTTGGGTTTCATTCCGCCGCCGCCGCCGAGGACGCTGGCGATGGTGGCCTGCTTGGTGGTGCCCTGCGCGCCGGCGGTGGTATCGGTGACGTCGACGAGGGGGACGACGTCGGCGGGCTGGACGGTGGTGAGTGCCGGGTAGGCGGTGATCTCGGGCACCAGCTCAGCCCCCCCTGCCGGTCAGGTTGTGGTGACGGCCAGGGTGACGGCTGCTGGCGGGTCCAGGCGCACCCCGGCGCCTGCGGAGCTGGTGCTGGGGGTGATGGTCACTGTTGCTGAGCCGGCGCCGACGGGGAGGGTGACGAGGCCGGGGTGTCCGGGGGATGCCTGGCCGGGTGATGCGGCACCGGGAGACGCGGAGCTTCCGCCTGTCGTCTGGGGGAGCTGGGCGTATCCGGCGGGGCCGGGGGTGATGGTGATGATGGCGGTGCCGTAGCCGTAGGGGGCGACGGTGACGGTGCCGGCGGGGATGACGACTGCGCCGGGTGCGCCGGCTCCGGTGAGGGTTCCGGAGGCGGCGACCCGGGCGGAGCCCGCGCCGGATCGGCTGCCGGTGACGGCGATGTTACCGGCGGCGGCACAAGATGCGGGCCAGTAGGTGAGCTGGACGGCGCCGGTGCTGGCGAGGCTGCTGGTGCCGGCGATCTGCCCGGCAGGGCCGGCTGCCATTTTGCCGCCGGCGGCGCCCGCGACGACAGCGGAGCCGTTGATCGCGGCGGAGCCGGCGGCGTGTTTCTGCCCGGCAGGGGCGATGATCCCGGTTGCCCGGAGCGGGGCAGTCCCGGCAGTGGTTTTCCGGCCGGCGGCTGTGGTGCGGCCGGCGGCGGAGATGGCTTCTGCGCTGACTGTTCCGCCAGCAGCGGTCCCTGCGGAGGTTCCGCTGATCGCGGCGGCCGCGGCGGCGTTCTTGTGCGCGGCCGGGTTGATCTGCGACCCGGCGGTGGTTCCGGCGGCTGCCTTAGTGGTGCTGGCGGCAGTCGCCGCGCTGGTGCTGGCGGCGGTGGCAGCAGCCGCGGCGTGCTTCCGCCCTGCTGCTGTCAATGTCGCGGCGGCGGTGACTGCGGCGGCGGCGGCGTTTACTGCCCCGCCGGCGGCGGTGACCGCAGCCGAGGCGGAAACCGCGGCAGCTGCGGCGCTGGTTCTCGGGCCCTCGCCGGCAGTTACCGCGCTGTCAGCAGGGACGGAAACAGCCGCTCCGGCAGTTTTTGTCCCTGCCGCGTCAATCGTTCCGGTGCCGCTGTCCCCGGCGGGCAGGGTTTGCGGCAGATGCCCGACCGGGTTTACCGCCCCGCAGGCGGCGGCAGCAGCGCGGCCGATGGCGGTTTTCGCGCTTTCCACCGCGCTGATGCCGGCGCCGGCTGTGACTGCGGCCGCGCTGTGGCCGTGTTTTGTCCCGGCCGGGGTCTGTGACCCCGTTCCAGCGGCGGCGGATGTGCCGTGGTCGGTTCGCGGGCCTTCCGTCGGCGTGACCCTGGTGCCGGAGGTGATCTGCACCGCTGTGGTGCAGGCCTTGAACCCGGTGACAGCAATCGCTCCGGTACCGGTGATGTCCGGGTCGGCGGAATAACCGTAGACCGCTGTCTTCGTCCCGATGACGGACGAACCCGCAGTGGCGGCAGCGCGGGCGGCTGCGGTACCGGTTCTCGGGCCCTCAGCCGTAGTGACAGTACCGGCACCGGGGAGTCTGGCTATGCTTGTGCCGGTCCGGAAAGCGGCAGAGGCGGCCGCAGCGGTACCGCGTTCTGTGACAGTTCCGGCAGCGTTCTTGTGCCCGGCGGCAGTGACGGACGCTGTGCCAGAGGACAGGACGCTTTCGACGTCGGTGGCTTTGCCGCCGGCGACCATAACCGCCGAGCCGGTGACGGCGGTCGCTGCGGCGCCGGCCGATGCAGCGGTGATGACCGCCGAGGTTGCTGTGACCGCTGACGCGGCGGCGGAGTTCTTGTGCCCGGCTGGGGTGATGCCGCTTGCGGCGGTGGTGACAGGACCGGTGCTGGTGTAGTTCTGGCCGCCGGTGATGATGTCCGAGCCGGCTGCGGTGATACCGGCGGGGCCGGCGGCGTTTTTCGTGCCCGCTGCGGTGATGGTGCCGGTGGCGGGGAGGGGGTAGCCGACAGCGGTCATGATGCCGGTGTCGTCGATCGGGGCGCCGGACTGTCCGTTGATCGGGGCGTCGTACTGGTCGAGGATCGGGGCGTCGTACTGGTCGAGGAGCGCCGGGGCGCCCTCGTCGAGGATTGGCTGGCCGGTCTGGTCGAGGATCGGGCCTGGCGCTTCGCGCATGCCGGGTGGTTCGGATGCGTGCTTGCGGCCGTTGACGGTGACAGCCGCCGCGGAACGGATAGCTGACGGGGCGCCGGGCGCGCCGGCGGCAGTGGTCGCGGAGGCGGCGGTGACGGCCTGGTGCGCTGCGGCGTTTTTGTGCCCGGCCGCGGTGATGCTGCCAGTGGCGGCGGAGGAAGCGGCGGCGGTGTAACTCTGCGTGGTGGCGGCGGCGATAGTGCCGGCGCCGGTGATGGCGGGCGGTACAGGCGGCGGCTGCTGCAGGACTGGCGCACCGGGGGTGAACACGCCGGGGCGGGCGACGCCGGGCAGGGAGGGGTACAGGTAGAAGACAGGCGGGGTGGTGCGTGCGTTCTTGTGACCGGCGGCGGTCAGGGCTGCGGCTGCGGTGACGGCTGCCGGGCCGGAAGCGGCTTTCGGCGGGATGATTGCCCCGGTGCCGGTGACCGGGGCGGCGGTGCCGGCGGCGGTTTTCGTGCCGGTGACGGTGATCGCTGCGGCGGCGGTGACCGCTGAAGGGACAGTGACAGTGCCTGCCGCTGTCATGCCGGTGACGGCGGTGATGCCTGCTGTCCCGGCGGTGGTCTTGTGCCCGGTCGCGGTGGCGCCGGCGTCGGTGGCGATGGCAGAGTTCGGGGTCTGGGGGATGCCGGGCCCGGGGTCGCCGGGGGTGAGCATGCCGGGCCAGGCGGTGCCGGGGGTGGACGGCCACCAGCCGGTGTACGGACCTGTGACGTGCTTGGTTCCGGCGGCGGCCGTCTTTCCGCCGCCGGTGATGGCGGATGTCAGGGAAGGTGACTGGGCCGGGCTGACGGCGACCTGAGCGGCGGTGCCGGCTATGGCTGTTGTTCCGGCGGCGGTACGGGTTCCTGCGGCGGCGGCATCACCTGCGGCGCTGGCGGATGCTGCTGCCGTGCCGGTCCTGGAACCTTCCGGGGCGGCGGTGCTGGTCCCGGCCGACGCGGTGGCTCTGGCGGTACGCTTGGCGCCTGCGGCGGTGATCGCGCCTGTGCCGGCGGCGGCAGACGGCGCGGCGGAAGCCGCTGGGGCGGCGGTTGCCGTGGCCGTGCCGCGGATGCCTGGGCTGCTGCTGCTGGTTCTGGTGCCGGCGGGGCGGGCGGCGGCATCACCTGCGGCGGTGACGGTGGCTGCAGTGTTCTTGTGCCCGGCTGCGGTGATGGCGGCGGTGCCGCCGGCTGCGGCCGGGGACGTGGTGCCTGCGGCGGCGGCCTGTGCGGCCGTGCCGGTGACGCGCTGGATGACAGCCGAGTTCCTGGTGCCGGCAGGTGCGGTAACACCGGCTGCGGTGACACGGGCAGTTCCGGCGGCGGTTCTGGTACCGGCCGCAGTCAGCGCCCCTGCCGCTGCGGCGGCGACCGCGGCGGCGGAGGTGAAGTGCTCGCCGATGGTGCCGGTGCCGGATGCCGTGACGGGCCCGGTGCTGGTCCTGGTGCCCTGGCCGGCGGCTGCTGCGGCGCTGCGGATCGAGGCGGCGCCGCGGGCGTTTTTCGCCGCAGCCGGGGTGATAGCGGCGGTGCCGGCGATGTCCGGGTCGGCGGAATAACCGTAGACCGCTGTCTTCGTCCCGGCAGCGGTTGTATCAGCCGTCGCAGCGGCAGTACCGGGCGCAGTACTGGTTCTCGGGCCCTCAGCAGGAACGGTACGCGCGGAGGCAGCAGCGGCGGCAGCGTTGCTGGCGGTTTTCGTCCCCGCCGGCGCGGCGCCCGTGTTCCCGGCGGCGTGTGCCGTGCCGGTCGTTCCCTTGCCGCCTGCGGCGGACTGGCTGCCAGCTCCGGCGGCACCGGCTGTTCCGGCAGTGTTCTTGACGCCGGCGGCGGTGATGCTGCCGGTCCCGGCGGCGCCTGCCGGGACCTGAAGCGTTGCCGGTGTCCACGCTACCGTCCACGGCGGGAACGGCGCGAACGGTTCCCCGCCGGGCTGGCCGGGCTGGATGCCGGGTTCGTATTCGAGCGGTGACACCGGGGCGCCGCCGCCGGGGACGAGTTCCGCGCCGCCGTACAGCGACGTGTATGTCGCCGTGTAATAGTCTGGCGGCGGCGGCGGCGGGGGGATCGTTGTGATGGTCCACGGGATCGCCGGGGTGAACGGCTCGGCGACTGGCAGGCCCGGGTATGCGCCAGGATTGCGCTGCGGGGGGATCTCGGGTGCCGGCGGCGGCAGGGATGGTGGTGTCTGGGTGATCTGTACGTCGAGCCAGTAGTTGGCGCTCTCGATGTGCGCCGGGAAGTACGGCGAGGTGGACGGCTCGTTGTAGGTGCCCTGCGCCCCGCCGACTGCTGCTGAGGCTGACGGGGCAGTCAGCGGCCCCTGCACGACGCCGGAGGTCCAGTCGGGGTCGGTCGAAGAGTAGCCAGTGCCGGTGCCTGTGTACCGGACGGACGCGACATAGGTGGTGCCGACGGCCAGCGTGACCGGTGCTACGGAAGTGAAATTCCAGATCCCGGCAGTCGCGGAGCTCGCGGTGACCGGGCCGGCCAGCGCTGACGCCGGTGACGGTGCCGTGCCGGTGGTGGTGGACCACAGCCGGAACGTGTAGTTCGAGGCGGTGGTGGTCTGCCCTGACCCGGCAACCCACCAGTACCAGCCGGTGAACGTGCAGCCAGGCTGGGTGACGTAAAACTGGACGCCCAGGTCGACAGTGTGGACGTCGGAGGCACCGGCTGCCGGGCCGCTGGTGGAAGGCCAGAGCCTGTACGTGGCCAAGGCCTGCCCCCTACCTCAGCGGGCAGGCACCGGATCGGGGACCCGGGCAGCTAGAAAAGCACCCACTGGGTCTGCAGAGCCCCGGCGTTCGAATAGGTCACCGTGTAGGACTTCCCGGCGGGGACCGGGACGGGCACCCACGTGTTCTGCGGCACGGACGCGAACGCGGTGATCGCCGTCGAGGTGCCGGCGGGGTTGCTGACGGCGATGCTGGTAATTCCCGCCGCGCCAGTGGACCGGACGTAAACGGTTGCGTCCCGGTAATACCAGTTCGGCTGCGTGGTGCCGCTTCCCGGCGCGGCGGGCGCGCCGCTGGTCTGCACGCCGGCGAGGGCAGAGTTGTCAAGGCAGACTATCTTGAAGCCGTTGCCGCCGTTTGACAGCGCCGCAGCGGCGTAGCCGGGCGTGCCGCTGCCCAGTGTCCGCAGGCCGATGTACCCGGTGCCGTGGTTTCCGGGGTCGTACACGTCGACGTAACAGGACTCAGTGTCCAGGGTGTCGATGTCCATGCCGACTGCCGAATCACCGGCCAGGATGGCGGCGGCGGCGTAACTGCCCTCGCAGGAAACGTATTTGATCCGCATGGCGTGCGGCATGGCAATCCCGCCGGTGTAGGCCAGGATTCCGTAGTAACAGTAGATTGCGCGGATCGTGTCCACGGAGGCATGCTCGGATGGCATGAATCCGTTGTAGATGCCTTCGCAGGAGTAGTAGAGGACGTCACAGCGGTCGTTGTTTCCGGTGACGGGCATTTTCAGGCCGCATGGCCACGTGTTGGTGAGGCTGGCGTAGCCGCTGATCGATCCGACTGTGCCGACACCGGATCCGTACATGTTCGGGTAAATCGTCGGCGTCCCGTATGTCGGGGTAGTCACGCCCTGAATGTTGACGACGGCCATGGCCATGCATGACCCGTTGATCACGGTTGCCTCGGCGCAGCCGAAGAAGTCGAACCCGCCGATCGTGGAGTTGAACGGCACGAGCAGCTGGATGCCGTCGACCACGGGCATCATGTTGGAGAACAAGCCGAGGTCCCCGCCGAACGCCGGTCCCGGGTTGGTGGCGGCGGCGTTGTAGTAAGGTCCGCCGATCATCGATGAGGGCCCGTAGGTGGCGTTACTGGTGCCGGCGGTGGACAGGCACATGAGCACGGCACCGGTTGTCTGCGGCACGGTCTGTGCCCAGTGAACGAGAGCCTGGTCTATGCCCTTGGTGCGGGATGTGAAGACGAGGATGACTTTCTCGCTGGTCGGCGGGGCGAACGGCAGGGGGATCTGCGCGTTCCCGTATGTTGTGGTGCCCGCGCCGGTCTGCGGGGCGGCCGCGACACCGTACAGCACCGAGTCGAAGATTATCTCGGCGTAACTGCCCTGGTTCGCGACGCTGGACGCGTACTGGTAGGCGGCAGTGACGGCGGCGTTAATCGCAGCGGTGTCGTCGGTGGCCCAGGCGACGATCACTGTCGGGGTGGTCCCGGTGGTCGGCGTGGGCGTCGGCGACGGGGACTGCAGGGTTACCTGCGTGGCCGATATGACTCCGGAGATCGTTGTCGCGAACGGCGTGAAGTTCGGGTTCCCGCCTGTTGATCCGGTTGAGATCAGGATGCTCTTTCCCGCGTCGGCGGTGGTGAACGGATGCGATGTCGCGCAGGTCAGCGTCCCCAGGCTGCCCGAGAGGATAACACCGTCAGTGACGACCTTGCCGTCGCCTTTCGCCCCGTACGCAGAGACGGGGAACTGCCATGGCGCGTTCACGCCCGCCGAGGGCAGCCACCCGGCCATCGACTCCAGCGCCGGGATCGCGGTGGCGTTAGCGCCGGCGACAGTGACGGGGGTGGTGATCTGCCCGGCCGGGCCGCCGCCGTTCTGCGCGGCGATCGTCGCCAGCAAAGCCAGCGTGTCATACGTACTGTTGTGATCCGGCGTATGATTCGGCGCGCCGATATACTGCGAATCAGCAGGGATCGGGATAACAGGCACGGCGACCCCCGGATTCCCTTTAGCCGATCAGCTCGACATTCAGATGGTTACAGGCAATCGACGGCGACCCGGTCGTCGCCGAGAACGTCGCCCCGATCTGCAGGTTCTGCGGCACATTCGTCGTGAACGTCACCGTCTTGAGCAGGAACGTCGCCGGGACCGCCTGCGGCGCGTTATACGTCGTCAGGGTCGCCGGCATGAACAGCAGCCCCTGAAGCTCAATCGACCCCGCCGCCGGAGTGGTGACATTCGACAGCGCCCGGACTTCGCCTTCCAGCTCCAGCCACCACGGCCACGACGTCCCCGACGAGGTCGGAGAGAAGGCATTCGACACTGCCAGCGCTGCGCCCGCGGTGATCGCCGTGTTCAGCGGCGTCAGATATGCGCCCAGGATCAGCGTCGGCACGGTAGAGCCGGTGGTGATCCACCCGAATGCGGTGATGTGCAGGCGGGTGCCGAGTTCCCAGATCGCGGGGATGGTGACCGGGGGGACGGGAGAGATGTCGGTGAGGACTGCAGTGTTGTTGGTGGGTCCGTCGCTGTAGCCGAGCGGCGGTACGGGGGCCCGCCAGTATGTACGAGCACCCATAGTAACTCCCTGAACCTGATAGAATTACTGAACACATTAAGCCCCGCACCTGCTGTAACAGGCCGGGGCACGGCCGACTAGGTAGGAGTCGACATGAACGACG
>Ga0335079_10005525_pt1 | contig 14471 bp, 13 predicted proteins | sample Lox_Sample_33_FD_206719 | JGI IMG/M metagenome (GOLD analysis project Ga0335079, IMG submission 206719) | Soil microbial communities from Loxahatchee National Wildlife Refuge, Florida, United States - Lox_Sample_3.3 | ecosystem: Environmental > Terrestrial > Soil > Wetlands | place: USA...
TGTATGTGCGGCGCTTCGATGAGTCCCTTGCCGCATTTGAGACGGCGCTGCGGCTCAATCCCAGTTTCTCGCTGGCCCAAGGCTATTACGGGCTTACGCTGTGCTATTGCGGGCGGTGGGAAGAGGGCGCTTTGGCGGCGGAGCGCGCCCTGCGCCTGAGCCCGCGCGATCCGTTTTCGGCAGCTTATTATGGCATTGCCAGCTACGCGCAGTTCGTGGGTCGTAACTATGATGAGGCGATGCGGCTTGCACGCCAGGGGATCCAGCGCGCCGATTTCGTTGGCGCACACCGTGTTTTGACGGCCGCCGCCGCCATGGCCGGACAGCGCGATACTGCCGCAGCTGCGCTCCGCGAGCTGCGCCGCGTCCAGCCAAACATCTCACTGGCGTGGATCGCCGGCCAAATACCAACTAAACACGATGCCGAACGGGAGCACTACCTGGAAGCCTTCCGTCGAGCAGGTCTGGATTAGCATTGGTAGTGAGGGAATCGTGGCCTCCTGACCCCCCGTTAGGGCTCGGCCCGGGCTTGGTTTGCCGCCGAGAGAGCCGGTACGTTGAGCCGCTGAACGGCGTCTGCGAGCGTCTTCTTGACGCAAGCGGCAAAGGACCACCGATAGGTGGCAGAGACGTCATCCCACAGCTGACGACAAAGATGCTCAGCTTTGCTGTTCAGCCGCTTGTGCGCCGCACGAACGCCTTCCGCAGTAGAGAGGTCCAGGTCAGACAGCGAAACTGCTGATTCCAGCGTATGGGGAGTGCGTGCGCCGGGCGGGTCGGCGAATACCACCAGGGGCGCAATTGCAGTAAGGGCGACGTAACCTGTGACGATGATCGCATTCGATGAGCGGCGGCGAAGATGTGTTTGAACGTTCAATGGGCATCTCCTTTCGTGACCGGGTCACACAGGGGGCTGCGTCCGGTGAAGGAAACGTGCCTGCTGGGAAGTCGCGGCGTCTTGAGGAAGCGCTGAATTCGGCCTGTAGGAGTGCCGAAGATGCGCTGAACTCGGCGGCTGAAGTGAAGCCGCCCGCCAGCGGGGCGCGGCCGGTTACCATGCTACGAGCGAGCAGGGCGAATAAGACCATCCATTAATCAATGGCTTCCGGAGAGATGCGGCCGCTAAGGCCGCCGGACAACTCGGTCATCTGGATCGGCGCCTGGCGCGTCGATCCCGAGCTTGACGAGATCTCCAGGGACGGCCAGACAACCAAGCTCGAGCCGAAACTGATGCGGCTCCTGCTGCATCTTGCCCAGCACGCGGGTCAGGTGGTAGGCGTCGAGCAGCTATTGGATGAGGTGTGGAAGGACGTTGTCGTCACACCCGACTCGGTCTATCACGCGGTGGCCGCTCTCAGGCGGGCACTTGGGGACAATAGCAAGGAGCCCTCATACATCGCCAATGTGATGCGCCGCGGCCATCGGCTGATCGCGCCCGTCGTTGCGCTGCGCACAGCCGAAGCGCCCGCGCTGCCGCTGCACCCCGCGCACTCCGCTGCCGAGGATCAGGCCGTGAAGCGCGTGCTCGAACAGCCACAGAGTCAATCCATCCGCAGGCTTATCGGGCGCCGGTTTGATATCGCAATCATTGCCGTGCTCGCTGTAGTGCTGGCGTACTTGATCGCGGACAAACTCTGGATCTCGAGACGCGTCTCAGTGGTTCGGCCTGCCGCACCGTTGGCGCACTCAATCGCGGTGCTGCCGTTCGTCGACATGAGCGAGAAGCACGACCAGGAGTATTTCGCCGATGGCATGGCCGAGGAGGTCCTGAATCTGCTCGTGAAAATCCCTGGACTCAGAGTAGTCGGCCGCACTTCGTCATTTGCATTTAAGGGAAAGCAGGCGGATCTGCCTTCAATCGGAACGGCTCTCGGAATGGCGTACTTGGTCGAGGGGAGCGTTCGGCGCTCCAACGACCGCATTCGAGTCACAGCTCAGCTGCTCAATGCGCAGGATGATTTGCAAGAAGTGTTCGCGAAAGCGACTCCGTGCTCAGCGCGTTGAGGCAGAACGGGGCAGGTACCGATGACGTGCCCTTACCGAAACACGAGCGTGTCACCCTGCAATACGCATTCATCGGGCGGCCCGTATTGTTTCCAGTAGTCGATCAGCTTCAAGCCTTGCACGAGCTGCTGGAAGCGTGGGTCCTGACGCAAGGGCAGGAGCTCAGGAAGCCAGATCCACGGCAGAAAGAGCCCCAGTGTTTTTAGAGACACGGCGTGGCGCCGCACCCGGTCGAGAAATCCATAGGCACGGTCAAGCTCCCCCAGCATCGTGTACCAGGCAAGGACGTGCATGCTCAACTCGGGGCCGATCTGCTCGGGGGGCACGGCGCTCGAAAATGCAACGAGCGCCTTAAGGGCGGTCGACCGCCCTTGCCCACCTGACAGGGCTGCATGAATAGCTCTTATGACATCGGCTCCGCCTGCGGCTGCCGGCGCAGGCGCCAGCCGAACTCCCAGGTCTTGCGCTGCACGCATGGCGTCGTCGCGTCGTCCGAGGCGCAGCGCCGCGTAGGCCCTGACCACAGGCAACGGTCCTGCGTACCTCGGCATGCCGAGATCGACGGCGAGCTCAGCGTAATCGAGCGCCTGTTGCGTGGCATTCGACGCAAGCGGCAGCGTGAGAGTTGCCGCGGCCAACAGCGTCGGAATGTACGGCACGGCAGGTACTTCGTGATAGTGCCCGCGAAGATGGCGCACGGTGCTCTGTATATGACCCACGGAGGCCGGGAGGTGAAGGCGCGCGAAATGTGAGTTGAGCATATCGCTGCGGTGTCCGAGCTCCTGCGCCGCCCGGAGCTGACGTTCCGCGCGCAACCACGCGCCCCGACGTGCATACACCAGACCAAGTGCGGCATGCGCCTCACCACTGTCCGGATCCAGGGCGAGGGCGGTTTCGGCCGCGCGCTCTGCCTCTTCAATGGCGTCGGGCAGCCCCCACATCGAAACGTAGACGCTCACCATTGCGCTTGCGGCAAAAGCGTCGGCGAACTTCGGATCCACTTCGGTAGCTCGCCGGAGCACCTCGACAGCTTTCTGATGAGACTGCGCCGTCATGAGGTACCCCATGGAAAGCCCCTGGAGATACAGCTCATAGGCCGCCGGGTCACTCGTTGGGGGGACGCGCCGTGCAGGCGGCCGAAGTACGACGTTCATCTGCAAGCAGAGCGATTCCACGATCGCGCTCGCAATCTCGTCCTGTAGCCTGAAGATATCGCGAAACTGCCGTTCGTAGCTATGCGACCAGAAGTGATAGCCGCTCGTTGCATCGATTAGCTGTGCCGTCACCCGGATGAGCTCGCCTGCGCTTCGTACGCTCCCCTCGAGCACGGCGGCGACGCCGAGATCCCGAGCGATGTCACGGACGTGGAGATTCTTGCCTTTGTAGGCGAACGACGAGGTGCGAGCCGGCACCTTGAGTCCAGGTACGCGGCTCAGCAAGTGGATCAACTCGTCCGCCATGCCATCGCCGAAGTATTCTTTTTCGGGGTCACCGCTCAGGTTCGCGAACGGTAATACCGCCACGGATGGACCGGGTACGCTTGCCGCGACGTCCGTCGCGATGACCTTCGCGCCATTTGCACTCCGCACGTCCGCCACAAAGCGATAGCCGCGGCGCGGCACCGTAACAATGAACTGACGACCCCGCACGCCATGACCCAGCGCATGGCGCAGCGTCGAGAGGTGCTGGCTGAGGTTGTTCTCCTCGACGACGACGTTCGGCCAGACGGCCTGCATGAGCGCCGCTTTGTCGATGAGCTCGCCCGGGTGTTGGGCAAAATAGACGAGCAGATCGAATGCGCGCGCCTTGAGCGGGACGACCGAACCGGCGCAGGTCAGCTGTTGCCGGCTCGGGTCGAGACGGAAATCACCGAACTCGTAGACGGTCTGTTCCGCTGCCACGGCTCGAATCACGGCAATTCACGATGATTCACGGGGAGGCAAGGACTATTCCCGCGCACCAGGTGATTCTACGCCCCACGCCTTCTGGCAGTCATCCGCTGCGGAGCGCAAATCCCATGATTGCATCAGACTTCCATCAGCCCGTGCGCCGCGACTTTCCCGCAATCGTGCGCTTCGGCGCCCATATTCCACTGGTTGGAATTGGCGTACCACTGGCGAAAGTGCTGGAGCTCGCGGGCGTATGGCCCCGGGCAATGTTCAGGGCGTTTCGTCGCGGTATTCAGGATTCATGTTTCGCCGACTACCGGCCCACGGGTCGTGACGTCTTTGCATGTGTTGGTTTCAAGAGCGGCACAACCTGGTTGCTCCAGATTGCCGTACAGATCGCCTATCTGGGACAGGCCGAATTCGACAACATTCACTCCGTGGTCGCCTGGCCCGATGCGGCAGCGCCGTTCCGCGGACGCATAATACCTCTGGCGAACGACTCCCCTGCTCGACGCGCGCCGACGGGATTGCGGATTATCAAGACGCACCTCGAGCAGCAGCTGGTCCCATACTCTTCCGCAGCGCGCTACCTGGTTATGGTGCGCGATCCCAAGGACGTCATCGTATCGGGGTACCACTTCATTCGGTCACTCCTGCTTGGGCCCCTGATGCCGAGCGTCCGTCACTGGGTGGAATTGAGCCTCGCGGGTGATCTGCCATCGGGGTCGTGGGCACGGCACGTAGCGAGTTATTGGCGAATACGCAATGCCCCAAATGTGTTGTTTTTGACGTATGAGGACCTCAGTTCAAATCCCGGGGGAACGATCCGGCAAATCGCGCATTTTATGAACGTGGATCTCGGCACAGCGCAGCTCGAGGCAGTGATGCGAGCGGCGACATTCGCGGAGATGCGCAGGCTCCATGACAGGTTTGATCCGGGGAGAGTGGTTCCCTGGGGCAGGTCTCATTCGATGCTGCGAAGCGGCAGGCCCGGGAAGGCCGACGAACTGCTGAGCCCGAAGCTGCGACAGCTGATCGATGAGCATTCGCGGGCCGCGCTGCGGAGCTTGAAGTGTGACTTCCCGTACGATCTGGCGTATGTCAAGGGCGAATCAGTTCTCCCGATATGTGGTGGGCATTGAAAAATTATCCAACGTGAGGCGTGTGCGGACGCGCGCAGACTCTGGACCCCGAATTCGTGGGGCCCTCAACTGGTGAAATCGCTTTCGAGTCAGTATTCCAACACCTTGGTCGGGCTCCTCCTCACGGTCCCCAATCTTCTGGGATTGGCGGCGATGATCGCCGTCTCGCGCAGCTCCGATCGCAGACTTGAGCGCCGATACCACGTTGCAATTCCGGCGCTGGTAAGCACGGCGGCGCTGCTTCTGCTCGGCGCCAGTCCTTCGCCATTCTGCGCGTTGACGCTGCTGTGTTTATTGGCTGCAGGTGTCTTCAGCTGTCTTGGTCCTTTTTGGGCGCTGCCGAGCGAGTTTCTCGCCGGATACTCGGCTGCGGCCGGCATCGCGCTAATCAATTCGGTCGGAAACCTGGGTGGCTTTGTCGCTCCTGTTGCAATCGGCTTCGCTATTGAGCGGTCCGGAATGCTATCTGCGGGCTTTGCGCTTGCGGCACTCCCCGTGCTCGGGGCAGCGATACTTGTGTTGCTGCTCCGGAAGAAAGTACGACGGCTGGCACAGGTAACGCGCAGAGACTGAAGACCTTCGGGGTCTCTCCCGTTGCGACAAGTAAGAAATCAATTGCTGAATTCACGGCCATCCGGTCGCGGCGATCGCGAACCAGAGCCTGAACGTCGCCATGGCGATGCTATACAGTGCTCGATTCCGTCTTCATCATTCCTGCGAGTCAGGCTGTTTGTGAGGCAAGTGTGACCGTCAAAACGCGTCAAGCAGATCCCCTGTATTCCCCCGTCAAACCCTACCGCAGCGGATACCTTCGGGTGGACGCGATTCATCGCATCTATTTCGAAGAAAGCGGCAATCCGAACGGGAAGCCCGCGGTATTCCTGCATGGGGGCCCCGGCGGTGGCACGGAACCCAGAATGCGTCGCTTTTTCAACCCGAAGAAATATCGCATCGTGCTCTTCGATCAGCGCGGTTGCGGTCGCAGCCGGCCGCACGGGAGTTTGGTAGACAACACCACGTGGCACCTGGTCAGCGACATAGAAGCGCTACGCACCCGGCTGATGATCGAGCGGTGGCTGGTATTCGGAGGGTCGTGGGGATCAACGTTGGCCCTTGCTTACGCAGAGAAACACCCGGGCCGCGTCACCGAACTGGTTCTCAGGGGAATCTTCCTGGCCCGTCGCTCTGAGATCGATTGGTTCTACCAGAGCCCGGACGGGACGGCATCGCTTTACCCCGATCAGTGGGAGGCATTCGTCGCGCCCATTCCGCTAGACGAGCGCCGCAGCATGGTTCGGGCCTACTACAAGCGACTCACAAGTTCCAACAAGAAAACCGCCGTTCGCGCTGCACGAGCTTGGTCGATTTGGGAGGCCGCGACGAGTCATCTGCGCACCGATCCTGACGAGGTCGCGAAGTGGAGCCGACCGCGCCAAGCGACCGCCGTGGCGCGCATTGAGTGCCACTATTTTCTCCACAGAGGGTTCTTTCGCAGGGACGGCCAGCTCCTCGACGAGCTGCCACGAATCCGGAGAATTCCTGCGGTCATCGTCCAGGGCCGCTATGACGTTATCTGTCCGATGCGCAGCGCTTGGGATCTGCACCGCGCTTGGCCCGAGGCGGAGCTAAGGGTGGTAGATGACGCTGGCCATTCTGCCTTCGAGCCCGGTACCGCCCGCGAGCTCGTGCGCGCGACGGATAAATTCAGCCGGACTTCGCGACCATATGCGTAAACAATCGAAGCCCCGAAGGCCAATCTCTGCCCCCGCTCGGCGTTTCCCGCCAGCACCTGCCCGCGGCCCGGATTTGGCTAATGGGTTGTTTTTGGGTGATGCTTGCTTGACGCTGAAGGCGATCTTCGTTCCGCCAGGGGGCAACGCCGCGCGGAGCAAAGGCACCGAGCGGTGATGGAGGTAAGTCGTGCCGGCCCTTATGTACGGGTTCTTTGCGTGTTACGCAGTGACGGGCAAGTGTGACCTGCGCATCGATAAAGAGGGTCGCGACATCTCAGTCTTCGCATCGTTGGAGGACTGCCAGCGGTTCGGGTTTGCTTTCGCTCGCCAACCGCCGGACAAGCAAGGAAAGTGGACGGTAGACGAGGCTCACTATTATCAGTGTTTTGGCCTGACGCCGGTGCCGTCGGCGGCGCTGGCGCCGCCTTCTGAAGCATCGCGGCCTGTGTACAGGACCACGGCCGAGGCGCTGCAGCGCGACTTCCAAACGAACCCCGACGCCCTCACGCGAAAAATCGGCGCTGCGATTATCGAGGTCAGCGGAACCGTCGATAACGTCTCCGTTGCGGACGGCGCCGCGCTACAGTTGTCTGGTGACTCCTGGGATGTCACTGCATGGCTCACGCAAGACGGAATCACGGCCACCAGAGGGATCGCAAAACGTAACCGTGTCACGCTGCGTTGCGACAGGATTGGGACGCTGGTAGCCGCCTCGGGCAGACGCCCGGCTGTCATCGAAGTTCGCGACTGCAAACCGGTCAACCCCGGTGGCTAGGAGCCCGCCGCGGGACTACGAAGGCGGGTCGCGATGCCGTCGCTACGGCGTCGTCGCTGATCGGGTGAGATAGGCAACGAGTGACGCCAGGTCGGCGTCGTCGATTTCCGTCTTGCGGAAGAACGGCATCGAGTAGACGCCCTGCCGCACGATCGTCCTGATGAAGGGCGCCGTGAGGTCGTTGCGCTGCTCGAGCGCTCCTGGCTTCGTGCCGTGGTACAGCGTGTCGAGGGCCTGGGTTCCCGGATGTCCTGGTCCCGGCGCGTGACACGGCGCGCACCACTTGTCAAAGATCTTGTGACCCGGTGAGTCAGCCGCGAAAGCACCAGTCGGAAGCACGGGCAGCAGCACGAGAACAAACAGTCGGTGGTTCACAGGGCTGTCTCCGCAGTCATCGGCATCGTGTGCCGTGCGATCGGCATCAGCGTCCAGCTGTAGAGCGCGCCGTCGGCGATCATGTCCGGCACGAGGCGTGCCTGCGAGCATGCGAGCGGACGGGGAGTGACCGGAAGCCGCAGGCTCGTCGACACGGCGGCGCTTCCCCAGCCTTCGAGCCGCGCGCAGACCGCGAGCCGATTGAGCATGCACTCTGGTCCGCGCACCCATCGCGCGTCCTCTCCATCGACAAGGTGGCGAGCGAGGAAAACCGTGCGCAGTCCCCAGTCGTAGGCAAAGCGCTCGATGTAGAAGAGCGACGTCGCGCTGGTGAATCCGGCCAGTGCCTTGATCGCCTGGCGACGCCAATCGTGCAGCAGCGTCCGGTACAGGATGGGCGCGACATCGGCACCGGCATCGAGCACCCGCACACCAGCCCCGATAGCCGCCCGCGCGAGTTCATCACGTCCGCTGCTGCGCGCATCGACGAGCAAAGTCGCGACGGGTGCCAGGTCTGCATCCGGGTGAGTACCCGGTCGCACGAAGACGCCGCGGGCACTCGCCGCCGTTGCAAGTGCAGCCCATCCCTCGAGCAGGCTTCTGCGCGTCAGCATGGGCGTCCCTCACTTGCTCCGCTTCGGTGGGTCACTGAGGAGGCCTCGGCCGCAGATGCCGCGGCCAGACTCCGTACCGCCCGGGCGACATGATGCCGTTGGGATCGACTGCGTCCTTGAGCGTCTCGTGGAAATGCAGCAGCGCATGGTTGTTGAATGAGTACGTGCTCATGATGAGGTCCTGGTATGCCGGTGCGGCACGGTACTCGCCAAAGCCCGCTTTGGCGGCAAGTCGCACAAGGTCCATGAGCGCCGTTCGCGACTTGGCATTCTCGGCCCGATCGCGACTCGTCGGCCAAAGGAAGATGAACATCAGTGCGCGGTGCCAGAAGAAATATGGGATCGAGTACAGCGGCACGCCGATGCCGTGCTGCCGGCGCGCCTCGGCGAACACGCGATTCGCCGCAAAGATCGCCTCGCCCGAGCGTGGAATGATCGGCGAGAACCCCTGGTGGCCATAATGCTCGCCCGGGCTTTGCTCGCTGCGGGAGATTCGGCTCCAAATCGAGAGCGCAGGAATGCCGAACTCGGCCTTCGGCACCTGCGCCTTCTGCGCCTCGGTGAGTGGCAGCCGGATCAGCGTGCCGTCGGTGAAGGTCGCGCCCCGGATTTGCGCAAAGCGCTCTTTGGAGAATTCCCACTGCAGGGGAACCGTGCGCGCGGGTCCGTAGAATTTGATCCTCAGGGTCCATACCGGCCGCTTGCGGCGCGCGCCCGACGCCTCGAGCGGTTCCGCGTTACCGTCGATGGCCTGCTCGACCAGCGCGCGCACTTCGGCCGTGTCGGAGGCGGCTTCGGCGTCGGCTGTGATCCCCATGGCCGGGGACCAGAGCTCGGGCATGCCGTTCGTGATTGAGCTGTTCTCGAGGTAGTTGAGCGTGTCGATCAACGGGATCAAGTCGGCATACCGCGCCACCGAAACAGTGCCCGTGAGGTACGCCTCAGGCTGCGGCATGAGCCAGAATCCCATCTTGGTGACGATTCCCAAGCTGGATTGCGAGAACAGCCCGTCGACCCACGGACCGAAGCTCCACTTGAACTCCTGCCAGCTCTTCGACCCCGGCAGCGCACCCATCCCGGTGCGCATCAGTTCACCGTTTGGCAGCACGACCTCCATGCCGCAGTGCGAGTCGAAGTGCATCCGAAAGGCGGGCATGGTGTATCCGCCGCCGCGGTCGAGCGAGTTGCCGATCGGGCTGCCCCAACCCGGATCGGGCACGTCGAGCCAGACCTTGAGGCCGCGCTCCTGGATGTACTGGTACAGGTCGAAATAGCTGACGCCGGGCTCGAGCAGCGCCGAGGCGTTGCGCTCGTTGACCTCGAGCACCCTGTTCATACGCTTGAGATCGACGACCACGCTGCCCGTGTAGGTAGGTGCGGAGCCGCCGTACCCGAGGTCGCGCCCGGTCGAGATCGGATAAAGCGGGATGCGGAACCGGTTGGCGATGCGCACGATGTCCTGCACCTGTCCGACCCGGTCTGGCGCGACCGCGGCCGAGGCCCGCCGTTCCTCTGCCTCGCCCCAGTAGGGCGAGAACGCGTCGCGATAGAGATCGAGGTCCTCATCGCCGGTGAACAGCCAGCGGCGGCCGACGACGGACTCGAACTGCCCGAGCGCGGTTGCGAAGTCCTGGTCACTGACGCCGGGTGGCTTGCGCATGATTGTTATCTCCCCTCGGGTGTCCCGTTGCCTTGGCTGGGTAATGCAACGCCGAGGGTTTGTCAACGCGACCGCGCGGCCTCTCCGCTACTCACACGGTTACGACGATCTTGCCGATCTGTTGGTTAGACTCGAGATAACGATGGGCCGCGACGAGTTGCGAGAACGGGAAGGTCTTTGCGATCACCGGCCGCAGGTGACCGGAGGCGAGTCCTTGCAGGATCAGCGCGCGGTTGCGCGCGAAGCGCTCGGGCCGGTTCCAGATCGAAGAGGCGACCCAGCCTCTGATGCTCAGACCCTTGAGCGCCGCGGGCCAGTGCGGGTACGGCGTCGGCTTACCGCTCAGGCCACCATAAATAAAAATGACGCCTTCCTCGGCAGCTGCCAGTGCGAGTTTTTCGATGTCCGGACCGCCCACGGGATCGAAGATGATGCGTGCACCCTTCCCGCCGGTGATCCGCTCAACCTCTGCGACCAGGTCGGTCTCCTCGGTGGCGATCACGTGCCTGGCGCCCAACTGCTGGAGCGCCAGCGCTTTTGCGTTCGTCCGCGTGGCAGCGATCGGCACCGCGCCGGCCCAGTTGGCCAACTGAATCGCCGCAAGGCCAACACTGCTGGAGGCGGCACGAATGATGACGTAATCACCAATCGCCGCATGTGCAATCTCGACGATCGCAAGCGCGGTGAAGTACTGCATCCATATCGAGGCCGCCTCGACTGTGGTCAGACCAGGTGGCGGCCTCAGCAGGCTGCGTGCCGGCACAATTGCGCGCTCCGCGTAGATACCGTATTCACCGAGCCTGAAGTTGGGCAACACACAGACGCGTTCGCCGACCGCAAAGCCTTCCACGCCCTGACCGCATGCCTCTATCAGTCCCACGCCCTCGTACCCGAGCAGCGCGGGGAACTTCGGGGTTACTGGATACGCGCCAGCGCGAAACGCCGCTTCTGCGCGATTCAGGCCAATCGCTTCGATCTTCACACGGACTTCGGCCGGACCGGGTTCGCCGACGTCCAGCTCGTCGAACCGAAGCTCCTCGGGTCCCCCGTGCTGATATATCCGCACCACTTTGTCCATAAGTGCTCAAACCTCACCAACTTCCAAAGTTGTATCTTGTGCGGTACTCCAGCGCCAGCACCACGCCGAGGAGCAGCAAACCGAGCGGAAAGTGCTGCCGGTCGAAACCGACGGCTTCTCGCTGCGCAGATCAACGCGCTCTCGAGGCAAGCTCGGCAGAACCACCGCTTTGATTGTCGAATGCCTAGTTATTGACATCATGTCATTAACTAGTCTAATGTCGAGACATGTCCTATATCGTCGAACGGCGTGAGGAGGAGAAAGAGCGCCGTCGCGGAGAGTTCCTCGATGCGGCCGAGTCGCTATACGCCAAGCAAGGCTGGGAAGCGGTAACCATGGATCAGGTGGCCCGTACAGCGCGGCTGTCGCGTGCGCTCATCTATGTCTACTTTCGCGACAAAGATGATCTGCTCTTCGCGATAGGTGAGCGGGCGATGAAGCAGCTGTATGAGCGTTTCACGGCTGCGTTCGAGTCTCCCGGGAGCGGGCGCGACAAGGTCATGGCGATTGGTCGCGCCTATATGGCATACGCCATTGAATTTCCACACTTTTTTGATTTCTGCTCGCGTTTCCAGCGCCACGAGATGAGCGCGGGCGCCACTCCCAACGAGGAGGCCTGCGAGAAGGCCGGGGATGCCGTGATGGAGCTCCTGGTTCAGGTCATTCAGGGCGCGGTTGCCGATGGCAGCATCGCTCCAGCGGTTGCGCGCGAGCCCCTCATGCTGGCTTTCAGCCTGTGGGCCTTCACCCACGGCATCGTGCAGATTTCGATCGCGAAGGGCGGAGACTTGGCGCGCCATGGGACGGCTGTCGCTGACTTCGGCAACTATGCATTCGAGCTCCTGCGGACGCTGCTGCGCACTGGTACGGCTTGATTTTTTTTGCCCAGTAACAAAGTGACGTCTAGTAATTAAACACGTGTCTAGTAAACAACCTGGAAGTTTACGCTATGTGCCACGCGACCGTATTCCCTTCAGCCCCAACCCGGGCAAGTAGCGCGGCGCTCCTTGTGGCTCTGCTGACGCCATTGTCCGCATGTCATACCCACTCCGCGGTGACGACACCCCCAGTCGCGGTGGTGACCTACACCGTTCACGCCTCGGAGGACCCGGATCCGGCGCGCTACCCTGCCGAGGTCGCACCACGCTTCTCGAATCCGCTTTCGTTCCGGGTAGCGGGGAAAGTGATCGACCGGCGTGTGCGGCTCGGCGATCAGGTCACCGCGGGGGAGGTTCTCGCGCAACTCGATCCCGCCGACCAGCAGCGCCAGGTGGCGAGCGCGCGCGCCGCGCTCGCAGCGGCCAAGCATCGGCTGCGCTATACGAGCGAGCAGCTCGACCGTGACCAGAAGCAGTTCGCGCAGCAGCTGATCGCCGCCAAACAGCTCGAGCAGACCGAGGACGCGCACGCGGCAGCGCTCGCGGCGCGCGATCAGGCCGCCGCCGAGCTCACCGTGGCAGAGAACGCGCTGCGGTATCACACGCTCACGTCGGATCACGACGGGGTCATCACCGCCGAGGTTGTCGATACCGGTCAGGTCGTGAGCGCCGGTCAGCCGGTGTATCAGCTCGCGTGGTCGGGGGCCGTTGATGTGGTCATCGATGCGGCCGCGGATGATGCCAACCACCTGTCCGTCGGACAGCCCGCTCGTGTGGTGCTTCCATCCCTCGATGGGCCGGTGCTCGATGCGCGTGTGCGCGAAATCGCTCCCGCGGCCGATCCGCAGAGCCGCACCTTTCGCATCAAGCTCACCCTAAACGATCCTGCGGCGAACGTCCGCCTCGGCACCATCGGTGAGGCGACGCTGCTGCCGGCCGAGGGCAGCACGGCGCCGAGGGATATTGAGATTCCGGAGACCGCGTTGTTTCACCAGGGCGCGTATCCCGCCGTGTGGGTACTCGAGGGTGCAAAGCCGCACCTCGCGCTGCGGCAAGTGACGGTAGCGAGCTATCGGGATCGCGTGGTGATCCTCACCGGCGGCCTGCGTGATGGCGAGCGCATCGTTGCCGCGGGCGTGCATACGGTCTTTGCTGGCGAACGAGTTACGCCCTTCGTCAACGCCGTGGACCTGGACGATGCTGCGGCGTCGGCCGACGGCAAGCGCTCGCGCCACGCGCAGCTCGCCCGGGAGATGCCGCGATGAACGACTCCGCGGGTCAGCGGCCGGATACGCCCCACCGTTTCAACCTGTCGGCATGGGCACTCGAGCATCAAGCGCTCGTGGTGCTGCTCCTGATCCTGGTGAGCCTGTCGGGAATCCTCTCCTATCGCAGCCTCGCCCAGTCGGAGGATCCGCCGTTCACCTTCAAGGTAATGGTCATTCGCTCCTTCTGGCCGGGTGCCACCGCTCGCCAGGTGCAGGAGGAGCTCACGGACCGCATCGCCCGCACACTACAGGCGACTCCAAGGGTTGATTTCCTCAACAGCTACTCGCGACCGGGCGAATCAACGCTCTTCTTCACGATCCAGGACTCAGCGCCCGCGGCGCAGGTGCCCGAGACCTGGTACCAGGTGCGCAAGCGCGTGGGCGACATCGCCCACACACTGCCGGCCGGCGTGCAGGGACCGTACTTCGATGACGAGTTCGGCGACGTCTACACGAACATCTACGCGCTCGAGGGCGATGGCTTTACGCCCGCGCAGCTGCACGACTGGGGCGAGTGGCTGCGCGCGCAGCTGCTGCGCGTCGCGCAAGTGAACAAAGTCGATTTCTTCGCAGACCAGGAACAGCGCATCTACGTCGAGGTGACGAATGCCACGCTCGCCAAGCTTGCGCTGACCCCGCAGGCGATCGCCGCGGCGCTTGATACGCAGAACGCGGTTGCCGCATCGGGGGTCTTCACGACCGCCGACGATCGCGTGTACGTGCGTCCGAGCGGGCAGTTCCGCGATGTGGATCAGGTCGCGGACACGCTGTTGCGCGTGCACGAGCATGACGTGCGCCTCGGGGACATCGCGCGCGTCTGGCATGGCTATGCCGATCCGCCAGGCGAGTACATGCGGTTCGACCACCGCAACGTGCTCGGTATCGGCGTCACCATGGCCCAGGGCGGCGATGTCATCGAGCTCGGAAAGGCGCTCGATGCCAGGGCGCGCGTGCTGCAGCGCGCGCTGCCTGCGGGCCTGACACTCACGCAGGTCGCGAGCATGCCGCGGGCGGTCTCCCGCTCGATCGATGACTTCGCGGAGGCCGTCGCGGAG
>Ga0335079_10005526_pt1 | contig 14471 bp, 16 predicted proteins | sample Lox_Sample_33_FD_206719 | JGI IMG/M metagenome (GOLD analysis project Ga0335079, IMG submission 206719) | Soil microbial communities from Loxahatchee National Wildlife Refuge, Florida, United States - Lox_Sample_3.3 | ecosystem: Environmental > Terrestrial > Soil > Wetlands | place: USA...
CGTCCGCCCTCTGGTCAGGTACTGGGTTCACACCGGGCTGCTCAACATGGAGGGACAGAAGATGTCGAAGTCCCTCGGCAACCTCGTCACGGTAGACGAGGCACTCAAAGCCTTCTCCGCAGACGAGCTCAGACTCTACTTCTTGTCCGTCCGCTACAGAAGGGAAATGGACCTATCTGGGCTGAGGGCCGCCCAGGGAAGGCTGCGCGAGATGCGTGGCGCCGCCAGGCGACTGGCCAGGTCCGAGGGGAGGAGAGGACACTCGCTGGGGCCACTTGAAAGAGCGCTTAACGACGATTTCGACAGCCCCAGGGCGATAAACTGGGCCGCATGGGCCCTGAGGGAGGCCGCAAGGGAAGATGAGCCTTTGAGGTCGGGGGAGCTTGCCTGGGCTGCGGTCCGAGCCATGTCGATTCTGGGGGTAGATCTCCTTGGGGAATCCTAACAGGGAAGACCTCGAACTCAACGAGGCACACTGGTGGTCAAACTGGGCGCATTTGGCTTGGTTGGGGTCCTCAGGTTACCTTCTGACTTCGGGGGACTTCAGGGAGCCCTTCTTCAACCGCGCCTGCATCTTGGACTGTAGGAGAGTGGACGCGACGGTAGCCTGGGCGAAGGAGAGGCTGATGGCCAGTAACACGGAATCAACCATAACGGTTTTCGCCTCGTGCACCAAAGCCGTCAGGGGACTCCGAGCCTCTGGCTACAGACCTGTTGACACAATGACCGTCATGCATTCGAACGATCAAGGAAAGGCGACCAGCTCGGTGCCGGTCACCATCAACGAACGACCTGCTGCAGACAGCTGGACCAGGGCGTACCTTGAAGCCTTCTATGGCGATCAGGATCTCGCGCCGCGCACAACCCCCATCGTGACCCGTCTGCTGAAGCTCCAAGCCGTCACACTCCTGGAGGCTAGAACCGAGGGTGAAGCGGCCGGTGTTCTCGCAATGTTCAGGACAAGAGGCTTGGCGGGGGTCTACTGCGTTGGCACGGTCCCCGAGCACAGAAGGCAGGGGGTGGCAGGCACTCTCCTCTCCAGGGCCAAGGCCATGGCCGCAGCCGAAGGAAGGCGCCTGGTCCTGCAGGCCCTGGCATCTGACGTCTCCATTCGCTTCTATCTGGAGAGGGGGTTCAAGGTCCTTTACTCGAAGCAGCTGTTATCAAAGGAAGGCTCAAATGCCAAGAAGAACAGGCAGGTCTAGGATGGACCTAGGGGTCTGCATTGAAAGAAACGCGGTCCTGGGTCACAGCCCTTTCACGAAAGTCTTCGGCGGCTTCGAGAAGGTTAAGGCCGTCAGGGCGATCTTCGGGCGTCGCACCGACGAAGTGTTGGGAAACCTGAGCGTGGAGGTCACCGACGGCAGGGGCTACATGCGAATCAACGACGTGAAGGGTTCGATTGTGATAAACGGGAAGTATCTCAAGGAGGGGAAGGAGATGGATGTCTACCTGGACGTCATACACGAACTGGTCCATATCAGGCAGCACCACGAGGGGAAGGAGCTCTGGGACAAGGACTACAAGTACATCGACAGGCCCACCGAAATCGAGGCCTACAAAGTCGCTGTCAGGGAGGCGCGCAGGCTGGGGCTCAGCGAGGAGGAGGTGGTCGAATATCTGAAGGTCGAGTGGATCCCGGAGGACGAATTCAGGTCCTTCCTGAAGAACGTCGGCGTCAGGAGCTGATACCCAGAGGCCCGCCCAAGATCCTACAGTCGGGACCCTCAGGGCATTTTCAGCCACGGCGGGCCCCGTTGACTGGTTAAGACGAGTTCGCCCGTAGCTGAAAACGAAATCACCCTTTCGTTATTATCCGTATCATGCCCCCGAAAAGATGATGAGTGATGTCAATGGCACCTAGCAAGGCTCCAGCGACGGGTTCGAGGACCCGCCTGGCCATGAAGGAAACTGCGACCAAGATAATCGCTGTCGCAAACCAGAAGGGCGGCGTAGGCAAGACGGACCTGACGGTGAATCTATCCTGTCAGCTGGCTTCGCTCGGGAACCGAGTCCTGCTGATCGATATGGATCCCCAGGCGAACGCTACCACGTATCTCGTGGCGCCGGACATACCGATCCTGAAGACGACGGCGGACCTCCTGCTGGAAGACTCGCTCACTCTCGAGGATGCGGTGATAAGGGACTGCAGGGAGAACCTGGACGTTATCCCATCCGACGTCAGCCTGAGCGCCTGCCAGATCAAGCTCGCCAACGACATAGGCATGCAGTTCAAGCTCAAGAGGAAACTGAAAGCGCTTACCGAGGGGGGTTCCTCCTACGACTACGTCCTCATCGACACTCCCCCCTCGCTGGGGCTGCTCACGGTGAACACCCTGACGGCGGCCACCCGGGTGATCATACCCATCCAGACCCAGTACTTGGCCATGGAGGGCGTGGTGCAGTTAGAGGAGACGATCCGGAAGGTGAGAGAAGACATCAATCCAGGACTGGGCATACTCGGAGCCGTCCTCACCCTGTACGATAGGAGGACCCTGATCTCGAGGGAGGTCGAGGCGAAGGTAAGGGACGGGTTCGGCGGAAAGGTCTTTGCGACGGTCATACCGGTCAACGTGAGGCTCGCGGAAGCCCCTAGCCATCACAAGTCGATATTCGAGTACGACCCTGAGTGCAACGGCGCCAGAGCCTACCGGGAGCTGGCGAAGGAGATTTTGGAATGCCCGGACGCCTAGGAGACGACCCTCTTTCTAGGAAGAGGTCGCCTTCCACAAAGAGCGCTTCTTCGACCCGGCCTGGACTCCCCGCGCAACAGACCTCGCACAACGATGTCTTCTTCCGGAGGAGGGTCGAAGGTCCTCAGTCGAAACCCGAAGAAACCCCCGACGGGCAATTGCCAAATCCCGGGGAGGCAACGAATGTCGACGAGAGGCCAGAGATCACCGAAGTCGCTGATATTGTGAGGACAGCGCAGGTCGCGAAGAGCACCCAGGGAGCGGCGCAGCTCGCAGGGCCGGCACCCGTGGATGAGTTGGTCCTTCCTCAAGCCGAAGTACCAGACGAGGCGGTGGAACAGACGCCTCCGGCCACTTCAGAGCCTGTTGCCACCATCGAGCCTCCGACTCAGGTCACTCCGGAAGCGGAAGTCCCTGAACCGAGCCAGCCCGAGGCTCAGCCCCAGAAGAGCGGAGGCTTCCTCAAGCGGCTCTTCGGAAGATTCGGCAAGTAGCTCCCAACAGGAACCGCGGGCCCTCGGAGGCGTAACGAGTTCACTCCGCCCTCCATCCTATCAGGACCCACGGTGAGGTAAGGGGCTGTAGGACCACCCCGAAGCCTGAGATTAACGGAAAGGGGATCTGTTGCATCGCAGACGATGGTTCTCCCGTTCCTCCCCGGTTCAAACCCTTAAGAGAAACGCAGAGGAACACTTTCGTGTTGGCTGGACCGATCACCAGGACCTACCGGGTCTCCAAGACTTTCAGGGCACCCCTAGACTTCTGCTATGTCTGGTGCACGGACTTCCGTGCCGACGACAACAAGATGACGGGTTCGAAGACAAGGCGCCGCTTCCTCGAAAGGTCTTCCCGTAGGTTTGTCTGGATAGCTACGTACAGGGAGGGCGGGAAGACGATAGAGGGGGTAAGGGCCGTCTGGCTCAAGCCACCAGATGCCTGGCACTTGGACACCTGTGGTGACGGGAGAGAGATTGGGGACTACAAGCTCACCTCGGTGGGAAGGCGGACCCGGCTTGACATGGTCTTCCAGGTGACCTACGACGACCCGAAGAAGGCAGAAGGGGTTCGGGAGTGGGTGCGAGGTTCAAAGCGGGAATGGGACGCGTTTGGGAGGTACCTCGAGGCAGACTACAGGGCCTCCGTCGGCAAGGGTTCGAGCGGCTAGACGCACTTTCTTCCCTTCTAGAAGTGGAGGTGAACGGACGCGTCTATGGGCCCGCGGGCACGAACCTCAGGAACGAGTTGACGAGCCTGTAGCAATGTAGCTTTGCTACGAAGAAGCCGAGGAGGGCAAGCAGTGCGAATTCCGAGAGCGCGAAGTTGACGATGGTTCCCAAGACGAGGGCTAGAGCGAGCGCGAACCTCCCCAACCTGGGGACAGACAGGAAGGACGCGAGGATAGCTGCCGTCGATACGTAGAATCGGGACGCTTCAGAGCTCATCCTTTCCTTCCACTTGTCTATGGCCTTGTGCGTCGCCGCGGTCCTGATTCTCATTGGGCTGAGGCTTCGATTCGCGTGAATATACGTCATGTGGACGAACCCATGGACGGAGTCGTCAACTTCAGCCGACCGAATACAATCCCTATATCCCCGAAGCCAATCCGGAGGCGTGGCGCGCCCCTTGAGTTCCGATAGTAAGAGGCTGATAGTGGCACAGACAGGGCAGCGGTGCGCCCTGTGCGGCCAGATGTTCGAGCGTTACGCGGTTCCGCACAAGGGAGAGCTGATCTGTATTGACTGCGCGATGAGACGGCTCAATCTCAGCATATTCGGGCTAGAGGTCGAATAAGTCAACAGACCCGGGTCTACCCGCGGAGATTCCCCAGACCCGCGGATCCGATTCGGATTTACTTAGATGGGCTAAGATTCCAGATTTTCTTCTGCTTCAGCGCTGCCAAGGCCTTATCGATGTCCGAGACTGCTACAACAACGCCGGCCCGAGCAAACGGCGCGGTTGTAGCGTAGGCGTGAGTGATGTTTATCTTCTTCCTGGCGAGCTTTTCTGCGAACTCGCCGAACGCCCCGGGCTTGTTGTCCAATTCGACGTTGAGCACCTCTTCTTCCGAGAATGGAATCTTCGCTTTCCTGAGAGCTGCCCTCGCCGTTTCCACGTCGACGGCCATCACCCTTGCCGCCTGCGCTCTCCCGCTTGCCTCAGGGACGAAGACCCCGACGATGTTGACTTCGGCGTCCCCTAGCACTGAGCAGAGTCTCGCAAGTGTTCCTGGCTTGTTGGCTATTGGTATCACGAACTGGGTGGCCTTCGAAATCATCGTCCGATTGTAGGGAGGAGTCTGTAATACGCGTTGTTGGGCCCTCGGAGCCACGGGACGAGAGGCGGTGCCGATTTTTATAATGCCGGAACTCCGTTGAGGGCGCACTTGTCAGAAGTGACGATCCTGCTCCCCGAGTTCTTCCCTCTCGATCAGATCAGGCAGACCGTGTCTACGGTCCTTCCTGGCACGGGGGTCTTCCATGACACCGAGTTCGGCGGGTCGGACTCGAGTGTGCTTGTGGTAACCACGTTCACCAAGGTGGATGCAGCCGTTGTGGCCAAGATGCCCAAACTCAAGTTCGTCCAGGTCGCAAGCACAGGGTACGACAACGTGGACCAGGCCATGCTGAAATCGAAGGGGATCACCCTCAGCAACATCCCGGTGGCCAACAAGGAAAGCGTCGCCGAGCACGTAATCATGATGACTCTGGCTCTGCTGAGAGGCCTCATTCCTCTGGATGCCAAGATCAAGGACAAGAGCTGGCCAACCCTGACCCAGGGGAGGGAGCTCAAGGACAAGGTCTTTGCCATTATAGGAATGGGCGCCATAGGCACAAAGCTCGCCGAGCGTCTTCTCCCCTTCGAAGTCTCGATGATCTACTACGACGTAGTGAGGCGACCCCAAGACTTCGAGCAGAGGCTTGGGATTACCTTCTACCCGCTGGAAGACTGTCTCAGGCTCGCCGACATCGTCTCCGTGCACCTCCCCCTCACCGACGAGACGAAGGGGATGTTCTCTGGGGAGAAGCTGTCACTCATGAAGCAGGGATGCATCTTCATCAACACGTCGAGGGCGGAAATTGTCGACGAAACCGCTCTCGCCCACGCGGTGAAGTCGGGAGCCGTCCTGGCGGGCATCGATGTCTTCTCCCAGGAGCCCCCCGATTTTCGTTCCGAAATCTTCGGCCTTGACGGAGTGATCTTCACACCGCACTCGGCGGGAGCCACCGTGGAGAGCCAGGAGAGATTCATGATGGAGACAATGAGGAACGTGCTGCGATACCTCCAGGGGGTCGAGCCTCTCTACAGGGTGGGCTAGCTGAAGGGCCACGAACTCTTCGCCAGGACCCTGAAGGACCTCGGCGTATACGGAATCTTCGGCAACCCGGGCACCACAGAAATCCCGATGCTTCAGTCTGTGGACCGGTATTACCTCACTCTACACGATTCGATATCAGTGTCTATGGCCGACGGCTATTCCCTCCTCCGGCTCGAACCCTCAGCCGTGAACCTCCACACGATGCCCGGCGTGGGCAACTCGATGGCCTTCATCCGCACGGCCAAGATGAACAGGTCCCCTCTGGTCGTGACGAGCGGACAGCAGGACACACGCCACGCAATCCACGAGCCCCTCCTCTCTGGGGACCTGGTCGGGCTCGTGAGGGATTCCGTGAAGTGGGCCTATGAGATCAAGCAGTCATCGGACATCCCCATATCGCTGAAGAAGGCCCTAGAGGTTGCTCTTACTCCCCCCATGGGCCCAGTCTTCGTGTCCTTCCCCATGGACTGCATGGACGCCGAGGCCGAATACGCGGGAGGCGGGTACACGCCCAGGAACTACGAATCAGTCGACTTGGAGGTCACCAGGGCCATAGCCGAGAGATTCGACAGGGCGGTGAACCCGGCGATTGTGTTCGGATATGAGGTGGACGCCTTCGGCGCCCACGCAGAAGCTGAAGCTGCGGCCCGGGCGTGCGGCTGTCCTGTCTTCGTGGAGCCCCTCACCCACAGGGCCGCCTTCGATACACGGAGTGAGCTGTACGCAGGGGATCTCACAGCTGCCTCGACCCTGATGGAGATGCAGCTCTCCCCGAACGATCTCGTTCTCTTCGTGGGGGGAGGGACGACCGTCTACCCCTATTCTCCGACCCCCCTGCTCAGCGGGAAGCAGGCGATCTTCGTGGGGTTCGACGTGGGGCACGGGCTGGGGGATTCGTTCGTGATGAACCCGAAGAGCTTCCTGCGCGAGTTCACTAAGCTCGTGACGAAAAGGCGGGGGTTCAGGCGCAGGCCGGACGTGTCTATGGCAGGGAGGGTGGCCAGGGCAAGGGCAAGGATGGGAGCCGAGTTCGTCCTCGCGGAGGCGAAGAGGAGGTTCGAAGGGCAGACGGTGGTCGACGAGAGCGTGTCGTACTCCCCGAAGCTGCGGGAGACATTCGGTTACTCCCCCAACAGATACTTCTTCGCAAAGACGGGTGCACTTGGATGGGGACTCGGCGCTGCCATGGGAGTGTCACTTCATGGCGCCAAGGTTCTCGCAGTGATTGGCGATGGTGCTCTGATGTACACGGTCCAGGGGCTGTGGACCATGAAGAAGTACGACCTACCGGTGAAGGTTTTGGTCATGAACAATGGCGGGTACAACATCCTGAAGAGCTACTCGAAGAGCTACCACCCTTCGATGGAGTCGGCCCCCTTCTTTGACCTTGACCTCGACGTGGCGCAGGTGGTGAAGGGCTTCGGCGTCGAGACGGAGACTGCCGATAGGGATCTGAAAATGCTCGACTGGCTCGAGGAAGGCGCAGGGCCCAAGGTACTCGTGGTGAACATGGACAGGACGGTGGAGAGGCTCTTCTTGTAGGGATCTTTCGTGCGCCTATCAGATACAATAGTTCAGATCCCTGAACCTAGTGATGCCTGCTGCCTCGGCGAACGAAGTCCAGCGTTGGACCTGCGGACTAGGCAGAACGCAAACTCAATTTAACTGCGGGTCCAGGCCCGGCTTACGATCAAGCTAGAAAAGGGCCAGAAGGCGACCTACCAGCGGACCTTCACCGCCGAAGACGTAAGGGCATTCGCCGAGCTTTCCGGAGACAAAGGGGTGCACCATGTGGAGGCTGACATCTACGGTAGAATCATGGTCCAGGGGCTGCTGACTGCAACCATCCCCACCAAGCTCGGCGGGGACATGAACTACATCGCCAGACACATAGTTTTCGATTTCGTCCGTCCCGTATTCGTGGGAGACACGGTAACATGTGAAGGCACGGTCGAGAAAGTGGAGCCGGCAGAGGAACGCCTGAATGTCTCCCTGTCGTTCGTGTGCCGCAATCAGGAAGGGAAGGAAGTCATGCGTGGGACCACAGAGGGAATAATCAGGGCCTGACACCCACCACCCTGGCATGAATGTGCCAATCTTCCGCCAAGAGGCAAGGGCGGCTTCTGATCTCTCTAATCGCTCTCCCCGATCTCCCCGGCCGTAGAAGAAGGCGTACGGACTGAGAACTCGTTCCTGCCCGTACGGAAGTCGCTCCCGACAGCGCCCGCGTTGGCTGACCTGCCTTCGCTTCACTCTGGCCTGAGCGCCCTTCTCGCCGCGAGGTAGCCGAGGATCCCGAGCAGCGTAGCGAAGACTATGAGGTAGACCATGTCCCACATGTAGGTGGACGCCTGGCTGGAGTTGAGGGAGCCATTGATCAGGAGCATCCTCGCCGCCTCGTTCGCTTTCGTGACTGGGTTGAGGTTGGCGATGGTCTTCAGCCAGTCAGGGAACGATGAAGGAGGAAAGAAGGCGTTGCTCATGAACATGACTGGGAGGGTGAGGAAGTTGACTATGGCGACCAGGGAATCTATGCTCCTCACGGAAAGGGCCAGGGCTGTGAAGACGAAAGAGAGGCCGAGGCCGAGGAAGATGAAAGCACCGAAGACCCCGATGAAGGACAGAGCGCTGAAAGAACCTGGGAGCTCAAGGCCATTCGGGATGACCAGCGCCACTACGAATGTGAGCACGCCAAGCAGAAGGACCTTCACGAGGTTCTGTGCGACCCCCGAAAGGAAGATGGCGGCCCGAGGGATGGGAGCCGTCAGGAGCGAGTTGAGGTAGCCCAGCTGCCTGTCGAGTACCAGGTCGATGCCTCCGAATGCCATGTTGAAGACGAGTATGATGCAGATGACCCCGGACGCGAGGTAGGTGATGTACGTCGGAGCGCCTCCGAAGGCCTCCTGGAGGACGGACGATGCCTGGCTGCCACCCCCTGATGAGAACAGGTTGGCCGGGTTGAAAGAGTTACCGAAGAGGATAAGATAGAACAGCGACGTAAACAGCCCCGGCATGATGGAGGCGGGGTTGCGCACCCACTTGCGCAGTGCCCTGAGGGTGAGGGCGAACGTCTCGCGGAGCAGGGGCTATCTCGCCCTCCCCATCTTGATGTTCTCCCAGGCTGAGTCGCTCTGAGGGGCTTCCTCATCCCTCATCGATTTGCCCACCACGTCCAGGAAGACCTGGTCGAGGGTGGGCTTCGAGAACGAGATTTCTTCGATCTCTGCCTCCTTCTGTACCACCCCGGCCACGATGGAGGGAAGGGCCTTCTCCGTTCTCGGGAGCTTAATCCTGTACACCCTGCCGTCACGGGTCACGCTCTTCACTCCTTCGATGCCGGAGAGGAACGCCGTTAGGTCATCCCTGTCGTTGGAAAGCGTCAGCGTGATGATGTCTCCGCCATGGGCCTCCTTCAACTCAGTTGGGGCTCCCGAGATCCTTATGGTCCCGTGGTCGATTATCGCGATCCGGTCGCAGAGCGAGTCGGCCTCGTCGAGGTAGTGGGTGGTCATGAAGACCGTGAGTCCCTTTTCCCTGTTCAGCTGTTTGATGTACTGCCACATCTTCGTCCTCGTCTGGACGTCCAGGCCCAGTGTGGGCTCGTCGAGGAAGAGTACCCTGGGTTCGTGCAGCAGCCCCATGACGAGCTGCAGGCGTCTTCTCATCCCGCCGGAGTAGGTCTTCACCTTTCGCCCCGCCGCGTCTTGAAGGTCCACGAGGGCGAGCAAGGAGCCGATTCGAGAATCAGCAGACGACCGCCAGACCTGATGCAGGTTGGCCATCAGCACCATGTTCTCTGTTCCGCTTAGCTCGTCATCGGCGGTGAGCTCCTGGGGGACAACGCCAATGCTCTTGCGGACTGCGCCCGGTTCCCTGGCGACGTCATGGCCGGCGACAGTGGCGCGCCCTTCGGTTATCGATGCTAGGGTGTTGAGCATCTTGATGGTCGTGGTCTTTCCGGCCCCGTTCGGCCCAAGGAAGCCGAAAATCTCTCCTTCAGGAACCTGAAATGAGATGTGGTCAACAGCGGTCACCTTCCCGCGATAGACCTTCGTGAGGCCTTCGGCGGTTATGACGTCTGCCATCTCTCTGCCCCCTTCTCCCGACCACCGTTAAAAGAGTGTGACGGAGTGTTCGGCAGCCTAGAACACCTGTTCTCGGCCGTGGGATTAACTCATCTCAACACAACCCCCATGCCGAGGAAAAAATGAAAGACCTCGCGAACAAGCATTTCCAGCTCAAAACCCCGAAACCAAGGGCGTCCTTCATCCTGATGGTCCTTTTACTCGGCCTATCCATCCCAACGGTCGCATTCGTGACGTCGGCGGGCGCTTCCCCGGCCCTTAACAGCATCGAAGTGAGTATCCAGACCACCAAGCCCCTTCCGTACCAGTACCAACTGACGGCCTACAACACCAGTGGATTTCAGGTGGCCAACTTCTATGGCAGTTACCCTGAAGCGGCCTTTGGGCTTCCAAGCGGCACCTATCTCATCACGGCCTCGGCGTATTACCAGCAGACCTCAGTCTGCAACCTCTGCCCGCTCGAGAAAGGATCTTTGAACGGCTCGACTTCGATACCAATCCTTTACGTCCAGCCCTACGCTGAATACGGCTACGCGGTGGAGAAGCTGACCGGACCTGCGCAGATCACCATAGTCACCAGTAACAGCACCCAGGCTTCCCTCGTCAAGTTACCGATTCACGTCCAGTTCTTCAACGGAACGTCTGCAACGGGCGCATACGTCTCAGCTTACGTGGTCGGCGCCAACTACGTCAACTCACAGAGTTGGGTCACCTATGGGCAGACCGGAAGTGACGGCAACTTCACCCTCTTCATGCCTAACGCTCCAATTGAGGTGAGCGCCTCCATGACAGTTCCCATCAATCTCCCCAAGAATGTCTCTACGGTAACGGTCGTGGTAGGAGGGCAGAAGGTCAACGTGACCGTCTACTGGCAGCCCAGCTCCGTTACCCTCTCAGGGCAGGCTCTCATCCTTCCACCGGAGAAGGGGGCAGCCATCACCCTGCAGGCCCAGCAGTCGTACCCGTATCCTGTCTACTATGCCGGCCAGGGGACGACCAATCCGGGTGGCGTCACAACCGTCACTACGACCGCGGCGACTGCGACAGCAACTCCACAGCAGGGAGTATCCTCACAATCGAACAGAATAGCGCCATTCAGCCCGAGCAGCGCCCAGATCTCGTCTCCCAGCCAGCAGACCACCTCAGTCGCCCCCGGCTTGTCAGCCATGGAGGGCCTGATCGTAGCATTGGGGGCAGCGGCCATCGTCGGTGTTGGGGCGATGCTTGTGCTCGTCAGACGAAGAACCACGGTTCAACGCGCCCGTCCCTGAGCGGGGCGGGTCTCCCTCATTTTCGACGTCCGTCTGAGAGGCTCCCACGAATGAAGAACTTCTTCCCACTCATACTGAATGGTTTCCCTAGAACAACCCCACGGTCCGGCACAACCGATTACTGAATTTGCGAATAAATAGCGAGACTCCCCTTCACATGGGTATGACGAACGAGCCGAATCGACCTCCAGACGTTCTCGGAGCGAATCAGACGACGGAGGGGCCCGTCCCTTGAGCGGACCCAGTGAGGTCGCAGCAAGATACGACCGGGTCTCTGGGGTTTACGACGAAACCAGGGAACCCCTGACCAGGGAGGCCGTCGACAGGCTTGCCAGCATCCTCTCCCGGAACGGACTGGAGAACCTCCTTGAAGTAGGAGTCGGAACCGGCCGGATCGCCCTGCCGCTCCACAAGAGGGGGTTCGACGTGGCGGGCGCAGACCTCTCGAGAGGAATGCTTCAGAAAGCAAGGGCAAAAGGACTACAGAACCTGTTCGTGGCGGACGCGAACCAGCTCCCCTTCGGTGAGAAGACATTCGATGCCGTCGTCCTGGCACATGTCATCCATCTGCTGGATGACCCACCGGCGACATTTGGCCGACTGTCCAGAATCGCGAGGAGGGGAATCGTGGCGATCGTGAGAAAGAGAGAGGGCGGAGCCTCCCCTACCAGCGAAGATAGAAGCCAGATCAGGGAATCCTTCAGGAGGGCGGCCGAGGAACTGGGTTATCCGCTTGACCGGCCGGCTGGAGACTGGCGCCAGAGGTTCAGAAAAGAGGAAGAGTTCGTCGCTTCTTTTCATCCAGACGAGCTGCTGACCATAGATGATTCCCAGGTGGTTACGACGGTGGGGGAAAGGCTAACCTTCTTTGAAGAGCGCGCGTACGGGTACCCCTCTGAGATGCCCGACGAAGTGTTCCGAAAGATAATGGGAATCGTCAAGTCATCGCTCGATCTGGGCCGGGAAATCAGGTACCGCAGGGTCGAGCAGGTCGCTCTATGGGGCGTTCATTGACCTGCACCTGCATGCCTCGATGCTCGACCTTGCCATCTGAAGCTCCTGCCCTTTCACAGCGCTTCCTGGTCCGCCCCTCTGCGCACCCCGACCACATACCCCAGCGCCAGCCCGAGCAGGGCACCCCCAGCGTGGGCTATCCAGTCCACGGACGCGAACGCGAAGCTGCTAACGAGGAAGATGAGTACGAACCACACTATCAGGCTCAAGCTCACCCGCTGGTTGGTAACAAGGTCGAATGAAATTACCCCCGCAAGCAGTCCGAAAATCCCGCCCGAGGCGCCGAAGCTGACCACTTTCGGTCCGTTTGCCAGGCTGAAGATGTTCCCAGCGATGCCCGTGGCCACGAAAACTGCGTAGTACTCCCTCTTGCTGTACGTGTGCGCAAGGATGCCGTCCAGCCAGGCCAGGGCCATGGCGTTGAAGGCCACATCCTCGATTCCCTGAAGGTCAGGGGGCGCTACTATTATCGACGTGACGAGCTGCCAGACCCCTCCAGCCAAGACGACTTTGTTGTACTGCAGGAAGAGCTTGTACAGGGGGGCTCCGTCAATCGTTACGAAAGTGAGGGCGGTGCCTATCACCAGCCCTCCTAGGACCGCGTAGATCAGGTTCCTCCCTTGCTCGGAAAGCTCCAAGACTGGTCTACGGCGACTAGCTCGCCGACTCCGAGCTCTCTTCTGTCAAGCGGTCTCCTGCCCTCACCTGCCCTTCTGCGAGCACCCGCGCGTACCACCCCCGCCTCCCCAGCATGACCTTGAGGAAGCTTGGTCCCCTGGACGCGCCGACGTAGGGGAGCAGGAATAGGTTGTCGCAGGGATCGCAGGCCTTGGTAATCTGAAAACGCACCCCGCCTGCTCCGAAGACCTTCCCGACGCCGAAAGCCGGGTACGGGATTCCACCGGTGGTGAAGTTTTCTCCAAGGTCCCCCGGCTTGATTGGCCATCCTTCCGCGTTCAGCTCCCTGATGGTTTCGATGGGCATGATCAACAGCGCCTGGTCGGGGTCGTCCTGCTGTTCCTCGTGCCTGTAGACATTGAAGTCTCCTTCGATGCCTTCGCGAGCTACGAACGCCGAGTGCACTGGTTTCTTGGGGAGCCCGTGCTCCCCCTTGGCCTTGGGCTTCACGTTAATCTGCTGAATCTGTCCCGTCACGCCACAGGCGGCGACGAACCGTCTAATTTGGTTTGACTTACAGGAATCAATCGGGATTGTGAAGACCGTGCGGAACCAATCAGCCGGTTTGTGAGGTAGCGGGATCAGCACCACCATGCAGAGGGTTCTTTGTGCGGTCCGTGGTCGTCCCCTCTTTCAAGCCTCAGGTCGTCTACCGATCCCGACATCGTTGCCCAGGTCGCTGGCCTGCGAGCGCACAGCTATGGAGCTGCTTTGCCGGCCACCAGCGCGGCCTTCCCTGGGTTCAGTCTTGGATAGCGCATCCCGAGAGACTCGAGGGCCTCAACGACAACCTGGGAAACCACAAGGTCTCTGAACCATGGATGGTTCGATGGGACGACGTACCAGGGGGCTGAGTCTGTGCTTGTCCTTTCCAGAGCGTCCTCATACGCACGCATGTAGTCCTTCCAGTAGGCTCTCTCGTTATAGTCCAGGTAACTGAACTTCCAGTGCTTGGTGGGGTCGTCCAGCCGGTCCTGGAACCTCTTGGCCTGCTCCTTCTTGTCTATGTGAAGGAAGAACTTCATGATGGTCGTCCCCTCTTCGCTCAGCATCCTCTCGAAGTCGACTATCTGTTGGTATCTACTTCTCCATACGCTCTCGGGAACCAATCCATGGACCCTTTCGACCAGGACACTCTCGTAGTGGCTGCGGTTGAAAATCACGATCTCGCCCTTTTCGGGAACCTGCCTGTGGACTCTCCAAAGGTAGTCGTGGCCCAGCTCTTCCTCTGAGGGTCTTCCAAAATGGGCAACCCTTACCCCCTGAGGATTGACCCCCTCGAAAACGCGCCTTATCGTGCCGTCCTTTCCGGAGCCATCCATGCCCTGAAGAACCAGCAGGACCTTGTGCTTGTGCTCGGCGTAGAGCAGCTCTTGGAGGGGGTCGAGTTTTCTTATGTTCGATTTGATCGCCC
>Ga0335079_10005530_pt1 | contig 14462 bp, 10 predicted proteins | sample Lox_Sample_33_FD_206719 | JGI IMG/M metagenome (GOLD analysis project Ga0335079, IMG submission 206719) | Soil microbial communities from Loxahatchee National Wildlife Refuge, Florida, United States - Lox_Sample_3.3 | ecosystem: Environmental > Terrestrial > Soil > Wetlands | place: USA...
ACGAATACTCCACCGGCAGTTCATTGATGCCGCAAAAGAAAAATCCCGACGCTTGGGAGCTGATTCGCGGCAAGTCCGGCCGCATCACCGGCGCGCTTCTCAGTTTGCTCACGACGCTGAAAGGGTTGCCCACCAGCTACCAGCGCGATTTGCAGGAAGACAAGGAAGCGCTTTTCGCGGCGCACGATCAGGTTGCGAACATGCTTGCGGTTGCTGCGGGCGCGCTTTCTTCCACGAGATTCAATGTCGAGCGTTTGCGAACTGCCGCAAGCAATCCCGCGCTGCTGGCAACGGAAGCTGCAGACTATTTGGTGCGCAAGGGTGTTCCCTTCCGCCAAGCCCACGACATCGTCGGCAAGGTCTTGCGCGAAGCTGAAAAACAAAACATTCCGTGGACGGCCTTGCCGCTCGAAACGCTCAAGAAAATCTCACCCGCATTCGAAGCCGATTTCGAGGGCAGTTTCACCGTAGACGCGGCGCTGGGCGCGAAAAAAGTTCCCGGCGGTACCGCACCCGAATCTGTGCGCGCAGCGATCGCCGATTTGGAAGCACGTCTCAACAAAAAAGCCAGTAGAACAGGAGCCAAACCATGAGCCTGCAAACGACAGGTCACTTAGGAAGCTTTGCCATTGCTGCCGGGGATCGGAGGTCCCTTCCGGGGTCACCGCGCGGAATTTGATCAGGATGCCGTTTCGAATGGCGACCGTGGCGCGATCCATTGGAGCACCGGCCCGAAAGCCGCGGAGGGCAACGGCGAACGAAGAGCTATCGACATGAAGCACGCACTTTCCGAAGCAGCGCTGCCCCGCGGATTTCGCTTCGCCGCGACCGCCTGCGGCCTGAAAAAAACCGGCGCGCTCGATCTCGCCATCCTCTCTAGTGACGTGCCAGCCTCCGCTGCCGCTGTCTTCACGCAAAATCTTGTGGTTGCCGCTCCGGTGCTGATTTCCAAGGAAAATTTGCGGGCATCGAAGGGGCGCATGCGCGCCGTCATCGTAAATGCGGGCAACGCGAATTGCGCAACAGGAGCGCAAGGGCACGCGGCGGCTACGCGCACTGTGTTCGAAACGGCCAAGCGCCTCGGATGCGCGCCGCAGGAAGTGTTTGTGTGTTCAACTGGCGTAATCGGAGTGCAACTGCCGCTCGAAAAAATCTTGCGCGCGCTGCCGGTCATCGCGCGCCATCGCCGCGCCTCCGCGCGATCGTTTGCGGAGACTTCTCTAGCGATTTGCACCACAGACACGCGACCAAAGACCGCCGCGGCTTCGTTCAAGATGGCAGGAAAACGGATTCACTTGGTGGGGTGCGCGAAGGGTGCGGGAATGATCCATCCGAACATGGCGACGATGCTCGCGTTTGTGGCCACGGATGCGGCAATCGCGCCGTCACTGCTGCAGAAAACGTTGCGCGAGGTTACGGGCCGCACTTTCAATGCGATTAGTGTGGACGGTGACACTTCAACCAACGACACGCTGCTGGTGCTCGCGAACGGTGAAGCGAGCGCGCCTTCGATCAAGTCCGGAACGTCGGCGCATCGCAAGTTCACGGCTGCGCTCGAAGAGGTCTGTCGCTCTCTCGCGTTGCAAATTGTCGCCGATGGCGAAGGCGCACAGCGCGTGATCGAAATTGAAGTGCGTCATGCCAAGACGGAAGCGGCCGCGAAGAAAATCGCCGAGACAATCGCCACTTCGCCGCTCGTGAAAACGGCATTCGCGGGAGGCGATCCGAACTGGGGCCGCATCTTTGCCGCTGCGGGACGTGCGGGCGTCGGCTTTGACACTTCGCTTGTGGACATCAAAATGGCTGGGGTTCCAGTGTTGCGGCGCGGCCAACCGCTGGACTTCAACGAGCGCGCGGCGAGCAACAGGCTGCTTGGCGAACACGTTCCGCTTGTCGTGGATTTGCACGCGGGCAAAGCGTCGGCGCGCTACTGGACCTGCGACTTCACCGCGGAGTATGTGCGGATTAACGCTTCCTACCGCACCTAGCAGTGCTGGCTAGAACTGGCAACTCGGTCGCGCTTGTCGCATTTCGTGTTCCACATCTATAATGATGCTTTGCGCGGGGGTCCGGTGAGCCATCCAGAGGTCCCGGACTTCGTATGTTTTCCAAGTGTTTGACCGGCGCACGCTTCTTCAGCGACTGGAACGCTGCCGCTTGCTAAGGGAAGATGGCTGTGTAAGCCCGCCGCTACCGGGCAACACGCGCTGCGAGAAGAAAATGGCGGCCGGCCGCCGCAATAAGGGCTGGCCAGTGAAGAAGATCGTAACAAGACGAGCTCGCGAATACCATGGATCCGATCACCAAGATTAAGCACAAATTGCAGAAGGAAATTGACGCGCTGTCGCACGAGCTGAACGTCGAGCTTCCCAAGGAAATTGCCGTGGCCCGCGCGCACGGCGACCTTTCGGAAAACGCCGAATATAAATTTGCCAAGGAGCGACAGAGCTACGTCAACGCCAAAATCGGCCAGCTCAAGAAGCGCATGGGCGATTTGGGCATGCTCAACCTGAACAACATTCCGAAAGACCGCTCGGGCTACGGGTCGCGCATCATCGTTTTGGACGTGCAGCGGGACACGGAAGTGGAATACAAGCTGGTGAGCAGCGAAGAAGCCGACGTGGAGAAGGGTTTGATTTCGACCACTTCGCCGATTGGCAGGGCGCTGCTCAACCGAAAAGTAGGCGACGAAATTGAAGTCGCTACTCCCGCCGGTAAGAAAGAATTTGAAGTGGTGCGCCTCATTACGATTCACGACGGCGAGTAACCTTTCGATGGGCTCAGCCGTTTCAATAGTTGTCAAATTCGTCTTCTAAGGTGCTTCATGAACTGGGGATCCGGTCCCACGCTCGGGCTGCTCGCGTGTTCCGGTTATCTTCTGTGCGTGGCAGCCGTCGCGCTTGTCTGGCGTCAACGGGAAATTTTTTTCGTGTGGATGGAGGATGAGTTTTCTTTCTTTCGCCGCAATTTCTCCCGCTACACGGCGGTTGGCCCGTTCTATTTCCGGCGCAGCGATTCCCGCCTGAAGGCGTTTCCCGCTTCGTTCCTGCACTCGGTGAGGAGTTTTCCACACCGGCAGATCAACCGCGCTGCGATTCTTCTTTTCACCGGCGTGGTTCTTTTCCTCCTCGATTTTTACATTTGATTATTCAATGAAACCTTCCTTGATCGTTCACGGTGGCGCGTGGGACATTCCCGACGAGGCGGTCGGTGCCTGCAAGGCCGGCTGCCAGCGCGCGCTCGCTGCGGGATGGGCAATTCTTTCGCGGGGCGGCAACGCGCTCGACGCCATCGAAGCGGCGGTGATGGTTCTCGAGGATGATCCCGTTTTCGACGCGGGCTATGGCTCGCACCTCACTCTTGATGGGCGCGTGGAATGCGACGCCATTGTGATGAATGGAGCCACGCTGCGCGCGGGAGCGGCGTCGACGCTGCAGCGCGTGAAGAATCCGATTCAGGTGGCGCGCAAGATTCTCGAGAGTTGTCCGCACATGATGCTGGTCGGCGAAGGCGCAGAGCGCTTCGCGAGCGAGCATGGAATCACTTTATGCGATCCCGAAGAGATGATCAGCGAAGCCGAGCGCGCAGCCTGGATGAAATGTAAAGAAGACAAGCACGCGGCGGAGCATCACCGAGGCCATGAGCAAGGAACCGTCGGCGCGGTGGCCATCGACCGCGATGGACGCTTGTTTGCAGCGACGTCCACCGGGGGGACCTGCTGCAAACTTCCTGGGCGCGTGGGAGATTCGCCGCTGATTGGCTGCGGCTGCTACGCGGATGCGCAGGCGGGCGGCGTTTCCTGCACCGGCTACGGCGAGGCAATCATGAAAGTCGTAATGGCGAAAACGGCCGTCGACTTTTTGTGCCGGCCAGAGATTTGCGTGAATACGCCTGGCGGCGCTTCTTGTGGCAGCTCCACAGCAGAGCTTGCCGCCCGCGATTCCGTCCATCTGCTAGCCAAGCGCACGCATGCTACGGGCGGCTTGATTCTGCTGGACCGCGAAGGAAACCCGGGCTTCGCGTTCAACACGCCGCGCATGGCGTACGGATATGTTGCGATGGATGGAAATTTTGTCACCGCGGTCTAAAAGCTCGCACGCATCAGCCGGAACAGGGCCGCTATTCGTGGCGCAGAGCGATCATGGGATCGACGCGCGTAGCGCGGCGCGCCGGGATGTAGCAGGCGATCAGAGCGACCAACGCTAGGAGTACGGCAGCCACGCCGAGAGTTTCCGGATCGCTGGGCTTCACGTCGAAGAGCAAGCTGGCCATCAAGCGAGTGAGCAAGAGCGCGGCGACGAGGCCGAATGCAAGACCGAGCGCGGTGAGGCGGCCTCCTTCGAGGAACACCTGTTTCACGACGCTTGCGGGCAGTGCGCCGATGGCCATGCGAATGCCGAATTCGTGCGTGCGCTGGGTAACGCCGTAAGCCATAACGCCATAGACGCCGACAGCGGCGAGAATAAGAGCCAGCCCCGCAAAAGCCGCAAGAAGAGCAAGATTCAGACGCGGCTGCGCCACTGAAGCGGAAAGAAGCTGGTCCATTGTCGCAATGTTGTAGAGCGGGAGGTCTTTGTCAATGGCGAGGACCTGCTGGCGGATAGCGCTGGCGACGCTGACCGGGTCAAGCGAAGTACGAACGACGAGGGTCATGTCGCGGGGCGAGAAAATGTCAAAAAGCGGCTGCGCGTGCGGGCAGTAAATCTGTTCCCGCCCCTGGATGTCCAGAGCGTAATGTTTCACGTGTCCAACCACGCCGACGATGGTGCGCCAACGCGGCATAGCGGGTTTGACCTTGGGTATGCCGTCGAGGGCTACCCGGTGACCAATCGCGTCTCCGTGAGGCCAGAAGCGGTGCGCGAAGTCTTCATCCACCACAGCGACGAACGGGGCGTTAGCGTCATCCGCTTCATTCAGCAAACGTCCCCGAACAAGCGGTATCTGCAACGTCTGAAAGTAGCCTGGAGTCGCCGAGCGCTGGTCGATTTCCATGTAGGGAAGGTTCTGAAGGTCCGGGTCTCTTGGAAGATCCGGAACCGAGGTGTCCTCGAAGTAGACCGATCCGGAAGCATAGGAATCGGTGAGCGGCATCTTAGAGACGGCTCCTGCAGCCTGAATTCCGGGGATCACGTTCACGCGAGCCATGAGCTGCGAATAGAAATTCTGCACTGGCGGGCCGCCGGGATAGACTTTCTCCGGCAGTGAGAGTTGCACGGTGAGCAGATGCTGGGTCTGAAAACCGGGGGACACGGCGAGCAAGCGGTTAAAGCTGCGGATCAAAAGCCCGGCTCCAACGAGCAGCAGCACGGCCACGGCGAGCTCGGAAACCACGAGCGCAGCGCGCAAGCGGCGGGTTGCTCCCGAGGCCGAGGCGCCGCGGCTGGATTCGTTGAGCGTTTCGCGCAGATCGGTTCGCGCGACGTGCCAGGCCGGGGCAAGGCCAAAGAACAAACCAGTGAGAAGAGAAACGCCGAACGTGAAGGCAAGGACCACCCAGTCGAGATGAATTTCGTCCAGACGAGGAGTGTTGGGCGGGGCGAGCGCGCGAAGCGCAGCGACTCCCCAGTAGGCCAGCAAGAGACCGAGGAGGCCGCCAGCAAGCGCGAGAACGAGACTCTCCGTCAACAATTGTCGAATGAGGCGGGAGCGCCCTGCTCCCATCGCAGTGCGGACTGCCAGCTCCTTTTCGCGCGATGACGCGTGGGCGAGTTGAAGATTGGCAACATTCGCGCAGGCAATCAGGAGCACAAACGCGACCGCGCCCAAGAGCACGAGCAGAGCCGGCCGAAGCCCGCCGGTGAGTTGCTCCTTCATTGGTACCATGAACACGCCGAAGTCTCCGACCGAGCCATAGTTGGCGGGATACGTGCGGCGAAGGTACTCTGCGAACTGCGTGAGTGCAGATGAGACTTGCACCGCGGCCACGTCTGGCTTCAGACGGGCGACAACCGGGAGATAGTGGGAGCCGCGATCTTGCGGTTTTGCGCGATCCAGCCCTAGCGGAACCCAGAGGTCCTGCTTGCCGCCAAGAGAGAACTGCTTGGGAAGGACGCCAAGCACGGAGTAGACCTCGCCGTCGAGGTGAATCGACTGGTTTACGATGTCCCGGTCGCCGCCAAACTGGCTCTGCCAAAACGCGTAGCTGAGCAGCACGAAATGGGAATGCCCAGGCTGGTCCTCGTCGGGAGCAAACGCCCGGCCAAGCGCCGGAGTGATTCCCAGCAGCGGAAACAGGCCCGCGGTTGCGCTGGCTTCGGTAACATGCACGGGGGGCGCATCCGCGCGGGTAAGGTTCGCGTTGCCGTCAAGCGAATAGGCTGCAATTTGCGAGAAGGATTGGTTGTGGTCGAGGAGGTCCCAGTATTCGGGTTCGGACGCCGGCAGAAGTGGAATGCCTTGCTTTTCAAATTTTGCCCAAACGTTGACGAGCGAAGTCGAATCCCGGTAGGCGAGCGGACGCAGGAGGACCCCGTTCACAACACTGAAAATCGCGGTATTGGCGCCGATGCCGAGAGCGAGAGTAAGCACAGCAACGATGGTGAAACTCGGAGATCGAAGCAGCACGCGCATGCTGAAGCGGATATCCTGAAGCAGGGTTTCGAGGACGTGCACGCCGCGTGCGTCCCGGCATTCTTCTTTGATTTGATCGAGTCCACCGAAGGCGAGCCGCGCCCGCCGCAGCGCTTCTTGGCGCGGCAGACCAGATTGGACATGCTGTTCGACGAGTTGCTCGAAGTGAAAGCGCAGCTCCTCGTTTAATTCCGATTCCGCTGTGTTTCGCAGAAGAAGGGATCGCAAACGAAAGCGCAAATCACTGAACACGGCGCACCTCCTATGCGGTTCCGAGCACCTGGGCGACAGCGGCGGTCAATTTTTCCCAGGCGTCTTTTTCCACTTCGAGCTGCTGGCGGCCGGTTTTTGTGAGTTCGTAGTATTTGGCGCGGCGGTTGTTGTCAGAAGTTCCCCACCGGGATTTGATCCAGCCGCGGCGCTCGAGCCGGTGAAGAGCGGGATATAGCGAGCCTTGCTGAACCCGGAGCACCTCGCTGGAAATCTGCTGGATGCGCTCGGAAATGGCCCAGCCGTGCAGGGGTCCCAAGGAAATGGTGCGGAGGATGAGCAGGTCGAGAGTGCCTTGCGGCAGGTCGATGCGAGACATGAGCTGTTGTCCCCTTTTACTTCTACAGGAAGATAGCATTCCTCTTGTCGAAGTGCAAGGGGAAGGAAGTCACCAAACCGGATTGCTGGGGATCGGCGCCCTTGCTACCGGTATTTCTGCGCATCACTGCTCAATACTTTCAACCAGAAGTCAATCGTCGTCGTCGTCCTTTCTCTTGTGACGGGTCGCAACATCTTCCATCCCGGGAATGCCGAAGCGGAGTGCTTGGTACGCGGGTAATTGCGGGGACTGTGGAGCAGCGGAATTGCTTCCGCGGCAGGCAAACCAGATGATGGCATTCAGCGTTTGCGCATTCGCCATATCGGCGTGGGTAAAGTCCTGTTGATTCGATTTTTTCATCCACTCGGCCGTGGCTTTGTCTTTCACCTTTTCGGTCAGCAGATTGTCAGCGGCAACGGTGGGAAGTATGGCTTTGTACGGTGCCAGGTTCGGCGTTTCCTGAAAAATGTCCATGGGAATCGCGGAAGCGTCGAGTTGGTTCATTGGCGCAATACCCAGCAGCATTTCCATGGTGCGAATCATGCTCACCGTGCTGTGAAATTTGTGAATCAGCGCACCCGGTTTGTTGTACGCGCTGATGGCCAACACCGCCGAACGGTGCGAGTCCACGTGGTCGGGCCCGGACTGCGCGTCGTCTTCAACGACAAAAATGGCAGTGTCCTTCCAATACACGCTGGAAGAAATGGCTTCCAGCAGCCGCCCCACGGCGTAGTCGTTATCCGCGACCATGAATTGCGGCGTCGGAAATCCTTTCTTGATCCCCGTTGTGTGATCGTTGGGGAATCGCACGATGTTGAACGCGGGCATGGGATCCGGCTTTCCCGTTTCTCGCTGAGCTACAAATTCTCGAAATTCCGCGAGCCACTCGCCTAGCCGCGAGTTGCCAGTGCAGCTTGGATTCGAATTCTCGTGCGTCACCGCGGCGTCGGCCGCACCGGGAGCGGCGAGCGCAGCTTTATAACAATCCACGGTCATGCTGTCTGGCGCGGCCACGTCAAAACTGCGAAAGCTCAGACTGTGGTGGTTCGCCAACGACTCTTTGGTCGGGATGGCCCGCGCCGCCTTGGAAATGTCCGGATAGGCTTTCTTGGCGTGCTGGCGAGCGGTTTCCACGTCCTTCTCGGAAATCACGGCGACGAATTCGCCGTAATTCCGGTACGTAAGCCCCGCGCGGGCAGCGGCGTCCCAGAGATACAGGGTTTTCGGCTCTGCCCAATCGATGGAGCCTTGCCGGTAAGGAAGATGTTTCACCAGCACATCGGAAAGGGCTTCCAGCGCATCGCCCTTGAACTTGTCCAGATCCAAGTCGCCGGGCGGTTCGTAGTCTGGCAGGCGGTTGAATCCTTCCCAGTCGTAGGTGCGGCCCCGTCCGGAGTAAGCCCAGCGAAATCCCTTGTCGACGGCGTCAGTGGAAAACGCGGCTGTCGACCAATTGTGCCCGTCAGGACTGGCTTCAGAGTTCACAAAAAACCGGTCGAAGAGGCCGAAGCGCTGCGCCAGCGCGTGCTGATTGGGAGTGATGGATTGGGTCGCACCGCTGGGTCGGCGCGCGGCCTCGCCGCCACCAAAAATTGCCAAGTCCGGCTGGCCGTCGGCAAGGTGGCCGTCGCCGGACAGTTTCACGTCGCCAAACACCTGGTCGTAAGTGCGATTTTCTTTGATGATGTAGATGATGTGTTTGATGGGGCTTGCGCCAGCAAAAAGTTTTGGTGGCGCGAAATCCATCAGGCCGTCATTTTGCATGGTTTGCTGCGTGAAGTGGGCCAGTGTGGGATCGTCCGGCAGAGGGACCACGCTGATGTTCCCGGAGACGATCGCCCCGCTGTATTCGCCACCCTGACGATTCTTTCCTTTGTTTGGAGGAAACGCGGCGTTTGGCGGGTTCGGTGTGCGCCCGCTGTTGTTCACGCGCATCGAAGACGGCTCGAATCCCGTCCCCTTCCCATTTCCGATGAACAGCCTTCCGTCCGCAACCGCGACCGCCGATGGGTACTGCCCTGTTGGAATAAATCCGAGAACTTTGGATTTTTCGCCGTTGTGATTGTTCTTGGTGGATTTTTCTCCGCGAGCCTTCTCTGAAAGCGCCACAATAGCTATGGCATTGCTGTGCGCGTTTGCTACGTACAGAGTTTTTTCATCGTCGCTGAGCGCCAAACCTTCGGGACTGGAACCCGTCAAGGCGTTTTCCGCGAGTCTTACATCGATTCGCTCGATTTCCTGATCCGCAGCAGTGTCTATGACCGAAACGCTGTCCGCGTTCGAGTTGGCAACGAAAATGCGCGTGCCGCCCGCGTTTGAGATCATGGCCGTAGGATGGCGGTCCACACCAATGAATTTCTCCACGACCGCGCGGCCGTTCACGCCAATCACAGCTATGGATGAATCGTTCCAGCAGGAAACATACACGCGCGCTTTCTTTCCGTTTCCCAGCACCATCACGCCGTATGGGTAGATGTATTCCTGTGGTTTGTCGGGGCGATGCAAATCCACGCGCTGCATTTTTCGCGAGCCGCTCACGTTGCGCACAATGGTGACGCTATCACCCAGGTTATTCGCAACGACAAGCGTCTTGCCGTCCGGCGCCAGTCCCAGACCCGTCGGATACAGCGCAGCTTTTCCTTTGTTGTAATCCTTTGGCGAAGTTTCACCGGGATTGCTCACGAGGAAGGACGGCGCGGTGACTTTAGTGTCGGGGCCCGGCGACCCCGGCTGCACTGGCGCCGCAGCTTTGGGATCGAACCGAAAAATCCACACTTTGTTTTCAAATCCCCCGGAAACGTACATGGAAAGAGTGCCGTCGGCGCCCGCGGTCCGTGAAAACGCCAAGCCGACGTTGGCGCTTTGTGGCGTTGGAAAATAGATGTTTTGAATGACCATCGGCTCGGGGCTTGCGTTCAAGTCGATTACTGCGATTGACTGCTGGGCCTCGTTGGTTGCTTCGCTGAACTGCACGCCAAATCCGCTGTTCACCACAAGCAGATAGCGCCCCTTCCCGCCGCGCCCGAGAGCATCGGGGCTGCGCAAAATGGTCATGGGCATCGCGCCGACCGCTGGCAGGTGCGTCGCCGCATCCATTACAAGTGTGCCGGCCGGCGTAATTGGTCGGCCCTCGCCGGCAGATTCCTGCTGTCCCGTCGCCACCTTGCAGGAAATCAATCCAGCCAAAAGAAGTGCGGGAAGCATCCGAAATCTCATGTATCCCTCGCTCAGTTTCACGAAAACCGGCTCTCATTCGATCGCTCGGATCTGCTCTAAATGTACCCGGACGAGAGCGCAAGACGAAATTATTTCGCGAGTTTGAAAGCGGCCTAGCACAGACGCGATGTTCGCGAATGCAAATCAAAGATTTGACCGAAGCGGCTCCCGCTTCTAGGATGGAAGCTCGCGTGGCACGCAGTGACCGAGCCGCGCCAACGAGATTCGCATGAAAACCAAACCACTAGCTGCAATTACGCTTTTTCTCCTGCCCCTGTCGTTGGCCGCGCAAACGGTCGACGACATTGTAAAAAAGGCGATTGAGGCACGCGGCGGGCTCGACAAAATCAAGGCGGTGCGGGCGGAAAGAATCAGCGGCCAAGTGACTCTCGCCCAGGGCTTTGAAGGCACGATCGTCCTCGAACTGGAAAGACCCCACAAATTGCACTCGGAAATTACCGTGGAAGGCAAGAAAATCGTACGAACTTACGATGGCAAGTCAGCGGGATGGACTCTCAATCCATTTGCCGGCAACGACGAAACTCAGCCTATGTCTGAGGAGGATTTGAAAGGCATGCCCGATGAAGCGGATCTCGACGGCCCGCTCGTGGATTACAAGGCCAAAGGATCGCAAGTAGAACTTGGCGGGAAAGAGGATTTGGATGGCAAGCCGGTTTACCGCCTCAAGCTGACGAGTAAAAGCGGCGAGACGCGCACATACTTCATCGACGCCTCCACTTTCCTCACAACTAAATGGGAAGGCCTCCGCAAAATCGGCGATCAGGAGCTACCCTGGGAATCCAATCTCTCCGACTATCGCGTGGTGGAAGGCCTGAAATTCCCTTTTAAGATTGACCAGGGGAGTCCCGGCACGGATTTCCGGCAAACGCTCACCATCGAAAAGATCGAACTGAATCCCAAAATTGACGATTCCCACTTCGCCAAGCCCACTGCGCCAGAGGTCCCGGCCCCGCCTGCTTCGCCCAAGACACCAGATCCACGGCTCAAGTAATCGCCGAGCCGCAGCTTCACTTGAGATAAGTTTTGACAATTTCGATGACGTCCTCCGCAGCCTCTTCGGAAGACTTTGAATTCCTGGGCATGTGATTGCGGATATGGTCCTCCATAAGCTCTGCCATAAGACTGTTGATCGCGCCTCGCGCCGCAGAGAGCCGTTGAAGCACATCCGCGCACTGTTCGTCTTCATTTAGGCCGCGAAGCACGCTTTCCAGTTGTCCGATGATCTTTTTGGTGCGGTTGACCAGATCGAGTTTCTCACGAGAAGTTTGCGACATTTCTCTGTTGACTACCCTATCGGGGTATGGTATCTAGGCTCTACCCTATATGGGTATCGTAGCAAGGCCAGGGCAACGTAGCAAGGACTTGGCAAATGGCCAGAGCCGCGCACACAAGGAGTTGTAACAGTTCTGTAATCTTCCCGCCAAATACTGGAGCGCTTTTGCGGGGCCTTGCTTTGCTTGTTGCTTCCGATCGGCGCACGTTGGGCCTGCAATGAAAAACTTGACCTGTGAGATGGACTATGTCTCGACACTGCATAGGAAGCTGCTTACTTATCTTGACGGCCGTCCTGGTTACCGGATGCGAGGGCCTTCAGAAGCAGCCCAAGGCGGACGAGACCCCAGCAATTGAGCGCCAAGGAAATCATGTCGTCGTGCCGGCTTCTTCCCCGCTGGCTGGGCGGCTGGAGGTAGAGCCGGCAAAGTTTACGACATTTACCCGCCAGGTGAACGCCCCCGCTTCGGTCGAAGCGGACCCGGCGCGTTACGCGCGGATCCTTCCACCGCTCAACGGCCGCGTTCTGCAGTTGTTTGTGCACCCGGGCGACGCCGTCGTGAAAGGGCAGGAACTCCTCACGATTGACGCCCCGGATTTTGTCGGTGCGCAAACCGACTATTCGCGCACACGCAGCGTCCTCACGCAGGCAGAACGAAACCTTGCCCGCCAGGAAGACCTTGCGGCACACGGCATCGTAGGCCAGCGCGACGTGGACCAGGCGCGCACGGACCGCGATTCCGCACAGAGCGACTTCAACCGCGCCACGCAGCGGCTGAAGCAGCTCGGCATGGATCCGGACAAGACGCAATTGGGAGCGCCTCTGATCGTCCGTTCGCCGCTGACTGGCAAGGTTCTCGATGTAACTTCGGCTACCGGAGAGTTCCGCAATGACCCGACGGCGCCGCTCATGACAGTGGCCGATTTGTCCGACATCTGGGTCACGGCCAGCGTCCAGGAAAAGGACATTCACTTTGTTCATAAAGGCGACCCGGCGATAGCGACGTTTGGCGCATATCCATCGGAAACATTTCGCGGAAGAGTCCTCTTTGTCGCGGACGTTCTGGATCCGGACACACGCACAGCGAAGGTCCGCATTGCATATCCAAACAGCGACGGAAGACTGCGACCTGCCATGTTTGCGACGGTGACGCTAAAAACCTGGGACACTCAGGAACTCACAGTCTCCACCACGGCGCTGGTTCTCGTCGGCGATCAGACCACGGTGTTCGTGCAGGTTGCTGCGAACACCTATGAACAGAGGCCGGTCGTCACTGGCGAGCAGCAAGGCTCACGCACCATCATCAAGAGCGGCATAAAAGCAGGCGAGAAGGTGTTGGTGCGCGAGGGGGCCCTGCTGCAATGATCGCGCGCTTCGTTACCCTCTGTTTGCGCCGCCGCAAGCTCGTATGGCTCATCGCCATCTTATTGGCCATCTTTGGCTATACCTCGTGGCAGGCTCTTGAAATTGAAGCGTATCCCGACATCGCGGACATTACATCTCAGGTAATTACGCAGTACCCCGGCCACGCCGCCGAAGAAGTGGAAGAGCAGGTGACCATTCCGCTGGAACGCGAGCTGAATGGCATTCCCGGGTTGCAGGTGATGCGTTCCCACAGCACCTTCGGGCTGTCCCTGATTACTCTGGTCTTCCGGGACGGTGTCGACGATTATTGGGCGCGCCAGCGCATTAACGAACGCATTGCCGGCGTCACCTTGCCTCCGGGGGCCAATCCGGGCCTGGATCCTCTCACTTCGCCTATCGGCGAAATTTATCGCTACACGCTTCGCTCCGATTTCCGGGATCAACGCGAGCTTCGCGAATTGCAAGAGTGGGCGGTGATTCCCCGGCTGAAGCAAGCGCCCGGCGTCGCGGACGTCACGAATTTCGGCGGGGAGACCACCCAGTTCCAGTTGATTGTCGACCCTGCGAAGCTCGCGCAGTACAACGTGTCGCTCGCTCAGGTCATCGCTGCTATTCAGGCCAATAACGCCAATGCCGGCGGCAGTATCGTGGTACGAGGCGAGCAAGGGTATGTTGTCCGAGGCATTGGACTCATCCGGTCGCTCCAGGATCTGGGAAATATCGTCATTCTGGCGAAAGGCGGTACTCCCGTTTTCGTCAAGAATTTAGGCGCCTTGCAGCTTGGGGCTCTCGAACGCCGCGGCATTCTCGGAAAAGACTCAAACCCCGACACCGTGTCCGGGATCGTGCTTTTGCTCAAGGGGATGAATCCTTCGCAAGTTCTCGAAGGAGTGCACGCGCAAGTGCAAGCTCTCAACAATGGCATTTTGCCGCCAGACACGAAGCTGGCGCCTTATCTGGACCGTACCGACCTGGTGCACACCACGGTGCATCGTGTTTCGCACACGCTGCTGGAAGGCATGGGGCTTGTTCTTCTGGTTCTCCTGCTCTTTCTGGGGAGCGCCCGCGGCGCCCTCATGGTTGCGATCACCGTGCCGTTCTCTTTGTTGTTTGCGTTCATTTGCATGCGCTTTACGAATATTCCCGCCAACTTGCTGTCCCTTGGCGCAATCGATTTTGGAATCATCGTCGACGCTTCGATTGTGGTGATGGAGAACATTCTTCGTCATCGGGAAGAATACCCTGAGGCAGCGCTCGCCGAAGAAAATGCGCGTCAATCGGCAATCGAGGTGGCGCGGCCCATCTTCTTTGCCACGTTGATCATCATCACGGCCTATCTTCCCCTGTTTGCGTTCCAGCGGGTCGAGAAAAAACTATTCTCACCGATGGCGTATGTGGTCGGCTATTCACTGGTTGGAGCGCTGCTGA
>Ga0335079_10005532_pt1 | contig 14460 bp, 13 predicted proteins | sample Lox_Sample_33_FD_206719 | JGI IMG/M metagenome (GOLD analysis project Ga0335079, IMG submission 206719) | Soil microbial communities from Loxahatchee National Wildlife Refuge, Florida, United States - Lox_Sample_3.3 | ecosystem: Environmental > Terrestrial > Soil > Wetlands | place: USA...
CTCACGGGCTTCCCTCTGGGAATCAGGGTCGTCGGCTCTCTGCAGGGATTGCCCCTGGACGGAGCGGACGTCGCTGTGTTTTCGACGAGGTCTAGAATCCCAGACTTGGTCGACGGGATCTCAGCGGCCGCCTCAGCGGGGCTGGACGTGGTTACCACTTCTGAGGAGATGGCCTACCCGGCCTACGCGGGAGCTGGCGCGGCCGAATCCCTGGACAGACTAGCCAAGGAGAAGGGCGTGACCATCGTCGGGGTGGGGGTCAACCCAGGTTTCGTCATGGACCTCGTCCCTGCCGTCGTGGCCTCCGCCACAAAGAACCCTACGAACATTCACGTTGTCAGGTCTGTCGATGTCAGCAGGAGGCGGCGTCAGCTCCAGGCGAAGACGGGAGTGGGTCACACGAGAGCGAGAATCGAGAAGGAAATCGCTGAAGGGGGGGTCGGCCACGTCGGACTTGTGGAGTCGGCGCACCTCATCGCGCTCTCGCTCGGGAAGCCTCTCCAGGACCTCAAGCACGGTGTCTTCCCTGTCTTGGGCTCGGAGGATTACGTCATGGGGGTAAGGCAGTTCGTCGAGGGGACTGCCGGGGGGTGCCGCATAAGACTTGACCTAGAGATGACCACGACATCCGCAGATTTCGACATCGTCGAGGTGAAGGGGGACCCGGACCTCAAGTTGAGGTTTGAGAAGGGTGTCTTCGGCGATTCTGCCACCGTCGCCCTGGTGGTCCACGCGGTGGAAAGGGTGGGGAAGGCAAAGCAGGGACTCATTACTGTGCTGGACCTGCCTCTTTCAAACGCCTGAACGCCTTATATCGTGAGGACACTTGTTTGGATTTCGGAGCTGTGATGTCACAGAGTTACGGGAAGGTCAATATGACCGGAAGGCATTAGACTGAGCTCCACTTTAACGCAATGTTTTCTACGCCCTGTATATCACATTCAGTCCTAATTCATCGTCGAACCTGCGCAGGGCCCGGTTCTTCGTTGGTGTCAGCAGCACTTCAAGCAGCGGGAACACCGTCCCTGACACTACATGTCCCCCGATCACGCTCTGGTCTCTTCTCCCGAATGTGCCGTGGGCGTGGAGGAATGGCTTCGAGTCCTTGAGGGTGATGTTTCCGAGCAGGCTCGTCGCTTCGAGGAACTCATTATAGTCGTGCTCTTCGTACCTTTTCTCCGACTGGTTGAAGTACGCGAGTCTTAGTCTGTTCACCCCTCCTATCGCCTCCACCTTCGCCGTCGACACCTTCTCCTTCGACGCGATCGCAACTATGTCGTCGGGAATCTTCGCGCCTGCTCTGAGGCTGTAGATCTTGGTCATTCCCGCCGTTCGGGCGCCCTATGGGTTAAAAGCTTGAACCACGCCAACCGAATTCGGCATCTCCTTGAGGCTGCATGTCGATAAGCCTGGCATCAGGGTCCTCGGGGTAGCGGAGAGCTTCAGGCAGGGTCAGAAGAGGTCTCTGCTCGCGGGGGTCGTGATGAGGAGCGACTTCGTCATCGACGGGGTAGCCCTGGGGAAGACCTCGGTGGGTGGAGACGATGCCACCTCGTCCATAGCATCTCTATACAGGAGGTTCAAACGCAACGACGTGAACTTGATAATCGTGTCGGGCGCGATTCTCAGCCTGTACAACATAGTCGACGTAGACCTGCTCTCGAGCAAGACCAAGCTTCCGGTTGTCTGCCTGACCTACAAGCAAACCGCTGGGATCGAGGCCTCCATTCGCAGGCACTTCCCCTCGGCCGCAGAAGAAAAGCTCGAAGCCTACAGGAAACTGGGCGCACGGACCGGGGTCCGGCTTCGAACCGGGCACGCGCTATACGTCCGGACCGCAGGCATCGACCCCGAGTCGGCCGAGAGGATACTCAACGTCTTCACGCTCCAAGGGTCGATACCTGAGCCCGTCCGGGTAGCGAAGCTCCTGGCCAGGGCGGCCATGGTCACGCGATCTTCACGCCAGGGTTCATGACCCCGTTCGGGTCGAAGAGGTCCTTCAGCTCGCGCATTATCCAGTAGGTTCTGGGATACTGCCTCTCCACGTACTTTGCCCTGAGCATGCCGTCCCCGTGTTCCCCGGTCATTGACCCGCCCATCCTCCACACCGCTTCAAAGCAGTCCTTCATCAGTTCCTCCAGCACCCGCATGTCCTTCGCCTGGGTCGGGTCCAGCAGAGGTCTGGCGTGCAGGTTTGCATCCCCTGCGTGGCCGTAGGAGATGTACTCGAGCCCCCTTCGTCCGAACTGGTCTGAGAGGAGCTTCACCAGGTCCCCCAGCCTCTCCGGAGGGACAACCAGGTCCTCGACCCCAGGCACGACCAACCTGCTTCCCCTCCTCAGTTCCTGCGCGAGCGTGAGTGTCTGGTTCCTCGCCTCCCAGGCCTCCGCGACCTCTGACGCGGAAGTCAGGACGATCGGGTCATACCCCGAAACCTTCGAGCTCGCGACCGCCTGCATAGTCTGGTCCTGGCCCCCATCGTCGTCGAACTCGCAGAAGACCATGTAGGGGGTCTCCGTTCGCGAATACTTCGCTATCTTCTCCCACCTGTTCGTGGCTCGAAATACGCTCTTATCCACAAGCTCCAGGGCCGAGGGGGACTCTTCCCTGAACGCTTGCACCGCGCTGTCAAGCTCCCGGAGCTCGCACTCGATTACGAATAGCAGCCGGTGTGCGGGGCGCCTCTTCGTCGCCAGCGTAATCTGGGTGAAGACCCCGAAGGTCCCCTCCGACCCCACGAAGAGCTTCGGGAAGTCGAAGAGCCCGTTGTGGATCACCCTCTCCAGCCTGTAACCACAGGAGTTCTTCGTCACCCTCGGCCTTTCCTCGAGGATCGATTTTTGGTTCTCCAGCAGGAGGGACGCAGCTCTCCGGACCCGGGTGTCCCCTCCAAGGGCAGCTTCAACGGTCATCGGCGTAATCGCCCGGCACGGCCCTCCCGGGGGGGCTAACCGCAGCTGCTGCACATAGTCGATTACCGACCCGTATTTCAGCGTCCTGGCACCGGAAGAGTTGTTGGCAACCATCCCTCCCAGGGTGCAACTCGCGTAGCTCGACGGGTCGACGGGCATCCATCTCCCCTGGGGGTTCAGGTATTCGTTGAGCTCGGCCTTGAGTGCCCCCGGGTGGCAGACCACTGACAGGTCGGGCATGGGGGTGATCGTCTTCCTCTCCTGAATCAGAATCGCGCCTGACCCGACAGATTGGCTTGGGATAGAGGTCCCTCCCCCTCGGGCGGTGACCGAGAGACCGCCCGACGACGCCTCGCGGATTGCAAGTTCGACCTCCTCCTCCGTCTTGGCGTAGTAGGCGACCTTCGGGGTGAGCGCGACTATTCCTGCGTCTCGCGCAAGCTCCAGCAGGTCGGCTTCAGTGGAGGTCTTCCTCATCCCAGCAGGGTGACAGCGAGCCGCTATGTTGACCTTGCGTCTGGGTTGCCCGAGAGCACTGGCAGGACTACGTAGAAGTCGTGGTGGAACCGGTGCCCTCGGCCGCCTTTACGATGACCGTCCCCTGCATCCAGGTGTGGTAGATGCACTTGAAAGTGTACGTGCCCGGGGTGGTGATCGTGACCTGAGCTGTTCCTCCGTTAGGGTTGATGTTCCCTGTGTCGAAGACTCCGGCGGTGTTCGAGGTGGCAGTGTGGATTGAAGCATCTTGGTTCAAGAAGTAGAGGGTGTTATTGACGCCTATCACCACGGTGATGTTGTCTGGGGTGTAGCCGTACTGCGTTGTCGCCCCTGCTGTGTATCCGGAGGGCGGAGAGGATGCGCCGCTCGCTATGGTCACGTTTACGCACTGGACCGAGGGACATGTAACCGCGGGTGCAGTGGTCGTCGTGGAGCTCGCTAGTCCGGGCGCCACTTCCACCTGATAGTATCCGAGAATCGCCACCGCTCCGAGAATTAGGATTGCGACGACGATGCCAGCTGCGGTAGAGCCCTTACTGCTCATGACGGAATCTGGCTGGCTCGCGGTCGACGGGCTTTAAGTATTTTCAGGGCCTGGTCCGGCTCCGGTGCCAAAACCGAAGCCTAAAAAACGGCCTGCATCACCCTAGCGACAGATAATAGATGGTGGAGGACACCAAGGAAAATCCGCCCTCCCAAACTTCTGCCGAAGCGGAGAACAAGCCTGCGCCCCGTCCTGCCACGGTGCCAACGCCTGCGCCCGTAGCAGCTGGCGCTGTGCAGTCAAAGTCCCCGCCCCCACCGCCTCGCCCTGCCGCCGCCCCTCCGAGGGCCCCGGTCCCACCGCCGCCTGCCCAGCCTCCACAGGCCCAGCCACAGAAGAGCAGCGGGAGGAGGACTTTCCTCAAGATAATGTTCGTCGTCGGGGCAGTCCTGTCGATCATCCCCTTCGTACCCTGGGGGTCGTACCTATCTTCCTCTGTCTCGAGCTCAGGGGCGTACAAGCGGCAGCAGGTGGTCCTTGACTTGAACACACCCGCGAACAACAACGCGAACGGCGCCGTCGCAGGGAAAGCAGTGAACGTGAACGACCTGACGTCCTTCCCTCCGAACTCGGCCTGGCTTGTCACCTATCCGACATCGGGGGACCCGACGGTCGACTCCCAGAACGTCGATACATTTGTGAAGTTCCAGCTTATCAGGCTCCCGGAGCAGCTCGGAGGCTCGGACAAGAGCGCGTCAGCTTTCGTGGCTTTCAGCAAGGTCTGCGTCCATCTTTGGTGCAGCCCCAACTACGACCCCGAGCATTCCAGCATCACGAGTGACGAGACGTACCAGTGCCCCTGCCACGGGAGCATCTATCGTCCTCCGGACGGGCTGTCGATCGCGGGCCCCGCCTCCCTGCAGCCCGCTCCGACGAACGCCATCCCGATGCTGACTCTCACTTCAGACTCGAGCGGGAACCTCTACATCGAACCCCCGCTCTGGGACATCGAGCACAACGGCATCCTTGGCTACGGCAGGGACTACCTGAGCTACCAGAACTACATTCTCCCCACAGCCGAGGGGACGTCGTGATAAGATGACACAGCCACCACAGAATCGCAACGTGATTTCGAGGCTGTATCAGTGGATAATCGACGGCCTGGAGAGGACGGTCTACAGGGGGGTGCAGTACACCTTCCCGAAGCGATTCGTGAGCCCCATGGGGTACCTCGGGGTACTCACCGGCATCACATTCCTGGTCCTAGGCGTCACCGGAGGCCTCCTGATGATCTACTACGAGCCCACCCTCACAGGGTGCGGGAACCTGACCTGCGCCTTCTCGAGCGTCGAACGGATCAATGACTCCGTCCCCTTCGGGTGGCTGCTGAGGAACATCCACTACACGGCCTCCAACGCGATGGTCCTCCTCGCTGTCCTGCACATGTACTACCAGTACTTCAGCGGCAGGTTCAAGATCAAGAACGAGGTTCTCTGGGTCACCGGGGTCATCCTCGGCATAATAACTGGGGTCGAGGCGTACAGCGGCTACGACCTCCTCTTCAACCAGAGAGCGGGCCTCGCCATAGAAATCGGCTCGTCCCTCACGAACGCCTCCCCGCTGATAGGAGGGGCCCTCCGACTCGCGACCTTCGGGTCAGGGTTCGCCGATTTCGTGCTGAGGCTATATTCGGCCCACGTCTTCATCCTCCCCATGGTCATGTTGCTCCTGGTGTTCATCCACTTCCCCCGATACCTCGTCTTCGACCTCCCCGTCATTTCGACGGTGATCGGTGGGCTGTTTCTGGTCGCAGCGATTTTCCCCGTCGCCCTGGGGAACCCTTACAGCCCTAGCAACCCTCAGCTTACAATCCCCGAATGGTATGTGAACGCCCTTTACGCCCTGCTCAGGACGGAGTTCGACAAGTTCGTCATGGGTGGCCTGATGCCCGCCCTGTTCTTCCTGATGGCAATCGTCGTTCCTTTCGTGGACACTTCGAAGAAGCTCAACTGGAAGGACAGGCCCTTCTTCACCGCCCTGGGCATTACTACGATCGCCCAGATCCTTATCACGACCGCCTGGGGGTTCTACGTCAACCCCGACACAAGCCTTCCGACACTGCAGAGGTTGTACGTCGACCCGGTCGACTACTTCTCTTCAATGCTGGGGGTGACCGCGCTCTGCTTCATAGGGACCTACGCCTTCCTGAGGTATCTGAAGTCGAAGGAGAGGGTGAGAAGGGCGGTGGCACCGATGGGGCCCATACTGACCAAGAAATGGGTCTTCATTCTCTTCATCTTGCTGGTCCTGGCCCAGGTCGCCATCAACGGCCTCGCTGCCCAGGCGATCGTCTCCGGCCTCCGGAACATGGCTCTCTTCGACGCGGGAGCCATACTAGTGACCTTCGGCGTCATCGCCCACCTGTACAGATACAGCCAGAGCCTCCCCTTCTAGACGGGGAGTCTGATATCGGCCGCCATCTCGAGCCATCTCGGCCCTACCGCTCTCACTTTCCTGACGCTGCATCTCGCTCCCCGGGGGAGGCCCCCGCGCAGCTCCGAGCGGAGGGCTCGGGCTCCTTCCTGTTCGTTTTCGCCGAGCAGGTGCCTGTAGTAGTGGATGCGCGCCCCCCTCTTCGCCATCTGCAGGGCGACAGGGAGGAAGGCATCCGCTCCAGATGGGAGGGGCATCAGTACACGGTCGAACTTGGCTGCAGTTGTATGGGGGAGGTCCGCGGCGTCCCCGTTGACCACGGTCACAAGCCCTTCGACCTTGTTGAGCTTGTCGTTCTCCTGGTGGAGGCGGGCCGCGTAGGCGTTCACCTCGCAGCTTACTACGCGTGCTCCCGCAAGTTTCGCTATGAGGATGGAAAATGGGCCCACACCGGCAAACATGTTCAGGACCATCTCCCTCCCTCGCACCGCTTCGGCTACCCTCAGCCTCTCTGTCGAGAGCCTCGGGGAGAAGTAGCACCTGGCTACGTCGACCCTGAACGAGCACCCGTTCTCCCTGTGAAGCGTAGCCGTCCTCCTCTCTCCCGCGACGTGCCGGAGCTTCCGCAACCTGAACTCCCCTTCAATCCCCCCCTCCTGCTCCATTACGACCCGGACGTTCTTCATCTCGGCCATCAACGCCTCCCCGATCTCCTTCTTCTCGGTCGCAGAAAATTCCGCGAGCCTGACTATGGCGATGTCCCCGATCACGTCAATCCCCGAGGAGACCCGCCCTCCCTCCTTGACCCCTGCCTTCTGCAGGGCGGCCCTAATCAGCCTGGGCACTCTCTTCCCTCTGAGCTGCTACGTAGTAGTAGGTGCCCTTCTCCTTCTGCTCCCTGTCCAGCTTGCTACCTGGCTTGTTGACCCTGGGTCTGCCGGTGTTGATGTCTCTCCTGTATGTGAGCCCGACCCTCTTGAGAAACTCATTCATCCCTTCTTCCTTGGTCAGGGGCGAGGTCGCCTCCCCCGACACTCCAGGCTCCCCGGAAAAGACTAGCAGCCTGTCGGAGACTATGTCCACGACCTGAAGGTCGTGGTCGATGATGACCGCGGCTCTCCCTCTCGCCTTCACCATCCGGTTGACCGCCCTGGCGACGACGAACCTGTCCTCGACGTCGAGGAACGCCGAAGGCTCGTCCAGGGCATACACCTCCGAGTCCTGGGCCATCGTCGCTACTATGGCAACCTTCTGCAGCTCCCCTCCGCTGAGCTCGCCCACCTTCCTCGCGAGGAGTTTTTCCATCCTCAGGGGGACGGCCAGGGTGTCCTGGAGGAGGGCGTCGCTGTACTTCGTCCCCAGGGTGGCCATGAAGAACTCGTCGACGGTTCCTTCGAAGCTGGACGTCAGATACTGGGGCTTGTAGGCCACCTTGGCATCGATGTGGACCGTCCCGCTCCTCGGCTTCTCTTCACCGGCGAGCATCTTGATGAAGGTGGTCTTCCCCAGGGCGTTGGCCCCGACCACGCCCAGAATCGTCCCCTTGGTGATGAGTCCTGCACCCACTTCGAGCGTGAAAGAAGGGTAAGACTTTGCAAGCTTGCTGTACTCGGCCACCACTTCCTCGCTTTCGACGGTCTCCCCCGCTGCCCTCTGCCCGAATGACACAGCGTGGTCGCGGAACCTGATGTTCTCCTGGGGGAGGTACCCGTCCAGCAGGGCGTTGATCCCTGTCCTCGATGCGTAGAGCCCCGAGACTATCCCGTAGGCGCCGGGCTCCCCGTAGATTATCTGCACGTAGTTGGCGACATAGTCGAGGAAGGCGATGTCGTGCTCTACCACCAGCACAGACTTCCCCGACTCAGCAATCCCTGTGATAAGCCTCGACACGGCGAGCCTCTGATAGACGTCGTTGTACGATGAAGGCTCGTCGAAAAGGTAGAGGTCCGCGTCCTTGAGCGCAGCTGCGGCCACCGCGACTCTCTGCAGCTCCCCGCCGCTGAGGTCTGGTACGTTCTTGTCCAGGGTTTCGCCGAGATTGAGTGTCTCCACCACCTCTTCCATCTTCCCCGTTTCGTCCATCTGCTTCAGGAGGAGGCGCGTCCCCTTCTTCCAGGCTTCGGGGAGCCTGTAGACGGCCTGCGGCTTCAAGGACACCCTGAGCTCCCCGTCGGCGATTCTCTCGAAGTGCTCCTTCATCTCGCGGCCGCTCAGGTAGCGCAGGAATCTGTCCCAGCTCGCCTCGTGCTCATAGTCCCCCAGGTTGGGGACCAGTTGGCCGGCGAGTATCTTCAGGGCCGTCGACTTCCCGATGCCGTTCCTCCCCACCAGCCCCACCACCTGTCCCCGTCTGACCGTGGGTATCCGGAAGATCCTGAACGAGTTTACGCCGTACTGATGTATCTTGTCGCTCTTCAGCTCCTCGCTCAAATTCAGGATATCGATAGCGTCAAAGGGGCACACCTTGACGCATATCCCGCAGCCAATGCAGAGCTCTTCGGATATCAGGGCGAGCTTATTCTCGCCGAGTACTATGCACTCCTTCCCGTTGATGTTGACGGGGCACTCCTTGATGCACTCCAGTCCGCACTTCTTGGATTGGCAGAGGTCGGCGTCCACCACAGCTATCCGATGTACCAACTAGGACACCTGCCTCTCGCCGAGCCTCTTGGGGATGGGGCAAAAGGAACAGATCGCCGGGTCTCCTTCTAGTGCGAGGCTCTGGCTGCTGTGCCTCGTCCTCATCGACTTCCAGACTTCACTCTCGCTCGCCACCCCTGAGAGATGAATGGCCTCGTGTTCCCTGATGACAGGTAGCAACCTGCATCTGACGCAGATAGGCTTGACGAAGGCCGTGGGCTCGAGCGCCGCCGCAAACGTCGTCGCCCCAGCGGTTCCCACGAACCAGAACGACAGCAACCCCCCCAGCGGCCCCGTCGGCCCCTCCAGGAGGTAACCCAGGAAGAGCGAGCAGACAACCAGGAAGGCGCCGATGCCGAGGCCGGCCCTTCCCGGGGGGAGGGTCAACCCCCTGGTTGACTTGGACAATGACGTGAGCGCCAGCGCGGGGACGAGGACCTCGAGCGTAGGGGTGAGCTTCACCACTCTCATCTCCTCGCTCAGCCGCACCCAGGCTGGGCGTCCTCCTGCATCAGGGGGGATGGATGTCATTCCTAGCTCTTTGGCCGCCTGGACAGCCGCTCCCTCAGCCGGCTCCTCACCCTGTCGCGAAGTCCCTCAAGGTCCTCGGTGATGGGGCCTGACATATTCAGAGCAATGGGGGTGATGGAAACGCTCTTCTTCACTGCCACTGCCTCGATGTCCGTGTCAGGGGCGAAGTGGGAGAGCTTTTCCCCAAAGAGCCAATAGTATGCCCTCCCCCTCGGGTCTCGCCTTACTATCACTCTGTCGGTGTACTTCCGCCTGCCCACCTGGGTGAGGACTATCGGGGTGGTCGGCTCCACTTTCAGTGGGAAGTTGACATTCAGTATCTCAGCCCCGCCCGGGAGGCCGTTCTCCAATACATCGCGGATGACCTCTCCCGCGATCGCCCCTGCGTTGGCGAAGTCTGGCTGGTCGTACTCGAGGGCGAACATCGTCTCCCCCGGGACCTCCATGGAAAACGCGATGGCAGGGATTCCGGTTATCGCGGCTTCCAGCGCTGCGGCGACGGTACCTGAGGCGAAGATGTCCTGGAAGGTGTTGTTGTCTCCGATGTTTATCCCGGAGACCACGAGGTCTGGCTTCCTTGGCAGGACCTTGTTCACCCCTATCATCACGCAGTCCCCTGGAGTTCCCGAGACCGCATAGCATTCGAACTTCTCCTTCCTCACCTTGGTCACCCGAAGGGGCTTGTGGAAGGTCAGGCTCAGGGCCGTGGCGCTCTGCGGCTGTTCCGGGGCTACGATGATCGTCTCGGCGTGCTCCGCTGCGGCCCTGGCGAGCTCGATCACCCCGTTGCTCTGAACGCTGTCGTCATTGGTCACCATTACGAGTTTTCTATTTGAAGCCAATACGCCGCGCCTTCGCCAGGGCTTTGTCTATAGACCTTCTGTCATCCAGGCCGTAGTAGGTCGAGAGGACCCTTGCGCCTTCCTCGATGGTTTCCTCGGTAAGGAGGACCCCCAGGAGGAGGCCCTCCTCTGGAGTGAGCTTCGCCTGCTCCATGGCCCTCGAAAGCGCCTCCTGCTGCTCGACCAGCGCGTCTATCAGCCTGGCGAGCTTCTTCGCCTGCTCGGCGATTCGCCTCCTGTGGATGAGTACTTCCCCGGCCAGGCCTTCGAGGTCCTGGGCCTGGCGCGCTGCGGATGGCTCCCTAGAGACCCTTTCAGTCGACCTCACGATGGTGAGCCCCCCCAAGGAGTAGTCCCCCACCGTGGACCCCTTCGCTGAATACACTCTACGCGCCTTTGGAGTCCTGGGGACCAGCTTCCTTTCTTCCACTATTCCAAGTTCGACGAGCCGCTTCAGGTGTCTCAGCACCCCCTGCACCGATATCCCCGTCAGCGAGGCCAGCTCGGCGAGGGTCCGGGGCCGCACGGACACTGCGTCGGCGATCCTCAGCCTTACTCGCGACGAGAGGACTTCGTCGATGGTATCGCGGGTCAACATGCCCGTGCGGGGAAAGGGTTTATAAAAGGGTTAACTAGACGCTAATTAACAAGTGGTGAATTAGATGAGCGAAGATAGAAGGAAAGACCTGCGCGACATGCTCGACGAGATGGACAAGTACTTCGAGGACTTCGAGAGGGACCTAGAAGAGACTGTGAAGAGCACAATCTTCGGAAGCAACCCCTCTAGCAGGCCCTTCATCGCCGGATTTTCGTTCAACCTCGGCCCTGAAGGGAAGCCGTCGATCCAAGTGTTCGGGGACAATCCGGTGAAGAAGGACGGGTTCCGTTCCCCGATAAACGAGCAGGTGCTGGACGAGAAGAACGGGCTCCTTCGACTCTTATTGGAAATGCCCGGAGTGGAGAAGGAGAACATCACAGTCGATGCAACCGAAGACACTGCCGTGATAACAGCCGAAACCGAAGACAGAAGATACAGGGCAGAAATCCCGCTAAAGGCGGGGGTCAAGCCAGACAGCGGAAAGGCCGAATACAAAAACGGAATCCTGGAAATTTCCTTCTCATTGAAGGACAAGCCTAATAAGGGCTATAGGAGGGTTGACGTTGTCTAAGGGAGAGGGTGTGAGTCAGCAGCAGGTTCAGCTAAAAGTCCTCGAGGCCTACACCCGCGACGTAGGCAGAGGGGTCGCGAGGATCGACTACGACGCCATGGACGCCCTGGACGCGTCGACCGGCGACGTCATAGAAATCAAGGGGAAGAGGCGCACCGTGGCCAAGTGCCTCCCGCTTTACCCCTCCGACGAAGGGAGGGGGATAGTAAGAATAGATGGGCTGATCAGGAACAACGCAGGAGTAGCCATAGGTGACGTCGTGGTTGTGAAGAAGGTGAAGGCTCCACCGGCGGAGAAGGTCGTCGTGGCACCGCTCGAGGCGGTCCCGCCCATCGACGAGCGCTATCTGGCAGATGCCCTGGAGAGCGTCCCGGTCACCAAAGGGGACAACATCATGATACCATACTTCGGGGGGAGGCTAACCTTCCAGGTGGTCGGGGTCAGCCCTGTCGCCGATGCGGCGCTCATCACCCAGCGCACCGTGTTCGTGATTTCAGAGAAGGGGGAGGCACTCCGCGGAGTCCCCCAGGTAACCTACGAGGACATCGGCGGCCTGAAGGACGAAATCCAGAAGGTCCGCGAGATGATCGAGCTCCCGCTGAGGCACCCAGAGATCTTCGAGAAGCTCGGGGTGGAGGCGCCGAAGGGGATTCTCCTCTACGGGCCCCCGGGGACTGGGAAGACCCTCCTGGCGAAGGCCGTGGCCACGGAGAGCAACGCGCACTTCATTCCGATCAGCGGCCCCGAGATAATGAGCAAGTTCTACGGAGAGTCGGAGGCGAGACTGAGGGAGATTTTCAAGGAGGCGAAGGAGAAGGCGCCCACGATCATATTCATCGACGAGATCGATTCCATCGCCCCCAAGAGAGAGGAAGTCACCGGAGAAGTCGAGCGGCGGGTAGTAAGCCAGCTTCTGTCGCTGATGGATGGGCTGGAGGCCAGGGGGAAGGTGATCGTGATCGCCGCGACCAACAGGCCCAATGCCATCGACCCAGCGCTGCGCAGGCCGGGGAGGTTCGACAGGGAAATCGAGATCAAGGTACCGGACAAGAAGGGGAGGCTGGAGATACTCCAGATCCACACAAGACACATGCCGCTGGCCCAGAACGACGACAAGCACGGCACAGCAGACAAGATCGTCGACCTGGAGAAGCTCGCGGCCGTGACTCACGGCTTCGTCGGGGCTGACCTGGAATACCTCTGCAAGGAGGCGGCGATGAAGACGCTCAGGAGGAACCTCCCTGACATCAAGCTGGAGGAGGATAGGCTGAGCCCGGAGACCCTCGACAAGCTGATCGTGACGATGTCAGACTTCGAGGACGCGCTTAGGGACGTCATGCCCTCGGCGATGCGCGAGGTCTATCTCGAGACCCCGGACGTGAAGTGGGCAGATATCGGAGGCCTCGAGGGCGTCAAGAAGGAGCTCCAGGAGGCGGTCGAATGGCCCCTGAAGTATCCCGACCTCTACGACAAGATAGGCTACATGATGCCGAAGGGGATCATGCTGTATGGTCCATCTGGCACAGGCAAGACCCTGCTCGCCAAGGCAGTGGCCACAGAAAGCGAAGCTAACTTCATCAGCGTCAGAGGCCCCGAGCTGCTGAGCAAGTGGGTCGGGGAATCCGAGCGCGGAATCAGAGAGATCTTCAGGAGGGCAAGGCAGGCCTCTCCCTGCGTGATATTCTTCGACGAAGTCGACGCCCTCGCCCCAACGAGGGGGATGGGTGGGGACAGCATGGTCACGGAGAGAGTCGTCAGCCAGCTCCTCACGGAGCTCGACGGAGTCCAGAGCCTTCAGGGGGTCGTCGTCCTCGCTGCCACCAACAGAATCGACATAGTCGACCCCGCATTGCTGCGGGCTGGTAGGTTCGACAAGCTCATCCAGATCCCGCTTCCAGACAAGCTTGCCAGGAAGGACATACTGAAGATCCACACGAAGGGGGTCCCCGTGGCCAAGGACGTCGACCTGGACAGGGTCGTGGACCTTACCGAAGGTTTCAGCGGCGCCGACATGGCTTCACTGACCAACACCGCTGTCTCCATCGTGCTGCAGAGCTTCATCTCGAGGTACCCGAAGCCCGAAGATGCCAAGAAGCACGTGGACGAAGCCATCGTCCAGATGGACCACTTCGTGGACGCGATAAAGAAGGTGAGGTCGTCCAGGGAGGGGAAGCCCATGGAGAAGGTGGCCGTCCCCTACTACCGCTAGGAAGCCTAATTACGCCAGTGCGGCAGCCGGCCCTCCGTTGGAGCAGGCCACCATCATAGGACGCGGCACCTGGCTTGACAAGGTCGCGAAGGAGACGATCCAGAGGGAGAAGGAACTTGGGCGCAAGCTCTCCCTGGTGAGGGTGGAGAGCGGCCTCGGCGCGTCGGGGCTCCCGCACATCGGCAGCGTCGGCGATGCCATCAGGAGCTATGGAGTCAAGCTGGCGCTGGAGACCCTGGGGTACAAGTCAGAGCTCATCGCCTACTCCGACGACTTCGACGGGCTGCGCAAGATCCCGGCGGGCTTCCCGGGGTGGCTCAAGGACTATATCTCCCACCCTGTCTCACGGATCCCAGACCCGTTCGACTGCCACTCCTCCTACGCCGAGCACGTCGGGTCCCTCCTCCGCGATTCCCTGGACAAGCTCGGCATCGAGTACAAGTTCCAGAGCGGCTCTGAGGCCTACAGGTCTGGGCTCCTCAACGAACAGATCCGCACCATCCTCACTCACTCGAGGTCCATAGGCAAGAAGATCAACGAGCTCGTCGGCCAGTCGAAGTACGAGGAGGCGCTCCCATACACTCCGGTGTGCAAACAGTGCGAAAGGATCTACACGACTCAGGCTCTGAGCTTCAGCCCGAAGAGGGACTCGGTCCACTACAGTTGTAAAGGGACGAAGCTGGGCGAGAAGTTCGTCAAGGGGTGCGGCTATGAGGGGGACGTGAAAATAACCGACGGGGAC
>Ga0335079_10005533_pt1 | contig 14460 bp, 10 predicted proteins | sample Lox_Sample_33_FD_206719 | JGI IMG/M metagenome (GOLD analysis project Ga0335079, IMG submission 206719) | Soil microbial communities from Loxahatchee National Wildlife Refuge, Florida, United States - Lox_Sample_3.3 | ecosystem: Environmental > Terrestrial > Soil > Wetlands | place: USA...
CTCTGGCAACTCGAATCCCGAGGAAGCGCCGAAACACTACCGCAGCTCGTGAATGATCTCTCTGGCCGCGTTTGCCCCGCTCGCGCCCGTCAGTCCGTTTCCCGGATGCGTTCCATTCCCGCAGAGAAACAATCCCCGCACCGGCGTCTGATATCGCGCCCAATCGAGGACCGGCCGCATCGTGAAAATCTGATCCAGCGCCAGTTCGCCGTGGAAAATATGGCCGCCCGTGTAGCCGTAGGTCTGCTCCAGATCGGCCGGAGTAATCACGTGCGCCGCTTCCACCAGGTTCGCCAGGTTGGGCGAATAGATCGACAGCGTCTTGATGACGGTGTTCGCCAGTTCGCCGCGCCGTTCGCTCCAGCTGCCCTCTTTCAATCTATATGGCGCGAACTGGAAATACGCGGAGAGCACATGCTTGCCCTCCGGCGCCAACGACGGGTCGAGAACCGTCGGAATGGTCACATCCAGGTAAGGCGCGCTCGATATCTCGCCGTACTTCGATGCATCGAACGCCTTCTCCAGGTAATCGATTTCGTGCCCGATATGAATTCGGCCGGAGAGCGCGCTGCGGTACCCGTCCGGTCCTACCACGCTTGCAACCGCCGGGAAATTCGGCAAATCGCCAAGCGCCAGGTGCACTTTCGCCACGTTTCCCCGCGCGCGGAAATTTCTCATCCGCAGCGCAAACGTTGGATCCAGGATCGTGGGATCCACAAGATGAAAGAAGGTCCTCTTTGGATCGACGCCTGACACGACCGCTTCGCAGGCGATCTCTTCTCCATTCGTGAGCACAACTCCTGTCACCGCGCCGCCCTTTGTCCGGATCTCCGTCACTTCTGTGTTCGTTCGGATCTCTGCCCCGGCTGCTTTCGTCGCTTCTGCCAGCGCTCGAGAGAATTCGCCCAGCCCGCCCCTCGGGAACGCTGCCGATCCAACCGGATGCGGATCCGCCGCCGCGCGCAGCAACAGCACCGTCGTGGAACCCGCGGACCACGGCCCCAAATTCGCTCCAAAGATTCCCCGGGCGGCAATGGCCGCGCGCAGCAATTCCGTGTCGAAGAATTCCGAGACGAAATCCGCCACCACCATCGGCCCCCAGCGCAGCAGGTCGAATATCCCGTTCTTTCCGAGCCCGCGGATGTTCAGGGCCGTCTTCAGCAGGTTCCAGAAATCTTCCGGCGACGGCTTGTCGATTCCCGGGGGCGTGATGGCCGCAATCTGGCCGATCACCGCCGCGATCTTCTCAAGTGTCGCGGCAAATTCCGCGTACCGCGCGCCATCTTTCGCCGAGAGATGAGAGATCGCTCCGGCCGTTTTCGCAGCGTCGCCGTAAAAAAGCAGCGCCTTCCCGTCTGGCGCGGGCGCAAACAAACGCGGATCGGGCCGAAATACCTGCAAGTCGTGGTTCTCCAGGCGCAGTTCGCGGGCAACATCGGCGCGCAGCGGCCCCAGCGTGTGCGCCAGCGCCGAAACGTGGAATCCGGGATGGAATTCCTCGGTAACCGCGCCTCCACCCACTACTTCGCGGCGTTCCAGCACCGTCGGCTTGAACCCGCCCTTTGCCAGATAAAACGCGGTGATCAACGCGTTGTGGCCACCGCCGATGAGCACGACCTTCTGTCCGAGGGGCATAGTCAGTTCGCCGCCTTCTTCCATTCTTTCAGGATGACTTGGCTCGCGATGCGCCCGTTGGCGGCCATGATGCCGCCGCCCGGATGCGTGGCCGATCCGCACATATAGAGGTTGTCGATCGGCGTGCGGTAATACGCCCAGCCAGGCACGGGCCGCAAGAAGAACAACTGTTCGAGCGAGAGTTCGCCCTGGAAAATGTTCCCCTGGGTCAGCCCGAACTCTTTTTCCATGTCGTAGGGCGTCAGGAACTGCTTGCCGATGATGATGTCCCTGATGTTCGGGGCGTGCTCGGCAATCGTATCGATCACATTGTTTCCGAACGCTTCGCGTTGCTCCTCCCAGTTGCCCTCCGCCAGCTTGTAGGGCGCGTACTGCACGAAGCAAGAGAGCACGTGCTTTCCCGGCGGCGCCACCGAGGGATCCGTCAAGCTCGGGATCACCATGTCGATGTATGGCCGCCGCGAAAAGTAGCCATATTTTGCATCGTCGTAAGCCCGCTCCATGTACTCCATCTTCGGTGAAATCGAAATCGCGCCGCGCAGGTGGGCTCCGTTTCCCGGCAAGCAACGGAAATTCGGCAGTGCGTCCAGCGCAAGGTTCACTTTTCCCGAGGAGCCGCGGAACTTATACCGCCGGACGCTCTCCAGGAAATCGGAGGGCAGTTCCTTCGGCTCCAGAAACACCTCGAACGTCCAGTGCGGATCGACGCTCGAGGAAACGACGTTGCACGAAATCTCTTCCCCCGAATCCAACACAACGCCCGTGACTCGGCTGTTTTTCACCTGAATCTTCGCCACCGGCGCCTTCGTGCGAATCTCTACGCCCGCTTCCTTTGCCGCGGATGCTATGGCCAGCGAGATTCCGCCGGTCCCACCGCGGCTGAAACCCCAGGAGCGAAACGCGCCGTCGATTTCGCCCATGTAGTGGTGCAGCAAGACGTACGCCGTGCCCGGCGAGCGGATTCCCAGGAACGTGCCGATGATTCCGGAAGCGGACATCGTCGCCTTCAGCACATCCGTCTCAAACCACTGGTCCAGGAAATCTCCGGAGCTCATAGTCATGAGCTGCACCAGCGTATAGCGTTCGTCCGAGGAGAGCTCGCGAAACCGCTGCAACAGGAAATTCAACTGTTTCAGGTCTTTGGGATGCAGTGTCGTCGGGTCCGGCGGAATCATGGAAAGCAGCGGCTTCACGAAGCGGCACATCGGCGTCATCATCTTCGAGAATTCTTCGTACGCCTCCGCGTCCAGCCGCGAGTGCCGCCGGATATCACGAATGGACTTCGCGTGGTCATTCACGCGCCAGAGGTAATCGCCGTTCAACATCGGCGAAAGTGTGCCGTCCAGTGGCAGAATTTCCAGCCCGTGCCGCGGCAGGTCCAGCTCCCGGATGATCTCCGGGCGCAGCAACGAAACCACGTACGAGCATTCGGAAAAGAGGAACCCTGGAATGATTTCTTCGGTGACCGCCGCTCCGCCCAGCACGTGACGGCGCTCCAAAACCACCACTTTCTTCCCGGCTTTGGCCAGGTACGCGGCGTTCACTAGACCGTTGTGACCGCCTCCGATGACCACCACGTCGTAGGACTGAGGCATTTGGAGTGACTCCGCTCTGAAGAGGACGCACCTTACTCGATGAAGAACCAAACATTCTACTTGTCATGGGTTCGCTTCTCAAGGACGTGCAAACGCGGGTCCGGTGGGCAGAGTCACGAGGGTGTTCCTTTCCCGCGCACGCGATGGAGCATTATTTCGTGGAAGTCCCGGACTTCAGTCCGGGGAGCGGCATTCAGGCCGCGCGAGAGAAGCGCTCAAATCAACGGGAGGCTTTCGCCCCGGTCCGATGCCGGCAATTTTGCGTTACTGCGGCGTTGCCGCGCTGATTGCCGTACCTGATGCGGCGGTCTTCCCGATCGCTTCGCCGTTCACCACCAGTTCGACGCGCCGGTTTCTCTGCCGCCCTTCTGGAGTATCGTTGGTGGCCACAGGCTGTGTCTTACCGAAGCCTTTCGCCGACATCGAGGACGCCGGCACGCCTTCTTCGGCCAGGTAGTCCCGCACGGAATCCGAACGCCGTTCGGAAAGCTGCTGGTTGAACTCATCGCTGCCGACGCTGTCCGTGTGCCCTTCGATCTGCAACGTAAGGCCGGGGTGTGCCAGCAGAATGCCGGAAATCTTGGCCAGCTTCTCGCGCGCGCCCGGCTTCAATGACGAGCTGCCCGTGTCGAATAACACGTCGGACATATTCACGATCAACCCGCGCGCCGAATCGCGCGTTTGCAAAATGGAATTCAACTGTTCCAGAAGCTGAGCGCGCAATTGCGTTTTCTCGTTCTCCGCCCGGGCCGCCGCTTGCTTTGCTTTTTCGGTCTCGGCTTCCGCGAGCTTCTGCTGTTCCAGCGCGGTTTGCCGCGCCCGTTCGGCTTCGGCTTTTTGCTGGGCTGCTTCTGCCGCCGCCTTTTCCGCTTCCCGCTTCATGCGTTCGGCTTCGGCCTTGGCTTGTTCTGCCTGAATCCGGGCCTGCTCGGCCTCCACGCGCGCCTTTTCCGCATCCTGTCGACGCTTCGCCTCCGCTTCGGCGTCCGCGCGAGCCTTCGCTTCCCGCTCCTCGGCAGCGCGCTTTTCTGCGGCTAACTTCCCCGCCGCTTCCTCTTCCGCCTTCTGCTTAACCGCCATTACACGCGCTTCCTCGGCCGTTTCCACCACGTCGCGTGCCGCGGATTCCACGGTCTTCTTGTCGCGCTTCCCCCGGTAAGCCTCTTCCGCCGTGGCTAGCTGCTGCCCTGCCTTGGCCAGCGTCGAAATCGCGTACCGGTCGGCCCCGGCGTTTCGCGCGATGCGCACGGCGTTCCGCGCTTCAAACAACTCCCGCGGCGTTTTCGGATCGATGCCAAAAATGGCGTTCTCGATTTTCGTATTGGAGGAGGAATACACGCCCCGGCCCAGCAGTTCGTAGGTGGCGTCGACGTTCTCCACCTTGCCGTTTCCGTTCATCGGTACCGTGTTCTCCAGCACGACGGCGTTTCCCGGTTGCGTCACGGCAAAGTACGGCTCCGCGGTCACGATCATCGCGAACGTCTGCATGTCCGTGACGGCTTTCACCTGCCCGGCCCCGTGATTTGTCACCACTTCGCCCAAATTCTCCGCACGTCCTTGGGGTGAGACCGCCCAGAACACATACGTCAGATATTCCAGGCCGAACTTTGTCGAGTCGTCCAGGCCCGCGAATTTGACCTCAATCTCCATGCGATTCTTTTTGTTTTCGACCTTGGCCTCGCCCGAAGCGCCCTGCATGAGGTTCGTGCCTTGCAGGTCGACCTTGGTGGACCCGCTGGCACGCCGGTAATTTACGGCTTTCGTGGTGCGTGCGATCTTTGCGGCGCCGGTCGTCGTGGGAGTCTGCGCGGGACTCTGTGGCGAAGACTGCCCGTGCGCCGGCCTCCAGCCGGCCAGCGGCGTTAGTGCGAGCGTAAGCGTGAGGGCGGCGAGCTTCACGAAGGTCTCCTTTCGCCCCAGCGGCAAATTTCGGGAATCGTCTTGATTGTTCTTGAGCTGGGAGCGGGCCCCAAGCGGCGGTCGTCTGCCTGTTCCTTCAGACTAGCAGAGCCCTGCACGGTGTCCGCTTCCAGACCTTCTTTCTTTCTCAATGCAATACTGTACTTTCGGGCAGTCCTCGAATCCCGTTCGGCACGCGCTTGCAGCCGCGTCAAAATCGAAACTATAATTCGCTTTCACTCGCTCCTGATCGCGTTTGGAAGGAGTCATCTCATATCCAGGGCGGGGGTCGGAGCTTCAGCTCCGACCCCCATCCGCCAAAGAGGCGGCCTTTGGCCTCTGAGGAACTTGTTTCCCTGTTTCTCGCTCCGTTTATGAGATAACCTCAATCGTTCGACACGGAGGAATCGTGCCCGTCGGAACCGCATTTCACGAGAGAACCCTGGCCCTCTGCGAAAGCCTGAACTTCAAGGAGTGGTCCGGCTATTACACCGTCGCCGTTTACGAAATGACGCATGAGCATGAGTACAATGCCATCCGCAACTCTTCCGCGCTCATCGACGTCACTCCGCTTTTTAAATACCGCGTCACCGGCCCGGACGCCACCCGCCTCGTCAATCGTGTCATCGCCCGCGACATCACCAAAGTCGCCGTCGGCCAGGTCATCTACTGCTGCTGGTGCGACCCGGCCGGGAAAGTCATCGATGACGGCACCATAACCCGCCTCGGCGAAAACGACTATCGCTGGACGGCTGCCGATCCCAGCCTCCGCTGGTTCCAGCAGAATTCGCTGGCCCTCGACGTCCGCGTCGAGGATATCTCCGAAAAGATCGCCGCTCTGGCGCTTCAAGGGCCCACGAGTGGGAAACTCCTTCACGCCGTGGCCGACGCCAACGTTGCCGGCTTGAAATATTTCCGCGTCGCCCACGGCACAATTGCCGGTGTTCCCGTGGACATCTCCCGCACCGGCTATACCGGCGACCTCGGCTACGAGATCTGGGTACCCTGGGACGACGCCGTCAAAGTTTTCGACGAATTGATGTTCAAAGGCCGGGCCTTCGATATTCACCCCGCCGGCATGGTAGCTCTGGACATTGCGCGTATCGAGGCCGGGCTCATCCTCATCGAAGTCGATTACATTTCCAGCAAGAAAGCGCTCATCGAGGAACAGAAATACACGCCCGGCGAAATCGGTTTGGGGAGACTGGTCGATCTGAAAAAGGAAAACTTCGTTGGGCGCGACGCGCTGGTGGAAGAAGCGAAGAAAGGCGGGCCCGCGCGACACCTGGTCGGCCTGGAAGTCAATTGGAGCGAAGTCGAAGCCCTGTACGAAAAAATCTGTATGGCGCCACAGGTGCCCTCCACCGCTTCCCGCGTGGCCGTGCCCGTCTATCGCGCCGGCCGCCAGGTCGGCAAGGCTACGTCCACCACCTGGTCGCCCACGTTGAAGCGCATGATCGCGCTCGCCTCCATCAGCCGCGAAAGCGCCACACTTGGCAGCACATTAAGTATGGAACTGACGGTGGAAGCCGCGCGCAAGACCGTCTCCGCCAAGGTCGTGCCGCTGCCGTTCTTCAATCCCCCGCGCAAGACCGCTCGTCTCGCGCTGTAGCAGGGGCTTTAGCTTGTGTAACTGACTAGACGACGCACTGTCCGGAATGAGAGAAGACCGCCACAGCCACACCGCCATGCGTGTCGCCTTGCGGCGTGCGGCGCATCGACTATACTCGACAATCCCCGGATCCTGGATGATCCGATCGTAGGCGAAGCGATCGAAGAACTCCGTAGCCATTCCGCACGTCATCAGTCGCTCATCGCCCGGCGCTTTCTCGCCGTGTGGCCCGCGCCAGCGAGCCCTTCCGCCTCTTCTTCACACCGGCAGAATTGCAGACATTCTTGAAGGGATTCGGTTTCACGCAGATCGAACAACTTGCGTCCAAGGAAATCAACACCTGGTATTTCGACGGTCGCCCCGACGGCCTCGCCGTCAGCGGCGCCGCCGGCCGCATCGTCTCCGCCTGGACCTGACCTGCAATCTACTGGGCAAATTTCCTCACCCCAGTGAGCAGATCATCCAGGTCACCCCGGTTCAACAGCCTTCCTTTCAGAACCACCGCTCGGATTCTCTGCGTGTTCCGGATGTTCTCCAGCGGATTCGCATCAAGCAGGATCAAATCCGCGCGTTTTCCAGGAAGGATGCTGCCCTGCTCTTCGCTGCCCATGAACTCCGCAGGCCTGACCGTTGCGGCCTGCAGAGCCTGCATCGGCGTCAATCCTGCCTGTACAAGAAAGAAGAGGTCTTCATGCAGGCTGAATCCAGGAAAAACGTTTGGTGCGGCCGCATCGGTCCCCGCCATGATGGGCACCCCCGCCGCGTTCATCATTCCGGTAATTTGCAGCGAGCGCTTGATGATTTCTGAGCGCAGTGCAAAATCTGCATCCCCGTGATTCTCCAACTGCTGCCTTCGCCCCTGATCCCAGATTGCCCTCACCCCCGACGGAACATATTTCTCCCAAGGGTCGTCCTTCAGGTCCATTTGCGGCGTCAGAAATCCGATGTGCACTAATGTGGGGAAGGTCGGCACCTGCCATGTGCGGTTCCGAGCAAATTCCTGAACGAGCGCCGCTGCCTTTTGCGCGGAGAAGGAGTCCAGCAATTTGCGTTGCCACGCCTGCGTCCTCTGAATTGCTGCAGCAGGAGACTCGTGAGGCGGCCCAGGAGCAAGCTGCTCGCGGCGCAGTTCCTCCTCCAACTTGGAGGTCGCCAGAAGGACCCCCGTGAGATGCTCGATGCTTGCCTGGCCTGCCATGGAGGCTTCCACAGCGGAAATCGCATCGGGAACGTGGCCGACAAATCGGGTCTTCCGCACCCAGCATTCCTCGGCGATCGCAAAGTAGCCCTCCCGGCTCAGCCGCGATTGCACCTTGATGAAATCGACGCCTGCGGCCTTCAATTCCTCCACCGCCGCCGCTGCCTCTGCCCTGTTTCGCACCACAATGGAAGGCTAGAACGCCGGCGAATCACCATCCAGGTAAGGTCCCGTAAGGAAAATCCGCGGACCGAGCCGTTTCCTGGAATCGATTTCGCTGCGGAGCCCTTTCAAGAAATCAATCCTGCCGCCCATGTCCCGGACCGTGGTGATCCCGTTGGCGACAAGCAAAGGCAAAATGAATTCTCGGCTGCCTGTCGGCTCTCCCGACCCTGTTAGATGGATGTGCGAATCCGTGAGCCCGGGAATCAAAAATCCTCCCTTCCCATCCACGATGGCGGCATTGGGCGGAATCGAAATTGTGCTCGCTGGTCCGACGGCAGAGATGAGCCCGTCCGACACGATAACGGTGGAATCCGATTGTGGCGCAGCCCCTGTGCCATCGATGACCGTGACGTGCGCCAGAGCAAATACGATTGTTTTCCTGTCGGAACAGGAAGTGAAGCAGATCGCCAACACCACCACTGCAGGCAGGGCGAGCGAGCGCCGCGTGGATAACAGAGGCACGCTGCAATTGTACCAACGCAGAGAAACGGGGGTCGTGGAGAAAAGACTACGGGTTCAACCGGTTGTATTTCTTCAGCACCGCGCGCAACTGGTCGTGCGACAACGCGGAGACATGATGGTTCTCAATCCCGGTCATCGAAGTGGCCGCCACCATCGCGTTGATGATCGCTTCTTCCGTCGCCTCAACCGTCGCGGCGAAGATGGAATTCAGCATGTCGTTCGGAAACATCTTCAGGTCCACGGTGCGGTCGGTCGCTGCTGCGCCTGCATTCGCCGTCGAAAACGCAATGAAAATATCCCCTGAGCCGTTGCCCGAAATGCTGCCGTCGCGTCCAAGCCCCAGCGATACACGCCGCGCCAGCCGTTTCAATTGATGGGGCAGGAGCGGCGCATCCGTTGCGACTACCACAATGATCGAGCCACGCTCCTCGAAATTCCCCGGCATGGCCGCGTACGGATCTTCGTTGGGAATCTCGCGCCCCACCGGAATCCCCGCCACGCGGAAATACTGGCGCAGCCCATAATTGCATTGCACGAGCACTCCAACCGTATAGCCGCCCAGCTTCGTCGAGACTTTTCGCGAAGAAGTCCCGATTCCGCCCTTGAACCCGTTGCAGATCATCCCCGTGCCGCCGCCGACCGCCCCTTCTTCCACGGCCCCTCCATGCGCGGTCTCCAGCGCGTGAATCGCGTGCTCCGGCTTCACGTGAAACCCGTTGATGTCGTTCAACCAGCCGTCCCACGTTTCCGCCACTACCGGCAACGACCACCAATCGTCATCCGGCCCCACCTTGTGGCGTCCCACGGTCCATTGAATGACCGCGTCCCGCACCACGCCCACGCTGTGCGTGTTCGTGATCATTACCGGCCCAATCAGGAATCCGGACTCTTCCACCCAGGTAGTTCCCGTCATTTCCCCATTTCCGTTCAGCGACCACCAGCCGGCAAAGACGCCCGCGTCCTCGCTTTCTTTGCCGCGAGGAAGGACGGCGGTGACGCCGGTCCGTACCGGCCCTTTTCCCACTTCGAGTTTACCTTCCCCGGAGATGAGCGTCGTGTGCCCCACGGTGACTCCGGCAACATCCGTAATCGCGTTCAACGGGCCCGGCGTGCCGTCAAATGGCACTCCCAGGTCGCGCGCGCGGGGTTTTGACGCCGCTTTATCCTGGGCCAGGCCCAGGTTCACCGGCACGACCGCCACACAGACGAGGACCAGCAACTTCCTTAGAGAACGCATGAGGGATCCCCCGGACCGCGAAACCTAATAAATCGTTTTAAATCAGGAAAAACACTATCAAGCGCAAAAGACCTTATCGAGTGCGTACTGCAAGGCACCGGCAATCAATTCGCATTCTTCGGCGCGAATGATAAACGCGGGAGCCAGCAATACGTGGTCGCCGCGGGTGCCATCCACCGTCCCTTGCCCGGGATAGACCAGCACATTTTTCTCGAGCGCCGCCTGGCGGATTTTCTCCGCGATCCCCGCCTCTTTCGGGAACGGTTCGCGTGCCCCCCTGTCTTTCACGAGTTCAACGCCTTGCAACAACCCCAGCCCGCGCACGTGGCCAACATGCGGGTGGCTCTCGATCTTCGCCAGCGATTTCCGCAGCATCTCGCCCACTGGTGCCACGCGCTCGAAGAGTTTATGGGCCTCCAGGTAATCGAACACCGCATTGCCAGCCGCCGTCGCAACAGGGTGCGCCTGATAAGTGAACCCATGCATGAACGCGGCCGTTCCCGTTTCAAACGCTTCGAGGATGTGCGGCGCGACCAGCACCGCCCCCAACGGTGCGTAGCCGCTCGCGATGCCCTTGCCTGCAAGGATGATGTCCGGTTCCAATCCCCAGTGCTCGCTCGCAAACGGCTTGCCCGTGCGGCCCATCCCGGTCATCACTTCGTCGGCGATCACCAGAATCCCGTGCTTGCGGCAAATCTCCGCGATGCGCGCCGTGTAGCCATCGACCGCCGGCGCGGCCCCCAGCGTTGCACCGACCACCGGCTCAAAAACAAACGCCGCCGCGCTGGACGCATCGTTCGCGGCCAGAAATGCATCCAGGTCGTCCGCGCACGCCAGATTGCACTCGGGAAACGTCTTGTCGAAAGGACAGTGGTAACAGAAACAGGGCGCCACGTGGCCCCATTCCGGAATCATAGGGGCGTAGGGCGCGCGGCGGCCCACGTTCCCGCTTACGCTCATCGCGCCGAGCGTGCTCCCGTGGTAGCTCTGCTTGCGCGAAAGCACGCGATAGCGCGCCGGCTGTCCGGTCTCCAGAAAATACTGCCGTACCAGCTTGATCGCCGTTTCCGTCGCTTCCGATCCTCCGGACGTGAAGTACACGCGCCCGCCGTTTTTAAAGTTGCGCGGGGCTATCCCCAGTATGCGTGCCGCCAGCTTTTCCGCGGGCTCGGAGTGAAACTGCGTTGTATGCGCGAACGCGATTTTGCCCGATTGCTCGGCCATCGCCCGGCCGATTTCCGCCACGCCATGCCCGATACTCACCACCGCTGCCTGCCCCGAAGCGTCCAGATAACGGCGCCCGTCCGACGCGGTAATCCAGCAGCCCTCGCCGCGAACCGCCACTGGGTACTGTTTCCGAAGGTGCCGTGAGAAAAGAGGAGTCGTATGCGTGGCCGTGCTCATACGCAAATTGTAGCAGAAGGCCCGGAATCGGCGGCTCCTCCGCGCTCCGTGCGCTAAGCCAACTTGGCTGCAGAGTCCGCAGCCACTTCTCTTCTGTGATACGCTGGCGCCGCAGCGATCCCGCGTTCCCAACCAACGGCGCAAAGGAAAAACCGGCGGGTGGCGCAAAACTCGCAAGGACTCGTCCGCACGATCGGCCGTTGGAGCCTGACGGCTCTGATGGTCAACTCCATCATCGGCGGCAGTATTTTCGGCCTGCCTTCCGTGCTGGCGGCGCGCATTGGCGGTTACAGTCCCTTTGCCTATCTCGGCGCCGGCGTGTGCGCGTTGATCATCGCCGGCTGCATTGCGGAAGTCTCGTCACGCTACGATGAGACCGGCGGCCTCTATCTCTACGCCCGCGACGCCTTCGGCCGCCTCCCGGGCCTGCTGGTAGCCTGGCTCACCTGGCTCACGCGAATCGCCGCGCCTGCCGCCGGCGCCAACCTCTTCTACACGTATCTCGCCGGTTTCTTTCCCGCACTCGGCACGCGCAAAGGCGAATTGCTCGTCCTCGCCTTGCTGATCGGCCACCTTGCGCTCCTCAATTACATTGGCGTGGAAACGGGCAAACAGGTCAGCAACCTCTTCACCGCCGTCAAAGTCAGTCTCCTTCTTTTCTTCGTGATCGCCGGGCTGTTCGCCCTGCTCTTTCGGCCCCAAATCCGCGTTCCGTTTTCCTTGCCTGTGTTTTCCGCGAAACACTGGTTCGAATCGATTCTCCTGCTCGTCTACGCTTACGGGGGATTTGAAGGCGCGCTCTTCGTCGGCGGGGAAAGCAGCAATCCGAGGCGCGACACGCCCATCGCGCTCCTGCGTGCCCTCGCCATCGTCTGCGTGATCTACACCGCGGCGCAATTCGTGACCATGGCGGTGCTTCCGGACACCCCTTCCTCCGCCCGGCCGCTTTCCGATGCCGCCCAGCGCTTCCTGGGCCCTGCCGGAGCCACAGCCATTGCATTCGCCGCCCTCGTTTCCACCTACGGCTATCTCAGTGCGAATCTTCTCCACGCGCCGCGCGTGACCTTTGCCCTCGCCGAGCGAGGTGATTTCCCTTCCTTTCTTGCCGCCATACATCCGCGATACCGCACGCCGTATTCTTCCATCCTCTTTTATGCGGTTCTGGTCTTCGTCTTTGCGGCTCTTGGCGATTTCCAGTGGAACGCTATGCTTTCGGCGGTGGCCCGCCTGTCCGTCTACGGGGCCATGGCGCTGGCCCTGCCTGTGTTTCGCTTGCGCGGTGACGCCAAGGCGCAATTCCTCTTGCCCGCGCCGTATTTGTTCTCCGGCTTCGCACTTCTCTTTTCGATCGCGCTGATCACGCAGATGGGCCGCGGCGAGTTCTACGTCGTGGGTGCGACGTGCGCCACCGCACTGCTAAACTGGCTCTTCGTACGGAGGTGAACCGATGTCCAAGACGCGAACCGGCGATCCCTTCATGTCGGCCGGGGATTATGGGCGCAGCCTGCCGAGATTCACGGTCAATCTCCTGGTGCGCAACGTCGAAAAGTCGCTGGAGTTCTACCACGGCGTTCTCGGCGCCACGGTCCGTTACAGCGACGGCGATTTCGCGGCGCTCTCCCTCTTGGGCGTCGATTTCATGCTGCACGCCGATCACGCATACGACCATCATCCGCTGTACGCGCCACTGATGGCCGCGCGCCAACGCGGCGTAGGCGCCGAACTGCGCTTCCTCGGTGTCGATCCCGACGAGGTCGAACGGCGTGCCCAAAGTGCCGGCGGAATCATTCTGCAGCCGGCAAAAGACTTCGGCCACGGCTGGCGCGAGGTTACGCTGCTCGATCCTGATGGCTACGTCTGGACCGTGGGACTGCCGATCCCTTCAAAACCGTGATTTTTGTGTGCGTCCTGCGTCCTTGGATTCGCCGGGCAATCGTGCCATCATCATTTGTTTTGGATTCGTCTTTTCACCTTCCAGTCGTGGAAAGGGGCCGCCCATGAAGAACCTCTGTGCATGTCTCAGCCTGTTCCTTGCCTCGCTTGCGCTCGCGCTTTCCTGTTCCGCGCAGGCTCCCTCCAAACATGCCCTGACCTTCGACGACATGATCAAGCTCCATCGCATCAGCGGCGCGGCCGTCTCGAAAGATGGCAAGTGGGTCGCCTACGGCGTGTCCACGCCGGACCTGGAGGCCAACCGCAGCGTCAGCAACGTCTGGATCGTGAGCACTTCCGGCGGTGATCCTATTCAGGTCACGCAAGGCGGCCACGACAGTTCCCCCGCCTGGTCGCCTGACGGCAAGACTCTCGCTTTTCTCTCCGCGCGTGACAGTAGTTCGCAGATCTACCTTCTCTCGATGGAAGGCGGCGAAGCGAAAAAGCTGACCAAACTGTCGACCGGGGCCGACCTGTTCCATTGGTCGCCCGATGGAAAGGCGATCGCCTTTACCTCCTTGGTCTATCCCGAATGCAGAGACGACGCCTGCAACGAGAAGCGCGACCAGGACAAGGAAAAGTCCAAGGTCAAAGCGCGCATCTATGATCATCTCCTCTACCGCCACTGGGACCACTGGTCGGAAGGCAAGCGCAGCCACCTGTTTGTCGTCCCTGTGGACGCCACCGCCGGCCCGCGCGATTTGACCGCGGGCTCCGACTACGACGTGCCCCCCGAAGCGCGCGGTGGGGCAAGCGACTTCAGTTTTTCGCCCGACAGCAAGGAGCTTTGCTTCACGGCTGTCACGGACAAAATGGAAGCCATCAGCACCAACGCGGATCTTTTCCTCGTGCCCGTGGCCGGCGGCGAGCCCAAGCGCATCACCACGCAGACAGGCTTCGACGGCAACCCCGCCTTTTCGCCCGACGGACGCTTCATCGCCTACCACGCCCAGTTCGCCCCCGGCGACGAGGCGGACAAGTGGCGCGTGATGCTTTACGATCGCCAGTCCGGCAAAAGTGAGAATCTCTCCGAAAGCTTCGACCGCAGCGCTAGCGAACTCGCCTGGTCTCCCGACGGCAAGACCATCTACTTCCTTGCTGAATACGAGATGCTCCAACCGGTCTACGTCATGGAGGCGCACGCGGGCGCGGCGCCAAAGAAGATCCTGGATGGGTTCAACGCTGATTTTTCCTTGAGCGCCGACGGGCGAATGCTGGTTACCACGCGCGAGAGCCTCACCATGCCTAACGAAGTTTTCGT
>Ga0335079_10005535_pt1 | contig 14458 bp, 8 predicted proteins | sample Lox_Sample_33_FD_206719 | JGI IMG/M metagenome (GOLD analysis project Ga0335079, IMG submission 206719) | Soil microbial communities from Loxahatchee National Wildlife Refuge, Florida, United States - Lox_Sample_3.3 | ecosystem: Environmental > Terrestrial > Soil > Wetlands | place: USA: Florida...
CATTTTCACGGATAAAGTGGCTTTGTTTTCTCACTTCGTTCAGCTACGAATGAGTCTTCCGCCCTGCCCTGGATCCCTCCTTCGCGATGAATCCTCATCGCTTTTTCTCTTCGCCGCGGTGGCTGTCGATACGTGAAGGAAAAACCCTTGGATTCGCTGTACATAATGGGTTTGTTTTGCACGTTTCCAGCGCCCGCTGCTGCCCTTGAACTATGATGGCGCCCGAAGAGGGCGCCACCTGACGAAAGTATAGCATTTGGTGACCGACGGTTCATCCGGCGGCCTTCTGAGCTCGGCTTCCCGGTGATTCGACGTTTTGGCAGGTGGGCAAAAACGATGCCCTCGAATGTGAGTTGCTCGCGCGCCATCACCTCGGGCTTCAGGAACGCATACTCAGGACGAAACGCACAATGACGCATGCGGCGCCGGAGACTTGACCGCCACCAACGACCCAGCTCCGGCTTCGCACCGTCGTTATCGCATTCCCGTCGCTCCGAGGCCCATCTCGACTGGCGCGCGCGGCCGACTATCCGAGCGAATTTACATTCGCTCGGGAGGCACATACAGCGCTTGCTGGACGGCGTCCCAGCTCACATGCTCGCCTCGCTGCAACTGGGCCAGTTCTTTCCGCGCCAACTGCTCTTGGGTATCGAACTCGGCGGGCGCGTCGGGATTCTCATAGAATAGATTGCTCCCACCGAATGCCAGCGCAGCCTGCTCGCGAGCCTCATCCTTTAGCTATTCGTAGCGCAGCGCCGTCGATCGCGTTTAGCATCGAGGCTTTCCACGCGGGCTACCTCCGCCATTGAAGATGAAACCCGGCTGATCAGGTATGATTCCAAAAATGGGCTTGCATACTCCTTTGGGCGGAACCTTAAAAGCTTTCCATACCACGTGGAGCGTGTTGTTCATGGGATATGACTCGGAGATACAGAAGTCCCCGGCCATCGCTGATAGTGGAAACACCGCGATGAGAAGACCTACGATAAGGCCACCCATGACTCTCATTCCAAAAGCTCGTCCAATAGACAGTTTCTTTTGGCTTTTTAGTCAGTAGCCAGCACAAGGCATCTAGCGTGCCAATGTGACATGCTGCTTCGAGGAAGGAGATTTCAGAGATTAACGCGCGGGCGGCTGCGGAACGTGATGCGAAACGTGACAGCTCGCCCGTATCGAAACAATGCTCGACGAAATCGTTGCGAGCCTTTAATTGATCTAACTGTGGTCGTGCGGAAGAAGCCGGAAGTGCGGACTATTCGTAGCGGAGTGCGTCGATCGGATTCAGCATCGAGGCTTTGCGCGCCGGATAGTAGCCGAAGAAGATTCCGACCGCGGCGGAGAACACAAAGCCGCCGATCACTGCTTTGGAAGAAAGCAGCGTGGGCCATCCGGCCAGCGCCGATATCGCTTGGGAGGCGCCGACGCCCGCGAGGATGCCGACCACGCCGCCAATCGCGCTGAGCAGCACCGCCTCGACCAGGAATTGCAACAAGATGTGCACGCGGCGCGCGCCAATCGCCATCCGGATGCCGATCTCGCGGGTTCGTTCCGTGACCGAGACCAGAAGAATGTTCATGATGCCGATGCCGCCGACCAGCAGCGAAATCGAGGCGACCGCGGCGAGCAGCAACGCCATCACGTGACTGCTGCTCTCGGCGGCCTTCGCGATCTCGCTCAGGTTGCGGATATCGAAATCATTGTCCTTGCCCGGCTGAATGTGATGGCGCCGATGAATGGTGTCGGTGATTTGCTGGATCGCATCGGGAATCAGTTCCTCGCTCTTTGCTTCGGCGAAGATCACCTGCACCACGCCGGTAAGTTTCGGCGGCGCGCCGAAGGGGCTGATCACTGTGGTGCTGGCGTTGTAGATCGTCGCCGGATCGGGCGTCGTCGCATAGGGGTTCAGTAGCGACGCCGTGGTGGAAGGAGTCGCTTTTGCGACCGGCGCGGCCACCCCGAGAACTTTTCGCTCGGCGGTGGTGAAGGGTATCAGCACCACATCGTCTTGATCCTGCCCGAAGCCGGACTGTCCCTTGATCGAGAGCACGCCGACCACCCTCATCTGCACATTCTTCACCCGGATGACGGATCCAATCGGATCCTGATGCTCGCCAAACAGATTCTGCACCACGGTGTTGCCGAGCAGACACACCAGCGCCGCCGCGCGCTCATCCTCCGGCGCGAACTCGCGGCCGGAGGTCACCGGCCAATTGCGAATCTGGTTATAATTCGGCGTGACACCGTAAACGCTGGTGCTCCAGTTGAGATTGCCGTTTTCGACTTGCGCGGTCTGGCGATCGAGATAACTCACCATCAGGACCGCGGAATCCTCTTTGGTGATCGCCTCGGCATCGCCGGCGCGCAGGGTCGAGCGGCTCCCATAGCCATTGCGCACCCCGCTCGAGGTCACCGCTCCCGGCAGCACGATCAACAGGTTGGTGCCGAGACTCGCGATCTGCTCCTTCACCGCCTGGTTCGCACCCTGTCCCACTGCGACCATCGCGATCAGGGCGGCGACGCCGATGAAGATGCCCAGCATCGTCAGCGCCGAGCGCAGCTTGTTGCGCGCCAGCGCGCGGCCCGCCGCCCGCAGCGCCATCGCCCCGAAGCGTTGCGATGCGACCGCTTCGCCGTCGAGCGCGACGAGCGCTTCTGGCGCAGTATGCTGCGGCGCGGGTGTCTCGGGCGCGGACGCTTTCCCATCGATGCGATGGCGCGAGCGCTCGCGATGGTCGGATACGATGTGGCCGTCGCGCAGCGTGATGATGCGGTCGGCATACTCGGCCACTTCGCCATCATGCGTCACGAGGATCACGGTCACGCCGCGCTCGCTGTTGAGCTTCTGCAGGGTGGTCATGATCTCGGTTGAGGTCACCGAATCGAGGTTTCCGGTCGGTTCGTCGGCGAGCAGGATCGCGGGATTGTTGATGAGCGAGCGCGCGATGGCGACGCGTTGTTGCTGCCCACCCGAAAGCTGATTGGAGTGGTTGCGCTCGCGCCCTTCGAGACCCAAAAGCTTCAGCGCCGCGCGCGCGCGCGCGTCGCCATCGGCCATCTCGCCGGAATAGAGCAGCGGCAGTTCGACGTTTTCCTGCGCGCTGGTTCGGCTCAGCAGATTGAAGCTTTGGAACACGAACCCGATCCGGCGGCTGCGGATCCCGGCCAGCTCGGGCTCGCTCAGCGAGGCCACATCGACGCCCTCGAGCAGATAGAGTCCGCTGCTCGGACGATCGAGGCATCCGATCACGTTCATCAGGGTGGACTTGCCGGAGCCCGAGGCGCCCATGATCGCGACGAACTCGCCGCGCTCGATCGTGAGGCTGACCCCGCGCAGCGCGCGGACCTCATTGTCGCCAAGGGTGTAGGTCTTGGTGAGGTCGCGAACTTCTATGACGATATCCGCCATGGATTACAGATGGTGCGGCATACCCATCGGGCCCGAGGGCCGCTTGCCGGCGGCAGCTTCGGCCGGACTGCTCTGATCGCTCTGATCGACGACCACGTTGTCGCCTTCGTGAAGATCGCCGCTGACGATCTCGACGGAGGTGCCGTCGTCGAGTCCGCGCACGATATTGACCTTGCGCAGCTTGCCGCCATCATCGACATAAACGCGGCCGGTATGATCCGAATGGGTGGCTTTGCTGCCGGCGCCGTGATCACGATGATGCTCGTGTTCCTTAGTGCCATCGGGCGAAAATCGCAGTGCCTGCAGCGGCACCTTGAGCACGTCATCGCGCTCAGCGGTCACGATGCGGGCATTGGCGGTCATGCCCGGCTTGAGCAGCAGCTCGGGATTGGAAATCGCGATAACCACGTCATAGGTCACGACATTCTGCACCGTGATGGGGGATTGGCGGACCTGCGCGACCGATCCCCAAAACGTCCGGTCCGCAAACGCATCGACCGTAAAGCCGGCCTTTTGCCCGACCTGCACCGGACCGACATCGGATTCGCTGACGTTGGTATCGACCTGCATCTTGGTCAGGTCCTGCGCGATTAGAAACAGGATCGGAGTCTGGAAACTGGCTGCGACGGTCTGGCCCAAATCGACGTTGCGCGACACTACGGTGCCATCCACCGGCGCGATGATGTTGGTGTAGTTGAGATTGACCTTGGCGAGATTCACCGCGGCTTGATTCTGCTGGATCGAGGCCTGGTCGACGCCGACCTGCGCCGCCGCCGCATCGTAGGCGGATTTGGCGCTATCCAGTTGATCCTGCGAGATGACGTTATCCCTAATCAACGCGCTGTCGCGCTGGTAGGTGATCTTATCGTAGGCGAGGGTCGCTTCGTCCTTATGCAGCTGCGCTACCGCATTGGCGAGATTCGCCTGCGCCTGTGCCAGTGTGTTTTGGTAGAGCTGCGGGTCAATTTTGGCGCATAGCTGGCCCTTTTTGACCTTGGTGTTGAAGTCGCACAGCATCTGCACGATCGGTCCGGAGACGTAGCTGCCAACCTGCACGGTGACGACCGGATTGACGGTGCCGGTCGCGGTCACCGCCTGCACGAGATCGCCGCGCGTCGCGGGTGCGGTGACATAGCGGGTGGCGGCGGAATCGCTGCGCAGGAAGTAAGCGGCGCCCGCAACAACCAACACCAGCAGCGCGAGGGTGCGCCAACTGAGCTTCCAGCCCTGGAGTGTCATCGGGATGCGATGATTATAGATGTCGGTAGCCGCGGCGTTCCAGTGAGTTCCCATCTACTATTAGGACGCGCGCGGACCGCATCAGTTACGGGAAAGTGCGGCGAAATCGGGCGACCGGAGATCGGCTAAGCGAACTTCGGCATCACCTTTTCCGCGAACAGGCGCATCGAGTCGAGCACATTGCGATGGCCGCTTTGGCCGCCGACCTCGAACCAGCACACGAGGCGCGAAAAGCCGAAGCGCTCGCGCAGCTCCGCGATCCGATCGATGCAATATTGCGGGTCGCCGAAAATCGCCATCGTGGAATCCACGACATCATATGGCACGGAGCGCAACCGCTCCTGCATCGCCTTGAATGCCGCCTGATGCTCCGGCGCGGCGCTCTCAGGCTCGATGATCTCGCCGACTGAGGTGAAGTAATGGCGCAGGCTCGGCTCGATGATCGCGCGCACCGAGGCGCGATCGCGTCCGACCTGCAGCATCAGCGCGGCCGCCAACCAGTCGTCGGGGAGCTTCTTACCCGCTTTCGCGAGAGCGTCCTTGTAGATGACCAGGCGCTCGCCGAGCACCGGGATCGGATTGACCGGGCCGCCGGCGAAAATTGGATAGCCATGCTCGCCCGCGAACACGAAGGTATCGACGCTATTAGCGGCGAGGCGGATGGGCGGATGCGGCTTCTGCAGCGGCTTGGGAACCACCTCGATGCTGTCGGCATTGAAGTGCTCGCCGTGAAACCTCAGGCGATCTTCGGTCCATGCGCGCGTCACGAACTCGAGATTCTCCTTGAACAGCGGACGGCTCGCGATCATGTCGACGCCGTAGCCGCGATAATTCAGCACGAACGCGCCGCGCCCCGCGCCGAACTCGACGCGGCCGTTCGATAGCACGTCGAGGGTCGCGATCTCCTCGGCGAGGCGCAGCGGATGATGCAGGGGCATCAGGTTTACCGCGGTGCCGAGGCGCAATCGCGTGGTGCGCTCCGCGATCGCCGCGAGCAGCAGCAGCGGCGTCGGCATGGTCGAAAAGCGCGGCGCGAAATGGACCTCGGCGAGCCACACCGTATCGAAGCCGAGGCGGTCGGCCTCGATCGATTCATCGATCAGCTCGCGATATCGAGTCTGAACGTTCTGGGTCCGCGCCGCCGGCAGTTGGTAGAAGATGTCGAACTTCATCAGTAGCCACCTAACTGCGCGACCCGTTCGCGATGATACGGCGGCGAGCCGAAGTAAGATTCATTGAAGCGCGAGCGCTTGAACCACAAATGGATATCGTGCTCCCAGGTGAATCCGATGCCGCCGTGCATCAGCACCGCTTTATCGGTCGTGCGGCTGTACACTTCGGACAGGCGCGCCTTCGCCATCGCGGCGGCGCGCGGCGCGGCCTTCGGGTCGGCATCGAGCGCGTAGGCCGCATACCATAGCAGCGAGCGCGCGGGCTCCAGTTCCGATACGATTTCGGCCGCGGCGTGCTTGAGCGCCTGGAACGATCCGATCGGCTTGCCGAACTGCTCGCGCACTTTGGAATACTCGACCGCCATCTCGAGGGCGCGCTCCGCACCGCCGAGCGAATCCGCCGCGACCGCGACCGACGCGATATCGACGATGCGGTGAAACGCGCTCGCGCCGCCCTTCAACTCCGCGCTCGCTTTCACCCGCACATCCTTCAAATCGACGGCGCATACTCGTCGCGTGAGGTCGAGGCTCTTCAGCATCTTGATGCTGACGCCGGCGGCTTTCGTTTCGACTGGATAGAATCGTACGTTGTCGATCGCGTCGCCGTTGCGCGCCGCGACGATGATGAAATCCGCGACGTTGGCGTAGGGCACGAACATCTTGCGCCCGCTGATCACGATTTCATCGCCACTCTTCACCGCACGCGTGCGGATGCTGACCGATTCGATGCCGTCATCTTCTTCCGCGATCGCGAGCGTGCCGATGGCTTTGCCCTCGGCCAGCGCCGGCAGCCACTTCTGTTGCATCTCATCGGTGCCGAACTCGCCCAGCGCCGATGCTGCCAACACCGACGAAAACAGAAACGGTCCAGGCATCGCGGCGTAGCCCTGCTCCTCGAGTAGCAGCGCCATGTCGAGCATGCCGAGACCCGCGCCGCCGAATTTTTCCGGGATGATGAGGCCGTGCCATCCGAGCCGCGCGATATGCGTATACAGGTCCGCCGCCGCGCCATCTTCTGATGCCATCACCTTGCGCACGAAGCTGGTAGCGCATTCGTTGGTGAGAAATTCGCGCGCGCTATTCTTGAGCTGCTGCTGTTCGTCGCTGATTCCGAAGTCCATTTTAGAATTCCCTCGACTCCGCTCCGCCTCGGGGCGCCTGCGGCGCGGCTTCGCCCGCTTCGCGTCTCTCCTTGACGTCCTGCTATCTGCTCTTCGGCATCTTGAGGCCGCGTTCCGCGATGATGTTTTTCTGGATGTGCGAAGTGCCGCCGCCGATTACCAGCCCCAACGAAAACATCCACTCGTATGGCCAGTAGCCGTTGTCGAGCGCCTGCTCCTCGTCGCGCGAGAGCATCGAGTAGTCGCCCATCGCCTCCATCGCGGCGGTCGCGAGGTCGTGGTTGAGCTCGGTGCCGACCAGCTTGTTGATCATCGCCTCGACGCCGGGATTTTTGCCGCGCATTTGATCGGTAAGCTGCCGATACGAATGAAGCCGCATCGCCTCGACCTTGATTTCCAAATCGACCAGGCGCTGACGAAAGACCGCATCCTCGATGAGCGGCTTCCCGTTGCGGCGAATCTTCTTCGCGAGCGCGAGCAGCCGGTTGAAGCGCTGCTGGCTGCCGGTCGAGGCGCCGAGCATGTTGCGCTCGTGGAACAGCGTCGCGTTCGCGATCAGCCAGCCCTCGTTCAATTTGCCGACCAGGTTCTTGCGCGGCACGTGGACGTTGTCGAAGAAGACCTCGTTGAAACCGCGATCGCCGGTCATCTGCACCAGAGGACGGACGGTGACGCCGGGCGTCTTCATGTCGATGAGGATGTAGGAAATTCCGCGATGCTTGGGCGCCTCGGGATCGGTGCGCACCAGGCAGAACATCCAATCGGAATACTGCGCGCCCGAGGTCCAGACTTTTTGCCCATTGACGACAAACTCATCGCCGACGATTTCCGCGCGCGTGCGCAACGATGCGAGGTCGGAGCCGGAGCCGGGCTCGGAATATCCCTGGCACCAGATTTCCTCCGCGGTGAGGATCTTCGGTAGAAAACGCTTCTTCTGTTCCTCGTCGCCCCACGAGATCAGCGTCGGCCCGAACATGCCGAGGCCAGAGCCGCCGACGAGGAATGGCGCCTGCGCGCGCACCAGCTCATCGTTGACGATCGATTGCCGGACCGGATCCATCGCCTGCCCGCCGTATTCCTTCGGCCATGCGAGGGCGACGTAACCGGCCTCGTACAGTTTGCGCTGCCATGCCTTCGCCTTCGCGAGCCATCCCTTGTCCTCACGGCCCTCGGAGCCGGCGCGCAGGCCCGACTTGGGCATCTCCTCGTCGAGGAAACGGCGGACCTTCGCGCGAAACTGTTGTTCGTCGTCGGTAAAGCTAAGATCCATAGGCGGTACCTCGTCGATGTCGCAGCATAGTCAAAATCGCGCGATGCCCCAAAGCGATTCCCGCTTGATTGCCAGCGAAAATCGCCGTTGATACATTCGAGGCAGGCTGATCGAGTCAGCACTCCTCTGACATTTCGGGAGCTTGGGAACTAGCGATGGCGACTATCATCACCAGCGACTGCATCAACTGCGGCGCATGCGAGCCGGAATGCCCCAACACCGCGATCTACGCGGGCGGCGTGGGGTGGGAACTGAACGGGGTGGCGAGCCCGGCGATCGCGCAGGACATCTTCTATATCGTTCCGTCGAAGTGCACCGAATGCGTCGGGTTCTACGATCATGAAGCTTGCGCAGCGGTATGCCCGGTCGATTGTTGCGTGCCCGATCCGAACAATCCCGAAACCGAAGGCGTGCTGTTGCTGCGTGCGCGCGCGCTGCATCCCGAATTGACGATCGCCGATGACGCGCCCTCGCGCTTCCGCAAGGAAGGTGGTGAGGTGTCGCCGACTCCTGGCCCAGCGCCCGCCGCAGCAAATGGTGCTGCTGCCGCACCCGCGGCAGCGCCCGGACCCGCGGCAGCCCCCGCCATCGCGCCGAAGCCGCAACCGGTTGCCGCGGCAACTCCCGCATCGGCAGCATCGGTCGAGGAATACGATCCCTCGACGTGGGCGGTCCCGGTCAAGTGCAAAGACTGCGGCGAGCCGTTCTCGATACCGTATCGCCACTTCCAGGCGGGCGTCGTGTTCTATTGCCCGAACTGCTCGGGCTCGTTCGTGCCCAACTCGAAGCTATGTCGCAACGTGCGCGAGGCCTTCGAGGGGTACTACGGCAAGCGCCGGCGCGATCGCGAGCGGATGGAGGCGCGACATGCGAAGGAGCGCGCCGACCTGGAAGCGCACGAGTCCGCCGATGCCGACGCCTTCGCCAGGCAGCTTCAGCAGATGGCCGAGGACGCCAAGCCCTCGGGCAAGATGGTGAAGCCGAAGGGCCTCGCCGCCATGTTCACGTAAGTGAACGGATTGCCCATGTTCATTTAGCAATCCTACGTTCCAGGCGAATAAATAGCGAAATCGTAGGAGTTTCCTACATTAAGTGGGTTTGTTTTCGCGATTGGTACATCAGCGCGGGACCACCTGGTGGGTTCGTTTGTGTAATTGAGCGAGCTTGAGGACGCCATTCTCTATCCCATCTCGCGTGACGCAGATCCGGTGATCCGCAAAACGAAAATGCTTTGCATGTCCTGCATTTAACGGGTTTGTTTTTGCACTTTTTACATTTGCGAAGGAGCCCATAAACGCCGACGGCGCCCGAAAGGACGCCCCACATTCATGTTAGCACGCCAGCCGCCGAAACTCTATTCGACCACCTGATATCCGCGCGACGCGAGGTGGTTGTGCTTGCGCGCGTGAGGTCTTACCGGGTTGTTCATCCCGATTTCGCCGCGGCCTCTTCGCGGGCGAAGCAGCTGTGGAATGCCGCACGGATGCTCTCACGCCGGGCGCGCAGGTCGTCGAGCAGTTGTTGCGGGCCTGCGCTGCCTTGGTAGCCCATGCGCCGCGCCAGCGGGCGCAAGGCGTCGAGGTCGGTCGGCAATGCCCACGCGGGCTGATCGCTCTCGATGCGCAGCCGATTTTCCAGCCGCGCGAGAAATTCGTAGCCTTCGCGCAGCGCGGCCGCTTCGGGCCCAGTGAGCAGATCGAGTTCGACCAGCTCTCGCAGCAGATCGCGCGTCGAGCGTTTGCGCAACGACCGATGCTGATGGCCATGCGCGAGCGCCATCATCTGCGCGACGAACTCCACATCGACCAGTCCGCCGCGCCCCTGTTTGAGGTTGAGGCGCCGCTCGTCTTCGACTCCGATTTCATTTTCCATTCGTGCTCGCATCTGCGCGATCTCGGCGATCGCCGCCGCCGGGAGACCACGGCCGAAGACGAATTCCTCACGCGCGGCCTCGACCGCGACGCCGAGCGCATACTCGCCCGCGACCACTCGTCCTCGCACCAGCGCCTGGCGCTCCCACACCGCAGAGCTTTGCCGATGATAGTCGCGAAAACCCTCGATGGAAGTCACCAGCGGACCCTGATTTCCCGATGGGCGCAGGCGCAGATCGAGCTTGTAGGCGTAGCCCTCGCGGGTACGCGCCTCGAGGATCGCAATCAGCTTTTGAAAAATTCGCGAAGCAGGGTCGCGCGCGCGCATCGCATCGGCGCCGCCCTCATACACGAAAATCAGATCGAGGTCGGAGTTGTAGGACATCTCGCGCGCGCCCAGCCGTCCCATCGCGAGGCACGCTAGCTTTAGTCCGGCGGGAATCTCAAGGCGCGCCGCGACTTCCGCCTGCGCGAGCGCGAGCGCGCGGCTGACCACGGTCTCTGCGAGAATCGTCAGCTCGGCCTCGACTTCGATCAATGCCAGCTCGCCGGCGACGTCGGCAATCGCGATGCGCAAAAACTCCTGATGCCGAAAGGTCCGCATCGCATCGAGGCGCGATTCAAAATCCGCCGAAGCTTTTATGAGGCCTGCCAGTTCCTCCTCCAATTCCTCGCGGCTGCGCCGGCGTTGCACGAGATCGGAGCGCACCAGCGTGTCGAGCATGTCGGGATGACGAATGAACAACCCCGACAGATAGCTGCTCGAGGCGAACAGTCTCAGCAATACACGTCGGGTCGAGGGATGCTGTTCCAGCAGCGCGAGAAACGAAGTGCGCGCCCCGACCGCGGTGATGAAATCGGCGAGATTGCGCAGCGCCAGGTCCGGATCCGGCAACTGACTTATCTCATCGAGCAGAACCGGACCAAGCGTTTCGATCAGCTCAAAGCGGCGCTGCGTCGCGGGCGCGTGCGGGCTGCCGCGGGTCAGGATTTCCAAACTGGTCGCGCTTTCGTGGGGATGCGCGAAACCCAGCGCTGCCAGGCCGCGCTCCGCGCTGGCACGATCGGCAGCCGCACGCCACGCACTGCGCGCGACGTCGGAAATCCGCGCAACGCTTTCCTCCTCGCCTCCGGCCAGCGTCTCGCGAAACTGCAGCGCAACCAGCTCGCGATGTTTGCGCAGGGTAGTGCGCAGACGCGTGACGGCGGTCGCGCTCTTGCCCATCCGCATCCGCGCGGCCAATTGCCGCATGCCCGAATCATCGCGGGGAAGGGTATGCGTCTGCAGACCCGACACGATTTGCAGCTTGTGTTCGAGGTTGCGCAGGAACCGATACGCCTCAGCCAATTGATGCGCGCGGGTGGCAGGCAGATAGCCGAGTTCGGCGAGGCGATCCAGCGCCGCGATGGTCTGCTCGATGCGGATGCGGGGATCGCGTCCGCCATAGATCAATGTCAGCGATTGCACGATGAATTCGAGCTCGCGAATTCCGCCATGCCCGAGCTTGATGTTGCGCTCGATCAGATCGGGCGAGCGCAGTTCCGCCTCGACCTGATGCTTCATCGCGCGCAATTGCCTCAGCGTGTCGAAGTCGAGATAGCTGCGATAGACGAAGCGGCGCAGCTCCTCGAGCATACGGCGGCCGAGCTCGACCGACCCCGCGACCGGACGCGCGCGCAGCAGCGCCGCGCGTTCCCATGTCTGCCCGTATGATTGATAGAACTGCAGCGCGCCTAGCAGCGGCACCGCGAGCGGCGAATTGCGCCCGCCCGGGCGCAGCCGCATGTCGATGCGGAAGCATCCGCTACACAGCTCGGTGATGATTTCGCCGATGCGCGCCGCCGCGATGCTACCCTCGCCCGGCGCCGCGGGATGATAGATGTAAACCAAATCGATGTCGGAGCTGAGGTTGAGTTCGCCGGCGCCGAGCTTGCCCATCGCGAGCACGCAGAACTCGCCGGCCTCTATGGCGCGATCGCCCATCAACCTGATCGCCATGCCGAAGGCGGCGCGAATGCACTCGTCGGCCAGCCGCGACATTAGCATCCAAGTGCGCGCGACATCGATACGTCCGACGAGATCGGCGACTGCGACACGGAAGAAAACTCTGCGCTTGAAGAGCGCCAGCTCGCGCGCCGCCTCGGCGCGCGTCTCCACTCCTCCAAGACTGCAGCGCATGCCGCTAAGTATGGTGTCAGCGGTCTGGTGGCGTGCCGCCTCGAACAGCGCGAGCCATTCGCGGCCGGCCTGCGCCATCTCGCTCGCGACGATTTCCGAGGCGCCGAGGCAGAAGATCAGATCGCGCGCCGCCTCGCGATCGCCCAGCACCTCGCGCATCGAGGCGGGGGATTCTTCCGCGAGCTTCGACAGCGTCGCGAGCGAGAGCTGTTCGTCGGCGGCATGGTCGCGCGCGAGGCGAATCGCGCGGCGCGCCAGTATCGGCGCGTCGATCGCGGACGCGAGCTTGCGCACCAGGGCGCCGGCGGCGGCCGGCGATCGTTGGACGGTGGCCATCGAATTTTAGGATAACAGAGGGAGCCGCTTTGATGACTACCGCGAAATGGAGACACCAATGATCATTCTCTATACGACGGAGCGCGACTATCCATGGGGGACGCTGCGCTCGACGCATGGTTCCAAGACCAAGGTGGTGCTGGAAGAGAAGGGCCTGAGTTATCGCATCGAGAATCTGCCGCCCGGAAATCTCTGGAAGAAGCCGCCGGAGATGCTCGCGCGCCATCCGCTCGGCAAAGTCCCGTATCTCGAGGACGGCGGCCGCACTTTTTTCGACTCCACCGTGATCGGCGAATACCTCGAGGAGCGCTATCCGAAGCCTGCGCTGATGCCCACCGACATCATCGCGCGGGCGCGCGTGCGCGAGGCCGAGAACTTCGCCGACGAGGCGCTGCTGATCGGCAGCGTTCCGCTCATCTGGATGCCGTACTGGGCCGAGCCCGCCAAGCGCGACGCGGCGCGGATGGAGCAGGGGCGCGAGCTGCTGCGCAAGCGCGATTTGCCTTATATCGAGAAGCTGCTGGGCGAGTCGGGCGGCGAATACCTATGCGGCGCGTTCTCGATCGCCGATACTCCGCTGATGGCGCTCGCGATGGTGTTGGAGGTGGACCAGCCGACGCTTACCGATTTTCCGCGCGTCGAGAAATATCTCGATCGATTGCGCGCGCGCCCGAGCTATCGCGCGATCAGTCCCGCGACCAAAGTGGCGGATGCTGCGTCGAAGGGGTGACGATGCTTATGCGTCGTGCCGGCTATGCGTGTCGGCGATGCGCCCGTGATGCTTCTTTGAACGGTGGCGCGAGCGGTGTCGCACCGGCGCGCTCACCTGAATCAGATGCGCGCTATGCGCGGCCGGCAGCGGCGCAGGAGCGATCGCGGGCTCATCCTCGATGCCGGGGAAGTACTTGCCTTCGAACTCATGGACCTGGAGCGCGGCGAGGAACTCGGCGTAGTAGTTTTTCACCGCGAAGCCGAAATGCGGTCCGTTGTAGGTTCGCAGCATCTTGCAGTAGTCGTTGCCGCATTCCTCGGCCGCGCGCGCGGTTCCGGCGGTGCCGTAGTTGTATGCAGTGATCGCGAGCGGCCAGTCGCCCAGCGTCTCGTAATTGGAGCGCAGCAGCTTCGCCGCGGCCTCGGTCTCGCGCGAGGGATTGAGGCGATCGTCGCGGCGCCCCCGTATCGTCATATAGTGCTTGCCGGTGGCACGGGTGAACTGCCAGATACCGACCGCGCCGGCGCTCGAACGCGCGCCGCGCTCGAATCCCGACTCGACCTGCGCGAGCGTGACCAGCTCGACCGGCAGCCCCGCGGTCTTGAAAATCCTCTCCATCGTGGGGCGATAGTATTTGCTGCGCAGGAGGCCCTCGCGGAAGCGCTCCTTGAGTCCTTCCTGGACGCGCAGATTCTCCGCCGCCAGCCGCAGCGCATAGGGCGAGCGGTCCTTATACATCTCGGCGACGCGCCGCTCTTCCTCATCCACCGGCTCGTGCCCCGATGCGAGGCGCATCAGGATGCCGCTGTATTTGTTCTTGAGATAGGTGTTGACGTAGTCGATCTCATCGCGGGTTGGACATCCCTCACCCGGCAGATGGTAGACCTGATAGAACTTGTAAGGATCGTCGCGATCGACGAGAACGAAATCGCGATACGAGTAGGTGGTGAAGATATCGACCCAGAAATCGATCTGCGGCTCGAGGGTCGCCGGACGTTTGAAGACTTCCGTCTCGGCGCGCGCCACACCCTGCCCCATAACGGCACAGAGCAACGCGCCACAAGTCACGGTCATTAGAAAGCGCGCACGGGCACGCATACGGCCATGCTTCCCAACCAAGATTTCAGTCTCCCCTCGCGAAACCAGCCAAAA
>Ga0335079_10005537_pt1 | contig 14452 bp, 14 predicted proteins | sample Lox_Sample_33_FD_206719 | JGI IMG/M metagenome (GOLD analysis project Ga0335079, IMG submission 206719) | Soil microbial communities from Loxahatchee National Wildlife Refuge, Florida, United States - Lox_Sample_3.3 | ecosystem: Environmental > Terrestrial > Soil > Wetlands | place: USA...
TACCACCGGAGGCGCCTGCGCAAAGGCCGCTTGCGCCGGCGCCCGATGAGAAAAGGCCGGCCAGTGTGGCAGCTCAACCCCTCCCGTTGGCGGCGTGCCCGGAATACCCGGAAGAGGTGGCTACGCTCCCCGGCATGATCGGACAGACTGTCCCCATGCGCCGGCTCTATCGGCTGACGCGATTGGTGGCCCCCCGGCCCACCACGGTGCTGGTGCTGGGCGCGACGGGCACAGGCAAGGATTTGGTGGCGCGCGCGGTCCACCGCTTGAGTCCGCGGGCGAGTGCAGCCTTTGTAATCGTGAACTGTGCGGCGATTCCGGAGGCCCTGCTGGAGTCGGAATTGTTCGGCTTCGTGCGCGGAGCGTTCACCGGTGCGGTGCAGACTTATTGCGGCAAGATCTGCGCAGCGCAAGGAGGAACCCTGTTTCTCGACGAAGTGGGAGAGTTGCCCCTCGGTCTGCAGGCCAAGCTGCTGCGGTTCCTCGATCAGAAGGAGATCCAGCGGCTGGGCAGCGCCGAGACCTTGCGGGTCGACGTACGGGTCGTAGCCGCGACCAACGCCGACCTGTTGCGCTCGGTCGAGGAAAAGCGCTTCCGCGAAGATCTCTACTATCGCTTGTCGGCTTTCCCTTTGGAGCTGCCCTCTCTCGCCGAACGCAGCTTTGACATTCCCTTGCTGGTCGAACACTTCCTGCGAATGCATGCCGCAGCGGCGCGCACCGCAGTGGCCAAACTGAGCCCCGAGGCACTGCAGCGGTTACAGGATCATTTCTGGCGGGGCAATGTGCGCGAACTGCAGCAGGTCATAGAGCGGGCGGTAATTCTGGCCGAAGGCAAGAGCCTGATTTTGCCGGAACACCTGCACTTGGTTTAAAGAGTGCTGGAGGCTGGCTTGCACACGAATCCGACAGAACCTGAGAAATCCGCCGGCCGTCTGGCAGCACAGCCAGGCGCCTTGCCGATGTCTGACTCGGGCATAGCATCGTCGCGGTTCGGCGCCACGGACGATACGGTGATCCGCGATGGAGAACGGCAATCCCTGAGCAAGGCTTTCGCCAGTTTTTCCCAGACGGCGGCGTCCCTCGAGTTCGCCTATCAGCACCTGCAAGCCGACGTGGTGCGCCTGCGCCAGGAACTGGCACAAACCCATCACGAGCTGGCCCGCAGCCAGGCCTTGGCCGAGATCGCGGCCTTGCTGGCGCATGAAGTGCGAAATCCTCTAGGCAGCCTGGAGCTGTATGCGGGTCTTCTGGCATCGGCAGACCTCAAAGCGGAACAAGCCCTGTGGGTGAAACAGTTGCAAGCGGGACTGCGCACGCTCGCGGCAACGGTGAATAACGTTCTGCATTTTCATGGTCCGCCACCACCGGGTCTTGTACTCACGGAATTGGAGCAAGTGCTCGGCGGGGTTGACGATTTCCTGCGTCCTCTCGCGGAGCAGGCCGGCGTACAAATGCAGATCAGATTGGCCGGCGGCGGCATGCACGTCGCTGCCGACCGTCATTGCCTGGAGCAGGTGTTGTTGAATTTAGGGCTGAATGCTTTGGCCGCGATGCCGCAGGGAGGCTGGCTGAAAATTTCCGCCTGGAAGGCGACGGAGGCAGAGACCAACGAAATCGTTGTTCTCGAAGTGGCCGACTGCGGCTGCGGAATTGCTCCGGAAAACCTGGGTCGCATCTTCCAGGCGGGTTTCAGTACCCGCGCGGGCAGCCCGGGGCTGGGATTGGCGGTGTGCCGCACCATCGTGGAGCAGCACGGAGGAACCATTACGGTCCGAAGTTCGCCCGGGCAAGGAACCACCTTCCGACTGCGTCTTCCGGCGAGGAAATTGCTATGAAAGCGACCGTCACTCCACCGCTTGCGCGCGATCTTCCCGCGACCGGGATCCTGGTCGTCGATGACGAATCGCAGATGAGGATCGCGCTGCAATCCGCGTTTGCGCAGCGCGGCTGGCGTGTCGATCTAGCGGGCGGCAGCGCCGAGGCGCTGGCCAAGTTCCGCCGACGTCCCTATTCCCTGGTGGTCACCGATGTTCGCATGCCCGATGGCGATGGTCTGGCGGTGATGCGCCAGGTGCGGGAGTGGGTCCCTTCGACGGCTGTCATTTTGCTTACCGCCTTTGGCAGCGTGCCGGCGGCCGTGGCGGCGATGAAGGATGGCGCTTGTGATTACCTGCTGAAGCCGGTGTGCTTTGAAAATCTCGATCGCATGGCGCGCCAGTTGCTAGCGCAAGGCCAGGCGAAAGAAGCGGAAACGCCAGGCCTGGTGGGAAGTTCGTTCGCATTTCGCGCGGCGGTCGAACACGCCCGGCGGCTGGCCGGGTGCGATGGCGACGTGCTGATCCAGGCGGAGAGCGGCACGGGAAAAGAACTGGTGGCCCGCATGATTCACCGCCTCAGCCGCCGTTGCCAGGCCGCGATGGTGGCAGTGAACTGCGCCGCCTTTCCCGAAGCGTTGCTCGAAAGCGAGCTGTTCGGCTATGCCAAAGGCGCCTTTACCGGGGCGCTCGCCGCAAAGCCCGGGAAGCTTGAACTCGCCCACCGGGGAACGCTGCTGCTCGATGAAGTGGGCGACATGCCGCTGGCACTGCAGCCCAAGCTGTTGCGCGCGTTGCAGGAGCGGGAGTTCGATCGCCTGGGAGACTTGCAGCCGGTCAAAGTGGATCTGCGGGTGATCGCCACCACCAACCGGCCGCTCGAAAGCATGGTCAAGGCCGGACAATTCCGCGCAGATCTCTACTACCGGCTCAATGTGCTGCCGCTCGTGCTTCCCCCGTTGCGCCAGCGAGGCAAGGATGTGATCGAACTAGCGGAGCATTTTGCCCGCCAATACGCTGCCCCGGGGAAGCCTCCAAAGCTCACGGCCGAGTTTCTACTTCGGCTAGAGCGGCACTCCTGGCCAGGCAACGTGCGCGAGTTGGCCAACCTGATGCAGCGAGCGGTGGTGTTGAGCGGAGAGACGGTCGGGGCCGACGCCCTCGATCCGCCGCCCTGGCAGGAAAGTCCACCGCTCGAGGCCGTCCCGGACGCGGCGAGCGGCGCCAGCGACAACCTTCGTGCGGGAGCCTCCCTCGCGTCCATCGAAAAGCGCTTGCTTGAGCTCACCCTGACGGCGACCGGGGGGAACCGGTCCCGGACCGCCGAGATGCTAGGGGTGAGTCTGCGGACGGTGCGCAATAAGATCCGCTGCTATGGCTTGCCACCACGGAGGAGCCTATGTCCATGATTGAGACCCCGATGCTCGCGACCCTTGGCCGCTTCCTCGATATGAATGCGTTTCGCACTCAACTCATTCTCTCGAATATGGCGAATGTCGACACCCCGCGTTATCGCACTCTCGACCTCAATTTCGCCCAGGAGCTGGCGCGCGCCGACGGCCCATTCCAATACGCGAATCTCTCGCCTTTGGTGCAGCCGGTGCGCGGCTTGCTGCAGCGTCCGGACGGGAACAATGTCAGCTTGGAGCGGGAGAGTCTGCTGCTCGCCGAAACCCAGCTGCGCTTCAACCAGGGCGTGCAATTGTTGCGGGACGAGTTTAAGACACTGCTCAGTGCTATTCGAGAAGGGAGCAGCTCATGAATCTTTTTGGCATGCTCGAAGTCAGCGCTTCGGCCCTGGTGGCGGAGCGTCAGCGGGCTGAGGTCATTACCGCCAACATGGCGAACGCCGAGACCACGCGTACCCCGGAAGGGGGACCGTACCGGCGGCAATGGGTGGTGTTCCAGGCGCGGCGCATGCCGCAGTTTCCCCAAGTGCTGGCCGGCATGCGTCCCTCCGCCGCCCGCGGTGTGCGGGTGGCCCAGGTGCTGGCCGACCCTACGCCGCCCCGCCCCCGTTATCAGCCCGGACATCCTGATGCGGACAGCAAAGGCTATGTCGCCTATCCCGCCATCGACCCGGTCGAAGAAACGGCAGACCTATTGGGTGCGGTACGCGCTTATGAGCTCAACGCTTCGGCAGTGCAGTCTGCCAAAACCATGATCCAGGAATCGCTCGACCTTCTGCGCTGAAGACCGGGTGGAGGAAGCAATCGATATGTCCAATCCGTTGTCGCCACTGACAGCCGCCGCCCGCGCCAGCCTCGAGCCGGCGGGTTCGGTCCCGCGCGAATGGGGTTTTACGGAAACATTCCGCGGCGCCATGGAGCAGGCGGAACAGTTGCAAACCGCCGCTGACGCCCAAGTGTCGACCCTGCTCGAAGGAAATGGCGCCGATGTTCACCAGGCCATGATCGCGGTGGAGAAGGCCGATCTCTCTTTCCAGCTGATGCTGCAAGTACGCAACAAGATCGTGGCGGCGTACCAGGAGATTGCGCGCATGCAGTTCTGAACAGCGGGGTAGGAGCGTCCAGTGGAAACTCCCAAGTCGTTGGGCCAGGCCGTCAGCCAGACCAGGGACCTGCTGCGCGGCCTCACCGCCAGCCAGCGCCTGCTTCTGGCCGGCGGAACGGTGCTGGTGGGCGCCACGCTCTGGATGTTCGTCGGCCTGATCGGCAAGCCGAAGTACGCAACTCTTTACTCCGGCCTGAAGCCGGAGGAGGCGCAGCAGCTCGCTGGCCGGCTGGCAGCCAAGAATATTTCCTATGAACTTTCGCCGGATGGAACCAGCCTGCTGGTTCCCGCGGATCAACTCGATGCCAGCCGGTTGCAGACTGCGTCCCAGGGGCTACCGCGCAATGCTCGCCTGGGCTTTGAACTTTTTGATGCCCCGAACTGGGCTGGCTCGGACTTCACCGAAAAAGTCAATTATCAGCGCGCTCTCGAAGGAGAACTGGAGCGCACGTTGCAGACTCTGAGCGAGGTAGAAGCTGTCCGTGTGCATCTGGCGATGCCCAGAGAATCACTGTTCCGCGAAGAGGAACACGAGGCCAAAGCTGCCGTTATCGTAAAAACCCGCAGCGGACGGCTCTCGGAACAGGCTCAAGCGGCCATTCCACAGCTGGTGGCCAGCGCGGTGGATGGCTTGCGGCCGGAAAATGTCACCGTCGTGGATGCCGACAGCAACACTCCCCTGTTGCGTCACGACCACTCCGACGGGAACTATGGCGGTTCCGACCTGGATCAGACTTTGGCAAAGACGCTGCTACAAACGCTCGAACCCATCGTTGGTGCCGAACATGTGCGGGCCAGCGTGCACGTCGAATATGACCTCAGCAGCAGCGACAACACCGAGGAAGTGTACGACCCGAAAACTCCTGTGACGCTCACCCAGCAGAAGTCGGAAGAGTCCATGGGAGGAGCGGCGCCGGCCGGGGTTCCAGGAACGCCCAGCAACGTTCCGGGCAGCGCTGCACCCCAAACTGCCTTGGCTGCGGCAGAAACCCAAACCTCTCGTTCGGAAAGCGAGACTTTCGCAGTAAGCAAGAGCGTGCGTCACACGACGCAGCCGCCTGGGCGAGTGAAGCGAATTGCCGCCGCGGTTCTGGTGGATGACGCGGTGGACGTCTCCGAAAAAGATCCGAGCAAAGTCGTCCGGCGGAAACGTACTCCGGAGGAGCTGAAGGAGATCGAGCAACTCGCAGGAGCTGCCATTGGTCTGGACCTACAACGCGGGGATCTGTTGGCCGTGCAGAACCTCTCCTTCCAGGAGATGCCAGTCGAGAAGCCGTCGCCGCCGGGCAAATTGGAAATCGCAACCCGCATGCTCAACCAGTGGGCGGTGGGTCTGCGTTATGTGGGCGTGACCCTGCTGTTCCTCGCGGTCTACTGGCTGGTGTTACGTCCCGTCAAGAAGCAGGTGTTGGCCACCTTCCGCGAACTGCCCACCCGCATGGCGCGAGGCGGCAAGGAGTTGGCCGGAGCGGCGGTTGCAGGCGTAGGGACAGTCGATATCGAGCTCCCCGCCGGCAACGACCAGGCGCAGCGGGCGACCGCACTTAAGCATCAGCTCGTCGAACGGGTAAAGACCGAGCCGGCGGCCGCGAGCCGCCTGGTGCAGAACTGGATCCGGGAAGGCAATAAACAATGAGCCCAGCCCAGCATGCCGCGGGAGGACTGCGCAAGGCGGCAATTCTCCTGGTATTGCTGGGCGAGGAAGTCGCCAGCCAAATCTGCCGCAATCTGCCGGACAAGGACCTGGAGCAATTGACTCAGGCCATCGCGGAACTCGAGCACATAGATCCCCCCACTGCATTGGGGGTCCTCGAGGAATATCACCGGCTCACGCTCACCCAGAGTTACCTGGCGCAGGGAGGCAGCGACTACGCACAGAAGCTCCTGGTTAAGGCGTTTGGAGAGGACGGCGCACGGCAATTACTGAAGCAGGTCTCCCAGGCAGCGGAAATGAGTGTCGGCAAACTGGACTCGTTACAGAAGTCGGACCCGCAGCAGCTGGCCAAGTTTCTGGAAGCGGAGCATCCCCAAACCATCGCGCTCATTCTGGCGCATCTCGATGCGAAACAGGCTTCGGAGTTGCTGATGCGCCTGCCGGAGGCGTTGCGCGCGGATTCGATCAAGCGCATGGCACAACTGCGGCAGTTCTCTCCGGAAATCGCGCAGAAAGTCTCTCTGGCCCTGCACAAGCGTCTGCAGGCCTTAGGAGAGCAGCATCGCCGCGCCTATGCTGGCTTTCAGGGTGTAGCCGACTTGCTCAATCGAATGGACCCGACCCGCGCCAAAACCATTCTGGAAACTATCGAACGCGATGATCCCAAGGTAGCTTTGGGCATCCGCAACCTGATGTTCACCTTCCAGGACTTGCTGGGAGTGCCGGAAGCGGGTATCCGCGAACTGCTGGGCCAGATGGACAAAAAGACCCTCGCGCTGGCACTGCGCGGAGCAAACGAGGAACTGAAAAATTACATCTTCAAGTCCATGTCGTCGCGCGCGGTGGAAATGCTGAAGGAAGATATGGAAGTCCTTGGGCCAGTGCGGTCCCGCGATGTTCTCAAGGCACAGCAGGAAGCGGTAGCCGTGGCCCGCAAGCTGGAAGCGGAAGGAAAGATCACCTTGGGAGCCGAAAGCGAGGAGGAATATGTCGTCTAAGTCAATCGAGGAACGGTTGCAGTCTCCGGAAATCCAGTGTCGGGAAATCCAGCCGTTTCCTTATCTCGACACGACCGAACCGGGTGTGCACCGGGAAAGTCGCTGGCCCGGCATCGCCGTGGCCAACAGTCCTGAAACCCATGGGAATCAGCAAGCGGTACAAGTCGCGCGGCAGGAAGGCAGGAAAGAAGGCGAAATGCAGGCCCGGGCGGAGTTCGAGAAACACGTCGCAGCCATACGCGATGAAGTCCGCGCCGCTTTGGCAGGTTTTGCCCAGGAAAGAGCCCGCTACTATCAACAAGTAGAGGGCGAGGTCGTTCGGCTGGCATTGAGCGTTGCGCGCAAGATTCTGCATCGCGAAGCGCAGATTGATCCACTGCTTCTGGCCGGACTGGTGCGCGTAGCGCTGGAAAAGATCGCAGCCGGCACGAAAGTCAGCCTGCGCGTGTCTCCCCAGCAAGTGTCGGAATATCGCGGTTACTTCGCACGCCACCTCGAACCGCACGAAGTTCCGGAGGTAGTGGAAGACCCTGAACTTGAGACCGACCGCTGCGTCTTGCAGACCAGCCTCGGCGCAACCGACCTTGGACTCGACATTCAACTCAAGGAAATCGAGCACGGGCTGCTGGATCTGATGGCTCACCAGCCAAAAAACACTGAATGAGCGGTCGACGGCTATTGTCTGATTACTTCCGGCGGCTTGAATCCCGCTCAGTCTTGCGCTGGCGCGGCCGGGTCACACAACTGATCGGGCATCTGATTGAATCCGAGGGTCCGTTTTGTTCCGTGGGAGAACTCTGCCAGGTAGTCAGTTCCGGCGGCCGTGTTTTGCCCGGCGAAATCGTGGGATTTCGTGGCACTACAGTGCTGTCGATGCCTCTGGATCGTCCCGCGGGCGTGCGCTATGGCGATCAGGTTGTCACCTGGGGCGCGCGGCCTACGTTACGTGTGGGACCGGCACTGCTCGGTCGGGTGATCGATGGCATGGGAAATCCACTCGACTCGGGAGGTCCGTGCCCGGGCGACCACGATCAACTGCTCGACGCAGCCGCTCCGCTCCCCCTGGAAAGAGACCCGGTGTGTGAACCCATTGGCTGCGGGATCCGGGCCATCGACGCGTTTCTTACCTGCGGGCGAGGCCAACGAGTGGGAATCTTCGGCGGCAGCGGGGTTGGCAAGAGCACGCTGATTGGCATGATGGCGCGGCATACCAGCGCGGAGATGACGGTCCTCGCGCTCGTAGGAGAACGAGGACGTGAAGTGCGGCACTTTCTGGAGGACGCGCTGGGCGAAGACGGACGGAAGCATTCGGTAGTGGTCGTCTCCACTTCCGATCAGTCTCCGCTTCTGCGCATTCGCGCAGCGCTGGCGGCCACGGCCGTCGCCGAGTACTTCAGCGCGCGAGGCAAGAGCGTTCTGCTGGTAGTCGACTCCCTGACCCGCCTGGCAATGGCGCAACGTGAGATCGGCCTAGCGGCGGGCGAGCCACCGACTTCTAAAGGCTACACACCGTCAGTCTTCACATTGTTGGCGAGGTTGATTGAACGCGCAGGAAAATTCCCCACGGGAAGCATCACGGCCTTCTACACCCTGCTGATGGAAGGAGACGATCAACAGGACCCGGTAGTCGACGGCGCCCGCGCATTGCTGGACGGACACGTAATGCTCGATCGCCGCCTCGCGTCCATAGGCCACTATCCTCCGATTTCGATTCTGGACAGCATCAGCCGGCTCATGCCCATGGTGGTATCACCTACGCATTTGCGCAAAGCCCAGGAGTTGCGCCGTTTGCTGGCCGCTTACAGCGCATCCGAAGACCTCATTCGCATCGGCGCCTATAAGACCGGACAGGACCCGGTACTGGACCGAGCGATCTCCGCCTTGCCCGGGCTGAATCAGCTTCTCGAACAGGCTCCCGGCGACGCTGTTTCGTTTGACGATAACGTAGCTAAACTCATGGCCGTAACGAGTTAGTACCATGGCTTTTCGATTTCCCCTCCAAACTCTGTTGAGATTGCGCGAAACTCTGGAACATCAGGAAGAACTTCGACTCCAAGAGGCCCAGAAGTGTGTCACCAGGTTACAGATAGAAATGCAAAGCCTGGAAAAGGACTTGGTCGATCTCGCCGCAGACGAGAAGCGAGAACTTTCCTCCGGGCTGACCGCCGCAGAATTGCAATTTGGCGTTCTCCGCCGCTTGCTTCTTCTGGCTGAACGGAGCCGCCTGCAGGACCAGTTGGCGGAGGCAGAGCGACTCCGCGATCTTTCGAAAGACGCGTTGAATCATGCGCGGCAACAGCGTCAGATAGTGGAGCGTTTACGAACCCGGCAATTGGAAATCTATCTTCGCCAGCAGGTCAGGCAGGAACAAGCCCGCGCAGACGATCTGTTTCTCATGCGACGTGCCGTTCGTCGCCCTAGCTAGGACTTGCCCAGCCAACTGGGCATCAATTGCCTATCGCCGGTTCACTGCACGTCAATATGCTCTGACACCGGCTGACGTGGCTTCGTTTGCAATGCCTTAGCTACCCCATCCATGAATCTTGACAATTGCGATTTTGGTGACTGGAGTGCACATGTCGCTGTCAGCACCGCGAACCCTGTTCCGGCCTGAGAACGTTGCGTGATTGCGGATCTTGTCAAACTCGACACCCTGCCCAGTGCAGCAACCAGCGGCACGCTGCCGGCCCCTTCCGCCCCTCCAACTACCGGGTTGTTCGCTCGCCTTCTCGAAAGCACCACCGGGCAACAGGCCGTGATCGACGCGATCCCGGCAACGGGCACCGGAAAGAACCAGCCCGGGAAGACTCCCAAAGGTCATCCTGAACTACCGGTCGTGAGCGCGGTGTCCGTCAACCTTCCGGTCATCGTCCAGCAAACCGCGCCCTCTTCCCCGGCACCGGTTCTCCCCCGTGAAAGCCAACCGCCAGTTCCAACTTCCGCTATCTCGAACGCGGCGCGTCTCGACTCGCCGGCGGAGATCGGCGCAACATCAGAGCTTGCCACCAGGCTGCTTACGGGCGGCCAATCCCAGCCGGCGTTGCATTCAGGGGGAAGTGGCATTACCGCGAATATGCAGCAGGTCGCAACGCTCTCCGCCGACAGGGAATTGAGCACATCTTCTACCGGCGAGAGCCAAGTCCAACAATTGGCTCGCAACACCGTATCGCCATCACCAGAGGCGGCTCCAGCCGAGACCTCGATCACGCCGGAGGCAAGCACGCCGACAGCCCCGGCGAAGCAAACCGAGTCGCAGGAATTCGAGGTCTCTGCCGATGAAGCCGTCGTTCCATCGCAGGCGCAACAAGCACTGCTGCCGCAACTGATTCCCACGCCAGAACCTTTCGACACCGTCTCGGGCGAGTTGAGTCCGGCCGCGTCCGCAATCCCGCGCCTCGTTGCGAACCCGAAGGCCGATGCCATGAAATCGAATTCAAATTTCGGGCAGTCCGGCCGTGACGACAATCCGCTTCCTGACCTTCCCGCGCCAGCGTCACCGAGACAACTACCGGAAGCGATCCACAGCCTGCCAATTCGTGTGGACCCGCCTGCAAGGCCGGCAATTCCATCGAGCCCGGCAACCGCAATGAGACTTGTCTTGGCTCCCCAGACTGCTTCCCCCGCGCGGAATCAGGGAAAGTCCTTGTCTCTTGAGGGTGCAAGCTTACCCCTGCCACCGCCGCAGGAAAGGCCGCAAGCTGATCCCGGGGTGCCACCTGTGGTCCCGCCCATGATTACCCCATCATCCTGGACTCGTGACAGCACATTGCAAAGTCACGACTCTCGGATCTCGTCGTCTCCGGCACGGGCATCGCTGAAAACGGGAGATTCGGTGGGTACCTCTCCGCAAGCCGCGACTCAGCCATCCGCAGCGACACCACACCCCGTCGCAAACCCTGTGCAAGGCGCGCCCGCGCCGGGAACAGCCAGTGGAGCGGGGGACGTTTCCACAGAAAACCCGACAGTCGTGACCCAGGCTTCTGTGCCGCCAGCTCGCGCCTCGGCAGGTCTCGATCCCGGACCCTCTGCTTCCGAGAGTCACACAACACCCGCGACAAATGTGACTCAGCCACCCCAAGCCCCCACCGTGCAACTCGCCCGCATGGTGAACGGTACCAGCCAGTCGGAAATGCACGTCGGTCTGCAGACGCAAGTATTTGGGAATGTGGAAGTGCACACCGTTGTGCGGGAAAACCAGGTTGGGTTGGCAGTTGGGGCCGAGAAGGGCGATCTGAAAATGTTTCTGTCTCCGGAAGTAGTGGGATTGCAGACCACCCTGCATCATCAGGACCTGCGTTTTGACAATATCCGGTTTCTCGGAGAAGGCTCGGGCACAACGGCGGGCTTCTCCTCCGGTTCGAATTCGCAATCACGCTTCTCTGATCAGAGAACTGTCACAACTCAGCAGTTTTCAGCTTCCTTGGCAGAACCAGAAAATCAGGCCCAGCTCGACTTCCTATTCGAAAGTCGTCCCGGGCTCAATGTTCACGCATGACAAAAAACTGGAGGCCCCATGCATATTCCGTCTGTCTTTCCAGCTACCACAAACAGCACTCCCGCCCCGGCCAGCTCCACCCCAGGCGGCGACAGCATGTTCATGCAATTGCTCACCGCCCAACTCGAGAACCAGAGCCCCCTCGATCCGGTCGATCCAACCCAGTTCACTTCGCAACTGGTGCAGTTCAACATGCTGGACCAACTGACGCAGATCAATCAGACCTTGCAGAACGCTCTCACTCCAACCAGTGGTTCCGGGGGCGCAACCTCAACAGGAAACTCCAATGCCTCAATACAAGGAGCTCGATAATGCCGAATTTTTCTATTCCTCTGTCTGGCCTCACCGCCGATGCCACGGCGTTGTCGGCTATTGCCAACAACCTGGCAAATCAGAATACGACCGGCTACAAAGACACCCGCGTGCTCTTCAGCGACTTGTTTTACGAAAACCTGGGCACAAGCGGAGCGGGAGACCCGATCCAACTAGGCGCTGGCGCCAAGGTCGGCTCTCTGCCGGGAAATTTCACCCAGGGCAGCGTGGAAGCGACCGGCGTACCTACGGACGTCGCCATCCAGGGGGATGGCTTCTTTGCCGTGCAGCAGGATGGCGTCACCAGCTACACGCGGGCCGGGGATTTTGCGGTCGACAAGGATAACTTTCTGGTCACCTCCGACGGGAAACAGGTACTGGGCTACCCTGCAGTGAATGGCGTCGTCAACACCGGAACGGGCGTGGCCCCGCTACAACTCGGTGCTGGCACAATTAGCCCCCCAACGGCAACTAGTTCAGTCGAAATTCAGACTAACCTGGATGCGGGAGCTACAGTCGGTGCCACCTACTCGACGCCCGTCACGGTCTATGACTCGCTGGGTACCGCCCACGTCCTGACCTTCACTTTTACTAACACCGGTCCCAATGCATGGACTTACACGCTATCCCTGCCTCCTGGAGACTTTACTCAGCCCGCACCGCCTCCCCCTCCACCCCCGGATGGACAAGTGGCCACCGGCACGATGACGTTTGACGGCAATGGCAACCTTTTGACCCCCGCCGCCAATGTGACGGGGATCACCATTCCCAACTTGACCGATGGCGCCAATGACATGTCGTTCACCTGGGATTTGTACAACGGCACTACGCCAGTCCTGACTCAGGTGGCCGCTCCGAGCAGCACCTCCGCCACCCAGCAGGATGGCAGCAGCAGCGGAACGCTGGCCGGGTTCAGCATCGGTCCAGACGGAACCATCACGGGATCGTTCAGCAACGGAAAAACCGCCGCGTTGGGCCAGTTGGCTCTTGCCAGTTTTGCTGATGAGCAGGGTCTGCAGCGCGTCGGCAATACGGACTTCACAGAGACCCTGGCGTCCGGGCAGGCGGTGATCGGTATTCCAGGAACCGGCGGCCGGGGAAGCCTATCGGGAGGATCGCTGGAACTGTCGAATGTAGATATCGCCAATGAGTTTGCCAATCTGATCGTGGCACAACGCGCGTTCGAGGCAAACGCCAAAGCCGTAACCACCTTCGATCAGATCACGCAGGACACCATCAATCTGAAACAAGGCTAGGCAAGCGCTCGTGGAAAACGATCTTTGCTTTATCTTCTCTAGGTTGTCCAGAGTAGAAGGCAAGCAATTCGTCCGGGGTTCGGTCCGGTGTCGGGCTTAGGATTGCTCAGTCCCGCACGCCGCTTAGTGATGCAGGTCACGGAAGAAGAGGAAAATAAGAGCGAAAATCTTGGGTATCCCGTGTGTGCGGGAGGAATGAGTCACCAGGAAGGAAAGGGCGCCATGAAATTACGAAGCCTATTGTACGGGATGGTGTTCGCCGTAGTGGTCATTTCAGTCCTGCTGCTGATTCTCGGCGTTGGCTTCCACAGGCCGGTATCACTTCAGGGCACCGCACTCTACAACGCCGCCAATGAAGTAATGGTCAAGGGTGTGGTGCAGGAGGTGCAGGAGTTTGATTGCCCGGTAAGTGAAGGCGAACTCGGGACCCACCTGATGCTCAAGACGACGGACGGAGTGTTGCAGGTGCACCTGGCCCCGGTGCGAGTTATGGCTGGCCAAAAGATCAATTTTGCGCCGGGTGATGAGATTCAGGTGGTCGGAGCCAAGGTTCGCATCCAGGGAAAAAATGGATTGATTGCGCGCGAGGTCACCCGCGGCAATGAAATGTTCGTTTTCCGTGACAGCGTTGGCAAGCTCATGATGGTTCAATAAACGGGCATAGCAGGCGCCACTCCGCATTTCCGGGGAAGCAAAGGCCCCGGCAGCCTTTGGCTGTCGGGGCTCTGCTTTGTGATCCAGGAGTCATGCCTGCGCTGGAGTATTCGCCGCCACCCAGCGTTGCTGCGGCGGGTTCTTGGGCAGGATGTCCAGATAGATGACGGCGTATCGAAAGGCCACCACAGCCGCAGTCAACACGGCCAAGGTGGCGGCAAACTCTGTCCACTTGGGGATGTAGTACACACCAGCACTGGCTTGCAGGCCGGTGATAGAGACATTCAGCCGGTTCGCCATAAATCCCATCACGACCAATGCGCAAGTCCAGTAGAGGAATTGCGGCGTGTTGCGCACTTTTGGTTGGTTCAAAAGCACTAGAGGCAGCACGACCAGTAATGTGAACTCCAGCCAGAAGGAGAGAGTTTCCTCGCGCCACATCCACAGGTAGGGAAGGGCATCGCGGTTGATGAGATCTACAAACCGGAAGACGCCGTACATCGCCAACAGCGGAGCGATCACGCGGCTGACGTCGCTCAGAATGGACATATCGACGCGAACATTGAGCGAGCGGACGCATAGGTAGATCGCCATGATGGTCACAGCCAGTCCGGCTGGAATTGCCGAAAGGTAGAACATCGTAGTCAGGTAAGGGCTGTACCAGAGAGGATAGAGCTTGCCCTTAGTGATCAGATAAAGCCCGCCCAGGAAGGACTGATGCATGGACGACAGTAACGTTCCGGCCAGCACCA